>BNJT01002681.1_pt1 | contig 83348 bp, 86 predicted proteins | sample 8540491 | NCBI WGS metagenome assembly BNJT01 (sample SAMD00202455, study PRJDB9452) | human saliva metagenome | host: Homo sapiens | reverse complement strand
GGAAATTCCTGCTTCGTCCTTTCCATGTAAGGAGAAAAATGAAACAGTCAGTTTATATCGTGGGTTCTAAGGGAATTCCAGCGAAATATGGTGGTTTTGAAACCTTTGTCGAAAAGCTGACAGAGTGCCAACAAGACCGAGAGATTCAATACTATGTAGCTTGTATGCGGGAGAATTCTGCAAAATCAGGGATTACTGCAGATGCTTTCGAGCATAATGGAGCAATCTGTTATAACATTGATGTCCCTAATATCGGTCCTGCGCGTGCCATTGCTTATGATATTGCGGCTCTTAATAAGGCCATTGAAATGGCTAAAGAAAACAAGGATCAAGCTCCAATCTTTTATGTTTTGGCTTGTCGGATTGGTCCCTTTATTTCAAGAATAAAAAAGAAAATCAAGGCGATTGGAGGGACTCTGATGGTCAATCCGGATGGCCATGAATGGCTTCGTGCAAAATGGAGTCTTCCAGTCCGTAAGTACTGGAAATTTTCTGAACAACTCATGGTTAAACACGCCGATCTTTTGATTTGTGATAGCAAGAATATCGAAGCCTATATTCAAAAGGACTACGCTAAATATCAGCCTAAGACGACCTATATTGCCTATGGAACGGATACAAGCAAATCTATCCTGAGTAAAGAAGACGAGAAAGTACGGACTTGGTTTGCAGACAAGCAAGTCTCAGAAGGAAACTACTACCTTGTTGTTGGACGTTTTGTACCTGAAAATAACTACGAGGCCATGATTCGTGGTTTTATGCGGTCAAACTCTCAGAAAGATTTTGTCCTTATTACCAATGTGGAACAAAACAAGTTCTATGAACAGTTGCGTAAAGATACTGGATTTGATCAGGATCCTCGAGTGAAGTTTGTAGGGACTGTCTATGATCAAGAATTGCTCAAATACATTCGTGAGAATGCCTTTGCTTACTTCCATGGTCATGAGGTAGGAGGGACTAATCCGTCCCTTCTTGAGGCGCTCGAGTCTACTAAACTCAACCTCTTGTTAGATGTTGGCTTTAACCGTGAAGTCGGTGAAGAGGGAGTTCTCTATTGGAAGAAAGACCAATTGGCAAGCGTTATTGATCAGGCTGAACAATTGGGTGATCGAGCAATCGAAGACCTCAATCAAAAATCAAGTAAACGTATCTCTGAAGCCTTTACTTGGGAAAAGATTGTTACAGACTACGAGAAAGTATTTAAAGGATAGAAATGCAGAAAATTTTATATCTCCATGCTGGTGCCGAAATGTATGGTGCTGACAAAGTTTTGTTGGAGCTTATTAAAGGATTGGATCAAGATGCTTTTGAGGCACATGTTATCTTACCCAATGATGGTGTCTTAGTGGGTGCATTGGAAGAGGTTGGTGCTAAGGTTAAAGTCATTGATTACCCAATCTTGCGCCGTAAATATTTTAATCCTAAGGGAATTCTTGAGTATTTTGCCTCCTATAATCGTTATTCAAAGCAAATTGCTAAATATGCTAAAGAAAATGGGATTACCCTTGTTCACAATAACACCACAGCGGTTCTTGAAGGAATTTACCTAAAGCGGAAGTTAAAACTTCCTTTGATTTGGCATGTGCACGAAATTATCGTCAAACCAAAAGCAATTTCTGATTTTATCAACTTTTTGATGGGGCGCTATGCCGATACGATTGTGACAGTTTCAAATGCTGTAGCAAACCACGTGAAGCAGTCTCGCTATGTGAAAGACGATCAGGTTCAAGTCATCTATAATGGTGTCGATAATGCTGTATATCAGGTGATGGCTGCTAGCGCTGTTCGTGACCAGTTTGGAATTGCGCAGGGTGCTTTGGTGATCGGTATGGTTGGTCGAGTGAATGCCTGGAAAGGGCAAGGGGACTTCCTAGAAGCTGTTACTCCAATCTTACAGACCAATCCAAAAGCAGTAGCTTTTTTAGCAGGTAGTGCATTTGAGGGAGAAGAGTGGCGCGTGGATGAGCTGGAAAAAGCTATTTCAGACTCACCAGTAGCTGGACAAATCAAGCGAATTGACTATTATAGCAAGACGACAGAACTCTATAATATGTTTGATATCTTTGTCTTGCCAAGTACCAATCCAGATCCATTACCAACAGTCGTCCTCGAAGCCATGGCTTGTGGAAAACCTGTAGTAGGTTATCGTCATGGCGGTGTCTGTGAAATGGTCAAGGAAGGTGAAAACGGCCTTCTCGCCACACCAAATCAGCCTGCAGAATTGTCGAAGACTATTCAAGAATTGGCTGACAATACCGAGAAGAGAGAGCAATTTGGTAAGGCATCTGTCCAACGCCAAAAAGAACTCTTCTCCTTACAAAGTTATATTCGGAATTTCTCAGAGTTGTATAAGAAGAATTAAGAATATAAGTTTACTGAAGGAACAAGACTACGGTAGAGCTGGTTTTATAAACCGATTACTTTTAAATGTCGTAAGTTAGTTAGATCTATTCAGAAAGTATTGAACATAAAATAAAGATTTAGGTGGGGTATCTATGAAACCACTTTTAACTGTTGTTATTCCAGTATATAATGTCGAAAAGTATTTAAAACGATGTGTTGAAAGCGTAATTGCCCAAGATTGGAAAAAATATGAAATTCTACTTGTAGATGATGGAAGTACTGATCATTCTCCTCAAATTTGTGATAACTATGTCAAAACGTATGACTTTATTTCAGTTATTCATAAGGAGAATGGCGGACTTTCAGAAGCTAGGAATACGGGTCTTTCTCAGGCCAAGGGAGAATATGTTTATTTTCCTGATTCGGATGATTGGATTGAGCCAGATACCTTTATAGCCTTGTCAGAAGCGCTTGAATCTCAAAAATTTGATATCATTTCTTTTAACCGGGAGTTTGTCAAGGGTGAAGAAGATGTGATCATTTCAGATCCAGTAGAGACTCAAGTCTTTGAAGGTAAAGATGCTTTTGTGAAAATGCTGAAGCATAGTTATATTACTGGTTTCGCTAATGACAAAATCTATCGAAAATCCTTATTCACTGATCATAACGTTCAGTTTCCAATTGGTAAATACTATGAGGATCTTGGAACAAATTACAAGCTTTTTCTGTCAGCAAAGAAGGTTTATGCGACAAATCAGAAGTACTATCACTACTTAATCGATAACCCGGATTCCATTACACAGTCTTGGAATGAGAAGAAGTTTAGAGATATGTTTGGGTTCTACAAAGAAGTTTTTTATTCTGATTTTGTTCGTTCTCAATTGAACCAAGAGGAGTTACACATCTCACAGCTTTATTATGTAAATGGTTTGACGCACATACTAGCCAGTTTATATAAAGCCAAATTGCATAAACATTATAGTGAGATTACAAGTGAAGTGAAACAGGAATTAGAAAAAAATAAAATGACGTGTAGTGAAATGAAATCTATTCCAAATAGAAACAAATATTTGTTGTACCGTTTGCATTTATTGAAGCTGGCTTTCGCTATACAAGGGATGAAGTGAGAAAAATTTAGGGGACTCTGTTGAAGTATTCAGTCATTATACCGGTATACAATGTAGAGAATTATCTGTCTCGTTGTATCGATAGTCTACTTGCTCAAAATTATGTGGATTTGGAAATTTTGTTGATTGATAATGGCTCCGGAGATCAGAGTGGTCAAATCTGTGAGGATTACGCGACTCAGTTTTCAAATATTACAGCCTATCATATTCCAAATAAGGGGGTCGGTTCAGCCCGTAACTTTGGCTTATCCAAAGCGAAGGCGAGTTCATTTGTTTTGTGGATGCGGATGACTATCTTGTGGGAAATCTATTTTCAGATGTGGAAAGTCAATTAGATTCACAATTAGACTTATTGGTGTTTAGTTACTATAATTCGATTGAAAAGAACTTATCAGAAATAGATCGATCGGCAAAAATACTTCCTACTGAAGGAAAAAAAGACAAGAGTGATTTTATTGCGCTTTTTCAAGAATTATGGTTAACAGACATGATGTATACTGTTTGGAATAAAATTTACCGTAAAGAATTTCTGGAGGAACATCAAATTGTTTTTGAATCCTATGAATTGGGAGAAGATGTTCGTTTCAATTTGAATGTTTATCAGCATGTCAATGCAGTTCTCCTGGTGAAATCTTGTTATTATGTCTATATTTCAGGAAGAATAGATTCTGCGATGGGACAGTATAATCCTAATCGGATGAACTATCAATTGGAAGAACTAGGAAAAGTTGATCAGTTGATGATAAGCTGGAATAGCCATGATGAACAATTTATAGATCAAATAAAGGCGCGCATCCTGATGAGTAATATTCAGAACATATCAAAGCAAAAGATGTCTCTTTCTAAAAAACGACACTATGTTGAGGTCTTGTGTAGAAATCAAGAGATGATTGCCTTGTTAAAAAAAGCTACTTCTCCACTCCACCCTCTAGTTAGACGGTTACTACATTTCAGAATGTATCTGACAGTAATTTTTTTAAAGAAACTGCAAACCTTGATAAAATAGGGAAATTCGCTATTTAGTTGTGAAAGGTTTTTTATAGATACCAGTAATAAGACTTTATTATTATGATTGAAAGGTTTGGATGACTATTGTGATGAACAATCGTTTTATCTCAGAAAAAATATACTTATCTACACTGTTTGTGTGGGTAGTTGTTGCTTCATTAGCCACAACTACTTATTTCATTCGATTAGATGGTTTTCTATCCCTGTATAGGATGCTTCTCTATTTTACTATTATCATGATTTTGATAAAAGAGTTTATCACTCTTCCGAAGACCTTGTATTACTTTAGATTTCACTGGAAATCGCTGTTGATAGCACTGGCCTTCCTCTTTTCAATGTTGATAGTTTCAAAAAATCGTGATGGTTTACTTGACATAAACGTTTTATTACTAGTTTTTTCTGCCAGAGATATAGATTATAGAAAGCTACTAGGAACTTTTTCTTTTGCTACATTTCTAGTCCTTATTTTGACGATTTTTGCTAGCAATAAGGGCGTGATTTCGAATATGTTTATGAGAGCGGATGGTGGCTATCGTTTTAGTTTAGGTTTTAACTATGTTTCATTCGCCTCACAGAGATTGTTTTTTGCACTGTGTAGCTATCTGATGTTTCGTGGTAAAAAAATTTCTTATATGGAATTGCTGGCTTTACTTTTGGCTACGATTTATTTGTACCAACAAACTTCGACATCCAGTCCATTTTACTTAAGTATTTTGATACTAACCTATGCCTTGTTGAGTATTAAAATCTTTAAAAAAGAGTTTATCATTGGAAATTTCTTGTCAAAGGCACTTGCGCAGTACGGTTTTATTGTAGCTTTGGCGGTTATCTTGTATTTTTGTTTTTATTCATCTGGCAATTTATTTCACTTAGTCGATCAATTTACGCATAATCGTTTGCGTCTCAGTGTGGATGGTTTCCGAAATTTTGGTGTATCTTGGTTAGGGCAACCAATTTCCTTTACAACTCTTGATATGTTTGGAAATTTCACTAGTAATTACAATTATATTGATAGCTCTTTTGTTCAATTATTGGTTATTGATGGCTTGATTGTCAGTGCCTTCATGTTGTTTGCTCTTACTAAAGTTATGAAATATTTCATATCCATTCAAAAAGATATCGTACTGGCTTGCCTAGGAATTATGATTATCCATGGAATGTTCGATCCTCAGATGTTGGTTCTTCGCTACTCTCCATTAATTTTGTTCATCAGTCGATTGTTTATTATGAATCCAGATAATAAAATTGAATAAAAAGAGTTAAGTCCAGTTAAAAAGAAAGATTAAGACGAGTTACATCCTTATGAAAGTTCTTAAAAATTACGCCTATAATCTCTCCTACCAGTTGCTAGTGATTATTCTACCGATTATCACCACACCTTATGTGACACGGGTTTTTAGTTCAGATGACTTAGGGACTTACGGCTATTTCAACTCCATTGTCACCTACTTTATCCTTTTAGCGACCCTAGGAGTAGCAAATTATGGAACCAAGGAGATTTCAGGACACCGTAAGGACATCCAAAAGAATTTCTGGGGGATTTATACTCTCCAGTTAGGCGCGACCTTTGTCTCCATTTTACTCTATCTCTTGCTTTGCTTGGCGCTTCCTTCCATGCAAAATCCTGTTGCCTATATCTTGGGCCTTAGCTTAGTATCAAAGGGGCTCGATATTTCCTGGCTCTTTCAGGGCTTAGAGGACTTTCGCAAGATTACGATTCGGAATATCACGGTCAAACTGGTTGGAGTCATCTCCATCTTCTTGTTTGTTAAGTCTGCTAATGATCTTTATCTCTATGTATTCTTACTAACGATCTTTGAATTATTAGGTCAGCTCAGTATGTGGTTGCCCGCCCGTGAATTTATTGGGAAAGCCCATTTTGATATGGCTTATGCACGGGTGCATTTAAAACCGGTCATTCTGCTTTTTTTACCGCAGATTGCTATTTCCCTCTATGTCACCCTTGACCGGACCATGCTGGGGGCTCTCGCCTCTACAAAGGATGTGGGGATCTATGATCAGGCCTTGAAATTGGTCAATATTTTGCTGACCCTAGTGACCTCACTGGGAAGTGTCATGTTGCCTCGGGTATCGAGCCTCTTATCCTCAGGGTACCACAAGGCTGTCAACAAGATGCACCAAATGTCCTTTTTGATTTATAATTTGGTCATTTTCCCCATCATTGCCGGCATGCTGATTGTCAATGATGACTTTGTTCAATTCTTCCTAGGGAGGGATTTCCAGGATGCGCGTTATGCCATAGCCATCATGATTTTTAGAATGTTCTTTATCGGCTGGACCAATATCATGGGGATTCAAATCCTCATCCCGCATGATAAAAACAAAGAATTTATGATTTCGACCACTGTTCCTGCCATTGTCAGTGTCGGGTTGAATTTGCTCTTCTTGCCTCACTTTGGTTTTATCGGTGCAGCCATTGTTTCGGTTTTAACAGAATCCTTGGTCTGGGGAATTCAATTGTACTATACCCGTCATTACCTCAAGGAAGTACCGATTCTTGGGGCTATGGCAAAAATTATTCTCGCTTCTGCTATAATGTATGGCTTGTTGCTAAGTGCAAAACCATTCTTGCATTTTTCACCTACTTTAAATGTTCTTGTGTATGCAGTGCTTGGTGTCCTCATTTACCTGCTTGCTATTCTAGTTCTGAAAGTGGTAGATGTGAAAGAGTTAAAACAAATAATAGGAAACAATCGAAATGAAGAAAGTACGGAATACAAACCTAGATTTGCTTAAAATTATGGCTTGTATAGGAGTTGTTTTACTCCATACCACAATGCCAGGATTTAAAGAAACTGGATCTTGGAATTACTTAACATACTTATATTACTTAGGTACCTATTCAATTCCGCTATTTTTTATGGTAAATGGCTATTTGTTATTGGGAAAAAATGAAATAAGCTATTCATACATCCTGCAAAAAATAAAATGGATTCTTGTAACCGTATCTATATGGACTTTAATCATTTGGATTTATAAGAGGGATTTTTCAGAAAACCCAATTAAAAAAGTTTTGGGTTCTTTGTTACAAAGAGGTTATTTTTTCCAGTTTTGGTTTTTTGGTGCTTTAATTCTTATTTACTTGTGTCTACCAATTTTGAAAAAATTTCTAAAATCAAAAAAACGGTATTTGTTGGTTCTTTCTGTACTGGTAATTATCGGTTTGGTAGTTGAGCTGACAAATATTTTACTTCAAATGCCAGTGCAAGTTTATGTTATACAGACATTTAGATTATGGACCTGGTTTTTCTATTATATTTTAGGTGGATTTCTAGCACAATTTAGCTTGGATACTCTTAAAAAGTGTTTTAGGAGTTGGATGAAAGAAATAACCGTAGTTTTACTATTTGCTTCACCGTTAATCTTATTTATGCTAGCGAAGTATATTCACCATAATCTTTTTGCTGAATATTTTTATGATAGTATTTTTGTGAAAGTTGTAAGTTTAGGGACTTTTTTGACGGTACTGACGTTTGATTTAAATACAGATAAAAACAGATGGATAATCTATCTTTCTAATCAAACTATGGGAATTTTTGTTATACATACATATGTTATGAAAGTGTGGGAGAAATCAGTTGGATTTAGTTTTGCAGGAGCACATTTGTTTTTTCTCATCTTCACATTGAGTGTAAGTTTTATTGTGGTTGGAATATTAATGAAAATCCCTTATTTCAATCGAATCGTTAAATTATAAATTATAAATAGGAGACAACTATGTACGATTATCTGATTGTTGGTGCTGGTTTATCGGGGGCAATTTTTGCTCATGAGGCAACCAAGCGTGGCAAAAAAGTAAGAGTCATTGATAAACGGGACCACATTGGTGGCAATATCTACTGCGAAGAAGTTGAAGGAGTCAATGTTCACAAGTATGGTGCCCACATTTTCCATACGTCCAACAAAAAAGTTTGGGACTATGTCAACCAGTTTGCTGAGTTTAATAACTATATCAACTCACCGGTGGCTAATTACAAGGGGGGGCTCTACAATCTTCCCTTCAACATGAATACCTTCTACGCTATGTGGGGCACTAAGACTCCACAAGAAGTTAAGGACAAGATTGCGGAACAAACGGCGGATATGAAAGATGTTGAGCCAAAAAACTTGGAAGAACAAGCCATCAAGTTGATTGGTCCAGATATCTATGAAAAGTTGATCAAAGGATACACGGAAAAACAATGGGGACGTTCTGCAACAGACCTTCCACCATTTATCATCAAGCGCCTCCCAGTGCGTTTGACTTTTGATAATAACTACTTTAATGACCGTTTCCAAGGTATTCCAATCGGTGGTTACAATGTCATCATTGAAAACATGTTGGGCGATGTAGAAGTAGAGCTTGGGGTTGATTTCTTTGCCAATCGTGAAGAGCTGGAAGCATCAGCGGAAAAAGTAGTCTTTACAGGGATGATTGACCAGTACTTTGACTACAAGCACGGGGAGTTGGAGTACCGTAGCCTGCGTTTTGAACACGAAATTTTGGATGAGGAAAATTATCAAGGTAATGCTGTAGTCAACTACACCGAGCGAGAAATTCCTTATACTCGGATCATTGAGCACAAGCACTTCGAGTATGGAACCCAACCGAAGACAGTCATCACCCGTGAATACCCAGCTGACTGGAAACGTGGGGATGAACCCTACTATCCAATCAACGATGAAAAGAACAACGCTATGTTTGCCAAGTACCAAGAAGAAGCAGTTAAATGACAAGGTTATCTTCTGTGGGCGCCTAGCAGACTATAAATACTATGACATGCACGTGGTCATTGAGCGTGCTCTAGAGGTCGTTGAGAAAGAATTTACTAAATGACGCAAGATAAAATTGATATCGTGGTTCTTTGGGTTGACGGAAGTGACCTGGAGTTTATCCGCGAGAAACAAGTCGTGACAGATCAAATAGCAGAAATAGACCAAGAAATCGATGGTGAGCAACGCTATCGTGATTACGGCATTTTTAATTATTGGTTTCGAATGATTGAAAAGCATGCTTCTTGGGTAAATCATGTTTACTTAGTCACCAATGGCCAAAAACCGGAATGGTTAAACTTAGAGCATCCAAAACTCAAGTTGGTTACTCATAAAGAATTTATCCCTAAAGAGTATTTACCTACTTATAATTCAGCGGCTATTGAGCTTAACCTCCATCGGATTGAAGGCTTGTCGGAAAACTATCTCTATTTCAATGATGATATGTACTTAATCAGAGATAGTCAACCTTCGGATTTTTATAAGAATGGGCAACCGAAGCTTTTAGCGGTTTATGATGCTTTGGTTCCTTGGTCACCATTTACCAATACTTATCACAATAATGTTGAATTGATTTATCGCCATTTTCCTAATAAAAAAGCCTTAAAATCTTCACCTTGGAAATTCTTTAATTATCGTTATGGGTCTTTAGTTTTGAAAAACTTGTTACTTTTGCCATGGGGACCAACAGGCTATGTGAACCAGCATGTACCTGTTCCAATGAAAAAGAGTACCTTGGCACATTTATGGGAAATTGAGGGTGAAACCTTAGATAAAACGTCACGAAATCAATTGAGAGACTATGGAGTAGATGTTAATCAATACATCTGTCAGCATTGGCAAATTGAAAGTAATCAGTTTTATCCTATGTCAAAGAATGTTGGAGAGTCGATAGACCTGAATCAAGTGGATCGATTAGAGAGTATCTTTAAAGATAAACATAAAAAACTTCTTTGTGTGAATGATGATGTTGACTTTAAAGAGGAGAATATCATTCATTTTAAGGAAATCTTGAAAGAACGCTATCCTGAAAAATCAGCTTTTGAAAAATGAGAAATAAGAGATGAAATACTATTTAAAAGAAGAATTTTTACACGATAACAATGTTAAAAATGCCGGTAATAAGGCACGTAATGATGTTGAAGAAATTGTAAAGAGAGAAGGTTATCAAGCCTTGGTTCTTTCAGTTGATAATTGGTACGAGATGAGTACACTTAAAGCACAGCTTCATAAATCCAAGGCTATTGGTCAGGCCTTGAATCAACTAAAGCAAGGTGATGAGTTATTGATTCAGTTCCCAATGCTTCATCATAGTTTTTTCACAACACATCATGTAAAGAAAGCGCAGAAAAAAGGCGTAAAAGTTCATTTTATTATTCACGATTTAGAAGCTCTTCGTTATGTCAATGTTGAGAATTTCCCTTTGAAGCATAAGATTCGCATTCAAATTCAAGAATCAGGTCTTCTTGGTGCAGCTGATGGTATTATTGCCCACAATCCAATCATGAAATCTGTTTTGGTGGATAAAGGGGTTGAGGCGGATAAGATTGTTAGCCTTGGTATTTTCGACTATTTGATTCCAAATTTCCAAGAGAAGACGGGTCTTACTAAGAATCAGCCAATTATTGTGGCTGGTAATTTAGCTCAGGAAAAAGCTGGTTATCTTTACTCTCTTCCTGAAGAACCTGCTTATAACCTTTATGGTGTTGGCTTCGACGAGAGCAGAGCTCTTGCGAATGAGGCTTACTTTGGGTCATTCCTACCTGACGAGCTACCAGCAGCTCTTGAGGGTGGTTTTGGGCTTGTCTGGGATGGTGATAGCGCTGAGACCTGTAGTGGCGTCTTTGGTGAGTACCTTCGCTATAACAACTCTCACAAGGCTTCACTTTATCTGGCATCAGGCTTCCCGCTTGTGGTGTGGAAACAGTCAGCTCTTTCACATTTTGTCTTAGAGAATGGTTGTGGGATTGCAGTGGAATCGTTGTATGATCTCTCTCAAGCGCTTGAACAGTTAGACGATCAGGACTACCAAGACTTGCTTGTCAATGCAAAAAGGATTGGCCAAAAGATTCGTAATGGAAGTTATTTAACAAACGCCTTGAATAAAATTGTAAAATAGAAGCCTAAAAAGGCTTCTTTTTTATATTCTTTAGAAAAAACGCCTAGAAACCTTTTCGAATCCCTCTCGGTATGCTAAAATAGGAGGGATAAAATATGATTAAAGGAATGAAAATGAGAAAAAAGGATTTCATTTATTTTGCCAGTGCAGCTGTATTGCTAGCTGCCTCAGTTCAAGTTGCCCATGCCGATGAAGTGGGAGTGAAAGAATCGGCAATCACTGAAAGTGAAGCAGTAACGACACAAGCTAGTTCAGCACCAGTTGTCGAGGAAAAGCAAGAAGAAGGGACTCATCAATATGTGGCGCCAGCCCCAGTAACAGAGCTTCCAGTTACTAGCTCAGAAGTTACGAAGGTAGACGAACCAGTAGAAACAAAGCCTATTTCAGCAGAACAATCTGCCCCATCCTCTGAGTCAACTTCAAAACCAGTAACGGGGACCACTACTTTCTATAGTGCTGGTTCCAAGGCTCCGTCTGGCCGTACAGTTAGTACTCTAAGTCGTCCTCAAGGGGATTTAAGTATAGAAAATAACAACGAAGTCACAGGAACCTTTGATGCAGTTGTTCGCAATGTAGTGTCCCCAACTGGCTTAAAGGAAGTCTTGATTCCGACCTGGTCAAATCAAAACTGGCAAGATGACCTTATCTGGCATAAGGCAACTAAGCAAGCTGATGGTAGCTATCGTGCAACCATTAAGGCATCTGAACATAAGAATGACACCGGTAAGTATAATGTCCATGTCTACTATGTGGACAATGGCAACCAACGAAACTACATCACCGAAACCACGACGGAAGTGCGTCAATCCTATCCAAGTGGTACAGTAACGATTGAAAATAATAATGCTTCGACTGGCACGTTTGACGCTGTGGTTCGCAATGTAGTGTCCCCAACTGGCTTAAAGGAAGTCTTGATTCCGACCTGGTCAAATCAAAACTGGCAAGATGACCTTATCTGGCATAAGGCAACTAAGCAAGCTGATGGTAGCTATCGTGCAACCATTAAGGCATCTGAACATAAGAATGACACCGGTAAGTATAATGTCCATGTCTACTATGTGGACAATGGCAACCAACGAAACTACATCACCGAAACCACGACGGAAGTGCGTCAATCCTATCCAAGTGGTACAGTAACGATTGAAAATAATAATGCTTCGACTGGCACGTTTGACGCTGTGGTTCGTAATGTTGTAGCGCCAAACGGCTTGAAGGAAGTCTTGATTCCGACCTGGTCAAATCAAAACAGGCAAGATGACCTCATCTGGCATAAGGCAACTAAGCAAGCTGATGGTAGCTATCGTGCAACCATTAAGGCATCTGAACATAAGAATGACACCGGTAAGTATAATGTCCATGTCTACTATGTGGACAATGGCAACCAACGAAACTACATCACCGAAACCACGACGGAAGTGCGTCAATCCTATCCAAGTGGTACAGTAACGATTGAAAATAATAATGCTTCGACTGGCACGTTTGACGCTGTGGTTCGTAATGTTGTAGCGCCAAACGGCTTGAAGGAAGTCTTGATTCCGACCTGGTCAAATCAAAACAGGCAAGATGACCTCATCTGGCATAAGGCAACTAAGCAAGCTGATGGTAGCTATCGTGCAACCATTAAGGCATCTGAACATAAGAATGACACCGGTAAGTATAATGTCCATGTCTACTATGTGGACAATGGCAACCAACGAAACTACATCACCGAAACTACGACGGAAGTGCGTCAATCCTATCCAAGTGGCAACCTTATTATTCAAAACAACAACAAGGATACGGGAACCTTTGACGTCGTCATTAAGGATGTTTACAGCCCTAAAGGCGTGCGGACTGTTCAAGTTCCAACTTGGTCTGATAAGGATGGTCAAGATGATATCCGTTGGTACGAAGCGACTCGTCAAGCAAACGGAGACTACAAGATTTCTGTGAAGGCTAGTGACCATAAAAATTCCACTGGGAAGTACTTTGTTCACCTATACTACATTCAGAATGATGGCACACGAGTCGGTGTTGGTGGGACAACTACAGACGTTGAATTCCGTAATGCTAAGACCAAAATACAGACCTACATCAAGGATGTGAACTCGAATAACGGTACTTATACGGTAGCGGTGGATCAGGCATCTCAAGGGCGTCAGATTAAGTACATCCGTGTTGCTGTTTGGTCTCAAGTTCATCAAGAAAATCTCTACTGGTATTCTACAGCACCTTCTGGTATGCATACCGAAGTACAGGTCTCTGCAGTGAATCACCAATACCAGAAAGGGAACTATACAACGCACGTCTATGTGGACTATGTGGATGGTGGAGTGGAAGGTTTTAACCTGGGTCAAACAGCTCTTTCACCTCGTGATACAGTTGATCAAACAGCATACAATCCTCATGTTTCTAATGGTCAACGAGATCGTATTTTACGAGCTGCAGCAAGTCTTGTCGGTGTTCGTAGCGGAAGCGCAGCCCATCTTCAATTGGTCAAGGATTATAATAGCGTACATCCCCTACCAGTTGGATACGCTGTAAAAAATTCTGATGATTGGTGCGATGTTTTTGTCACAACAGTCTTCCAACGCGAAGGACTTAGTCATTTGATTGGTCGTGAGTGTGGCGTAGAGCGCCATATCCAAATTTTTAAACGTTTGGGTATTTGGAATGAAAATGGGGCCTCTACACCAAAGTCAGGGGACATCATTACCTTTAACTGGGATGAATATTCTCAGTCGAATGACGGTTTTGCAGACCATATTGGAATTGTAGAACGTGTCGAAAATGGATTTATTCACACAATCGAAGGAAATTCAGGTGATGTTGGAACCGTAAAACGCAATGTTTACCGTATCGGACACGGGAATATCCGAGGATTTGCTACACCACGTTATAAATAACAAATAAGGATTTCAGCATTTTTGCCTAAGGACTTTTCTATAATAGAAAGACAACCAGCTCTATGAAGGGGCTGGTTTTTTAGATTCTTTGCGGACTTAGACAAAATTGTCAAGGGTAAAGCTACCACCTACACGGTCGAAGAGTAGATGTTTCAACAGGTTACCAAGTGACGGATATAGATGATGGTCAAGGTAATGTTGTTCTAACCAATAAACATGAACCTACAAAACCAGTTACACCAGGGTCTAAGAAACCAGGTAAGAAGATTGGTTTCTTTCCAAGCACTGGTACCACCATCTCCTTGATTAGCTTGGTATTAGCCTTTGTAGTAGCAAGCGGTGCAGCTTATCTTTTTAAAAAGAAGAAAAAATAAGCGCATTTCTTGATCAACAATTATTTAACTAATCGAGAGAATTGACGAAGCCCTCAGGGGCCTCTTTTTTCTGTGTGATCAAAAATACAAAAAAATCTTGACAAACTAAAAAATAAGCGTTATTATTAACTAGTTAATTAACTGTTTAATAAACCGATTAAGAAAAAGAAAGGGATTATACATGTTTGGGAGAAAACTAAGAGTCTTAGGAATTGGATTCATCTGCCTCTTGTTGTTGGTGGCTTGTGGAAGCCAGAGAAGTTCTGGAGCTGGCCCAACGAAAAAGGGACTCAAAATTGTGACGAGTTTCTATCCTGTCTATTCCCTGGTTAAGGAAATTTCAGGCGATCGAAACGAGGTCTGGATGGTTCAGTCAGGTGCTGGGATTCATGATTACGAACCTTCGGCCAAGGAGACAGCCCAGATCTATGACGCGGATGTCTTTGTCTACCATTCTCACACACTCGAATCTTGGGCCGGGCGTCTAGACCCTAGCTTGCAAGACTCGAAACTGCGAGTTATCGAAGCCAGCAAAGGAATGGAATTGGATAAGGTTGCTGGATTAGAGGATATTGAGGATACGGAAGGAAAGGATGCAAAAAACTTGTATGACCCTCATACTTGGATGGATCCACTGAAAATCGCTGAAGAAGGGAAGATCATCGCCCAAGAATTGGGAAATATTGATCCAGAGAACAGAAGTTATTATGAGGCCAATGCCCAAAAACTTGAAAAACGCTGTGAGGCTTTGGTGGCTAAATACCAGCCTCTCTTTGAAAAAGTGGCACAAAAGACCTTTGTGACCCAACATACAGCCTTCTCTTATCTAGCCAAGCGTTTTGGTCTGAAACAATTAGGAATCGCAGGGATCTCGCCTGAGCAGGAACCAACAGCCCGTCAATTGGCTGAGATTCAGCAGTTTGTCAAGGATTATCAAGTTCAGACAATCTTTGTTGAGAAGCATACCTCGTCCAAGGTGGCTGATAGCATTGCCAAGGCGACAGGGGCAAAAGTGAAGGTTTTAGATCCTCTCGAAGCGGATCCGGAAAATAATAAAGATCTCTTAGAGAACTTAGAAGAAAATATGGCTAGTCTAGCGAAAGAATTACAGGAGTGAGTAAAAAAGAAATGAAGAAAAAAGCAACAATTGGATTAGTAGCAACCTTAGGCTTGGGTTTATGCGCCTATGCCTTAAGTCAGCAAGCACCAGTCAAGGAAGACAAAAAGAATCAGAATCAGGTGCAGTATTTACAAGGAGACAAGAAAAAGTCAGCTAGCCACTCAAACAAGCAGGAAGAAAGCATTGAAACCGTTAACTCGAAGGAAAAGACCCAGGCAGAACAGATTGTGGTCAAAATTACTGATGAGGGCTTTGTGACTTCCCATGGAGATCATTTCCATTACTACAATGGCAAAGTCCCTTACGATGCGATTTTTAGTGAGGAGCTGATTTTACGTGATCCCACTTACCAACTGCAGCAATCGGATATTGTCACACAGGTGCGAGATGGCTATATTATCAAGAAGGATGGGACCTACTACCTCTACCTAACCAATCCGCAACATACGCTAAATGTCCGTTCGGTGGAGGAAATAGCCCAACAGAAAAAAGGAGAGCTAGTCTCAGGTTCGAAAGATAGTGCCCAAAAAGCTGGACAAACTCGTGACTTCAGCCAGCCGAGTCAGGCTCTACGAGAAGGGAAACAGTCTCTAGTCTAACAGCTGGAGTTAAGCCTATTCAAGGTGGCTATCGGACAGATGACGGTTATGTCTTCCATCCTGGGGATGTGATTTCTGATACAGGGGATGGCTTTATCGTGCCTCATGGTGGACATTACCACTTTATTCCGAAGAGCGCCTTATCAGCTGGAGAATTAGCTGCGGCCTTATCTATTTTAAATGGTAGAGGAGAAAAACATGAGGTGAAACCTGTATTGCCCCCTTCTATCCAGTTGACTGCACCGGTTAATCCGAATCAGCCGGTTCCAGCACCTGTCACTCCAGCCCTTTCAACTCCTCTTCCCCATCCAAAAGTGACCAAAGAAGGACGAAGTCTTGAAAGCCTTCAGGAAGAGTTACGGAATACTCCGCTTTCAGAGCGCCATGTTGAGTCGGATGGTTCTGTCTTCGATCCAAGTAAAATTACCAAATGGACAGATCAAGGGGTAGTTTATCCTCATGGGAATCATTTCCATTTCATCCCTTATAGTCTCCTTTCGCCTTTAGAGCGGGAGTTGGCACGACAGTACCAAATCCTCCGTTCTCAAGCTGGAGCTGTCGCAACAGAAGAAAAACCAACTCAACCTTCAAGTCCAGAGACAAAACCAGTCGATCATGATCATGAGAAGGAGGATTCTCATCACAAGCATGATCATGAAGACCATGAAGCCGATCATGATCATCATCATGAAAATGAACAGGCCCATGAGCACGATCATGGTTTCCATGCAGATCATGTCATCAGCAAGGATGACGAGGGCTATATGGTCGCTCACGGAGACCATGCCCATTACTTCTACAAGAAGGATCTCTCTCCTCAAGAGATCGCAGCTGCAGAGGCAGTGTTAGCTGGTAAGAAGGAAGAAGACAAGGGACAACCACTGACAGATGATGTAGCGACCTATTCGCGAGATGCTTCGGATGAAGAAAAAATTCAGTACATTAGCCAGACTTACGGCGTCCCTCGGGAAGCTATCAAGATTTCCAATGGTTTCTTTGTCTTTAACAATCCAGACCAAGAATACGATCCAACCCATATCCACCCTTATGCAGTTCGGAAGGAACATGTCCGGATTCCACTTGAAACAGGAAATCCTGAGCTAGACTTTATCAACGAGCTCTATGCAACAGCACTTCGCTCTGGTATTTCCCCTTATACGATGCAAATCGAGAATGGTCAGTTTGTCATTCCGCATGGGGACCATAACCACTATATCAAGGTGCGCTCAGCAGGCTTGGCGGACTACTTGGCTCACCGTCTGCCGACCATCCAAGCAGCTTACCAGAAAGGTGACTTGGATCAGAAAGCTGTAGAGGACAAAGTCAACCAACTCCTAGCAGAAAGTCGGACTTTGTACGCTTCAGACCCTCTGCAACAAAGACGGATTGAGTTGAACTTGGGTCAATTCTTAGAAACTGTTAAAAACTTCCCAAGCAATTCAACAGCAGGGTACTTGGCGAGTCTTGAGCAAGTTGACAAGGAATATATTCATGCGACCCAGGAAGTCAAACCGAAAGAAGAGACGGCCTTGGACCGTCGCTACCAGGAATTGTTGGAGCAGGTTCGATTGCTAGATACCGAAGCCTTCCAACTCAAGAAAGAAAGCCTGGTTTCTCAGTTGCAGGAAGCCTATACAGCTAAAGATAGCCAACGATTGGAGCAAGAAGGAAAATTGTTGCAAGCTATTCAGGAGATGCAAGATCGGACTGGTGTGACTTCGGTGGACTACCTCAAGTATTTCTACCAAAGTTTAAGTGATGCGCGTTTGACACCGGAATTACGGGCGACAGCATCAGACCTTGCTTTGAAGCTTTACCGGGCTCAAGCCTTTGAAGAAGCTTGGGACTCAAAAGCCCATTTCATGGAACTTTACCAAGCTAAGCAAGCGATTGACCAGCTACTGTCCCAGGAAAATGCTCCAACCTATCCAATCGAAAAACAGTTCTAGATCAAAAGGGAGGAGATGCTCCGTCCTATAACCTAGCTGTTTACGACTTCCTCAAAGGGGTCTATGGTGACTTGGATGAAAAGACAGAGTCCCGTCAACGCTCTAGTCTCTTGACAACCCTTTTGGAACAAATCAGCTCTCTTTTGCCACAAGTAGAAGAAAGCAAGCGTCCTGCCTTTGAAGAACGTTTGGAACAGGTACAGCAAGAGCCCGATGCTGACAAGGCCTTGACTGCAGGAAAAAGTCTTTTGCGTGAAGTTGGTGAAACGATTGAACAACAAAAGCAAAAGAAAACAGAGGAACCTCAACTTGGAGATGTGGCCCTCTATCAAGAGATTTATAACCAGTTGATCGCTCTCCACCAACAATTGGCCGAAAAAGGAGCCAGTGATGCTCAGTTTGAACGCTTAGAAGCTCTCTTTGATCAACTAGCTGATCCAAGGAGCGACAAGAAAGCCTTGCTACAAGCGATTCAAGCTCTTCGAGATGAATTGCTAGCAGCTCCATCGACAGTAGTGGCGGAAGCAGACAAAGCAGACCCAGCCCCTCAAAGTCCTGCTACAAGCGATCCTAGCCAAAATAAGGAAGAGGCTTCAGATCCTGTTCAGACCCCATCACCAGAGTCAGAAAAAACAGAAGCCAGTCCAGTCGCAAGTGAAGAAACGACGGAATAGGACCTGTGCAGAAATAAAAGAGGCTGGGACAAAAGTCCTAGCCTCTTAATTGTCTTTGGATTGTCGAGCAAGACGCAGTGGTTGAGTGGGCTCTACTAGGCTGATTTCATCAGCTTTTACAGCCCTACTCAACTGTGCGGAGGTGGGACGACGAAATCGAATTCTAACGAATGACCGATTTCTGTCCCACTCTCTTTTAAGCCTTTCTCAAAACTTGGAGAAGGGGCCTCAACTTGAATTTTCTCTAAGGTGAAGGGGTGGGTAAGCCGCAAGCGGTGGGCATGGAGCATGAGACGAGGCGCTCTTTCTGGGTTATAGAGAGGGTCACCCACGATCGGATGGCCATGATGAGAGAGGTGGACTCGGATCTGGTGGGTGCGACCTGTCTGGAGCTGACAGTTGACTAAGCTGGTGCGCTTGAAAGTCTTTAAGCTAGTCACATGGGTTTCCGCATAGAGGCCCTTTCGAGGATCGACAATACGCTTGCGCCGATCGTGGCGATCACGGCCCAATTTGTCCTTATAAACCAGCTGCTTTTTGGGTAAGGTGCCTAGGATTAGGGCCCAATAGTCTCGTTGAATTTTCTTTTCTTCTAGCAGTCGATTCAGGACGGGTAAAACAAAAGGATTCTTGGCAAAGACAAGAGCCCCACTGGTCTCCTTGTCCAAGCGATGAACGACATAGCAGGTCTTCCCGACATAAGTGGAGACATGATTAAGAAGGGCGATTTCGTCTGGTTGATTGGCGTGTGTTTTCATGCCTTCTGGCTTGTTTACAATGATGAGGTGCTCATCTTCATAGAGGGTTTCGACTAGGCTAGCATCCCCTGCCAAGAGCTCCTTTCTTCATAATCTTCTGGATCAAAGGTGAGGGTGAGTTGGTCACCCGCCTGAAGCATCGATTGCCAGTGGACGGTCTCCCCATTGACTTGGACATGTTTTTTGGTCCGCAAAAAATGACGAATCTTTCGTGGGATGAGAAAATAATCTTCAAGGGCCTCTTTGACCGTCATAGCGGGCAAGGCGTTTGGTATCGTTATAGTATAGTGCATAGTGTTATTGTATCAGAAAGCAAGGGGAAAGAAAAGGCGAGAAGGAGGGAGAGGAAGGGAGGGACAAGACGCTGAACCCCGTTCTAGAGTGGACTAGATGGGAACCTTAAAGAAAGCTAAAAGCATCCTTTCTTGCGAAGGTCTTTCTTGTCTAGACGTTAGGAAGGTGATAAAATAGGGACTATGAACAAATTAAAAGAATTAATGGAGGGAATGATTCGTCATTTCCAAAGAGAAAAAAAACCAAGGAAGATTGCGGAAGAGGTTGAATTGTCAACGGACGGGGAGGAGCAAGCTCCGACCTATAGCAGCTCGGACAAGTCACGGAGAAAATCTCACTCCCAACATCCGATCAGACGCTTTTGGCGCAAGTATCACTTGACCAAGATCTTCTTACTGATTGGCCTGACCTTTAGTCTCGTCGTCGGAGGTTATCTTTTTTACATAGCCAAGACAACCAATGTAGCAGATCTGCAAAATGCCCTCAAGGCGACTACGATCATCTATGATAAAGATGGGAACCAAGCCGGTAGCCTAACGGGGCAAAAAGGGACCTACGTTGAGTTAGATGCCATTAGTGAAAACTTGCAAAATGCAGTTGTTGCGACGGAAGACCGGAGTTTCTACAAAAATAGTGGGATTAACTACGGTCGTTTCTTCCTGGCAATTTTGACTGCCGGTCGCTCTGGTGGGGGATCGACGATTACCCAACAGTTGGCCAAAAATGCCTATCTTTCTCAGGATCAGACGGTTGAACGGAAGGCCAAGGAGTTCTTCCTAGCCCTCGAGATTAACAAAAAATATAGTAAGAAAGAAATCCTGACCATGTACCTCAATAATGCCTATTTTGGGAATGGGGTTTGGGGGATTGAAGATGCTTCTAAGAAGTATTTCGGTGTATCCGCTAGTGAGTTGACTTTGGATCAGTCAGCTGTCCTTGCCGGTATGCTCAAGGGGCCAGAAATTTATAATCCACTTTATTCTGTCGAGAATGCGACCAATCGTCGTAATACGGTCCTACAAAATATGGTCGCAGCTGGTTATATCGATCAAGCCACAGCAGATCAATCCATGCCGAGTCGACATTCATGGCCAACTGATTGATGCCTATGAAGGCAAGTCAGAAGATTATCGCTACCCGTCCTATTTTGATGCGGTTATCAATGAGGCTGTCAACGAATATGGTCTAACAGAAGAAGATATCATCAAGAATGGTTACCGGATCTACACAGAGATGGACCAGAATTACCAAGCCAGCATGCAGGTCATCTACGACAATGTAGATCTCTTCCCAGTTGCCGAAGATGGCACGCGGGCAGAATCTGGTAGTGTAGCCCTGGATCCTAAGACCGGAGGAGTGCGGGCGATCGTTGGACGCGTGGCTAGTGACCAAGATGTTGGCTTCAGAAGTTACAACTATGCGACTCAATCTGCGAGAAGTCCTGGTTCTACCATTAAACCTCTCGTCGTGTATAGTCCAGCTGTTGCTAACGGCTGGTCGACCAACAAAGAATTGGACAATACGACTAAGGTCTACGGCAGTTATACAGTCGATAACTACGGCGGCATTCAAGGTAGCCCGACTGTTCCTATGTACCAAGCCTTGGCAGAATCTCTCAATCTTCCAGCTGTCGCTACAGCCAATGAGTTAGGGCTCAATACTGTCTTTGATTACGGGACAAAATTTGGTCTCAATATGGACAAGGTGGACAGATCTCTCGGAGTTGCCCTCGGATCTGGTGTGACGACCAACCCTCTTCAAATGGCTCAGGCCTATGGAACCTTTGCCAACGATGGAGTGATGAACGATGCCCATCTTATTACGAAGATTGAAAAATGCTAGTGGTCAGGTGGTGAAAAGTCACAGCCAGAAATCGAAACGAGTGCTCAGCGACTCAGCCAATAAGAAGATGACCAATATGATGTTGGGAACCTTTACCAACGGAACGGGTGTCAACACGACACCGTATGGTTATACCATGGCTGGTAAAAACAGGAACGACTGAAACGGACTTCAACCCCGATCTTTCCGGAGACCAGTGGGTCATCGGCTACACGCCAGATGTGGTCATTAGTCAGTGGCTAGGTTTCCCTAAGACGGATGAAACCCACTATTTGACAGGGACTAGTGCAGAGACAGCCTCAGTGATCTTCCGAAATGTAGCCAATAGCGTCCTGCCTTATACAGAAGGAACTGGCTTTGATAATGAGGAAAATTCTTACCAGGAAAATGGCATTGCCCCTGTCGGTCAAGAAACAGAAACAGAGACTCCAGAAGAGGACAAGGGCTTCTTTGATACAGTCAAAGAACGCGCTGCAGGTATCGTAGACGATGCCAAGAAAGCCATCGATGAAGCAGATATTCCTGGAAAAGCACAAAATGCCTGGGATACTTTCAAAGGTTGGTTTGGATTCTAAAAATAGATGCTTAAAAGATGGTAAGGTTCTTTCCATTCACAGTCTTCTTAGAAACTTTCCTTAGGTGAGTACGGACGTCAGCGAACTTCGAAGAAGTTCCATGACTAATTATTGAGCCTAAGGTCTCAATAATTCCGAGTGCTTGAAACGTAATGTTTCAAGCACTTTTCTCACGGTGGAAAGTTTCAAGATAGAGTTGAACAACTCCATAAAAAAGAAAACATATTTATTGAATACCTCCAGCCATTATAAAGCTTAGATCACTGTAGATAGGATGCTAAAAAAGCCTTCAGATGATGATCTGAAAGGCTTTTGTTTTTAGTTTCATTACAAGTCTTCGTCGGAGACGCTGAAGGTATCTCCGTGTTCAAAGTCACCGTATTGGTAACCACGTTTGAACCAGCGCATGCGTTGTTCAGAAGTCCCGTGGGTGAAGCTATCAGGGACGGAGTAGCCATAGGCTTGTTCTTGAAGGGTATCATCTCCCACGGCATGGGCAGCATTGAGCGCTTCTTCGATATCTCCCGTCTCCATGAGGCCTTGCTCTTCAATGTAGCGAGCCCACATACCCGCATAGTAGTCAGCTTGAAGTTCCAAACGGACATTGAGGGCATTTTTTTCTGTCTCGCTTTTCCCTCGGATGGCTTTTTGGTAACTCTGAAGAGTCCCCAATTCGTTTTGGATATGGTGGCCGACTTCGTGAGCGATGACATAAGCCATGGCAAAATCTCCGCTAGCCTTGTATTTGGTGGTCAACTCTTTGTAGAAGCTGATGTCTAAATAGATTTTTTGGTCTGTCGGACAATAGAAAGGGCCGGCAGATGCTTGGCCTACGCCACAGCCAGTTCGAGTTTGACCCGTATAGAAAACCAAGGTTGGCTTGTGATAGGTTCGGCCTTCATTTTGGAAGGTTTGCCCCCAGAAATCCTCAGTAGTTCCAAGGACTTGACTGACGAATTTGCTATCTCCGTCACTTACCTGGGTATTGCTTTGGCGCGTGACTTGTCCTGAGTTATAGTTCTGCGTGCTTTGACCTTGGTCAAAGAGCCCGCTTAATCCAGCTCCCCCGCTCAAAAAGATGAGGACCAGGATCAAGATGAGTTTGCTCTTAAAGCTTCCAGGCGAGAGGAGGATCTGTAAAAGACCACCCCCTAAATTCCCACCAGACCGGCCTGATGAGTAGCTTCCGCCGCTTTGTCCGCGACGGTCTTCAATATTTTTACTTTCTTTCAGATGATCGCTTTTCATAATTTCTCCTTTATCCTCTATATTGTACCAAATCGTGGAGAAAAGCCAAACAAAATGCGCTCCCAGAGAGCAGAAGAACTTGTCAAAAAGTGGAAAACTTGCTATAATGGTGTGAATGGAGGCGTTATGGCATTAAAAAAAGCAAGTCTAGCGTGTACGGTTTGTGGGTCACGCAACTACTCAATCAAGTTGAGTGCGACGCCAAAAACCAAAACGTCTAGAAGTTAACAAGTTTTGTAAACATTGTAGCAAATATACAATTCATAAAGAAACCAGATAGGAGATTGTTGTGAAATTTTTTTAAAGATATTTTTTTGTCTTGCTGAAAAAAACACGACTTGGCCTACTCGTAAAGAAAGATGGAAAAAAACTTTATCTCTGTGATTGAGTACACAGCTTTCTTCGTGGTCTTGATTTATTTGTTTGACCAAGTAGTGGCTAAAGGTATTTTTGAAGCTGATCGATATGTTCTAAAAAAAGAAATAAATCTGCGTCCCATGTGGATGCTTTTTTTCTTGCCTTTAGGAAGAAAAAAACGATAGAAACTTCTTTGCTTTCTCCGGTTTTATGTTATAATGGAGCTAGGAAAACAAGAGCCAGAAGGCTTTTTTTAGTATCGTGATGAAACGATCCCCTTCTGGTAGATAAGAAAGGAAACAAAAATGGATAGTTTTGACAAAGGCTGGTTTGTCCTACAGACCTACTCAGGATATGAAAACAAAGTGAAGGAAAACCTTCTTCAACGCGCACAAACATATAACATGTTGGAAAACATCTTGCGTGTGGAAATCCCAACTCAAACTGTGCAAATCGAGAAGAACGGGAAGACAAAAGAAATCGAAGAAAATCGCTTCCCTGGTTATGTCTTGGTAGAAATGGTCATGACCGATGAAGCTTGGTTTGTCGTTCGGAATACACCAAACGTTACTGGATTTGTGGGATCTCACGGGAACCGTTCAAAACCAACTCCACTTTTGGAAGATGAAATCCGCAACATCTTGATTTCGATGGGACAAACAGTTCAAGATTTCAACATTGATGTGAAGGTTGGAGATACTGTACGCATTATCGATGGGGCCTTTGCAGACTACACTGGTAAGATCACAGAAATCGATAACAACAAGGTGAAAATGATCATCACCATGTTTGGAAATGACACTGTGGCAGAAGTCAACCTCAATCAAATCGCAGAATTGTAATAGAGGAAAAAAGGGGCCTTCCCCTTGATAGAAAGAAATCCTCCAAGACGCTGGTCTTGGAGGATTTGTGTTTGTTGAGAAGGGACTCTTATGCAGGTTCAGAGACTTGGAAGACTGTTTCTTTGTCAAAACCGACAGAGTAGTCTTTCCCGTCTTCACCTTTCCAAGTAAAGATAGTCGCGTAGCCAAAGACGAAAACAGTTTCTGGACGGCCGTGTTTTTCAATGACTTCTTTAGCTGTCATTCCAGGTTGAATATCCTTGAGATTCGTAACCTTTTTAGAGTTAGGCAAGGTGGCAATTTTGTTAGTAGCTTGGCCTTTTTCATTAAAACTAATCATGATACCACTGCCCTCCCCATGCCAGTAACCACTAGTATCAGAAGTGGAATCAGTAGGGCCTAACTTGCTGATCGCTTCATCTTTTGTAGTAGGGGCAAGGGCTTCATTCCCGACAAGGATTTCCACTTTAATCTCTTTGAAGGCAGCCCATTTTGGCATTTCAGGGATATCCCCGATAGCTTCCAGTGACTCTCCTTGGTCCATCAAGCTCATTGTATAGTTAGGATCCTCGCGCGTGTTAGAGTCTGAAGAACTATGAGAATGATCATCGTCGAAGCCTGATGAAAAATCCTTTTTGCTGGATGACTTTTTAGAATATGAACTTTTAGAACTCTTAGAGCTTTTAGAAGTTTTTTTAGAGCTGCTAACAAGAGGCTTTCTTTGGGGAGTCTCTTCTTGTGCTGGTTGGCAAGCAGCGAGCATGCCCAAAGAGAGGATGCTAAGAGCATATAAGGTAACTTTTTTCATAATATCTTTTCCTTTCATGAATGGAGAACAGCATCGCTCGCAAAGGAGCGATGGTGCAGTCCAATCAAGTGATGGTATCAAAAAAGCCCATTGCTGGGCTCATTGATATTTGTTTGTGAAGGCGGTAGACGGATTTGAACCGACGATCAAGCTTTTGCAGAGCCGTGCCTTACCACTTGGCTATACCGCCACAACATATTCTATTGTATCTTAAAAATCAGATAAGGTCAAGAAAAAATTTCGGACAAAGGGCTTATGAAAGGGAAAGAATGAGAATCGTGCAGAAAAAAAGAAAAGAAGGAGGGAGAGCTCTGAAGAAAAGCAGGAAAGTCTAGGAATTTCTCTCAAATGACTTGCAAAAAGCTTCTAAATCTGCTATACTGATAAAGTTGCGTAAAGCAATAAATACTCATCCCGGAACCATTGTGGCACCGTTGCCCTTGTGGTCGTGTTGCAAGCTGACGTCTGGGAGAGGAGAAAAAAACAAAAAGGAGAATTTACTCATGGCAGTAATTTCAATGAAACAACTTCTTGAGGCTGGTGTACACTTCGGTCACCAAACTCGTCGCTGGAACCCTAAGATGGCTAAGTACATCTTCACTGAGCGTAACGGAATCCACGTTATCGACTTGCAACAAACTGTAAAATACGCTGACCAAGCATATGACTTTATGCGTGAAGTCTGCGCAAACGACGCAGTTGTATTGTTTGTTGGTACTAAGAAACAAAGTCTGCTGAAGCTGTTGCTGAAGAAGCTGTTCGTTCAGGTCAATACTACATCAACCACCGTTGGTTGGGTGGTACCCTTACTAACTGGGGAACAATCCAAAAAAACGTATCGCTCGTTTGAAAGAAATCAAACGCATGGAAGAAGAAGGAATCTTCGACGTTCTTCCTAAGAAAGAAGTTGCACTTCTTAACAAACAACGCGCTCGTCTTGAAAAATTCTTGGGTGGTATCGAAGATATGCCTCGTATCCCAGACGTAATGTACGTTGTGGATCCACACAAAGAGCAAATCGCTGTTAAAGAAGCTAAGAAATTGGGTATCCCAGTTGTAGCGATGGTCGACACAAACACTGACCCAGACGATATCGATGTAATCATCCCAGCTAACGATGATGCGATCCGCGCTGTTAAATTGATCACTGCGAAAATGGCTGACGCTGTTATCGAAGGACGTCAAGGTGAAGATGCAGTTGCATCAGTTGAAGCTGAATTGGCAGCAACTGAAACTCAAGCAGATTCAATCGAAGAAATCGTTGAAGTTGTAGAAGGCGACAACGCTTAATTATCACAATCGTAATTACCTAGGAGGGCGGGGCTTAGCCCGGCTCTCCTATTTTTAAAAAAATATAGGAGAATCAAAATGGCAGAAATTACAGCTAAACTTGTTAAAGAGTTGCGTGAAAAATCTGGTGCTGGTGTCATGGACGCTAAGAAAGCCTTGGTTGAGGTTGAAGGTGACATCGAAAAAGCAATCGAATTGCTTCGCGAAAAAAAGGTATGGCTAAAGCGACTAAGAAAGCTGACCGTGTTGCTACTGAAGGTTTGACTGGTGTTTATGTGAACGGTAACGTTGCAGCAGTAGTTGAAGTAAATGCTGAAACTGACTTCGTTGCGAAAAACGCTCAATTCGTTGAATTGGTAAATGCAACTGCGAAAGTCATCGCTGAAGGAAAACCAGCTAACAACGAAGAAGCTCTTGCTTTGACAATGCCTTCAGGTGAAACTCTTGAAGCAGCATACGTATCTGCAACTGCTACAATCGGAGAAAAAATCTCATTCCGTCGTTTTGCTTTGCTTGAAAAAACAGACGCACAACACTTCGGTGCTTACCAACACAACGGTGGACGTATCGGTGTTATCTCTGTGATCGAAGGTGGAGACGAAGCACTTGCTAAACAAATTTCAATGCACATCGCTGCAATGAAACCAACTGTTCTTTCATACAAAGAATTGGATGAGCAATTCGTGAAAGATGAGTTAGCACAATTGAACCACGTAATCGACCAAGACAACGAAAAGCCGTGCAATGGTTGGTAAACCAGCTCTTCCACACTTGAAGTATGGTTCTAAAAGCTCAATTGACTGACGAAGTGGTTGCTCAAGCTGAAGAAGATATCAAAGCTGAATTGGCGACTGAAGGTAAACCAGAAAAAAATCTGGGATAAAAATCATCCCAGGTAAAAATGGATCGCTTCTTCTTGGATAACACAAAAAGTTGACCAAGCCTACACTCTTCTTGCACAAGTTTACATCATGGATGACAGCAAGACAGTGGAAGCTTACCTTGAATCAGTAAATGCTTCAGTAGTTGAATTCGTTCGCTTTGAAGTTGGTGAAGGTATTGAAAAAAAGCTTCAAATGACTTTTGAAGCAGAAGTTGCGACTACAATGGCGTGACTCTTAACAACTAAGAATAAAAAAATAAGAGGTTTCGATGGAAACCTCTTTTTTTGCAAGATAAAGTCATCTAGCTATTTTATGTAAAAACTAGTTTGTCTACATTCTAAAAGGACTGAAACAGCTGTTTCAGTCCTTTTTGTGATTAATGCGCAAAGGTATCTAGTCCAAAGAGGAGCGAGAGAAATCCCATGATGAGACCTGCTAGGACAACTCCCAGCATAACAGCAAGGACGCTCCGTTTGAAGTCCCAGTCTAGAATAGAGGCGGCGAGGGTTCCAGTCCAGGCTCCAGTTCCTGGTAAGGGAATACCGACGAATAGGAGTAGGGCCCAAAAGATTCCCTTATCCCCTGCAGCTTCTTCTAGTTTTTGTCCTCCACGATGGCCCTTGTTGAGACACCAAGTAAAGAAATTCCCGATAACAGGCTTTTCTTTACCCCACTCCAGGATATGGCGAGCGAAAAAGAAAATAATAGGGACAGGAAGCATATTGCCAACGACACCAATCAGGAGGGCTTGCCAAAGAGGAATTCCGCTAGAGATGGCGTAGGGAACAGCTCCACGAAGTTCTACCAGAGGAATCATAGAAATCAAAAAAGTAATAATGTAGTTCATGTGTCATCCTTTCAATTCATCCTTTTCATTCTACCTTATCTCCGCTGGAATGACAACTATTTCAAACAGGAGAATTCCTTTTGAAGGCATGTGAATAGGGGGAACTCGAATCCTTTATATTAAATAGGGATCATCCTCACGATTTCTTTCTCAAGTTCTCGTATATGAAAGAACTGTTATTATAGATTAATTCTCTAGACAAGGCTATTTTTGCTAATAAAAATCAGTTCGACAAAGTATAGTTCTTTCAGTACAAACTATATATTCTTAGCCAGCTCTCTTGTTTAAGCCTCAACTTTTGGTATAGTTAAAATGTAGAGTTTCTTTTTTTGCAAACGCATTTTAGAAAGCGCTTACATTGTTAAAAATCCCAAGAGGAGGTTAAATATGGGAAAGTCTTTTTTTGAAAAGCGCAGTGTATTTAGTATTCGCAAGCTCGCAGTTGGAGCTTGTTCTGTATTAATCGGTGTATCTTTTTTTGGAGCTCCATCTGTCTTAGCTGAAGAAGAAGGAAGAGCTGTAACAGAAGAGGAGATGACAGCCACAAGGGAAGCGTCAGAGGTGGCGAATGGAGAAGTTGGGACAAGTGATAAAGCATCAACAACCTTAGAGGCGCCTGCTGTGATTACTCCTGAAAAAAATGAGAGCGAAATCGAAAAGCCACAGGTGGAACCTCAAACAAGTGAACGTTCTGCTGGGGCTACTGAAGAGGCTACGAAGGATCAAAAACAGGTAGCGGAGGATATGGTGCAAGATCGCGAACGAGACTTTAACAAGGACTGGTATTTCAAGTTGAATGCAGCTCCTGGTGCAGAAGGGCGTCAAGTGGATGTCAAGGATTGGAAAAAATTAGATCTTCCTCATGACTGGTCAATCTTCTTTGATTTCGATCACAATTCTCCGGCTCAAAATGAAGGGGGACAATTAAACGGTGGGGATGCTTGGTATCGCAAGACCTTCCGTTTGGATGACAAGGACCTGGACAAGAAGGTACGCCTGGAATTTGGTGGAGTTTACATGGATTCCAAAGTCTATGTAAACGGACAATTTGTGGGTCATTATCCAAATGGCTACAATGCCTTTTCTTATGATATTACCCCTTATTTAAATGCGGATGGAAGTGAAAACACCATCGCGGTTCATGTGGTCAACCAACAGCCAAGTAGTCGTTGGTATTCTGGAAGTGGGATTTATCGTGATGTCAAACTCAGTGTGACGGATAAGGTCCATGTGGCTAAGTATGGGACCACCATCACGAGTCCAGAATTAGAAGAACAACAGAATGGGGCAGTCGATACTCTTGTGAAGAGTCGTATTGTCAACCAAGATGATCAAGCCCACAGTATTTATGCGGAATACGAAATCGTCGATCAAAATGGTCAAGTGGTCAGTGAAAAGGTGCGCAGTGAAGTGCAATCCGTTTTGGCTGGTCAAGAGATTAACCTGTCTCATACCCTTCATGTTGAAAAACCAACCCTCTGGGATGTCAAAACCAATAACCCAGCCCTTTATACTCTGTATACACGGGTCTATCGGGATTCGCAATTGGTCGATGTGCAAAAGGAACGCTTTGGTTATCGCTACCTCAACTGGACACCGGAAGGTGGCTTCTTCCTTAACGGAGCGGCTACGAAATTCCACGGTGTTTCCCTTCACCATGACCATGGGGCCCTCGGAGCTGAGGAAAATTATAAGGCTGAATACCGCCGTCTCAAACAGATGAAGGACATGGGGGTCAATGCCATCCGGACGACCCACAACCCAGCGAGTGAACAGACTCTGCAAATTGCGGCTGAGTTGGGCTTGATGGTCCAAGAAGAAGCCTTTGATACCTGGTATGGTGGCAAGAAGCAATACGATTACGGTCGATTCTTTGAAAAGGATGCAACGCATCCAGAAGCCCGAAAAGGGGATAAGTGGTCTGACTATGACCTTCGGACCATGGTAGAGCGAGGCAAGAACAATCCTTCTATTGTGATGTGGTCAATCGGTAACGAAGTCGGTGAAGCAGATGGATCTGATAAGTCTGTTGCAACCGTTCGTCGTCTGGTCAAGACCATCAAGGAAGTGGATGCAACCCGCTATGTCACCATGGGAGCTGATAAATTCCGCTTTGGTGATGGATCAGGAGGGCATGAAAAGGTAGCGGCGGAGCTCGATGCAGTTGGATTTAACTATTCAGAGGCCAACTACGAAAGCCTACGCGCTAAACACCCAAACTGGCTCATTTATGGTTCTGAAACCTCTTCTGCAACGCGGACACGGGGTTCTTACTACCACCCTGAAAGAGAATGGGTCGGAAGCAACCAAGAAGACCGCCACTATGAACAATCAGACTACGGCAATGACCGGGTTGGTTGGGGTCGGACAGCGACAGCCTCTTGGACCTTTGACCGTGATCATGCCGGCTATGCAGGTCAATTTATCTGGACAGGTACAGACTATATTGGTGAGCCAACACCATGGCACAACCAAAATGACACACCTGTGAAAAGTTCTTATTTCGGTATCGTAGATACTGCCGGCCTTCCGAAGAATGATTTTTACCTTTACCAAAGTCAATGGTTGTCAGCTGAGAAACATCCAATGGTCCATCTCTTACCACATTGGAACTGGGAAAATCCAGAATTGGCCAATCGTGTCATGGATGAAGAAGGTCGGATCCCTGTTCGTTCCTTCTCTAATGCCCACAGTGTGGAATTGATTGTCAACGGGGAATCACAAGGGGTGAAGACCTTTACTAAGAAGACCACAGCTGATGGCCGGACCTATCAGGAAGGGGCAAATCCGGATGAACTCTATCTAGAGTGGTTGGTTCCTTATGTACCAGGTAAAGTGGAAGCCATTGCCCGCAACGAAGCAGGAGAAGTGATTGCCCGCGATCAAATCGAAACGGCTGGGAAGCCAGCAGGTGTTCGTCTGCTAAAAGAAGAACACGCCATTGCAGCAGACGGTAAAGATTTGACCTATATTACCTATGAAATCGTTGATGAAGCAGGCCGTGTCGTGCCAACTGCCAATAATTTAGTGAATTTCCATCTGCATGGACAAGGTCAAATTGTCGGCGTCGACAACGGGGAACACGCCAGCCGTGAACGCTACAAAGCACAGGAAGATGGCTCATGGCAACGTCGGGCCTTTAACGGCAAAGGGGTGGTGATTGTCAAATCAACTGAGCAAGCAGGATCCTTTACTCTTTATGCAGACTCAGATCGCTTGCAATCAGACCAAGTCAGCCTCTTTACAGGCAAGAAGGACCAGGAAGAACGCTCTATCTTGGGAGTAGAACCGGTTCGGACACAAGTTTACCTAGGTGAGGTACCCGAGCTTCCAAGTCACGTATCTGTCGTCTATAGTGATGGCAAGGCCCAAGAAGAAGCCGTTGAATGGGAAAGAGCAGACTATAGTCGGGCTGGCCAAGTTCGTGTGACAGGTCATGTTCAAGGACGCACGGTCGAAGCTCTGGTCAATGTGATCGGCGTGGAGCAAGTCCTTCCAGTTATCAAACAAATCCCGCAGGGAGCAGACCTAGCGACAGTGGATAAGACTGTGCAATTGGTCTTCACAGATGGCCGAACAGTTAGCTATGAAGTTGATCAATGGACCTTGGAAGCTGGTCAAGAGGAGCAATTGTCTACACCAGGTGCTCGCTTGAAAGCTACAGGACTCCTAGGCAATGGGGAAGCAGTCCAAGCGACTCTGGTGGTTGCTGGTGGAACAGTCAGCAAGGCTAAGAAACCAACAGTACAGCTAGATGGAGTAGCCCTTCCAAAATTTGGCAGTGGCAACCATACTATTTTCCGTCCGCTGGCTTATGGTCAAGAGCCTGGTCAGGTCACAGCGAGTGCAGAAAATGCCCAAGTAACGGTCCTACAAGCTAATCGTGAAAATGGTTTGAAAGTTCAAATCTTTGTCACTGCTAAGGATACGGGAGCTGTACAGACCTATGCTGTGCAATTCCAAGAAGAAAGTCCACAAATCCAGCGTTTAGAATTGCGTCTGCCAGAAGGGCAAGAACTCAAGGAAGACCAAACGGTAACGCTTGATGTCTTGGCTCATTACCAAGATGGCAGTGTAGCTAGCCTCCAAGCAGATCAAATCGATGTGGCAACAGCAGCCGGTAGCCAAGGAAGAGCAGTCGCAAGCAAGAAAGGTTTGGAACTGCGAGAAGCAGGATTGGTTCATTTAGAAGCTAACTTCCAAGGACAAACAGGGGAATTAACCTTTACCATCACGCCAAATCCAGAAGAAAAGACAGTTGTCAAGGTGCGTCCTGTACGGATCAGCACCGATCGAAACGTTTTGCCAGCTCTTCCAGAGACAGTCTTGGTCGAGTATGATAAGGGATTCCCGAAAGAAAAACGCGTGACCTGGGATGCCGTAACAGCAGATCAAGTCAAGGATTACCATAACTTTACAGTCACTGGTCAGGTAGAGGGGGTGGAGAAAGAAGCCCAAGCCCAAGTCACCGTTGAAGGCATTATCGCTGTAGAAGAAGTCAGCACCACAACTCCAGTCGGTGAAAAACCAGCACTTCCAGAAAGCGTGCGGACCTATCACTCTAATGGCAAGACCTATGCTGCTAAGGTAGCCTGGGATGCGGTCGATCCACAACTCTTGGCCCAAGAAGGAGAAGTTGTTATCTCCGGTCGTGTAGAAGGAACCAACCTTCCAACCCGTCTTCATATCCGTGTTTCCGCAAACACAGTCAAGGGAGCCAACGTAGCAGAACAATGGACAGGATCAGTCTTGCCACTTGCCTTTGCAAGTGACTCTAATGATGCAGATCCAGTTGCTAAGGTCAATGATAAGGTCATCTCCTTTACCGATGCTCCAGCTAACCGTTGGACCAACTGGGGCCGTGACAATGCGGAAGATTCTGTCGGTATCTTGTTTGGGGACTCTGGTATCTTGACCAAACGTGCAGTGGACAACCTCCATGTTGGTTTCCACGAAGACCACGGTGTTGGGGCTCCAAGTGAATATGTGATTGAATACTATGTGGGTGAGCAAATCCCAGCAGTACCAAGCAATCCAAATCGCGTCAAAGACGAAACAGACCATCCATTTAACAACCCAGCTAACTGGAAAGAAGTCAGCAACCTAAGCGTTGACGAAGCAGTGACAGCTGGCAAGATGAATCATTTTAGTTTTGATAAAGTCGACACCTATGCTGTTCGTATCCGTATGAAGACACCAGAAGGCAAACGTGGAAGCTCTATTTCAGAGATTCAGGTATTTGCCAATAAGGTTGCGGCAGAAGAAAAGAGTCAGGTGACCATTCGTGTCAACGGTGAGGTTTTACCAGGAGTTAATCCAAGTGTGACCGATTACTACATCGATGCGCGTGATCGGGCTTATCCACAAGTGGAAGCGACGGCTAGCCATCACGGTCTTGCAACGGTTGTGCCAAGCGTCCATGAAGGTGAGCCAATCCGCGTCATCCACAAAGCAGAAGATGGCACCATCTTACAAGAATACCGCCTCCATCTCACAAGCGATGCAGAAAAACTGAAACAATCTGCTCCAGTAGCAGTGGAAGCAGGTAGCCGTTTTGTGAAGGTCGGTCAAAATCTAGTTTTACCATCTACCGTAGGCGTCTACTTCAAAGGGGCTACAGGATATGAACGCAAGGAACTTACGGTGGACTGGCCGGCTATCCCAGCTGGTGCACTTTCTCATGAAGGCAGCTTCACGTTAGAAGGAAAGGTCCTCGGTTATGATCTGACGGCTCAGCTGACTGTCCGGGTGTCAGAAAAACCGGAGAAATCCTCTCTGTGAACCGTGACTACAATGCAGAGGATACCAGAGCATTTGCTAGTGAAACCAACGATCTCGATCCAAATCAAATCGACTATATCGATTACATCAATGATGGTGGCTACAATGAGTACTACCGTTGGACCAACTGGAAGAGAGAGCCGGATCAAACAGAAGTGTTTGCTGGTCTCATCTTCAAGAAAAATGGTCAAGTAACAGAGCGCTTAGTCAATAAAGTAGCGGTCGACTTCTTTGCAGATCAGGAAACAGGTCTGCCAACGAAAACGGTTCTTGAACGCTATATTGGTCCAGACTTTGATGTTCCGGATGATTATGGCAATCTGAAGAATCTTCCAGATCATCCATTTAACCAAGCCTCAAACTGGGAAGAAATCCCGTATAGCTTGGATTATGCCTTTGAGCCTGGTTATATCTCTAACCTCAGCTTCAACGAAACCAGAACGAAAGCCATCCGTTTAAGAATGGTCCGTGATGAAAATCTTAAAGGAATTGGAATCATTGAATTGAGCGCCTATGCCCCAACAGAAGAGGCCCAGGCAACAACTGATGTTACGATCCAAGTGAATGGCAAAGACCTAGAAGGTTTTAAACCAGATGTGACAAATTATCATCTAGAGTATGAGGGAGAACGTCCAATCGTTTCAGCACAAGGCAAGAATGGAACAGCCGTTACGGTCATCGATGCTAAAAGTGCCAATGCTCCGGTTCTTGTCAAGGTTGTCTCAGAAGATGGCAAGCTCGAAAAAGTATATCAACTTTCTCTATCCGCAAAAGCACCTACAGGCTCGGCCATTCCTGAAGAAGGGGTTAAGAATCTGGTTCATACGAAGCCAGAACTTATCATTGAGGCAGAGGAACTTGATTTTGCGCGTGAAGAACGTCCAAATGATAGCTTACTGAAAGGTGAGAAGAAGCTTGTGCAAGAAGGCCAAGCAGGACGCAAGCTCCATCTTGTAGAAGTATCACAAGAAAACGGAGTGGAAACACGTAAGGAAGTCGATGCTTTTGTCGAGGTGGAACCAGTCTCAGAGATCACAGAAGTCGGCACCAAGGAAGTTCCAACGGAAATCCAAGTGACAAGCCAACGCCACAGCCACAACCACAACCACAACCAGAGCCACAACCGCTTCCGAGCCCAGAACGTCCTCATGTCTCAGAAAGACCAGAGCTAGCAGAAACTTCTAAGTCATCTGTTGGAGTGGAACCTGTCAGTCAGAAAGGAATCGTTTCAGAAGGGAAGGCAGTTGAGAAAATAGCTCAGGCGCCAGCAGTTTCGTCTGCTCTAGTTTCCGAAGGGACTTTGCCACATACAGGATCAGAAGAAAGCGTCGCAAGCCTCGTTGCAGGTCTCCTAGCAGCAGGACTTGCTGGTGCTGTGCTGGATGATAAGAAAAAAAGAGCCGATAAGGCCAAGTAAAAAAACTGGATAAACCAGTAAACATACGGTGAAAAGTTCACAGGTAACAGAAAGAGGATGGGGGAGTCTCCACCCTCTTTACCTGATGACATAAAGGAATGGAATATGGGAAAAAGATTATTTGATAAGAGAAATCGATTTGGCATTCGCAAACTCTCAGTAGGGGTTTGCTCCGTAGTCGTAGCGACTTGTTTTTTAGGAGTCACTACCAGTTATGCAGAGGAACAAGCTGAGAGGAGTGAGACTCGTGAAGAACGAGTCGACACAAGTGATGTCGAGCATCAAAGGGAGGAGGAAAAAATTGTGAAAGATCACCAAGAAGAATCAGAACATTCCTCACCCGCAACGAGTGAGAAAGAGAGCCGAGCAGTCAGCCAAGGGACAGAAGCAGCCCAACCAGCCACTTCTCTAGATGAGGAGCCTGAGATTGCAGACTACGGTCCCCTTCCAAGCAAGGCCCAAATGCAATACCACCGCGAAGAACTGGCAGCCTTCATCCACTTTGGGATGAATACCTACTACGATCGTGAGTGGGGAGATGGGCAAGAAGATCCTTATTATTTCTATCCAGAGCATCTGGATACCGATCAGTGGATCAAAACCCTGAAAGATGCTGGCTTCAAACGGACCATCATGGTCGTCAAGCACCACGATGGCTTCCTCTTGTACCCTTCTAAATACACCGACCATACCATTGCCAAAAGTGGTTGGAAGGAAGGAAAAGGCGATGTCCTAGCAGAAGTTTCTGCTTCTGCCAGCAAGTATGACATGGATATGGGGGTCTACCTCTCCCCTTGGGATGCTCACAGCCCGCTCTACCATGTGGATACAGAGGACCAATACAACGAATACTATCTCAATCAGCTCAAAGAAATCCTTGAAGATCCAAAATATGGAAACAAGGGCAAGTTCGTAGAAGTCTGGATGGATGGAGCGCGTGGCGATGGGGCTCAAAAAGTCACCTATACCTTTGACAAGTGGTTTGATGCCATTCGTAAGGCCCAAGGGGATATTGCTATCTTCTCAGCTGAGCCCACCAATGTTCGTTGGATTGGAAATGAAAAGGGGATTGCCGGAGATCCAGTTTGGCATAAGGTCAATCCGGATAAGATTCGCAACAATCCATCCAACAGTTACCTCAATCACGGGGATCCAGAAGGGAAGCAATACTCAGTGGGAGAAGCCGATGTTTCTATTCGCTCCGGCTGGTTCTACCATGACAATCAAGAGCCTAAGTCTTTACGCGAATTGATGGACATTTACTTCAAATCGGTCGGCCGTGGAACCCCGCTTTTGCTCAATATTCCACCGAATCAAGATGGGAAATTTGCGGATGCCGATGTAGCCCGTTTGAAAGAATTCCGCCAGACCTTGGATCAACTCTACAGCGTGGACTATGCGGCGGGCGCTTTGGTAGAAGCTGACTCGACACGGCGCAATTCTCATTACTCAGCCAGCCATTTGACGGATGGAGATGAGAAGACCAGTTGGGCACCTGCCGATGATGCCAAGACCGGATCTTTTGTCCTCGATCTTGGAAAAGAGCAACATTTTGATGTGGTAGAGCTCAAAGAAACCATCGAGAAAGGCCAACGGATTTCCGGTTTCACCATCGATGTAGCGGTGAATGGGCAATGGGTTCCTTTTGGGGCTGGGTCAACCGTTGGATACCGCCGTTTGATCAAAGGGCAACCAGTTGATAGTCGCTACCTCCGAGTGTCCATCACCGATGCCCAAGCCACTCCAATCTTGAATGGCGTCTCTGTCTATAAGACACCAGCTAGCATCGAAGAAACCGATGGCTACCCACTTGGCTTGGCCTATCATTCTGACCGGACTGCTGACCGGGCCAATAGCCAATGGAATGAAGAGGGAGAAGGTGTCCGAGGCACCTCTATGTGGACCAAGGAAAAGGGAGCCTCGGTAACCTATCAGTTCGAAGGCACCAAAGCCTATGTCGTCGCAACCGTAGACCCTGGTCATGGGGAAATGGATGTCTATGTCGATGGCCAAAAACTAGCGACGGTTAATACCCAAAGTCCAACCCGCAAACGCAGCCAAAAGGTCTATGAAACACCGGATTTGAAAGCAGGAGCCCACACCTTGACCTTAGTCAATAGCAAGGGAGATGCGATCGCAACGGAAGGGATTTATGCCCTCAATAACCAAGAAAAGGGTCTCTTTGAGTTTGCCCAGCCAACCCTAGCTGTTAAGAAAGGCGACCCAGCGCAAGTCGTCGTCAAGAGAAAAGGTGGCTCTAAAGGAAGTGCTAGTCTTAAATTAATCACAGAACCAGGAACAGGGGTTCATGGCAAGGTTTATAAAGATACCAATGTCACTCTCGAGTTTGCAGATGGAGAGACAGAAAAAACAGTCCAAGTCCCAACCCTTGATTTTGCAGGCAAGGCGACAGATGTCTATGACTTTAAGGTCAAATTGTTGCATCCGGATCAAGGAAGTCTGGTCGGCTTTATTCCAGAGCTGACAGTCCAAGTGATGAACGAGGACTTGCTTCCAGAAAATCGTAAAGAAGTGGATGACCAAGATCCAAAACTGCATTACAGTGAGGGTTGGCATCATGAGACAGACAATCAAAACTTCTCAAATGGAACAGAATCCTGGTCTAGCTTTAACCAAGTGACCGATGAGGAAGGCAAGAAACACATTGATGTGACCATCACCTTTAAGGGAACCGGTGTGGAGGTTCGAGGCGTGGTTGATCCAAGCCATGGTCTCTACAGCGTCACCCTGGACGGAAAAGAAATCGCCTTTGAAGAAGGGCGGGGGCATGATTATGAGATCGAAGGCGATCATTACTTCAGTGGCTACGGAGATCAACGCAAACTCGATCAGAGTTTGGTCAATCTGCAAGGCCTAGCAAAAGGCTACCACCAGCTACGCTTGCACCTAGATCCAGCCCTCAATGATCCTCAGTCATCTAGAGCCATCCAGGTAGACCGGTTTGTCCTATCAGGAAAGATAGTCAGTTGTTCAGTCAAGAAGAGCTACAACAGATTATCAAAGAAGGAGTAGAAAAGATCAAGGCTACTTCTCTCGATCGCTTGAAAGCAGCCCTCAAACCGACTATTCAACATCAATTGACTGAATTGACTCAGTTGTTGAATCAAGAGCGACCAGATTTGGTTGCTGCAGCGAATCAAGTGGAAGCCCTTAAAACCATCTTAGAAGATGCTCACAATTATGAACCGCTGACGCAGATACGCCCAGATGAAGGTGTTCGGGATTTGGTTCTTGAAAAGCCAGAACTGCTCATCGAAGCGGAAGAGATTCCATTTGAGACTCAAACGCGTGAAAATAAGGATTTAGCCAAGGGCAAAAGCCGGATCCTTCAAGCAGGGAAGGTTGGACGCCGGTTGAAGTTAATCGAGGTTCGACAAGAAGAAGGCAAAGAAATTCGGACAGAAGTCGATGCCTTTGTCGAAGTAGAAGCCCAGGACCAGATAACAGAAGTCGGAACAGGAGTGGTAGAAGAAAATCCAATTATTCCGGATGTGCCGCTACCAACAAGTCCAAGTGAAGACTCACAAGAAACGAAACCGTTGCTTCCGCTAGAAGACAAAAAAGAAAGTGGAATCTCTCGGATATTGACACCGACGGCGCTAAATGCGACTCCTCTTTCTCCTGTGTCTATATCAGAAGCCGTAAATCCAGACACTGTGCAGTCAGAAGAAAAACTGCCACAGACAGGATCAGAGAAGGCAAGTTTCTTAGCTTGGATCGGACTTCTCGGCTTAGGTTTCTTAGGCGGAAGAGTAAAATTCGCTCGTCGGAAATCCTAATGCCCCTTCTATAAGAGGTTAGCAATCGCTAGCCTCTTTTTTGTTCCTTCTAGCTACCAGTAAGGGGGCTTCAGATTCTATCTCGACGTAGTCTTTGCTTTATTTACAGACGTAAAAATTGTATAATAGTCAGATAAGGTCAATAATGACATCGTGGATGATGAGACCATTTTTTACCCTCTGAAGAGCAGAGAGCTCATCTAGAATGAAGACGTCAGAAAGGAGCATCATGGCAAGTAAAAATACATCAGATAGCATTGAGGCCTATATCAAGTCGCTACTGGCCCAAGCAGGAATCGCAGAGCTCAAGAGAAGCGAATTAGCGGATGTTTTCCAAGTTGTTCCTAGTCAAATCAATTATGTGATCAAGACCCGCTTCACCGAAAGTCGAGGCTACATCGTAGAGAGCAAGCGTGGAGGTGGGGGATATATCCGGATTGGCAAGATTCAATTTTCAGACCAACACCAGATGCTAAAAGAGCTTGGCGCAAGTATCGGAGAACAAATCAGTCAGACTGTCTTTTGCGATATCCTCCAGATGCTATTTGAAGAAACTCCTTACAAATAGAGAAGCAGAGCTCTTGTCAGTGACGACAACAGACGAGGTTCTGGGAAGTGAAGCCCATCGCTTACGAGCCAATATCCTACGAAAAATTATCCAACAAGTCGATAGAAAGGGAATGTAATCTCCTTATGAACTATTCAAAAGCCCTATTAGAAACGATTGAAGCCGCTCAAATCTTGGCGGGTCATTTTGATTCCCAAGCACTAGATACCTGGCATATCCTAGTGGCTCTAGCAAATAACCCCTATAGTGTAGCTGGTTCCGTCTTAAGTGACTATCCCATGCAGATTGATGATTTTCAAGATGCAGCAGAGCACATTACGGGTCAAGTCTACCAACGGGATGGCCGCTATGAGGTATTTCCTTTTTCTTTCCGTGTAGAAGAAATCATGAACCGTTCCCAAGAGATTGCCCAGGCAGTCCATGCTAAAAGTCTGGGAACAGAGCATGTCCTCTTGGCGCTTTTACTAGAGCGGGGAACCCTAGCTTCTCAAGTATTGGAGTATGTCGGCTTCCGCTATGATGATCAGGAAGATGGCATAAAAATCGTCGAACTTCGTAAGAGTTTGGAACAGCGAGCAGGTTGGGACAAGGAAGCTGTCAAGGCTATCCGTTCGCTCTATCGGTCTCAGCAACCAAACCGTCAAACCATGGGAAATATGATGGGCATGCCTGCCTCTACCAGTGGTGGTTTGGAAGACTACACCCGAGATCTGACAGAAATGGCTCGCAATGGCAGTTTGGAACCGGTGATTGGCCGGGGGCAAGAAATCTCGCGGATGATTCAGATTTTGAGTCGCAAAACAAAAAACAATCCGGTCCTCGTTGGAGATGCGGGTGTCGGAAAGACTGCTCTGGCTTTGGGCTTGGCCCAACGGATTGCCAGCGGCGATGTTCCAACGGAGCTGGCTAAGATGCGTGTCTTAGAGTTGGACTTGATGAATGTTGTCGCAGGGACGCGGTTCCGTGGAGATTTGAAGAGCGGATGAACAACATCATCAATGATATTGAAGAAGATGGCCGTGTCATTCTCTTCATCGATGAGCTCCATACCATTATGGGCTCTGGTTCTGGGATTGACTCCACCTTGGATGCGGCCAATATCTTGAAGCCTGCCTTGGCTCGCGGAACACTACGGACCGTAGGAGCGACTACGCAAGAAGAATACCAGAAACACATTGAAAAAGATGCCGCTTTGTCACGCCGCTTTGCTAAGGTCTTGATTGAGCAACCCTCTGTTGCAGATAGCATCGCGATTTTACAAGGGCTCAAGCGCAACTATGAACGTCACCACCGCGTCCATATCACGGATGCAGCCATTGAGACAGCTGTTGTCTATGCCAATCGGTATTTGACCAGTCGCCTCTTGCCAGACTCAGCCATTGATCTTTTGGATGAGGCGGCAGCGACCGTGCAAAACAAGGGACCTCAAGCGGGTCTTCAGTCTGATTTGACAGCTGCCGACCAGGCCTTGCTCAAGGGACAGTGGAAGAAAGTTGCTCAGTTACTAAAAGAAGAGGCCAGTCCAAAAGGCTACCAGTTGGAAGTCAAAGAAGAGGATATCCTGAAGACTCTCAGTCAGCTTTCTGGCATTCCTGTGGAGAAACTAACGCAAACAGCTGCTAAGAAATACCTGGAATTAGAAGCGGAACTTCATAAGCGCGTGATCGGTCAGGATCAGGCCGTCTCAAGCATCAGCCGAGCAATTCGTCGCAATCAGTCTGGAATCCGGTCTCACAAGCGACCAATCGGTTCCTTCCTCTTCCTCGGTCCTACAGGAGTCGGGAAAACTGAGCTAGCCAAGGCCCTTGCAGAAGTTCTCTTTGATGACGAGTCCGCCTTGATCCGCTTTGACATGAGTGAGTACATGGAAAAATTCGCGGCTAGTCGTCTCAACGGAGCCCCTCCAGGCTATGTGGGCTACGAAGAAGGGGGCGAGTTGACGGAAAAAGTCCGCAACAAACCTTATTCTGTCCTCTTGTTTGATGAGGTGGAAAAAGCCCATCCGGATATCTTTAACGTTCTCTTGCAAGTTCTGGATGATGGGGTCTTAACTGATAGCAAAGGACGCAAGGTAGATTTCTCCAATACGATTATTATCATGACGTCAAACTTGGGAGCTACCGCTTTACGAGATGATAAGACAGTTGGTTTTGGAGCCAAGGATATTCGCTTTGACCAAGCCAATATGGAAAAACGCATCTTCGAAGAGTTGAAGAAGACCTATCGCCCAGAGTTTATCAACCGGATTGATGAAAAGGTTGTCTTCCATAGCTTGACTAGTGACCAAATGCACGAGATTGTCAAGATTATGGTGAAACCGTTGGTTCAATCCCTAGCAGAGAAGGGCATTGCTCTGAAATTCCAAGCGTCTGCCCTTAAATGGTTGGCAACTCACGGATATAATCCAGAGATGGGAGCTCGACCTTTGCGTCGGACCATCCAGACCCAGGTGGAAGACTACTTGGCAGAAATCCTCTTGAGAGGAGAAGTTTCAGAAGGTCAAACCCTCAAGGTAGGTGTCAAGTCTGGTCAGCTTAACTTCACGATTGACTAGGAGGATATGCAGTGCCTCTAAAACGCTTGACCCGAATCACCCTCTTAGCAGCCCTCTGTGTGGTGCTGAGACAAGCCTTTGCCTTCTTGCCCAATGTCCAACCGATTAGTGCCATTTTCTTTACTGGTGCTATTTGAAGACTGGCAATTTGCCTGTTTGGTGATGGCGGTCACCATGTTTACCTCGGCTTTTCTCTTGGGGATGAGCCCAGTGGTGCTCGCTCAGATATTGGCCTTTGGCCTCCTCTTGACTCTTTGGCGGGGGCTTTACCGCCACTTGTCTTTGGAAGCCCAAACCCTAGTGGTCGGTATCTTATCCTTTCTCTACGGGGTGCTGATTGACAGTCTTTATGCTGTCCTCTATCACATGCCCTGGTGGACCTATGCACTGGTGAATGGCTTTAGCTTTAACCTAGCCCACGCTCTTTCCACCGCCTGTTTTTACCCTCTACTTTATGTCATATTTAGGAGATTGTATCATGAAAAAAACACTTTATAGCTTCTTTGCTGTCCTAGCAGCTCTTGTATTGGTCAGCTGCGGACAAAGCACACCATCGACCACGAAAAACTCAGCTGATAGCTCACAAGTAGCCAAAGAAAAACAAATTACCATTACGGTCAGTATCGCCCCTGAAGGGCAAGAAGCTCAAAGCAAGACCTTGAAGGTTGCAGAAAAAGCAAACCTGATGGAAGTCTTGAAAGCTAACTACAAGATTGAGGAGAAGAGTGGCCTCATCACCTCAATTGATGGCGTCGCCCAAGACGAAAGCAAGGGACTCTATTGGATGTACAAGATCAATGGAGAGATGGCGCCAAAAGGGGCAGCAGAGACCACTGTCCAAGATGGAGACACCATCGAATTTTATCAAGAAGTCTATCAATAAGAAAAAGAGTGAATGATTGGAGTAGAGCTCCAGTCATTCACTCTTTTTTTGAAACTAGTTTCTATTTTTTATAAGTATCGTAAATCCTCTTGACTTCCCTATAGATGAATGTTACAATTATATTACAAAATGTAACAAATGTTACAAAAAAGAGGTATTGCCATGAAAATGAAAGGAACCTTATTTAGTCTGTCAACCCTTGCTTTAACCGCTGCTCTTTTATTAAGTGGCTGTGGATTAGAACAGAAAAAAGAAACCAGTCCATCTTCAACTAGTAACATTGAGCAAGTAAAACAAAGCTCTACGAGTAAAAAAGAAGAGAAAAAGGCTACAGGCAAAACCACACAAGCCAACAAAGCGCAGAAGTGGCAAAAACTCCTGCCATCGCTTCGAGTGAAACACAAGCGAGCCAAGAGACTCCGTCAACTCCGGTGACACCAAGAGTTCCACAAGTCAGTCAAGGCATGCCCCCAACTCCTTCCAAAGAAACACATCCAGCAGTGACTTCAGCACCTGAAAAACCAAAACGACCTAGCTTGGAAGAAGGTCGCACGACTGCAAAAGAGCAAGCCTCTAAGACAGAGAACCCACGCTATAAAGGTGTATTAGCTTATGCCTCAGGGGATTATTCTGGAGCAATAGGTAGTTGGACCGACGGTCGCGATACAGCTGTAACGATCGGGCAAGGAGGCCAAGTGACCATACAAACTCCAGGTGGCGATGCAGTGGGCTATACGATTGGAAGCTATGAATACAACTTGGATCAAGGTCATTATCATGCTGGCTTGATTTCCGCCCAAGATGGATCTGCAGCTAGCTTGGATATAGTCGTTGGTCAAGATGGCCAACTGGCAAGTGTTCAAGTGACAGAAAAAGGCCATACGCATGCCTTGCTTCGGGAATAATGGCTCGCCACTGAGAAAATTAAAAAAATGATTGAAATCAGAGATTCAATTCTGTATAATAACATACAGATTTGAATCTTTTTAATTTTTGTTTTATAAAATTATATTTTTTTATAAAAAGGTATTGACAGATTGAAATTATAGTTTATAATAAAATCATAAGCAAAACATGTTTTGACATTATGATAAAGGAGCCAGTTAGATGAAAGAAAGAGTGGCAGTGGTATTTGGAACGTTTGCCCCCCTTCATCAAGGGCATATTGATTTAATTCAACGGGCAAAACGCCAATGTGACCGCGTTTGTGTGATTGTCTCTGGTTACAAAGGTGACCGAGGAGAAGAAGTTGGCCTTCCTTTGCAAAAACGTTTTCGCTATATTCGAGAAGGTTTTTCAAATGATGAACTCACTCAGATTTATAAACTCGATGAGACAGAACTTCCTCGCTATCCCTTGGGATGGGAACCTTGGTTGAGAATCGCCTTAGAAACGATTCAATATGATTCTAAGAGAGAAGATTTAGTCTTCTTTGTTGGAGAGAAGACTTACCAAGAAGAACTTGAAGCGCGAGGTTTTGAAGCTTGCCTGCAGGAACGTCAATTTGGCATCTCAGGGACCCTCATCCGGGAAAATCCCAGCAAGTATTGGAAATACATTGCGCAACCCTTCCGTCGTCAGTTTACAAAAAGGTCCTTATCATGGGGAGTGCTAGCAACGGGAAGACGACCTTGGCAAAAGATTTGGCCCGGTTCTATGACGCACCAGTGAGCTTAGAATATGCTCGTGAGTACCAGATCAGAAACAATGTACGGGATGATGAGCTGACACCAAAAGATTACTATTACCTCTTGTTGGGGCAATACGATCAGACTTCTAAATTGATTGATAGTAGCGCCAATCGAGGGCTAGTGATTGCGGATACGAATTCTCTGGTGACCAAGGGCTATTACGACTACTATATGGAAGTAGAAGGCCCAGAGACCAGTATGACGGATACTTTTGACAATCTCTTCGTCAGTATCCTCGCTAAGGAAAAATGGGATCTGATCTTATTTGTCCAACCCATTGGATCCTATGTCAACGATGGTTTCCGTGATATGACCATGGCAGATGATGAAATTCGCAACAGTTTTTCAAATCACCTGGATCACCTCCGCCACCAATATCTCGCAGATATCCCTACAGCCTATCTCGGGCAGGACTACTTGGGGAATTACGAAGAAGCAAAGCGTGTCATCGATACGATTTATCAAGCTGATTAAAGGAGAAACAGCATGAAACGACTACAAGAAAAAATTCAAACATTTGGGGAGCATTTAAAAAATGTCCATCGAGAAGCTGGCAAACGTGGCTTCGTAGGAATTATGAAACTCCTTTGGCAAGACCTATTTGCAGGTCGCACTCTGACACAATGGCTGTATCTGATTGCTTTGTCTAGCGTGCCCTTTGTCCTAGAGTTTACCAATCAGGAAGCAAGTCACGATTGGTTAGGGCTCTTTGCCTCCTGGACAGGAATCGTTTGTGTTATACTAGTAGCAGAAGGTCGGGCTAGTAACTATCTCTTTGGAGCAGTAAACTCAGCGATTTACCTCGTCCTAGCCTTGAACAAAAACTTCTATGGAGAAGTTTTGACGACCCTGTACTTCTTCGTGATGCAACCAATTGGTCTCTATGTCTGGTTGTCAAATCGGATCAATGACCAAGGAGGGGCAGAAGAATCTCACTTTGAAGCCAAGAAATTAACCATAATGGAATGGATCAAGTATTTGGTTCTAACAGCTCTGATTTGGATCGGGATGGGCTATGCTTATAAAAGCATCCACAGCGCACGACCTTTCCGTGATAGTGTGACAGATGCGACCAATGGAGTCGGTCAACTTCTCATGACTGGTCTTTATCGTGAACAGTGGATTTCTGGATTGCGACCAACCTCTTCAGTATCTACCTCTGGTGGGGAGAAAGCATCCATATTCAGGGAATGTATTGGGTTTACACCCTCAATAGCTTGGTTGGTTGGTACCAATGGAGCAAAGCTGTGAAAAAGGAGGCTATTTAGATGGCAACAAGCAGCATTCCGGAAGGGATGAACGAAAAGGAATACTACGAGACGGTCGTCAGCGAGGAAGAATTCCTCCGTTGGTATAAGGAGCAAGATCATCCCACCTATGAAAATCCAAGCGTAACTGCCGATATGGTGGCCTACTGCTTTGTAGAAGGGCGCTTGAAACTCTTGGTGATTCGCCGGAAAACCCACCCTTGTCAGCATCGGGTCGCCTTGGTTGGAGGATTCTTGCAAAAGCACGAAGATGCTATCCAGGCTTGTATCCGTGAAGTTCAAGAAGAAGTTGGACTAGAATTGACCCCTCAAAAGGTCGAGCAACTAATGACAGTTTCTACTCCTGGTCGGGACCCTCGGGGTTGGGTCATTACCATTGCTCACTTGGTTTATTTGCCAGCTGAAGCAGTAGATATGGTCCGAGCTGGAGATGATGCCAAAGAAGTTCTCTTTCTCGATGTGGACTTCAAACAAGGGGAATGTTCTCTAGATGGCCGTGTCTTGACAGCTGAAGATTTCGCCTTTGACCACTATGAGATTGTCCAAGAATCTATCAAGCGGATCCAAGGACGTTTGGCTTGGAATCCAACCTTCCTCCATCTCCTAGAAGAACCTTTCACCGTATACGAAGCAACCGAGCTGGTGAATTTGATCCATCCAGATAAAGAAATTTTGACCAATAATTTCCTTGTGACCTACGGTTCCTATGTCGAAGAGGTAGGAGTCAAGCGGGTACCTAAGAAAAAACCACGCAAGACCTATCGCTGGAAAGAAAGCGAATCTCAAGCGGATCAATAACATATAAAAAAGCATCAAAGTTGATGCTGTCAGATGGAGTTAAGTTCTTCTAAAAACTTTCCTTAAGTGAGTACGGACGTCAGCGAACTTCTTCAAAGTTCCATGACTAATCATTGAGCCCTTCGCTCTTTAATTTCTGGGCTCAGGCTAAAACAGTTCCCCAAACTGTTTTACTCTCAATAATTCCGAGTGCCTGAAACATTTGTGTTTCAGGCGCTTTTCTCACAGCGGAAAGTTTTAGATTTACTTAACTGACTCAAAAAATTTAAGTCAGTTTTTTGAAAAACCAGCTAGCTAGTTTATGTTAAAAATAAGTTGTATATATTTTAAACAGCATCAAAGTTGATGCTGTTTTTTGTTATTAAGCTTTTTCTAATTGAAGAAGTTCTTCAATCTCTGCTAGGGTGCTAGCTTGCGATATGGATCCGCGTAGTTTGGCAGCGCCAGATGTTCCACGGAGGTAGTGAGGGGCAAGTCCACGGAATTCGCGAACGGCAATGTGCTCACCCTTGAGATTGATCAAGCGCTTCAAGTGCTCATAAGCAATCTTCATCTTGTCTTCAAAGGTCAAATCAGGCAGGATTTCTCCTGTTTCAAAGTAATGATTGATTTGGTTGAAGAGGTAAGGATTGCCCATAGCAGCGACGGCCAATCATAACCGCATCGGCACCGACTTCTTCGATGCGTTGCTTCGCTTCTTGAACTGTCCGGATGTCACCATTAGCAATAAATGGAATCTTGGTCAGAGCTTGGGCAACCTTGTGAAGGGTCTCAAGGTCCGCATGACCCGTATACATTTGCTCCCGAGTTCGTCCATGCATGGCGAGGGCAGAGACACCCGCGGCTTCAGCAGCGAGCGCATTTTCAACTGCTAGAGAAGGGTCCGACCAACCCGTCCGCATTTTAACAGTGAGGGGGATATCAAGGACGGATTGAACCTTATTGATGATGGAGTAGATCTTGTCTGGGTCCTTGAGCCACATGGCGCCAGCCTCGTTCTTGACGATTTTATTCACCGGGCAACCCATGTTGATATCGACGATATCGGTCTTGGTATTTTCTTGGATAAATTCAGCTGCGCGTGCCAGGCTATCTTCGTCACTTCCAAAGAGTTGGATCGATACAGGATTTTCTCCTTCATCGATATGGAGCATGTGAAGCGTCTTTTCATTGTTGTACTGGATTCCCTTGTCAGAGACCATTTCCATCACAACGAGCCCTGCCCCCAGTTCTTTGGCAATGGTCCGGAAAGCTGAGTTGGTCACTCCGGCCATAGGTGCGAGGACCGTCCGGTTTGGGATCTCGACGTTCCCAATCATAAAAGGTGTATTAAGATTTGTCACGAATGAGTTCCTCCAAGTCGTTTTCATCAAAGTGGTAGGTTGTCTGACAGAATTGGCAAGTGATTTCAGCGCCATGGTCTTCGTCCTTCATTTCTTGAAGGTCATTAGCCGGTAAGCTTGCCAAGGCATTCATGAAGCGTTCCTTGCTACAGTCACACTGGAAGCGGATCTCTTCTTCTGAGAGACGCTTGTATGGTTCGTCACCATAGATGGCAGTAAGAAGGGCTTCAATATGGTCGTCAGAGGCTAAAAGGGTAGAAATGGCCGGCATTTCTTGGATCCGTTTTTCAAAGCTGGCAATTTCTTCTTCCTTGGCATTTGGCAAGACCTGCACCAAGAAACCACCGGCAACCTTGACCTTGTCTTCTTCATCAAGGAGGACATTGAGCCCAACCGCAGATGGCGTTTGTTGGCTTTCAGTCAAGTAATAAGCTAGGTCTTCACCGATTTCTCCAGTGACGAGAGGTGTCATGGAATGATAAGGATTGCCTGTGCCGTAGTCGGTAATCACTAGGAATTCCCCGTTTCCGACAAATGGTCCGACCACGACTTCACCGGTCGCTGTTTTCTTGATATCCACACCAGGATTTTGCACGTAGCCTTTGACGTTTCCTTGAGTATCTGCCACAGTGATGATAGCACCAAGTGAGCTAGTGCCCAGAATTTTCACTGTTATCTTGGTGTTTCCCTTTTCATTGGCTGCGAGAATTTGACTAGCGATCAGGGTGCGCCCAAGGGCCACTGTTGAACTTGCTTGTGTCTGATGGTATTCTTGGGCTGCTCGCACGGTCTCTGTACTGTCTAGTACAAAGGCACGGAAAGAGCCACTTTCTGAGATAGTTTTGATAATTTTGTCCATACATTTTATTTTAACACAAAATAGAAAAACAGGCGCAGGCCTGCGCTTGTTTTTTGGGGTTAAGAAGAATTTTAAGACCAAAAATAGTATAATAAAACAAAGGAGGCTAGCATGAACCAATCTTTGAAAGCGGCAGTCTATGGTTTGGCGGTAGCTGATGCATTAGGGGTTCCGTATGAATTTTTAACCCGAGGCAGTTTTAAAGCGATTGAGATGGTGGGCTATGGAAGCCAACAGTAACTGGCTGGAACTTGTTCAGATGATACTAGCCTTGTATTCGCGGCCTATGATTCTTTTTGGGAAAAAGGGAAGATTTCCTCTGCTATATGCAGGAGAGGTTGAAATTTGCTTGTTAGAGGATGATTTTACAGCAAATGACTTGCTATTTTAAACTTGTAGGAGGACCATGCTTAATCTTTTTAGCTTATCATCTAAAACTCTACCTCGGTTACAAAACAAAAACGCAGAGACATCTTCTGCGTTTTCTTACTTTATAGGTCCATTTCTGGGAAAAGTTTAGCTAGTATTTTTCGGAGTAATGCTTTTGTCCCGGCCCCTCAGCACAATAGGTGTGCATATACATAGAAGGATTGAAGTTGAGCTCGATGCAGGTACAATTGGGATTTTTCCTTTGTGGAAATAGCAGAGCTGTCAGGGATGATGAGATCAACGCCACAGGCCCAGGCTCCCATAGCCTTTGCCATGTCCGCAGCGAGTTCCTTATAAGATGGGTGCATGCTGTCTGTGACATCAATCGAGTCTCCGCCAGTAGAAATGTTGGAATTGCGCCGCAAGTCAACCTTGACTCCAGCAGGCAGGATATCATCTGGTCCATAGCCTTGCTGGTCCAGCATGAGCAGTTCAATGTCCCCCAGTTCAATGATTTCAAGCGGTGAACGATGATCTCGGCCCCGCAGAGGATTGTCATTTTTGATGGCAATCAATTCTCTCACGGTATGCTGACCGTCTCCGACGACATTGGCCGCCACTCGCAAGAGGACTGCTTGGCATTGTCCGTCTAAGACAAAGAAGCGGTACTCCGTTCCAGCGATAAATTCCTCCACTAAGACGGCGACATCTTCTGAAAAAGCAATCTCCAGAGCCTTGTGATAAGCTTCCAGGCTAGCTGGCTCTTGGAAGATAGAGATGCCCAGTCCGAAGTTAGTTGACTTGGGTTTGACAACAATTTCTCGGTTCTTAATCAAAGGGTAGTAGGCCAGTCCCTCTTCAAGAGAAGAAAATTCTGCTCCAGCCGGAACGGGAAAGTCAGCTGCTGCCAAAATCTTTTTGGTGACTGTTTTATTGGCCATGGCCAAAGGGATGACATAGTTATCCTTGGAGGTCATATTGCCGTTCTTGACATATTCTACATGACTACCATGCCAAAGCTTGAGAAATTGGTCCTTTTCATCTAAAATTTCGACATTTAGCCCCTTTTGAATAGCATCAAAGAGTAGCATCTGGGTGGACAGTTCCATATTTTCGTAGCCTTTGAGGGCATAAGGAGCAGTCCAGGCATAGCGGTGGTATTCTTCTGCTTTTTCTAGACCAAAAGCTGTTAAGGAATCTTGCTGGATATGGGGCAGGAGCTGTCCTGACAGTGTCAGCTGAGGATGTAAGAGAGCCTCTCTCATCTGGTCCAGCAAAGTTTGATAGTAAGTTGGCAGTTCAAAATGCTGGATGAGCTCTTCCATGGCTTGGAGAAGGGCTGAGCTGTCTGCCTCATCTGGCAGGGCAGTCAGCGGGTGGCTACAAGCAATTTTCTGGTTCAAATCATGGGCAGCTTTAATACTGCATCAACATTTTCTACATCATCTAGCCAGAGCAGGCCCAGTAAAAAGAGATGGACAGTATCTAAGGTCTCTTGGCTAATGCCCAAATGGTCAAAAGGATTGAGATCGAAGCAGCGGAATTCCAGATAGGTGATACCCTGCTCCAGATAGGCGCGATTGTGCTTCTGTCCACGGAAGCGAACGGCTGAGTAAAATTCTTTTTCAGCACTGAGCTCGCCAGACTGAACGTAGTTTTCAATATCGGTTACATATTGCTCCAAAGAAGTGTAGGACACCTGAATATTCTCGTCATTGACATAGCCATAGTCGCTGTTGCGAAAAGAGCGGATAGGCTGCGGGTATTCCTGACTGTAGAAGCCGGCTTCTGCCAGAGGAGCAGCACCGTAGAGATAGGTTAAGAGCCATCGGAAACGCAGAAAGTTTCGAGCCAGTTTGAGATAGAGGTCATTTTTAAAGTCCTTGAGTAAATGATAGGAGCTGACTTGAAAGAGAGCAGCGACCAGATCTTTCCCTAGCTCCATGTTGTAGTGGATGCCAGAGATGGCCTGTAGTTTTTTGCCATATTTTTTCGCTAAACCCTCTCGGTAGTGGCGTTCGTATTCGTTTTCCAGACGGGCGATGATAATATCTTCTTCAGTCAGCTGCGGTGGCATGGACAGAGGCCACAGGCATTCACTCTGGTCAATTGAGCGGCCTGCCACATCGCTGATAGCTCCCAGTAAGCGCCGCGCTTCCTTAGTAGAGTGAGCAATAGGTGTAATTAGTTCCAGTTGTTGTTCGCTGAAGTCTGTTTGGATGGTCGGGTGGAAATTGCGGGAACCAAGCTGACTCGGATGAGCAGTTTGAGCTAAGTGTCCATCAGTTGTCACTCGCAGATTTTCCCTCTCCAGACCAAAGGTCGCTTGGAGAATAGGGCTTGATGTATCCAGTTTCTGCAGTAATTGATTAATCGTCATCGTTTCACCGTCCTATGGTAGTTATTTTAGTCTATTACAAACGGAAAAAGAAAGCAAATTTCCGCTACGATTTTACAAAAATTCCGAACTTTTATTTTAAATTAAGTACTAAAATTCAGAAAATACATATTTTGTAAAAATGTAATTCGTCTACATAAGAGAAAAAACAAATGAAATGATGAACCCTCCTTGAAAAATTGTCAAATTTTTCATATAATGAGGTATAAAACATAATCGCAGGTGAGATTCCTGCCTGCTTTTCAAGAAAGGACGAGCTATATAGCTCAGACAAAGATATGACATCAGTAGTTGTTGTAGGAACCCAGTGGGGAGATGAAGGAAAAGGGAAGATTACAGACTTCCTATCAGCCAATGCAGAAGTCATTGCTCGCTACCAAGGTGGGGACAATGCCGGTCACACCATCGTGATTGATGGCAAAAAGTTCAAGTTGCACTTGATTCCTTCTGGTATCTTCTTCCCTGAAAAGATCTCTGTGATTGGAAATGGGGTGGTTGTCAACCCGAAATCATTGGTCAAAGAGTTGGCTTATCTCCATGAAGAAGGGGTATCAACAGACAGCCTTCGCATTTCTGACCGTGCCCATGTCATCCTTCCTTACCACATCGAATTGGACCGTCTCCAAGAAGAGTCAAAAGGGGACAACAAAATCGGAACGACCATCAAAGGGATTGGACCAGCTTACATGGACAAGGCTGCGCGTGTGGGAATCCGGATCGCGGATCTTTTGGACCGCGACGTCTTTGCAGAACGCCTGCGCATCAACTTGGAAGAAAAGAACCGTCAATTTACCAAACTCTATGAAGCAGAGGCTCTTTCCTTTGACGATATCTTCGAAGAATACTATGAATATGGTCAACAAATCAAACAATATGTAACCGATACTTCCGTCATCTTGAACGATGCTTTGGACAACGGCAAGCGCGTGCTCTTTGAAGGAGCCCAAGGGGTTATGTTGGATATCGACCAAGGGACCTATCCATTTGTAACCTCTTCAAACCCAGTCGCAGGTGGGGTGACCATCGGATCAGGTGTCGGCCCAAGCAAGATTGATAAGGTGGTCGGTGTATGTAAAGCCTATACCAGCCGTGTTGGTGATGGCCCATTCCCTACGGAGCTCTACGATGAAGTAGGGGACCGGATCCGTGAAGTCGGCCATGAGTATGGTACAACAACAGGTCGGCCTCGTCGTGTTGGTTGGTTTGACTCAGTTGTCATGCGCCATAGCCGTCGTGTGTCAGGAATTACCAACCTTAGCTTGAACTCGATCGACGTATTGTCAGGCTTGGATACGGTGAAAATCTGTGTAGCCTACGACTTAGATGGGGAACGCATCGACTACTACCCAGCAAGCTTGGAGCAACTCAAACGTTGCAAACCGATCTATGAAGAGTTGCCAGGTTGGTCAGAAGACATCACAGGTGTCCGCCACTTGGATGAGCTTCCAGAAATGCCCGCAACTATGTGCGCCGGATCGGTGAATTGGTTGGTGTGCGTATTTCAACCTTCTCGGTTGGACCAGATCGTGACCAAACCAATATCCTTGAAAGTGTCTGGTCAAGTAAATAATCAAATAAAAGTTGGGAGTCTCTCTCAACTTTTTTGAGTCTTAAGAATACTTTAAGCCCTGTGGTCTATACTAAGACCATAAACAAAGACCTCCCAACTTTGTTTAGAATCCAAACTTTTTTTCATAATATCTCCCTATAAGAAGTCACCCATTGGTGGCTTTTTTTCTGGCTTCATCATATAATAGAACAAGAACATAAGTAAGTGAGTGTACAAGTGAGAGACTATACCCTAGAAGAGAAAGAAGCTTTTATGCGAGAGGCTTTAAAAGAGGCAGAGATCGCCTTGGCCCATGAGGAAATTCCTATTGGCTGTGTCATTGTCAAAGACGGCGAGATCATTGGACGTGGGCACAACGCGCGAGAAGAATTGCAGCGAGCGGTCATGCATGCGGAGGTAATGGCGATCGAAGAAGCCAATCAGCACGAAGAGAGCTGGCGTTTGCTGGATACCACCCTATTTGTGACCATTGAACCCTGTGTCATGTGCAGTGGTGCCATCGGGCTGGCCCGGATCCCTCAGGTAGTCTACGGTGCGACCAATCAGAAGTTTGGTGGAGCAGGGAGTCTCTACGACATTTTGACAGATGAACGCCTTAACCACCGAGTGGAAGTAGAAACAGGGATTCTGGAAGCAGAATGTGCAGCTATCATGCAGAGCTTCTTCCGCCAAGGACGGGAACGAAAAAAACAAGCCAAGCTCGCAGCTAAGGCCGAAACACAAGAATAAAAACCGGACCTTTGCAAATTCAGTAAATTATGTTATAATACCTATCGGAGCAACAGTTCTGCGTGAAGCGGGTCAGGGGAGGAATCCAGCAGCCCTAAGCGAAGTGAACTGTGTGCTCTTTTTCTATGTACCTTAGTGAATCAAGTCCAACGGACGCGGATGAACTTAGGTACATTGACGCAGTTCGAGCAAAGCGAGAACTACGTTCCGAAATATATAGAGAGTCAAGTCTGCAGGAGGAGATCTGACCCATAGGATTTACGAGACCTGTAGCCGATCACTCACTAGCGTCATCTTGAAATTCATTAGCGGTTTCAAAGAATAATAGCGTGAAAATGGAGTTTCGGAAGAAGCTTCTTTTTTTGTCTGTTCCGCTTAAAATAAGTCCGTATATGCAAACGATTGCTATTGCGTCGTTTCTTGATTTGTGAAAATTAAAAAAATTAGCAAATGAAAACGTTTTTACAAGATGGTTTCCCTTGATTAAATCCCTGTAAAGCGATATCATAGAGGAGAAGAAATATTGGAGGAATACTATGTCACATATTAAATTTGATTATTCAAAAGTATTAGACAAATTTGTTGCACCACATGAAGTGGAATACATGCAAGCACAAGTTACAGCAGCAGACGAATTGATCCGTAAAGGAACTGGTGCTGGTAGCGACTTCTTGGGTTGGTTGGACCTTCCTGAAAACTATGACCGTGAAGAATTTGACCGCATCTTGAAAGCTGCTGAGCAAATCAAAGCAGACAGCGATGTTTTGGTCGTGATCGGTATCGGTGGATCATACCTTGGAGCGAAAGCTGCCATTGATTTCTTGAACCACCACTTTGCTAACTTGCAAACAAAAGAAGAACGTAAAGCACCACAAATCCTTTACGCTGGGAACTCAATCTCATCTACTTACCTTGCTGACTTGGTAGAGTACGTAGCAGACAAAGACTTCTCAGTCAACGTGATTTCTAAATCAGGTACAACAACTGAGCCAGCCATCGCTTTCCGTGTCTTCAAAGAACTTTTGGTGAAGAAATACGGTCAAGAAGAAGCTAACAAACGGATCTACGCAACTACTGACCGCCAAAAAGGTGCTGTTAAGGTTGAAGCAGATGCGAACGGTTGGGAAACATTTGTGGTTCCAGATGATATCGGTGGACGCTTCTCAGTATTGACAGCAGTTGGTTTGCTTCCAATCGCTGCGTCAGGTGCAGACATCAAAGCCCTTATGGAAGGTGCTAACGCAGCTCGTAAAGACTATACTTCAGATAAAATCTCTGAAAACGAAGCTTACCAATATGCAGCTGTTCGTAACATCCTTTACCGTAAAGGTTATGCAGCTGAAATCTTGGTAAACTACGAGCCATCCCTTCAATACTTCTCAGAATGGTGGAAACAATTGGCTGGTGAGTCAGAAGGGAAAGACCAAAAAGGGATTTACCCAACTTCAGCTAACTTCTCAACAGACTTACACTCATTGGGTCAATTTATCCAAGAAGGAACTCGTATCATGTTTGAAACAGTTGTCCGTGTGGACAAACCTCGTAAGAACGTGATCATCCCTACTTTGGAAGAAGATCTTGACGGACTTGGTTACCTTCAAGGAAAAGACGTTGACTTTGTAAACAAAAAGCGACTGACGGTGTTCTTCTTGCCCACACTGACGGTGACGTACCAAACATGTATGTGACTCTTCCTGAGCAAGACGCCTTCACTCTTGGATACACAATCTACTTCTTCGAATTGGCCATCGCCCTTTCAGGTTACTTGAACGCTATCAACCCATTTGACCAACCAGGTGTTGAAGCATACAAACGCAACATGTTTGCCCTTCTTGGTAAACCAGGATTTGAAGAATTGAGCAAAGAACTCAACGCTCGTCTATAATAGACAACAAAACGATCTCGAAAGAGGTCGTTTTTTAATCGCTTTCAATATCTCAGAATGAGGTGGAAAAATAGACTGTTTTATGATATAGTAGAACTACTATATTTATACTTTGCACGTCAAACTATGGCCACAAAAAGTGGGGAGAATGACGGGCGCAGGTTGTTAGTAAAGGAGAGATTATGACAACAGAAGACAAGACACCTTTTGGAACACAAGAGGAGAACGTTTCTCAAGAGCCTTTTGGAACACAAGAGGGACAAACTGTTCAAGAACCTTTTGGAGCACAAGAAGAACAAACTGTTCAGCAACCTCTTGAAGCTCAAACTGGTCAAACCGTCCAAGAACCTTTTGGAGCACAAAATGGCCAAACAGCTTATGAGCCATTTGGGGCACCAGGAGCGCAAGCCTTTCAACAGGCTTCTCCAGTAGAAGGACCACAAGCTGGAGGACAGGAACAATTTTTCCAAAATCAAGCGCCTCAGGTAGAGAATAATCCGTTCTACCAACAAGGGAACCCTCAAGCCTTCCAATCGCAATGGAATGTTCAACCAAAACCGAAGCGTGGATGGACGAAATTTGTTGTCTTTTCCCTTCTTGCACTCCTTCTTGGTGGATTAATTGGTGGTGGAGCTGGCTATTTCTGGGGAAATTCATCTAAGCCTCAAGCAGATGCTAATCGAACAAAACGTTTAGAACGCGCTAATGAAGAAGCAAAAAAGATAAAGAACAGCTTCATTACAGAAAAGAAGGAGACTGTTTCACCTGGACTCTTAAAGACCTTGGTTCCTTGAGTTATACCAATAAGGATGGTTATGGTTTGACTGCTGATCAGATTGTTGACACCTATGGATTGGCTTCCAGTGTAGAGTATGATAAGAATAGCCTCACTCTTTATTGGGATCGCGCAAAGAATGCTGAACATCAGAATGTTTATTTCCGATTTGAAAAAGTTGATGGCAATTATTATTTGAAAACTGTAGAAGCTTATGATTTAGAAGAATTCCATGCAGATGAAGAAGATGAAGATGAAGATAAAGAAACTTCTGCAGATTATGAGTTAAGTACAAAAGAATTTAAAAATCTGAAAACAGGAGATAAGAAAACTGGTAAAGGTGGAACTTCTTTATCAGAAGTTTTGAAAAAGCGTAAATCAAGTGCTGTTCGAATTGGAACAGAAACAAAAACTACTGCAGATGGAGAAGAGTATGACTCTACTCGTGTTATTGCAACCGTAAACTTTAAGGTCGGTGACGATTATAAGACATTACGCTTCTTAGCACAACCAGATGGGGACTTCTTATACATTGGTCCAGAACGTTTTTAATATAGAGGAGATAGATGAAAGATGAATATGAATCAATCACAGGTACCATTTGGTGTGCCAGAAACTGGTAATCAAAAGAAGCCAGGGAAAGGTCTATTAATCGCTTGTGTTAGTGTTTTTGCAGTCTTAGGAGTCATTGCAGGTCTATTTCTTGGCCGTTCTTTTGGTGCAACAAATGCTAAAAGTAGCGAACCAGCCCTTCACCCAACAGCTGACGCAGGGGAATCAAAACGTGATCAGTCTGGGAAGTATATTAATCCGGAAGAAGCAGAATTTTCTTGGAACATTGATGATTTAGCTGATTTGGAGTTTGGGACATACGAAACTCCAGATTTAGGAACAAGCATTGAAGATGTCGTGGATGCACATGGCAAGGCTTTGAAAGGCACGTTTCGAAGAGATAAAATTGATTTAGAATGGGGCGAGTTAGACGAAGATCAGGATGATACGCTGCCTTCTTATCGTACTGTTCGTGAAATGCGCCTTACGTTTCAGAAGAATGGAGACAATTATTATTTAAAGACCTCTATTATTCAGGAAATTATAAAGAAGCTGAGGATGATTTTATGACCTCATCTTACTATGATAAACTGAAAGTGGGAGATGCCAAAACTGGTAAGGATGGTGTATCCTACAAGGAAGTGATTAAGGATCATACTATTTCTAGTCTTTCAATGTCTGCAGAAGAGGACTACAAAACTCATGATATTGTGACTACAATGAGAGTATCTTTTAAATCCTCAAGTTCCTCTGAATATAGGTTGACTTTTGTGAGACAATCAGATGGTGATTTCCTCTTATCTGAAAAAGAATGATGATGAAGAAGGGCTCTTCATTCATTCTTTTCGAAAGATGTAAGGGAGGAAAAATCCATTCACTTAAAACCCTAAAAAGATCTGGAATAGTATTTTCAGATCTTTTTCTGTTCTAGCGAGGACTGGCTATTTATGGTATAGTAGGATATGTTGACAAAGGAAACACGTGTGAACAGTTGGACGGAAAGGGATACAGATACGATCGCAGAATGGATAATGTAAAGGAAACAACAAGAAAACATCTGAAGACCCTCTTAGCTTTCATCCAAAAAGAGGGATTATTTTCGGGGTCCTCGCAATGCTGGGCGTAGGCTACGGCCTTGTTGCTTCTGGAAGGCCACAAGACCAGCTAAATCCAGACCAGCAAGTGACCTTTCGTAAGGAAGAAGCTTATCTGCAGGCCTTCCTGGCGAAATCAGATCGACCAGAAGTTGGGGTGCATTTGGAGGAATTGCTAGAATTTAAAATGGGAGATGGGACTGGTGGACCAAGCACCAAGGGGACGACACCAGAGACCCTGGTCAAAAAATTAGGGGGAGCCAAGCAAGCTCGGCTTGAATCAAAAACTAGAACGCAGCTCCTTCGTCTCAGCTATGGAACGACACAAGATGGTCGAGATAGATACCAATTTGAATTTACCCATATGAAGGATGGCTACTATCTAACAGCTATTCAGGGCTATCAACCAACCTCTAAGCAGAATATAGAAAGTAAACAGCTGAAAAAGGCAGCCTTGACCAGTCTTGCTAGTGGGAAAGAGAAGACAGGCATGAAACTAGAAGACATTTTACAAAAGGTTGGCTTGCCACAATCATTGCTTTTGAATCGTAAGGATGGAAAGACAGTTTTGGTCCTAACCTACCGTGCACAAGAGGGGCTCGTCTTTCTCACTTTGCAAGCCCAAAAAGATGCTCGCTATCATCTAGTCAAGGTCGAATAAGGAGGAGTAAATGGATACAGTCATCAAGAAGTTAACAATTCCTGGTCTCCTGCTGCTAGCGCTCCTCCTAGGGATGGGGTTAGAGGTCCTTAGTCATCCGCCGAAAAGTTCTACAGCGATAAGTGAAATAAGGAACTTATCAACTTTTAAAGCGAAAGAATTTCAAGGGGAGCGACTCTTAAAAGAAACGAATGAAAAAAAGGATTCGCCATGGACCTTGGACCAGATCGAGCGCTTCCCTCTGTCGATAAAGAACCAAAACGGTAGCCTGAAGCAGACTGGAAGTCGCCTGGAGACCCTTCTGAAGGAAATGGGGCACCCCCAAGAGAAAGTTCTCTTTCAATCTACAGCAAGTAAGCAACCCAGTCTCTCCCTGCTCTATCGATGGGACGATAGGGGAAAGGGAGCCTCCATCCGTTTGCTTTTTAGCAAGGGGGCTGATGGGAGCTATCTGCTAGAAGAGATCGACGCCAGTCTAGCCAATCTAGACCGGGAGGGGAACAAAGCTTTTTCAGAAAAAGTTTACCAGAGCTTAGAACCTGGAGAAAAGATGGATCTGAAAGCACTTCTAGGTAGCTATCAGGGCTTACAATCCTTCGTTCGACACCAGATCGGGCCTGATCAGGAAGGTTTTCAACTATCCTATCAGGATGAGAAGGGGAAATCTTATTTATTAGAGATTGAAATAATGGATGGTTCTTGCTATTTGTTGCGAAAGAGCCAGGTGGACTCTCAAGGGATTACAAGTCTTACCTGATAGAGGGGAGAAATTGAATGGAAAAAGGTAGAAAGATTCAGAGAGAATGGACTAAGGTCCCAGGTGGAAATAAAATCTCTTCAGAGCTCTCTTCAAAAAGTAATCTGCAGAATGATAGGATGGAACTACCAAGCAGGGTCAAAGAAGCAAAAACAGGGAAGCGAAATGGTGGAGAGAATCTTCAAAAAAGTGTGCTTAAGAAGTCTTACTTAGCTCATTTCTCTATTTTCTTCAAGCTAGTGCTAGGAGGTCTGTTCCTCTTGTTCCTTTTTAACATTGTGTCTCGATATGTGAAATCACCTGCGCATGATTCTCACTCTGTAAAATTAAGCAAGGGGACAGAGGCTCGTTTATCAGATAAGGAATTTAAAAATCTTTTTAATAAAAACTCTCGCTATACAGACCCAAATCATAAAATTGATATCAATATAGAGGAGGTTGTCGCATACATTAGAAAAATTAATGATGCCAACCTTACTATGGATGATATTTTCAACCAATTAGGAAAAGCAAGAGATGGATATGTGAGTATAGACTCTGATGGTAGTCGAGGAAGTGTATTGACGTATCTCCTTACCGATAATAAAGCAGCACTGGACTTTGATTTTAGTGAAAAGGAGAATCGCCTCCTTCTGCATTCGATTCAGTATTTTACCCTAGAAAGCCAGAGAGAATCAACTGAAAGAACAAGTGATGATTATAGTGCTCTTATTCCTCAGCCAGGTCAAGAGGGGGTGGAGTTGATGGAAGCTATCAAAGAATTGGGAGTACCAGATTGGCTCTATTCCAGTTTTTTACCTGGGACGGAGGCTCAAATTGCTATCTCCTATAAAGCAAGTGATGAGATGCGAGTTACCTTGTATTTTGATCAAGATGGAGATTTTTTCCGTTTGGGAAGTATGACGAAATTGAAGGATAAAAAAGAATAACTAAAGTGAGAAGGAGGAGTCTCATTCCGTTTTCTTCCATCCTGAGAAACGAGAATAAGGGAGAGTGAAATGCAAAAAGGTAGAAAAATTCAACGAGAATGGTCAAAAGTGCCAGGGGGGAATAAAAAAGTACCGGAGGTGTTTTCAGAAGGTCAACCACAAGGAGAGGTATTTGAATCCAAAGATCAATTTGAGGAAGACAAATATTCGAGATCAGATCGAGTATACGCATCCCAAATGGGCCAGTTCAAAGCATCCTGGTTTTCTCGTCGCAGTGGTCTCCTGAAGCTAGGGATAGGTCTTGTCGTCATTGTGTGTCTCTTTTGTGGGGCTCTCCACTATGTAAGATACCTTTCCCATCAAAGAGATTCCTATTCAACCACTAAAAAGACTGAGAAGCTCCCAACAGATTCATCCGTAAAAACTGAATTTACATTTTTTGGAGAAGATTCTCCTTATATTGACAAGGACCACAGAATTGAATTGTCCATAGAGGATTTCATTTCTTTAGTGAGAAAAGCGAATGAACCTAATGTAACGCCAGAGCAGATTGTCGATCAGATTGGGAAAGCGGTCTCTGGTCACCTGTCCTCTAGCTCCGACGGTAGCCAGAGAATCGGATTAGAATATGAGCTCGTCGGGGATACAGGGCGCTTATCTCTTAATTTTCAGAAAGAACAAGATTCTATGGAACTCAGTAGTGTGACCTATTATACTAGGAAAAGTTTTAGAGGAGAAGTCACGAAAACAAGTAAAGACTATAAGGCTTTGCAAGCTTCATCTGAAGAAGGTCTAGAGTTGACAGAAGCTGTAAAAGAATTAGGAACTCCTGACTTTATGCATAATAATTATGCTATTGGGGGAGTCAAACGAATTACAATCGTCTATACTACAAGGGATAAGATGAGTGTCTTTATGTCTTTTGATGAAACTGGGGGAAGATTCCGTTTGAAAAGTATAAGGAGTGTTGAGGATAAATCATAATCGATAAGATCATCTGAGAATTCCTATTTAGGGGTTGTCAAAAAATTCTGGCCTCTCTACTTGTCTCTATTGGTCCAGAACGTGTTGCTTTGATGAAATCTTTAGATGAGAAAGAATTCTTGCAAATTATGCTATAATAGTAAAATCAAAGAGTCCAAAAGGAGCCTATCTTCCTAGAGGACTGACTACATAGAACAAGAGGTATCGCCATGACTGCACAAAAAATGACTGCACAAGAGATTATCGCCTTTATCGGCAATGCAGAAAAGAAAACCAACGTAAAAGTGACCTTTGAAGGGGAATTGGCAGGAGAGCTTCCAGCATCCGTTGTAAAGCTAGGCAATGTCCTATTTGGAGACTGGAAAGAGATTGAGCCCCTTCTTGTCAACTTAACAGAAAACAAGACTATATCGTAGAGCAAGATGGTCGCAATTCGGCGGTACCTTTGCTGGACAAGCGTTATTTGAATGCCCGGATTGAACCGGGTGCGATCATTCGAGATCAGGTGACCATTGAAGACAATGCGGTGATCATGATGGGAGCGGTCATCAATATCGGGGCTGAAATTGGTGCAGGGACCATGATCGATATGGGGGCTATTCTTGGTGGCCGTGCAACGGTTGGTAAAAACAGCCACATCGGAGCAGGAGCAGTCCTTGCAGGTGTCATTGAGCCTGCCTCGGCAGAACCAGTTCGTATCGGGGACAACGTTTTGGTGGGAGCCAACGCCGTCGTCATCGAAGGGGTGCAAGTTGGTAATGGCTCCGTCGTGGCGGCGGGTGCGATTGTTACCCAAGATGTGCCTGAAAATGTAGTGGTAGCAGGTGTACCTGCGCGCGTGATCAAGACGATTGACGAACAGACGCAACAAAAAACCGCGCTTGAGGATGCCTTGCGTAACCTTTAATATAAGAATAAGAAAAGGAAGCTGGGGGACACCTCGGCTTCTTCTCAAAAGAGGAAGATGGATATGACACTTGATTTAGTAAAAATTCGGCGAGATCTGCATCAAATCCCAGAAATTGGACTAGAAGAATTTAAAACACAAGCCTATCTCTTGGAGCGCATCGCAGAAATCACCGAGGGAAAAGAATTCGTCGAGCAGCGGACCTGGCGGACGGGGATCCTGGTTTTTCTGAAAGGATCCAATCCAGAAAAGACCATTGGCTGGCGGACGGATATCGATGGACTGCCCATTATCGAGCAAACTGGCCTTGACTTTGCCTCCCACCACGAAGGTCGGATGCATGCCTGTGGCCATGATGTTCATATGACCTTAGCCTTGGGCTTGTTGGAGCAATTGGTTCAAGAACAGCCTAAGAACAATCTCTTATTCCTCTTTCAACCAGCCGAGGAAAATGAAGCTGGAGGCATGCTTATGTATGAAGATGGGGCCTTTGGAGACTGGCTACCTGATCAATTCTACGGCCTCCATGTCCGTCCGGACTTAAAGGTAGGCGAAATCGCGACCAATCGGGGGACGCTCTTTGCAGGGACCTGTGAAGTGAAGCTGACCTTTAAAGGAAAAGGTGGACACGCCGCCTTTCCTCATGAAGCCAAGGATGCCCTGGTTGCTGCTAGCTATTTTGTCACCCAGGTTCAAACCATTGTCAGCCGCAATGTCGATCCTATCGAGGGAGCTGTTGTGACCTTCGGTTCCATGCATGTGGGGACGACCAATAATGTCATTGCGGAGACGGCCTTTCTGCATGGGACGATTCGGACCCTGACCATGGAAATGAACCTCTTGACCCAGAAGCGACTCGAGACGATTGCCAGAGGGGTTGCAGATGCTTTTGATATGGAGATAGATCTTGAACTTAAGCAAAGGGGCTATTTGCCGGTGGAAAACAATCCGGACTTGGCAGATGAACTGATGACCTTCTTTGATCAAGCAGAAGATGTCACCTTGATTGATATCCTACCCGCCATGACTGGAGAGGATTTTGGTTATCTCTTGTCAAAAGTAGATGGGGTCATGTTCTGGTTGGGAGTGGATAGTCCATTTGCCCTCCATCACCCTCAGATGAGTCCCAAGGAAGAAGCCCTGCACGTTGGGGTCAAAGCCATTAGTCCTTTCTTGAAAATGAAAGCCAACCAATAAAGAGAGACGGAAATGAAAGCAAGTATTCGAAAAAGTATATTGAAGAAGATGAAAGGCTTGGAGCCGGAGAACAAGCGAAAGGCTGATCGAGCCTTGATCCAGCGGTTACGCTCTTTGTCAGCTTACCAAGAAGCAAGCGTTATTGCGACCTATTTGTCCTTCCCGCATGAGGTGGATACGAGTTTTCTGATTGATGCAGCTCAAGAAGATGGTAAACAGGTTGTCATCCCAAAAACCTATCCCAAAGGGCGCATGGAATTTGCAGTCTATGATCCGCAGAAATTGAAACCAACAGCCTTTGGTCTCTTGGAACCAGAGGATGGGGCTCAAGCGGTAGATCAGTCGGTGATTGACCTGATCCATGTTCCTGGAGTGGCCTTTCAAAAGGATGGCTACCGTCTGGGTTATGGAGGAGGCTATTACGATCGCTATTTGGCAGATTTCGACGGAGCGACCGTCAGCACTATCTATGCTTGCCAGGAAGTAGACTTTTCACCTGCTCCCCATGATATTCCAGTACAGGAGGTTCTTGTGGATGAATCAACTATTTGATAAGAAATACCCAGTGACCAGTAGCTTGCTCCTATTAACAACCGGCGTTTTTCTAGCCATGTTGCTGGTTCGTGGTTTTGACTATGAATCTGTCCAAACTGTTTATGATTTTGGGGGTGTCTTAGGAGCTGAAATCCAAGTAGACCCGAGCCAGAGCTGGCGGTTGCTTGCTGCCATATTTGTTCATATTGGCTTGCAACATTTTGTTTTGAACATGGTTACCCTCTATTTCCTCGGAAGGATCGCAGAAGATTTATTTGGCTCAAAGGCCTTCTTAGCCCTCTATCTGCTATCTGGCTTGATGGGGAATCTCTTTGTCTTGGTCTTTTCTCCAGAAGTCGTCGCAGCAGGGGCTTCTACCGCTTTGTTCGGTATCTTTGGCGCTATTGCCAGTTTACGTTTTATTGCTCGGAGTCCCTACATTCAGTATCTGAGCCAAAGTTATACTTCCTTGATCCTGATCAATATCCTCTTTAGCTTTATGCCAGGGATTAGTCTAGCAGGTCACTTAGGAGGCTTGGTAGGAGGAGGGATTCTAGCCTTTGTCTTTCCCGTCTATGGGGAGCGAGATAGTGTGAAAAAAAGCTGGCGCTTGGGAGCTCTGTTCCTTTATACAGCTGGGGCCGTTCTTCTTTATGCTTGGGCTTTATTTGCTCATCCCTTTTTATGATTTGTAACGAATTTGTAAATTATCTGAAAACTGAGTGAAGTCTCAGTTTTTTTGTATATAAAATCCCAAAACAAGCAGATACACCCAAAAAGTTGCTCTAAAGGTGAATAAAGACCACATAAGAAAGCGCTTGCAAAAAGAATTGAAAAGGAGTAAACTAACAATTGTAAATATCTTTCTTATCCATTCATAAAATGGATAAAATATTAAATAAAAGGAGATTTGCAATGAAAAAATGGTTGATTAAGCTCTCGTTAGTAGCGATGGCTATATTGCTCCTTCCGTTTCAAGCTGTTGAGGCTTGCTGTGGATTTATCATTGGACGTCAGTTGACCAAGGATGGTACTACCCTGTTTGGTCGTACTGAGGACTATCCTTATTATCCAAATGGCGGAAAACACAACAAAAACTATGTTGTTGTTGATGCCAAGAATTATAAGGAAGGAGATCAAATTCAGGACGAATCCAATGGTTTCACCTATCCTCATGCTGCCAGCGAAATGAAATACACAGCTGCTTATGATTCCGCTCGTGGAGATGGTAGCAATGGTGCATTTGGGGAACATGGCTTTAACGAAGCGGGCGTTTCAATGACGGCCACTGTTACAGCAATCCCAAATAAGAAAGTATTAGAAAAAGATCCACTAAAAGAAAATGGACTTCCAGAAGCTGCAATGCTTGACGTAATCTTACCTCGTGCAAAAACAGCTCGTGAAGCAATCGAATTACTTGGAAAAGTTATCGAAGAAAAGGGATCAGCTGAAGGAAATACAGTTGTAGTTGCTGACCAAAACGAGACATGGTATATGGAAATTCTTTCTGGTCACCAATATGTAGCGGTGAAGGTGCCAGAAGATAAATACGCAGTCTTTGCGAATACTTATTACCTCGGTCATGTTGATTTGAATGACAAGGAAAATGTGATTGCTTCGAAAGATGTTGAAAAAGTAGCCAAAGAATCAGGAAGTTACAAGACTGATAAAGATGGCAACTTCCATATTGCTAAATCTTACGGACCTGAAATATGCAGAAGGGGACCGTTCTCGTACTTATGCAGGGATTACAGTACTTGATCCAGAGTCTAAAGTGACTTACGAGGATGACGAATACGAACTATTCCGTTCTCCAACTAATCCAAATAAGAAATTTACTTTAGAAGATGCCTTTGCTATGCAACGGAATCGCTTTGAACACTTAAATGGTCGCTTCGTACCGGACGATCAAATCGGAGTGAAGAAACAAGGTGACAATGGCGCAAACGACACAGTTCGCAAGGATCAATACAAATATGCACTAGGTAATGAAAACGTTATCGATGCCCATGTCTATCAAATCAATCCAAAACTACCAAAATCATTTGGTGGTACAGTTTGGTTAGGAATGGGGCCATCACGGAACACTCCATATGTCCCATTCTATGGAAATGTGAAAGACACTTATGAAGCCTTTAAACCACAAACAGAAACCTATGATCCAAATTCTTGGTATTGGACTGTTTGGCATATTGACAACATGGCAATCAACAATCAAGATATCTTTGGAAAAACCGTCCAAGAACATTGGAAAGCACTAGAAAAAGGATTTATTGCTGATCAAGAGAAGAAGGATATTGAATATTATTCACTAAAAGATCAACCAGAAGCTGCAAAAGCTGCTGAAGATAAAGTAACGAAAGATTCACTTGACTTGTCTGATCGTCTTTTCCAACACTTCAAAGATTATGAAAAATTAATGGAAAAACAATTAGAGGCAGCTGGACGCAAGTCAGATCCTTATCGTGCTTCTAAACCAGATAATTATAAAGATCCTGAAGAGCCTAAGAAACCAGATACACCAACAGTTCCAGAAAAACCACAAGTTGACGGAAATAGTACAAAAGTTGAAATTCCTGCTTCTTATTATAGAGCTACCCCTTCTAATAAGGATATCCCAGCAAATGCAGAAGGAAATCCAAACAATCGCTTTGGATATGCTGCTAACAAGGATAAACAACCAGTTGTATCTCCTAAAGTAGAAACTCCTGTGAAGCCAGAAGAAACTGTTCAAGCTCCAACTGAAGCTCCTGTAGCAGGAAATAGTGTAAACAACAATAATCGCTTCGGATCTAATTTCAATCCAAGCGAAATCGAGACTTACCCAAATACAAATTATTCTTACAATGTTCATCCTTAAAAAATAGAATCAGATAAAATAGTTGAACAAGAGAATAAATGAAAGAAGCTGGACTTTTTATCCAGCTTCTTTTTACGAGAAAAAAGAGATTGACCATTTTGTAAAGTGGGGGACCACTTACACCATATGGTCAGTCTCTTTTACATCCTTCAGATTCGTAAATGGTTTAGTTCGAAGTTTGTTCAGATGTTTCTAATTTTTTTCCAAGATCGATGATGTATTGTTTGAGATCATCTTTAACCTGTGGGTGTTTCAAGGCATAATCAATAGATGTTTTCATGAAACCAAACTTGTCCCCCACGTCGTAGCGTCTGCCCTTAAATTCGCGGGCAAATACTCGTTGGGTCTTGTTCAAGGTATCAATGGCATCAGTCAATTGGATTTCATTTCCAGCGCCTGGTTTTTGGTTTTCCAAGATTTGGAAGATTTCTGGAGTTAGCAAATAACGACCGATAATGGCAAGGTCACTTGGTGCCTCTTCGGGTGCCGGTTTTTCGACAAAGGTTTCAACGCTATACAGTCCGTTGATGCCTTCCCCTTGAGGAGCAATGACTCCATAGGCAGAGACCTCTTCATGGGGAACTTTCATGACGGCAATGGTGGAAGCATGTGTCTCGTCATAGTCATTCATCAATTGCTTGGTGAGAGTGGTGGCTGTATCATCCGTGATATCCATGAGGTCATCCCCTAGCATCACGACAAAAGGCTCATTCCCAACGAAGGCCTTAGCCTGAAGGACAGCATCTCCAAGGCCACGCGGATGTTTTTGACGAATGAAGTGGAGGCGCATCCCGGTAGTTTCATCGACCAGTTTCAACAGGTCATTTTTTCCTTTTTCCTTGAGGTTGTACTCGAGTTCGAAGTTTGAGTCGAAGTGGTCTTCGATCGAACGTTTTGACTTACCAGTGACAACGAGAATATCCTCGATGCCAGCCTTAAGGGCTTCCTCGACGATGAATTGGATCGTTGGCTTATCCACGATTGGCAACATTTCTTTGGCCAAGGCTTTGGTTGCGGGTAGGAAACGCGTTCCAAGTCCGGCCGCAGGAATGACTGCTTTCCTAACTTTTGTCATAATAATTCCTTTCTAACTAAAGACTGATTGGTTGTTGATCTGATTGGCAAGGAAATTCCTTAGTTCCACTCATTTTCTTCTTTAAATTCGTTGTTCATCATGAAGTTAATGGCTTCGCGAATGTCTTGCCCTTCATAAATCACTTGGTAGATGGCTTGTGTGATCGGCATGTAGACATCTAGCTCTTGGGCCAGTTCGTAGGCAGCCTTAGTGGTTGAAATCCCTTCGATGATCATGCCCATGTTGGCTTCGATATCTTCTAGTTTTTCACCGCGACCGAGAGCATCCCCTGCTCGCCAGTTCCGAGAGTGGATCGAAGTGCCTGTCACGATCAGGTCTCCAACTCCGGATAATCCACTATAGGTCAAGGGGCTAGCCCCAAGTTTCACTCCTAGACGGGTAATTTCAGCTAGGCCGCGCGTGATGATGGCAGCCTTGGCGTTGTCTCCGAAACCAAGTCCGTGGAGGGCTCCAGCTCCGACGGCGATAATATTTTTCAGGGCACCGGCTGTCTCTACGCCGATCACATCTGTGTTGGTATAGAGGCGGAAGTAGTGATTGCTGAAGAGCTCTTGAACGTAACGAGCTGTTTCTAAATCCTTAGAAGCTGCTGTGATCAGAGTGATATCGCGAACGATGGTTTCTTCAGCGTGACTTGGACCAGACACGACCACAATCTCGCTACGTAGAGAAGCAGGGATTTCCTCTTCTAAGATTTGAGAAATCCGTTTGTGACTGTTTGGTTCTAACCCTTTGGGAGGCGTGCATGACCTTGACAGGATGGTCCAGAGTCTCAGCGACTTGTTTAGCTACCAAGCGGGTTACCTTAGTCGGAACCACAAAGAGGATGGCATCTACACTGTCCAAGGCTGCTTTCAGATCGGTCGTAGCGGTAATCTGATCACTAATAACGATATCTTTAAAATAGCGCAGATTGGTATGATTGGTGTTAATCTCATCGATCTGTTCTTGGATATTTCCCCAGAGACGGACTTCATGGCCGTTATCATTGAGGACTTGTGAAAGGGCTGTTCCCCATGAACCAGGACCCAATACTGCAACGGTTTGTTTTTCCATTGTATCTTCCATTTCTATATCTATTTTCAAGCAAGTCTAGAAATCTAGGACTTGCGTCTTCAAAAACGCTCCAAGAGGGCCTTGAAGAATGATCCTATTCTTCTCTCTATTTTAACATAATATAGGCAAAAAAACTTGTATAACTATCAATTGTTTTGTGAAGACAATTCATTTTGGAAGGAAACTAAATAAAAAATGTTACTTTATAGTTGCATTATTACTAGTTTGTGGTATAATAATTTCACTTATTATTATGAATATAAGGGGAGAAAAAATGAAAAAGTTGGCAATATATCTATTGATGACGCTTTCATTGTTGATGGTAAGCTTTACGCTTTTTTCAAAAATTGTAAATGCAGAAACGTCAAAAAAAGTGGATGTCATCACGGATGTAAAGATTCAAAATGATAAAGGTGAAGCTTTGACAGGACCGCTTGGAAGATACGATACTTTCCGTCTGAATGCAAAGTTTGCTATCGGGAAAAGAGGAACAGTCAAAGCCGGAGACACAACAGAGGTTAAAATCGACTCACCAATTGATATCAAATCACAGGATTTTGAGATTAAAGATCCAAGTGATAACTTGGTTGCCAAGGCAAAAGTTGATGCAGCTACTGGTAAAATTATCTTGACCTTTACAAAATATGTAGAAACAAAAGACGATGTATCCGGTTCATTCTTCTTCTATGCTCAAGTTAATAAAGTAAAATCTCCAAATGATGGAGAAGTTCCAGTTAAAGTTTCTGTAAATGATAAAGAGAAATTCACAGGAAAAGTCACAAGTGGAACAATAGGTGGAGGTAACCGCTACTCTATCATTAAATCGGGTTGGAGCGAAGCAGGAAACAAAGAGCTCGGCTTCCGAATTTCTGTAAACAGAACGAATGAAGTCATTAATGATGCTGTTGTTACAGATACCTTGAAATCACCAGGTATCACCTACAAGCCAGGAAGTTTCAAGATTAAAAAAGGAACTTGGGAATATAACAATGGTAAATGGGAACTCAAAAACGCAAAAGATGTTACCGCTGACTATACAGTGAATATTAATGGAAATTCATTTTCTATTAATCTAGGTAACATTGCTGCAGATGATCAATTTGCTATTGAATATGGGACAGAAGTAAACTATGCTGTTGTTGATGGTGAAAAAATTCTTAACCAAGCTACTATCAAGGGAAGCAATAAGGATGAATATGCATCAAACAGTACAGTGAAAATCCAAATTGCTGGTGGTGAAGGTATTGGTTACGAGTTCAGTATCAAGGTTACTAAGGTAGACGAGCAAAACGGACCTCTTAAAGGTGCAAAATTCCAAGTAGTTCGTCAAGCAACTGGTCAAGTGATTGGTGAATTTGAATCAGATGCGAACGGTGAATTTACTGTCAAGAACATCCTTCGTGACAAATACATCATCAAAGAAATTCAAGCTCCGGAAGGCTATGGGTTGGCAGAAGATACAATTGTTGAAGCTAGTGAATTTACGACACCAACTAAACCTGTTAGCAAAACGATTGTAAACAAGAAAGAGAAGCCAGCTAAGACTCAAGCTACTATCGAGCTGGATAAAAATCTTACAGGTCGTGATTTGGTAGATGGTGAGTTTAGCTTTGAATTGTACGAAGGTGCAAACAAGCTTCAAACAACGACTAACCAAAGCGGGAAAATTACATTCGAACCGATTGAGTTCACAGCAGAAGGTGAACATACATACACTGTAAAAGAAGTCAAAGGTAATAATGCTACCATTACTTACGATGCCTCTGAAAAACAAGTGACTGTTAAAGTCACTCGTGATGGAGGTGCCTTGAAGGCAGAAGTTGTCTATCCAGAAAACAAAACATTTACCAATGCCTTTACACCAAATGCAACGACTGCAACAATTGAGTTGTCTAAAGAGTTGACAGGTCGTGATTTGGTAGATGGTGAGTTTAGCTTTGAGTTGTACGAAGGTGCAAACAAACTTCAAACTGTTACTAACAAATCTGGCAAAGTGACCTTTGATGCTATCTCTTACACAGCAGAAGGTGAACACACTTACACTGTGAAAGAGGTCAAAGGGGACAATGCTACGATTGCTTACGATGCTTCTGAAAAACAAGTGACTGTTAAAGTTACTCGTGATGGAGATGCCTTGAAGGCAGAAGTCGTTTATCCAGAAAACAAAACATTTACTAACGCCTTCACACCAAACGCAACGACTGCAACAATTGAGTTGTCTAAAGAGTTGACAGGTCGTGACTTGGTAGACGGTGAGTTTAGTTTTGAATTGTACGAAGGTACTAACAAACTTCAAACTGTTACTAACAAATCTGGCAAAGTAACCTTTAATGCTATCTCTTACACAGCAGAAGGTGAACACACTTACACTGTGAAGGAAGTGAAGGGGAACGTACCAGGTATCACATACGATACAGCAGAAAAACAAGTAACCGTTCAGGTAACAAAAGATGGAGACAACCTAAAAGCAACAGTTGTCTATCCAGAAAACAAGGTCTTTGCAAATACTTACTCAGCTCCAAGTCCAGCAAAAGCTCAGATTTCAGCTAGCAAGATTTTAGAAGGTCGTGACCTAAAAAGATGGCGAATTCAGCTTTAACTTGTTGGATGAAGCTGGAGAAGTTCTTCAAACAAAACAAAATGCAGCAGATGGTTCTGTAGCATTTGACGAAATTTCTTATTCACAAGAAGATGCAGGGAAAACTTTCCACTACACAATTAAGGAAGTAATCCCACAATCTCAAGAAAAAGGAATGACCTACGATCAAGCGAGCATCGAAGTGACAGTAACAGTTACGAAAGATGACGCAAGCAATACGATCAAGGCTACAGTGGCATATGGTGCGAAGACATCCTTCACCAATACCTTTGTCACAAGTGAAATCCCACCAACTCCACCAGTCGTTGAAAAACCAGAAGCGAAGCTTTATACGATTCAGCTTCACAAGGTGAATGGTGAAGGTCGAGCTCTAGCAGGAGCAGTCTTTGGACTCTTTGAAGCGGATGGTAGCACACCAGTTGCCAACCCTTATGGCGAAGGCCAAGCGACAGCGACATCCGATGCTAATGGTCTTGTAAGCTTTGTAGGCTTTGAGGCTAAGGATTATGTAGTGAAAGAATTGACAGCTCCAGAAGGTTACCAACTTTCAACAGCTTCAATCGCTGTCTCTGCAACAGAATTGAGCGCTGCGTCAGATTTGGTAGTGGATAAAGGAAATGTAGTAAACCAACCATTTACTGAAATCCCACCAACTCCGCCAGTTGTTGAGAAACCGGAATTGATTCTCTACAGCATTCAATTGCACAAAGTTAACAATGAAGGCAAAGCCTTGGCAGGAGCAGTCTTTGGACTCTTTGAAGCAGATGGTGTGACACCAGTTGCAAATCCATATGGCAAAGGTCAAGCAACAGCGACATCTGATGCCAACGGTCTTGTGACCTTTACAGGACTTGAAGCCAAGGATTATGTAGTGAAAGAAATCACTGCTCCAGAAGGATACCAACTTTCTGAAGAAGCGATTACTGTTTCATCTAGTCAATTGATTGCTTCAACTGATCAAGTACTTGATCAAGGTAAAGTAGTCAATAAACCATTCACTGCTATTCCACCAACTCCACCAGTTGTTGAGAAACCAGAATTGAAGCTTTATACCATTCAGCTTCACAAGATAAATCCATTCTACCAATCTCTAGCAGGAGCAGTCTTCGGACTCTTTGAAGCAGATGGTGTGACACCAGTTGCGAATCCATATGGCGAAGGTCAAGCGACTGCAACATCTGATGCCAATGGTCTTGTAAGATTTGTAGGCTTTGAGGCTAAGGATTATGTGGTGAAAGAATTGACTGCTCCAGCAGGATACCAACTTTCAACCGATTCAATCACTGTTTCTGCAGCGGAATTAACTGCTGCGACAGATTTGGTAGTAGATAAAGGGAATGTTGTCAATCAACTGACTCCTCCACCACCTTCTTATGACAAACCAAGAAAAGAAATTCCATCAAATCCTCCAAAAGGGAAAACTCCACCACCTTCTACTGAAAAACCAGAAAAAGAAATTCCATCAAATCCTCCAAAAGAGGATAAAAAAGAAGTTCTTCCTTCTACTGGTCAATCAATGAGTGAAGGACTAGTGGCTGCAGGACTTGCTTTGGCAGTAGCTGGAAGCGCTTTGGTTTATAAAAAACGTGAAAATTAATTTCTAAAACAGGTTTTGTTCTAGCCTTGCTAGACAAGCCTGTTTTTTTGTCTATAGGTGATAAAAAATATTTATCAGGCCCTTAAAAAATACATATTAGACGCTCTTGAAGTGGGATGATAAAATAGGGAATAGAAATATCAAAGGAGGGAAGGCCATGTGTAGAACGATTGTTGGAGTATCTGCCAATCTATGTGCAGTGGATCCAGATGGGAAAAATATCCATTCGTCTGTATCTTGTAAGTTTGCGGAAACCATTAAGCAAGTAGGAGGCCTTCCTATGGTCATTCCTGTGGGAGACCCGTCTTTTGCCAAAGATTATATCGAGACAGTGGACAAGCTTATCCTCAGTGGGGGGCAAAATGTCCATCCTAGCTTTTATGGAGAAGAGATCGCCATCGAGAGTGATGACTACAATCTCGAGCGCGATCAGTTTGAGTTGGCCTTGTTGAAAGAAGCAGTCCGTCAAAACAAGCCGGTCCTAGCTATCTGCCGAGGAGTTCAGCTCGTCAATGTTGCCTTCGGTGGGACTCTCCATCAAGAAGTGGAAGGACACTGGCAAGGGCTTCCTTTTGGTACTTCTCATTCCATTGAGACCAAAAAAGGCAGCGTGGTGGAGCGTCTCTTTGGACAAGCTAGCCAGATCAATTCTGTGCATCGCCAAAGCATCAAGGACTTGGCGCCTAACTTTCGAGTGACAGCCATTGACCCACGCGACCAGACCATTGAAGCTATCGAAGCAGTGGATGGTCATCGCATCATCGGTTTGCAGTGGCATCCAGAGTTCCTAGTCAAAGAAGAAAAAGGCAATCTCGAACTCTTTCGCTATCTGTTGCAAGAATTGTAAAGTCTTTAGGATTTTTTAAGGAGAAAGAGGTAAACTAGTCTCATCAACAAAGACCTCCTAACTTTGTTTGATACAGTTTACTTTTTTCATATAATCTCCTGCAAAAGTCTCCTCGGTTGAGGGGGCTTTTGTGTGTTTGTCAGAAAAAATACGAATAGTAGTAGAGGGGAGACGCTAGGGCGAAGTGATGGTATAATAGAAGAGATGGAAACTAATTAGAATGAAAGAGGAATCATGATGACAAAAATTCGTGGATTTGAACTTGTATCAACCTATACCAATCAAGACTTGCTACCAAAACGGGAAACAGCCCATGCAGCTGGCTACGACTTGAAGGTAGCCGAGCGTACAGTGATTGCACCAGGAGAAATCGTTCTTGTTCCAACTGGGGTCAAGGCCTATATGCAGCCGACTGAGGTGCTCTATCTCTATGACCGTTCTTCTAACCCTCGTAAAAAAGGTCTGGTCTTGATCAACTCTGTTGGTGTCATTGATGGAGACTACTATGGTAATCCAGGAAATGAAGGCCATATCTTTGCTCAGATGAAAAATATTACGGACCAAGAAGTTGTTCTTGAAGTTGGAGAACGTGTAGTTCAGGCTGTCTTTGCACCATTTTTAATCGCAGATGGAGATGAGGCAGAGGGGGTGCGGACTGGTGGATTTGGATCGACAGGGCACTAAGATGAAGATTATCTTTGTACGTCATGGAGAGCCAGATTATCGCGAGTTAGAGGAACGCTTCTATACTGGATTCGGAATGGATTTGGCACCCTTATCTGAGAAAGGAAGACAACAAGCTCAGGAACTTTGTCAAAATACTTTGCTTGGCTCAGCTGATATCCTGGTGTCTTCTGCAGTGACGCGAGCATTAGAAACGGCTTCTTATGTATCTTGTGCTACTGGGCTTCCTTTGAGAGTGGAGCCATTATTGCACGAATGGCAGGTCTATGAAAGTGGCATAGATAGATAGATTTGAAGAAGCTAGAAGACTATTTTTAGAAAATAATGGGGAGTTGCTCCCAAATTCTCCTGTTCAATATGAGACAGCTGTAGAGATGAAGACTCGTTTTCTAGAATGCATGGCTAAGTATAAGGAACATCAAACTGTGGTAGTTGTAGCCCATCGAATGCTGATGCGCCAATTTGTACCAGACGAGAAGATTGATTTTTGCCAAGTGATTGAGTGTGAGATAGAAATATAGAAAGAGGTCTATTATCGCAAAGAAAAAGGCGACATTTGTGTGTCAAAATTGTGCCTACAATTCACCCAAATATCTGGGACGCTGTCCAAACTGTGGTTCTTGGTCTTCTTTTGTCGAGGAGGTCGAGGTTGCAGAGGTCAAGAATGCACGGGTGTCCTTGACGGGTGAGAAAACCAAGCCCATGAAATTGGCTGAAGTAACTTCTATTGGATTTGGATCGACAGGGCATTAAGATGAAGATTATCTTTGTCCGTCATGGGGAGCCAGATTATAGTATGCTTGATAAACTTGAAAATCCGCAACTCTATAGTGGTTTTGGTCGTGATTTAGCACCATTGACGGGAAAAGGTCGCAGTCTGGCAAAAGAAGTTGCTAAAACCGCATGTTTTGGAAAGGCAGAGATTATTATTTCATCGTCTGTGACGAGGGCTTTAGAAACAGCACATTATGTAGCAGTTGAAACAGGATTGGACTTATTTGTGGAGCCGTTTTTTCATGAGTGGCGTCCAGACTTAGATGGCACTAACTCTGATTTAACTAGTGTATTGGTAGCTCATGAATATTATCTAAAACATCAAGGAGCTTTATCTGAAGATTCTCCTTATCTCTATGAAACTGATCTAGAGATGCGTCATCGTTTTTTAAGAGCTTTGGAAAAATATAAAAATTATAAAACTATCATCATTGTAACTCACGGCATGCTCATGCGCCAGTTTGTGCCAAATGAGAAGATTGATTTTTGCCAAGTGATTGAGTGTGAGATAGAGATTTAGAAAGAGGTTTATCATCGCTAAGAAAAAAACGACATTTATTTGTCAAAATTGTGCCTACAATTCACCCAAATATCTAGGGCGCTGTCCCAACTGTGGTTCTTGGTCTTCCTTTGTCGAGGAAGTCGAGGTCGCAGAGGTCAAGAATGCGCGTGTGTCCTTGACGGGGGAGAAAAGACAGAAAGAAGAAATTTGCGACCGGCTTGCTGCTTGTATCTTCTCGTATCTTTGAGAAGCGTCGGGCTTCTTGCTTTACTAATCCAGATTTAAAAGATTTTTTAGAGGAAAACGGTGCTAAAAGCATAGAGTTTATAGGGGTAGATGGCAAAGGCTGTGTTAAGGCTTCCGTTTTGTCAGCTACCAAGGAGAATTAATAGTTTTATGGGGATCTTAATATGAAAATTATTTTTATCCGTCATGGAGAGCCAGATTACCGTGAGTTAGAGGAGCGTTCTTATACGGGATTTGGGATAGACTTGGCGCCCTTATCTGAGAAGGGAAGGAAACAGGCTCAGGACCTTTGCCAAAACCCCTTGTTCCAATCAGCTGATCTGCTAGTAGCTTCAGCAGTGACGCGAGCTTTAGAAACAGCTTCTTATCTGGCTTGTGCTACGGGCCTTCCTTTGAGGGTAGAGCCTTTATTGCACGAATGGCAGGTTTATGAAACAGGTATAGAGAACTTTGAGACAGCTAGATGTCTGTTTTTAGAAAACAAGGGGGAGTTGCTCCCAAATTCTCCTGTTCAATATGAGACAGCTGTAGAGATGAAGTCTCGTTTTCTAGAATGCATGGCTAAGTATCGGGAACATCAAACTGTGGTAGTTGTAGCCCATCGCATGCTCATTCGTCAATTTGTACCGAATGAAACCATTGATTTTTGCCAAGTGATTGAGTGTGAGATAGAGATTTAGAAAGAGGTTTATCATCGCTAAGAAAAAAACGACATTTATTTGTCAAAATTGTGCCTACAATTCACCCAAATACCTAGGGCGCTGTCCTAACTGTGGTTCTTGGTCTTCCTTTGTGGAGGAAGTTGAGGTTGCAGAGGTCAAGAATGCGCGTGTGTCCTTGACAGGTGAAAAGACCAAACCCATGAAACTGGCAGATGTGACCTCCATCAATGTCAATCGAACCAAGACGGAGATGGAGGAATTCAACCGTGTACTCGGTGGGGGTGTGGTACCAGGAAGTCTGGTCCTCATCGGTGGTGATCCAGGGATTGGGAAATCAACCCTGCTCCTTCAAGTATCAACCCAACTGTCTCAAGTGGGAACGGTTCTCTATGTCAGTGGAGAGGAGTCGGCCCAGCAGATCAAGTTACGGGCAGAGCGCTTGGGGGATATCGACAGTGAGTTTTATCTCTATGCTGAGACCAATATGCAGAGCGTGCGAGCAGAGGTTGAACGGATCCAACCTGACTTTCTTATCATCGACTCGATCCAGACCATTATGTCTCCTGAGATTTCAGGGGTCCAGGGATCGGTTTCTCAGGTGCGGGAAGTGACGGCAGAGCTCATGCAGTTGGCCAAAACCAATAACATCGCCATCTTCATCGTCGGGCACGTAACAAAGGAAGGAACCTTGGCAGGTCCTCGGATGTTGGAACACATGGTGGATACGGTGCTCTACTTTGAGGGTGAACGCCACCACACCTTCCGGATCCTGAGAGCGGTCAAGAACCGCTTTGGCTCCACCAATGAGATTGGGATTTTCGAGATGCAGTCAGGCGGCCTGGTTGAGGTCCTCAATCCCAGTCAGGTCTTTCTAGAAGAACGCCTGGATGGGGCGACTGGCTCTGCCATTGTCGTCACCATGGAAGGAAGCAGACCAATCTTGGCGGAAGTTCAGGCCTTGGTGACACCGACTGTATTTGGAAATGCCAAGCGGACGACAACGGGTCTTGACTTTAATCGGGTCAGCCTCATTATGGCTGTGTTAGAGAAACGTTGCGGGCTCCTTCTCCAAAATCAAGATGCCTATCTCAAGTCAGCCGGTGGTGTCAAACTGGACGAACCGGCCATTGACCTATCTGTAGCGGTGGCCATTGCTTCCAGCTACAAGGAGCTTCCAACCAATCCGCAAGAGGCCTTTATCGGTGAGATTGGCTTGACTGGCGAGATTCGCCGAGTGACTCGGATCGAGCAACGGATCAACGAAGCGGCGAAACTTGGTTTCACTAAGATTTATGCACCTAAAAATTCTCTCCAAGGGATCGCGATCCCAGACGGTATTCAAGTAATAGCAGTCTCCACGGTAGGGGAAGTTTTGAAAAAAGTCTTTTCTTAACTAGATCTTGGAATCGTTTGCAAAAAGGTTTTTCCTGTGCTATACTTTTTCTATACTTACTAAACATAGGGGGGTACTTATTTTGCAATTTTTTACAGATAACAATGTGCAGTTCCCTTTGGTCGAGCTGTCTCTCAATCAAGGTGAAACTGTCTATATTCAACGGGGGAGTATGGTCTACCATACGCCTAATGTGACCCTCAACACCAAATTAAATGCGAGTGGCTCTGGTGTGGGACGCTTTGTGAAAGCAGTTGGACGGTCAATGGTTTCGGGTGAAAGTACTTTTATCACTCAGGTATTTGCCCAGTCTAATAATGCTTACCTAGCATTGGCACCCGACTCACCAGGTCAGGTGGTGCCACTCTACTTGGGCGAAAGCAGTATCGATTGAACGATGGTGCCTTCCTTGCACTGGATGGTTCAGCTTTCTATACAATGGAAACCCAATCGATTGGTAAGGCTCTCTTTGGTGGTCAGGGTGGATTCTTCGTCATGACGACCCAAGGTCAAGGGACCCTCTTGGTGAATGCCTACGGCTCAATTAAAAAAATTGAGCTAAACAATCAAGAAATCACCATCGATAATGCCCATGTCGTTGCTTGGAGCCAGTCTTTGGATTACAATATCCATTTGGAAAATGGTTTCTGGCAATCCATCGGAACGGGTGAAGGTGTTGTCAATACCTTTAGAGGGACTGGTGAGGTCTATGTTCAAAGTCTCAACCTTCAGACCTTTGCTGGCTTGCTGAATCGTTATTTACCAAGACGATCATAATACATAAAAGAGGCTGGGACAAAAGTCCTAGCCTCTCAATTGTCTTTGGATTGTCGAGCAAGACGCAGTGGTTGAGTGGGCTCTACTACGCTGATTTCATCAGCTTTTACAGCCCTACTCAACTGTGCGGAGGTGGGACGACGAAATCGAATTCTAACGAATTACCGATTTCTGTCCCACTCTCTTTTTCATGTAGGCTGACAACTGACAATCTGGGAAAGATGGTAAGATAGAGTGTAAATAATTTGGTGTTCAAACTATTTTATCAACCAGAAAGGAAGTTCCTAATGTCCTATTTTGAGAATTTTTTAAAAGCCAATCAAGCCTATGTTGAATTGCACGGAGACCTCCATCTTCCGATCAAACCGAAAACGCAAGTGGCCATTGTGACCTGTATGGACTCTCGTCTTCACGTGGCACCAGCACTGGGGCTTGCTTTGGGAGATGCCCATATTTTGCGGAATGCAGGTGGGCGCGTGACAGAGGACATGATTCGTTCCTTGGTCATCTCACAGCAACAGATGGGGACTCGAGAAATCGTGGTCTTGCACCATACAGACTGTGGAGCACAAACCTTTGAGAATGAAGGCTTCCGTCAGCATCTGAAGAAGGAACTGGGAGTTGATGTTGGAGACCAAGACTTCCTACCCTTTCAAGATATCTACGAGAGCGTCCGTGAGGATGTTGCTCTCTTAAAAGCATCGCCACTGATTCCAGACGACGTCATTATCTCAGGAGCTGTCTATGATGTCGATACAGGATTGATCACTGAGGTGACAGATTAACGTAAATCGTTAGCTTTTCGGCTAACGGTTTTTGTTTGCAAAGACGAAACTGAAAATTGATAGGGGTTGAAAACATAAGGCATCAAATGGTTAGAGAGGTTACAAAAATATTAGTCCAAACTAGGTTTGAAGTATAAAATTATGATAAAATATCATTTGGAGGAATTTTATGATGAAAAAAGTTTTTAGCGATTTGTTTGCGAAAACGGATTATGCTATTATGTGCGGTATCAGTGCCTATTTGACAATGCTATTGGTAGACTTGTTGAGTGCGACCTCACAGGATCTGTTTTTGACAATCGCCCCCTTGTCCGTATTAAAAATGGGAATCTTTTTTATTGTGGGAGGCGCCTTAATATGTTTACATGACAAGTTGACGAAGTCAGATATACGTAGTATCACCATCATTCTTTCTTGTGTGACTCTCCTCGTAGCTATTTATAAGAGTATGTCCTCCTTTTTATCGCTGGGCTTGATTCTTTTAGCTCTGATTTTGTTTATAGGAGGGATGCTTAATAAAGAAAAGTCATCCTATTTGTATGTATTGGTCATCTTACTAGCCATCCCTCGATTATTAACCTTGGGAAGCTCGAATTTTCAAGATCAAGCACTTGGCCTTCATGCTGTTGATCTTTCCAGCACCCGATTTCTTTCAATCATCTGGCCGGTTGCTATTGCCTCCATTATCTCAGTTGCGTTTATAATCCTTTATTTCAAATTCCCGATATATAACTACTTAGAGCGACATAAAAAAATCGTTCGAACAATCGTGTTTTCGCTCGTTCTGGTCTACGTCCTTTATCTTTCTGTTGTAGTGGTTTACAAAGTGAAGACAAATGAGTTGTCATCGTTTGATATTGGGATCTTTTCTCAAATGTTTGAACGGATGAATCACGATTTGACTCCGATAACGACCTTAGAAAGAGATAGAGTACTCTCTCATTTTGCCGTCCATATTTCACCGATTTTTTATCTAATGTTGCCATTCTATAAGCTTTTCCCATATGTGGAGACTTTAGAAATTTTACAACTGATCGTAGTCTTTTCAGGGATTATCCCTTTGAGATTGATCCTTCGCAAATTGAAGTTTTCTGCTCTTACAAATACCTTGACCCTCCTATGGTTTGTGTTGTTGCCGGTGATGACAACGGCAGGGGGATTCCATCTGCATGAAAATTGCTTTTTAGTCCCACTGGTCTTTTGGGTATTTTATTTCATTATTTCGGAGCAAAAATGGAAGATCCTACTAGCTACCATCTTGCTATTGTTGGTAAAAGAGGATGCCTTCATCTATGTGCTGAGTATGGGCTTGTTCTTCCTTTTTCAAAAACGATTTGATTTATCCAAACAGACAAAAAGATGGCTTTTCTTTACAGAGATTGTCTTGCCAATCGCCTATTTTATTTTTGCCATGTACCTTTTGAGTGCCTATGGTGAGGGAGGAATGATTTCACGGTATGACGGATTCTTGCTCAATGGGGAAAGCGGGATGTTAATGGTGATTAAGAATCTATTCTTCCATCCAGGCTATGTCATTAGTACGCTACTGACTGCCAAAAGATTAGGGTATTTATTCTTAATGTTTGCTCCGTTATGTTTCTTAGGACTACTCCAACGGCGTTGGTCGACTTATTTTCTTGTGCTTCCACTAATAGTGATTAACTTATTGTCCAATTGGTCCTATCAGTATGATATTGGTTTCCAATACAGTTATGGAAGTGGTGCTTTGGTTTTCATCATGGCTCTTCTAGCTTTAGAGGATTTGAAAGAAACTAACATCCTACAGGAAAAAATGGCGGTAGCTATCGTGATAGTAGGAATTATTTTTTCTGGTAGTCTTCTACACCACTTTACTCATAATTGGTCCTTTAATATCGGCTATTACCGTCAAAATAAAGAAATGTTTGATGAAATCCAAAAGACTTTAGGAAGTTTGCCAAAGGATGCTTCAGTCTTAGCTGAGGGAGCCTATACGCCATCACTTAGAGGTCATAAAAAACTCTTTGATATTTTCTATCACAATGATAAGAAGGCGGATCCAACAATTGATTATATTGTGATCCCTCAATCTCAAAAGGATCAAAACGAAGAATACAATCAATTATTAGCGAATTATGAAGCTTTAGGATACCGGGAGAGTCAGTATTCGTCCGCTCATGTTTATATTTTAGAGAAGGCGAAGTAAAAAAGGTGGCTACCTTGTCTATTTGATCGATAGCCATCAACCTATTTTCTGAGATATTTTTTATAATGGATGATTTTAGAAGGCAGTAGTTGCATAGCGGCTACTGCCTTTTTATATGGGTTGCTTTCTTTTGTTTCCGAAGCGATGATAACAACATCTAAAAAACCAGGAAAAGCTTGTGAAAATTTAATGAAAAGATGGATATTAAGATGGTTTTCGTTGTGAATTGAAAGGCTCATGATGGCCTTTGTTACAGTATTTGAGAG
>BNJT01002748.1_pt1 | contig 83380 bp, 109 predicted proteins | sample 8540491 | NCBI WGS metagenome assembly BNJT01 (sample SAMD00202455, study PRJDB9452) | human saliva metagenome | host: Homo sapiens | reverse complement strand
CTCATTACGTATTGCTAATCGCGCACGTCATCATCGGTACGCCGTGGACTGCCGTGCTCTCCTCGGGGATGTGGCACTCTGGATTGATGCGCAGCCGTGCGCACCCTTCGTGCCCATCGGGGTAGACTTTGATAAAGAAATCTCACGATACGATCCTCTCGGGGCTGGAGCGTGGACCCGATATCGAAGAATACAAGTGGACGCTTGAGCTGTAGTTCCATAGAAGAGAGGGCAGTTTTTAGCGAGCCGTAGTAATCGGGCATGATCACATTGGTTGGCTCCGCCTCCTGTTCTCGGAGGATGGTAACCATTGCTCGGAGAGGCATCGGCAATCTCAAAGACGATGTTGCTCGACCCAGTGTGGTTGATAAAGGGCAGTGAGAAACCATGTGCCATGGAAGCGGGGTTTCATGCTGCAGGGTTGGGAGGGTTTTCTATGGGGAAGCGCTGCTCAGCCCGCCGTGCGTCACGTACATCCATGCTGACTGTCATCAGGTCCCATCAGATGAGACATCTGCATCACCTGAAAGGGTGATTGGGGCTGCTCATAAAGCGAGTTCTGTGCAGCTTGATGGCAGGCACAAACACGCCCTTAACCTAGTGGAGATGCGTGAGGATTGTCTCTAGGAGTCACAGAGATGCTTAGGCGCAGGATAACGGCCCTCCACGAGGCGAGTAGAGGCCTCAATGTTACTCCAACTGAGAGAACGCCTTGCGGTCCGTGTGGCGAGAGAGTTACCTCTTCATCTGTAAAAGACGCCAAGAGAAAGCGCGCAAGAAGTTCGCCATCTTTTGAGGGCAAACCAGAGACTGATAGGGCGAGTGTGCGCACGTCAGCTGGCTCCCACATAGAGGGATCCACCACTGTAGAGTCTGTATGTTTCGTAGGTCTCGGTTGAGGCTACCATGTGCGAGGTACTTTTGCTTTGAAGTCAGAAGCACAACGAAGCAAGGAATGGGTCGCCTAGCATCCTCGCCATAGAGCCAATTGTCAGATCCAAACCACGACGCATGGCAGAGGCAGACATGGTACATGTGTGCTTCAAGCCATTCGGCCTCTCTGTCTTTTGTCGTCCTTAGGATAGAGTTCTCCATCGCTCGTTGCAAAACGGGATGCAGCCTTCGAAGAAGTCATCAGTGGGGTAGAGGTCCGCTCGCTAGCTCGACGAGGAGCTGGTCGGAGCAATCCCTTTACATGTTCCTAGTATATCCTTGGGGGTGAACGGCGAAGGTCATGTGTTCCTTCTGAGGAGATCACGAGTACCCCGCGGCTTCGCATCATGCCGTCAGAGCCTGTTACGTAGAGGTTGTTGTCTTGTATTTCTCGAAAAGGAAGTAGAGTGGAGGTACCGGCATCTCATTATGAGACGTGAGGCACCACTTTACTTTGGTTCTGAAGGAGGGCTTTCCAGCTCTCCGGAAGCTATTTTAAACTGCATATCAGAGGATGTTGCTATAGTTATTCTCTCAGTAGGCAAAAAGTAGCCACTTTTCTTGCAAGAAGGTTCTCTAGGTGCCAGGGAGGGATAAACAAGACTCTCGTCGGTTGCCGCTCAAGTACTTCTCGAAGTATGTTCTCGGCTTCGTAGCGTGCCATGGGGAGGTTGTGTAGGAGAACAGATTCCCACAGTCTCTGGGCTCGGTGCCGGGTGCTACGCCCTCAAAATCGCGCACAAAGCGGAAAGTGGCTCGCATCAAATCCAAAATATCGTGGGAGGAGAGATCTCCCTTGATGAGGAGAGTAGTTGCCCGTAAGGCACATAGGCAGTAAACAATGCGATCGCGCCATTCGGGGTCGTTGCGAAGGTAGGTGGCTGCAGGTGCTCAATGGTATGTAACTCGGGTACGCCCATCACGGGTTCCCCGATTGGGCTCCCTTCATGCGAATGTCGAAAGTGGTATTACCCTATCGCCAAAGCGGTCTTTACGAGAGACGTAAATGCCTCGCTTGAGGCGGATATGATCGAGTTGAAAGCCAGGTATCTTCTCCATTTTTAGGGTGCGTATTTGATTATACCAGATTGCATTAATGAGTTGATGGACGGCGGCGAATCGCTCGGTGCGGAACGCCTTTTCTCTCCAAAATTGGCAGTATTTGCGCATAGCCATCGGCGCGGTCCGGGGTGTCGCTGATGAGTCGGATCACCATCATAGGGAGGTGGTGGATGTAGGGCCGTCGTGCTACCGCAGCACTCTCCATATCCAGGGGCGAGCGCCTCGGGAAGTTGCTTTTGATAAAGGAGAACTCCCGAAGGGAGGATAAGAATCGGTCTCCACAAGCGACGCCGCCCAATAGGAAGGCGACTTCGGAACCTTTAAACTTTTCGATAAGTGGAGTTGCTATGGGGCAGCGAAGGGGATAGCCTTGTACCCGCCCATAGGGGATCTCGGCTCCGCAGTAGACGTCGTGATAGCAAAACCCAATTAGCCACCCGATATCGCCTCTTTCTACACTTTTGCGCTGAGGGGTGCCACTTACCCCAATATATGAGGATTGGGAGGGGCGAATAAAACGAATCGCCCTGCTGTGGCTACACGGCTGCGGAGATTTTGCCAATACCGGTGGTTACAAGAAGCAACGGCTGCCCTTGTGTAGTGCCTCAGCTCTCAAAAGCCAAGAGGTGATACCTCCTTTTTCGGGGGCTCAGAGAAGAGGGGAGAAGCTTTTGCGCCTCTTTGGGCATAGCTACCGCCAAGAGTATTTTATCTTCACTCCCCCATATTGTAAGGCTTGTTCGTATCCATCATTACAAAGATACATCAAAAGCCCATCATCTGGCACCCCAAGTGAGAGGGAGATGATGGACTGCGTGGAATTCCTTTTAAGGCTTAAAGCCTAGTATGGAGATCTCTTAAAGACTACTCTTGGCGAGCTCTTCGTCCAAGAAAATTAGGGTTTTGCTCCTTGGAGAGGTTGATGCGATCGATAATGCTGCAAGCGGTGTCCTTCCTCTACTTGCTCACGGATGTACTTCCAGAAGAAGTCTTGAGAAGCCATGTCGTGCTCAGCGGCTGCAATCTCGAACGAGCTCTTCGATCCAGGCTGTTACCTTGCATTCTGTGCTCATATACTTGTGTGAAGGTATCTGCTACAGAACCGAATTCAGTGGGAACTTCCTCAAGAGGAAGGATGGTCACACGGCCTCCGCGGCGGTTTACAAAGTTCATCATATCGTAAGCGTGCTCCATCTCTTCTTTAGATTGAGCCATAAGCCACTTTTGCTAGATCCTGCATAGCCCTTTGTGTGCCGTAGGCATAGACATAGAAAGGTAGAGGTTGGAAGACCACATCTCGCGTGTTGATTTGTAGGTCAATGGCCTTTGTCACTTTTTCGTTGATTTTCATATCTTCAAATACAATTTTTGTTTGTTACTACTGGTAGAACAGATGAGTCTTGCTTTTGGTTCAATATCGACGACGATTATGTGTTTCTCTAGGGTATAAAAATAAAAAGCACCTACCCTCAATATCAAGGATAAATGCTTAAAAGGGGAAGTACGCGAGATGAGATTTGAACTCATACACCGTAACCGGCACTACCCCCTCAAAGTAGCGTGTCTACCAATTCCACCACTCGCGCAAAATGTTTCAAGTTGTCTGAGGTCGCCCTCAAAGCTGTCGTCGTGCCCAAGACAGGACTCGAACCTGCACGTCGCAAAACACTCGCACCTGAAACGAGCGCGTCTACCAATTCCGCCACTTGGGCTTCTTTGTTACTCTCTTCTCCTGGCATTAGGCCCAAAATGAAAAGAGCCGCACACAATCGACTTCTATCTTATTCTTCAGTACTTACTTCGCATTTTGCGGTGCGGACGGGACTCGAACTCCGCGACCCCCTGCGTGACAGGCAGGTATTCTAACCAACTGAACTACCGCACCAAGCTCGAAGTGCACTTCGACCGTCTTTGTCAAGAGCTATAAAACAACCTCTGCTGTTTTATTTTTGATGCTCTCTCAACTCGAAAGCGACAAGCAAAGGTACTGCTTTTATTTGTGCAATAGTCGGCGAATCTCTCTCTCCGGAGTGGGTTTTGCCTTCTTGCTTTTTGCAGGGATGTTTTGTAAGTGTCTGTTATATAGGCTTGTTTGTGGGGTCTCGTGTGGCTCTAGATCCTTTTGGTTGAGAGCAAAATCTCTTTCGCCCTCTTTCTGCTTCTCTGGGGAGCAGGGAGAGGGAAAGAGGATTATCTTTGTGGTCGGATTCAATTAGACCTTAGTAATATGACAGACAGACATAAAGAACGTATCCTCATGGCATTCGATACCATCGAAGAGGGGTTTGAAGAACTCGAAGAGCGCTTTGAGCTTGTGCGTCCTCCTCACGGACGAGACTTCTCTCGGCAAGAGATTATGGAGTCAAATCCCCATCGGCACTATTCTCTGTTCGGTATTCGACATTCCCATAGATAGAGAGATTATCGATAAGGCTCCCAATCTAAAAAGCTAATTGCCAATTATGCCGTTGGCTTTAATAATATAGACATCGAGTATTGTAGAGAGAGGGGATTGCTGTGGCCAATACCCCCGAGAGTGTAATTGCGCCTACGGCGAGAGCTGGCCCTGTCCTCTTGCTGTCGCTTTGAGCGTCGCACGGCGGGTGGGATCGCACCTGCGCACGATGGGTAGAGATCTCAAAGCCCTCCTCGTTTGGATCGCTTGGGGCTCGACCTCCTCGGTAAAACAATAGGGATTGTAGGCTTTGGCAATATAGGGTCGAAGTGTGGCTGCGCGCTGTCAAGCCTTTGGGATGAAGGTGATCTCACTACAAACGCCATAGGCTTTCGGAGGAGATAGAGCAGAAGCTCGGTGTGACCTATTGCGACCTTGATACGCTATTTGAGACAGCCGATGTGATCTCTCTCCATACCCCTCTTATCGAGGATTCTCGCCATCTTGTGGATGCCGATAGGCTCGCTCGGATGAAGCCTTCTGCTCTCCTCGTTAATACCGCCCGTGGGGCAGTGGTGGACGAAAATGCCCTAGTGGAGGCCTCTTGCCTCCGGGAAAATTGCCGGTGCAGCGCTTGATGTATACGAAGATGCCGACAAAGCCTAATGCGGCCCTCTTCCGCTTAGACAATGTGGTAATGACCCCCATGTGGGAACGCAGACCCACGATGCTCGTCTTTCTATGGCGCGTGAGCTAAACGAATAATGTACTTGGCTTTGTGGATGGAGACCGCCCTGTAGCTTATGTGGTGCGACCGGTGTAGGCCCTAGCTCTCACTCGAGAGATTTCGATAAACTGCGCTCCTCTCTTTCGTCTATTCTCGTTGTTGGGGAAGGCGGAAGAGGGGAGCGTTCTTTTTGCCTCCTTGAAACGACACAAAATGTAGGCTGAGAATTTCAGAACTTCTGCCCTATACTTTTTGATTTTTCGGGCAGAATGCGCCCTCCTAATCAGCCTATTTCCGAAAGAATTCCCACCCTGCAGGGGTGTGGCTCTTAGCCGGAGGTTTGGGACTCGTCCGCTCCTCTTTAGAGCAACAGGGCTATGATAGAGTAGTGTCATTCCCTCTCCATGTCATCCTCTCGTTCGGGGGTATTTGATTCCGAGAAAGCGGTGTGCCATGAACACGACCAAAGGCTCGCCATTCTCGTCAACCACCTTGAAACCACCCACTTGCAAGAGTGATACAAGTTTTGTATCTTTGATGGCGGAAAGGGTAGATTGATTGCTTGAAGGCAACGTGGGAGATAAAGCGCCAACTTCATCAATTAGTTTGCCCTTTTCCATTTCTATTAAGGAATGATCGTAATACTTATTTTTGCCCCAAGCCTTACAATCCAAGCCCTTACTGAGGCTCCACGAATTCCTTTTGCTCTATCACGGGTCTCTAAAGTTCTCTTCTCTCAATGTGAAGGCGGGTGGTGCCACTCGCCTTCTGGGATTACCTAAAAAGGGTGTGTGTTTTGTCTGTAATTGTGCGGGTTTGTCGGGCGAGGGGTGGAATGGTAATGGTTCGAAATTCTTGTATTTGTCTTGTTTTTAGGGTGATAGAAAAGGATTTCTTTCATCTCTTTTTGGTACGTTGTAGTACATTTCTGTATTACTAAAGGATACGGATTACCTATAAGTAGGTACAAAAAGAGTGTATGTCTGACATTTAATCCCTACTTTTGCACGCAGAAAAACGAAAAGGAAACAGACAAACTAAAAAGAAACTATGGAAAAGTCAATCAAAGGAACTCGTACAGAGAAAAATCTACTAGCCTCTTTTTGCTGGGGAGTCGCAAGCACGTAGTAGATATACATTCTTTGCGAGTGTAGCTAAGAAAGAGGGTTAGTGAGCAAATCGCTGCCATCTTTCTCGAAACTGCAGAGCAGGAGCGTGAGCATGCCAAAACGTTCTTCAAATTCCTCGAAGGTGGGATGTGGTGAGATCACGGCTATGTATCCCTGCCGGTGTAATTGGTACCACGATGGAGAACTTGGCCGCAGCTGCCGATGGCGAGGAACGAAGAGCACACGTGCTATATCCCGAAGCTGCCGACATCGCTGGACGAAGAAGGATTCCTGCAATTGCAGCCGCATTCCGCCAGATTGCTAAGGTAGAGGCAGAGCACGAGCGTCGCTATCGCATCCTTCTAGAGCGAGTAAAAACAGAGACCGTATTCTCTCGCGAAGAAGAGATCATGTGGCAGTGCCGCAATTGTGGATACGTGCTCACTTCGAAGAAGGCACCTGTAAAGTGCCCTGCTTGTCAGCATCCTCGTGCTTACTTCGAGCCCTGTAAGCAAAACTATTAAACACTCCTTCTCAAGCGGAGACGCCCCCAGTAGCAAGATACGGAGCTACTTTAGAAAAAGAACCCCTACACCTTTTTATATATAATGAGGGGAAGTAGAGAGTAGAAAGATGGGGGATTGACGTATTTGAGAGACGAGATAAAAGGAACCCGCATCCTCTCGTTTCGTAAGGCGCATGGTAGCTATACTGCTCCATGTATTGCCTCCACCTTCTATCCCTAATTGGGTTGTAAATTGGGGCGCGGATTGAGCCAATGCGTTTTATTTTGTTTGTGGGTTGCCCCCTCGGTGGTCAAAAAGGCGAAGGACCCTTCCTTACGTCTATGGTTTGACCTCCGGGGCAACTTTTATATTCGAGGGAGTCTCTTCGAGCTGCCTAGAGGGTGAGAGTCCCTGTCAAAGGGAAGTATTGCCCTCTCTGAGGGGTGGAGTGAGGGCTGTATTTATCGTTGTTTTTAGAGGTTTATTTGGGGATTTTGTATTTATCCTGCCAAAATGGGGCAGATCGGCAAGAATGAGCTACTTTTGTAGGGCTAATGCTACCTGTGGGTAGCGCAAAAGAAATAAAATGACACCAGTAGGTAGCCAATGAAAGTTCACCACGAAGGAAGAGGATTCTGTTCAGTTTCTTCTCTTATATTCTCAGTTATAGATGCCCCTAGCATTTCTGGCATCTCCTATATTCTTATCCCTATTGTATTGCTCGTGAGGTACGCTTGTTCTTATGGGGTTGGCGTTCAATTTCTTCCGGAGTCCCAATCGCCTACAATGAGGGCGAAGGGCAAGAAGATATTATCGTGGCTCCCTGCCGATGGTAAGCTCGTGACAATAGAAGAGGTGTATGAGGGAGAGATTTTGCGGACACAGTGCCTCAAGGTTTCTATTTTTATGTCTATCTATGATGTACATGCCAATTGGTTTTGCGTGCAATGGCGTTGTGCGTCACGTAAGCCATACGGATGGGAATTTCTACAAGGCTTTCCTGCCAAAGAGTAGTACTGAGAACGAGCGAAGTGCTGTGGTGATAGAGACGCCGCAAGGGCATCGTGTGCTGGAGCGTCAGATTGCCGGGGCTGTGGCTCGGCGTATTATTACCTATCCTCAGGTGGGAGATGGTACCGTTAATGATTTTGTGGGCTTTATCAAGTTTGGTTCGCGTATTGATCTTTACCTCCCACTAGGTACGGAGATTTTTATTGAGCCGGAGACAAAGGTGAAAGGTAATACGACCGTTATCGGGAAGCTCCCCTCTGTGCAATGATGAAAAGCATTCGCTACTATATCCCTCAAATTGCATCACCCTTGCTAATCTTATAGCAGGGTGTCTCGCCATTTATCAGATGCTGGTTTGTGGCGATAGCTACGCTGCGGCTTGGTGCATTGTGGCGGCGGGGTTTTCGATCTGTTCGATGGGTTGGTGGCTCGTCTACTCCATGCTCAGAGCGCTATTGGTGCCGATCTGGATTCCTTAAGTGATGTGGTCAGCTTTTGGCGTTGCCCGGCGATGATTCTTCTCTGCTTTTCTGGAGAGTGCAACCCCTCTGTTTGGTTTTGCATTGCCGGCTCTCTTGATTGCGGCATTCTCGGCTTTACGTCTTGCCAAGTTCAATAATGATACTCGTCAAACTACCTCCTTTTTAGGGCTGCCGGTGCCAGGCAATGCACTCTTGTGGATCGGTATCGTGGCTACACCTCCCGGTTGCCGCTCACGATGCCTATCCTATTGTCTATTGTGTATCCCTTGGTATTGGTAAGTTGTGTCTACTTGGTGGCAGACATCCCTTTGATTGCATTTAAGATACACTTTCCGCTAACGGAGAAAAAGATCGCAGTACTTCTGTCTATTGCGTTGGTCTTGCTTGTCCTTACGCACTGTTTGTATGTTTGTTGGGGTGGGCAGGGTTGCTTCCTTTTAGTCGTAAGCTACCTTATTGCCTCTGCGTTCTATCGTCTTTTTGAGCTGGACTAATAACAAATAGTAGTCAGTTGGTAGTATGACTTTTTCCTCATAATCCTCCCTTATAGGTACTCTTTTACCTCTTCCATGTCCAGAGTCCTCAAATGGTTTTTACGCCGTGCGATGATAACGCCTCCTCAAGAGACCTCCTCGCTCGAAGAGGAGGAGAGAGAGAGTCACACCGCTCGCCTGGAGAAAAGGTGGATATCACGACGGTGGATAAGCGCAAATTTGATAAGGGACTAAAGAGTACGTAGACTTTACAGAAGAGAAAAACACAAATCCGGGCAGTGGTCGAGGGGCTCCTGCATTACAATTATTTGCCGTTGGGGAGGTTTCTCTGGTGGCCTAATCCTATTCGTGCAGCTCTGAGTGCGAGCAGATTTCGTTGTTAGAAAGGACGCAATATTCCATCCGGAAGGATATTTGTTTGATGGGATTTGACTACTTTTTGCAGAACTGAAATTGTAGCAACGACAGAGATTGTAGTCATGGCTAAATCGATAAAAATACGAAAAGGGCCTCTCCTTGAATCTAAAGGGAAAGCCCTGTTGGAGCATTTGGCTGCTCTAAGCCAAGCAGTACCTATGGGTTAGTCCCCGATGACTATGTGGTTGTGATCCCCAAACTTATGGTGCATGTGGGCGATAAAGTAGAGTGCGGAACGCCTCTTTTTACGATAAAACCTTTTCCCGAAATCAGTCTCGCGAGCCCGGTGGCTGGTGAGGGTTGTGCCGTTAATCGTGGGGCAAAGCGTAAGGTTTTGAGCGTGGAGGTGCGTCCCTCTGGGGATACGGCTTCGGTCTCATTTGCACCTTATAAAAGGAGAGCTCCTCTCGTGAGGCTCTTCTTGAGATGCTACTTGGTTCGGGATGTGGGCATTTTTCAAACAACGTCCCTATGATAGGATTGCCAACCCTCGAGAGATGCCGAGAGATATCTTTGTAACGGCCAATCTGACGGCTCCCCTAGCTCCCTCCATGGAGTTCCTATTAAAGGATAGAGCAGAGGACTTGCAAGTTGCCCTTGCTGCCCTACAGACGCTCACTGAGGGCTCTGTGTATTTGGGAGTCCCTGCCGGCCTCGCTTTCCACAGCCCCTCGTGGCGTGGAGGTGGTTACCGTGGGAGGGGCCTCATCCTGCCGGTAATGTGGGTGTCCTTATCAATCATATCCGCCCGATCAATAAGGGGCGATGTGGTGTGGACCCCTGAAGGCTACCGATTTGCTCGTTGTCGGGCGCTTCTGCGCACCGGTAAGGTGGATTTCTCTCGTACGATAGTCATTGCCGGCTCCGATGCTGCGCAGCGTGGGTATGCAACGATCACTCCGGGAGCAGAGCGTTGGACCTCTACGGTTCGGACCTCTGCGTAAAGCAAGATCACGAACGGATTATCAACGGAGATGTCCTTACGGGAGTGCGTATCTCGGATGAGCGTCCTTTTACTCGCTCAACGTGGATCAGATAAGCATTATCCCCGAAGGTGACGATTGCGACAGGGCCTTTTTGGGTGGATCGCCCTCGCTTTAAGCAGTTTAGTGCCAACCGCAGCTACTTCTCGTGGTTTGCTTGGTAAGAAACGTGAGTATGCCTTCGATGCACGTATCAAGCGAGGGCTATGATTATGAGCCACGAATACGATCGCGTTTTCCCTATGGATATTTTTCCCGAGCAGCTTATCAAAGCCACTATTGCCTAAGATATCGACAAAATGGAGGCTCTGGGGGATTTACGAAGTGGCTCCCGAGGATTTTGCGTTGTGCGAATTTGTTCTGCTCTTCGAAGATGGAATTGCAGTATATCATACGCAATGGGCTCGACCTCCTCTACAAAGAAATGAATTAACCCTTCCCTATAGATATGAAGAGGATTCTTTTGATAAATATCGTGCAACCTTCTCCGAAGGGGGAAGTTGCACGCCTTCCATGTCGCTTTTTGAGGGATGGAAACATTTATGTTTGTGCCTCACGATACCGCTCGTAGACGCATATTCACGATGCAATAGACTCGAAGAGAGTGATGAGTATGGTGATTCTCGCCTTGATTCCTTCTCTACTCTTTGGGATGTACAACGTGGATATCAGCATTACCTCGCCATCGGGGAACTCGCTGCTCGCGACTTTTGGTCGATCTTTGGCTTTGATTCCTTGCCGTGCTACCCAAGCTCATCGTAGCTTATGTAGTGGGATTGGGGATTGAGTTTACGGTCGCTCAATGGAAAAAGAGGAGATCCAAGAAGGATTCCTGGTAACGGGTTTTTGATTCCCTTATCGTACCGGTAGATACCCGCTGTGGATGATTGCCGTAGCGACGGCCATGTCCGTAGTCTTTGCCAAGGAAGTTTTTGGCAGGTACGGGATACAATGTCTTTAACGTAGCCTTGATTACTCAGTGCTATCCTCTTCTTTGCTTACCCGACCAAGATGACGGGGACAACGTTTTTGTCCGCACGGGTGATAGCTTTGGACTAGGAGCCGGTACGTTGGTCGATGGCTACTCCGGAGCCACTCCCCTCGGTCAAATTGCGACTGCCGGAGATACGCTTCCCGCACTACACAATGTGGTGGTGAACCTCTCTTATCTTGACGCCTTCTTGGGATTCATCCCCGCTCTATTGGGGAGGTTTCTACACTGGCTATTCTGATCGGGGCTAGTGTTCCTTATTTGGACGAGGGATTGCGAGTTGGAAGATTATGCTCTCGGGTGTTGTGGGAGCCTCTCCTCATGGCTCTACTTTTTCAATGCGGTCGGTTCTACGGCAGCTATGCAGATGACACCCCTCATGCACCTTTTGTATGGTGGCTTTGCCTTTGGGCTTGTATTCATGGCAACGGACCCCGTAACCTCGGCTCGTACCGAGACCGGCAAGTGGATCTATGGATTCTTTGTTGGGGTCATGTGCGTCTTTATCCGCGTACTCAACCCTCGGGTATCCTGAGGGGATGATGCTTGTCATCCTACTTATGAATGTATTCGCTCCTCTTATCGATTACTTCGTGGTGAATGCGAATATCCAACGTCGTGCTCGCCGTCTAAAAAGGCAAACCAACCAATACGAGCTTTCTAATAGACAAGAAACTATGAATAGAGAGAGTAATACATACACTATAGTATACGCAGCCATTATGGTTGCCCTCGTAGCTGTTGCTCTTGTTTTCACCTCACAGGTGCTCAAGGCACTCGCAGGAAGAGAATGTCAAGATAGACAAGATGGAGCAGATCCTTCGCTCTGTGCATCAGGCTGCCTCCGGTAAAAAGAGGTGAGCCAGCTCTACAAGACCATCATCAAACAAGAGCTTCTCATCAATGCTAAGGGTGAAGTGCTTCGTACATTTGAGGGCGAAGAAATTGCCAATAACGCTGCATTCAATCTAAATACTGCCAATCAATTTAAGTTGCTCGCAAAGCAATCCCGATGCCGAGCTCCCTCTGTATATCGCAGAAGTTGATGGGGCGAAAAATTCATTATCCCCTCAATGGAGCCGGACTTTGGAATGTAATCTGGGGCTATATGGCTATTGATGAGGACGGAACCACCGTCTTTGGTAGTGACTTTGGGCATGCCGGAGAAACTCCGGGGCTGGGTGCCGAAATTGCAACAGAGCACTTCTTCTCGCTTTATCGGCAAGCATATTGCCAATGCCGAGGGGCAAGTGATTGGGATTGCCGTGGTAAAGAATGGCAAGTCGCCCGACTGAACGTAGAGTTTGTAGACGGCGTAACCGGTGGTACTCTTACCAGTAATGGGGTTGACGCAATGCTCTCGAGCTCGCTCAAACCCCTACGAGAAATATCTTCAAGCCAACGCTACCAAATAAGGAAGAATAGAGATTATGGCAAATAAAAATAAAGAGGTTTTACTAGGGCCGCTCAGTAGTAACAATCCGTGCTCATCCAGGTGCTGGGTATTTTGCTCGGCTCTTGCTGTTACGTCGCAGCTCAAGCCCGCTCTCTGTAATGGGGCTCTCGTAACGGCTGTATTGGCTTTTTGCCAATGTTATTATTTCGTTGATTCTGTAATACTATTCCACACGTATTCGTATCATTGTACAGCTCGTGGTGGTGGCAGCTCTTGTAACAATCGTAAATGAAATACTCAAAGCCTACGTCTACGACATCAGCAAACAGCTTTCGGCATACGTTGGTCTTATTATTACGAACTGCATCCTAATAGGACGCCTTGAGGCCTTCGCTCTTGGGCATAAGCCTGGAGAGTCGTTCCTCGATGGGGTAGGCAACGGTGTCGGATACGGCATGGTGCTACCATCATTGGCTTTGTTCGCGAGCTATTTGGCAATGGAAGCCTTTTCGGCTTCCGCGTGATCCCTCAGTCTCTTTTACGATATGGGGTATGCCAATTTTTGGCCTGATGAATATGGCTCCTATGGCCCTCATCATACTTGCTGTGTGGTATGGGCTCAGCGGAGTTACAACAAAAATCTACAAAGAAGCGTCAGAGAGAAGGTAGGATAAGTTATACTAGAAAGACGGATTATGAATTACGCAGTAGATCTTCTGAGCCTCTTCTTTTCGCTCGGTATTTATTGACAATATGATCTTCGCATTTTACCTCGGGATGTGTTCGTTTCTCGCGGTATCGAAGAATGTGAAGACGGCTTTGGGCTTAGGCATTGCGGTAACTTTTTGTGCTTACCTGCACCCTGCCGATTAACTATTTGCTCGAGAACTACATCTTCAAAGAGGGTGCCTCACGTGGCTTAGTCCCTCCTTTGCTACCGTAGACCTTAGCTTCCTTTCCTTTATTCTTTTCATTGCAGTTATTGCCTCCTTCACTCAGTTGGTGGAGATGGTGGTGGAGCGTTATGCTCCCGCTTTTGTACGCCTCCTGCTAGGGATTTTTCTTGCCTCTGATCGCTGTGAGTTGTGCCCATCTTGGGGAGGCTCGCTCTTTTATGCAACAACGCGAATTTGCAGATCTGGGACAAGCATCTGTTTACAGCTGGTTCGGGGCTTGGATGGTCTCGTTGCCATTGTAGGGATGGCTGCAATCCGCGAGAAATTGCAGTTCTCCAATATTCCGAAGCCGCTAAAGAGGTTTTGGTATAGCCCTCATCGTTACGGGGCTTATGGGGATGGCTTTCGTTTGCTTCTCGAGGGTTAAGCTTTTAGGAGGCAACTTAGAAAGTTCGTAGAAGACTAAGTAATAAAAAGGAATACACGATATGGCGATTAATTCTATCGTAATCATTGCGAGCGTAGTTATCTTCTCGTAATCACCCCTTATATTGGTCGTTGCCCTACTCGTTGCTAAGAGCAAAACTTGTTCCCTCGGGCAATGCAACCATCACTGTAAAATGACGAGCGTAAACTCGAAGTCCCCATAGGAGGCACCCTGCTCAATACGCTACAAAACAACGGTATCTACCTCTCTCCGCTTGTGGTGGTAGTGGTAGCTGTACAATGTCGCTGCGTGTGTAGAGGGAGGCGAAATCCTTCCTACCGAGAAGGGTTCTTTGTGCAAGAGCAGAAAGCGCATTGGCGTTTGGGCTGCCAGACAAAGGTGAAAGAGGACCTCAAGATCATCGTTCCCGAGTCTGTATTCGGGGTAAAAAGAGTGGGAATGCGAGGTTATTAGCAACCGCAACGTCTCCACCTTTATTAAAGAGTTTGTGGTAAAACTCTGAAGGTGAAGTGATGAACTTCAAGAGCGGGAGTTATGCACAGATCAAAAATCCCCAAATACAATATCTCTTATTCCGACTACGACATACGCGATAAGGAAGGGAATGATCGCTTCCGTAAGGACTGGGAGCGTATGGCAAAAGTGGGGCTCTTTGGCTTGAAGGCTGTAAATACAGAAGAGACAATTCGTGCCTACTCAATGGCCAATTATCCTGCCGAAGGTAACATCATTACCCTCAACGTTCGTATTGCCACTCCTCCCATCGATCGGGCTACCGGTACTTGGAAGGCGGTGTTATGCCGGGTATTTCTTCTTCCCATATCTTCTCTCTCAAACCTGGAGATAAGGTGACGATGAGTGGTCCTTATGGAGACTTCCACATCCACGAAGATAGCGATGCCGAGATGCTTTATATCGGTGGTGGGGCAGGTATGGCTCCCCTTCGTGCTCAGCTCTGCACCTTTTCAATACGGTAAAGACGGGGCGCAAGGTGTCTTATTGGTGCGGACGCGCTCTAAGAGCGAGATTTTCTATGAAGAGGATTTCCGCGAAATAGAAAAAGAACTTCCCCAACTTCCGCTTCGTTATCGCCCTGAGTGACCCCTCAACCCGGAAGATAATTGGACAGGAGCTACCGGATTTATCCATCGTTATATACGATAGTGTACCTCAAAGATCATGAGGCTCCGGAAGATATCGAATACCACATGTGCGGACCGACCCCATGTCCAACGCTGTCAATAAGATGCTCGAAGACTTGGGGCGTGCCTCGTGAGCAGGTCAACTTCGACGACTTTGGCGGTTGATCTCGGAGGACGCATTAGAGACGAAATGTACTAGGAGCTTCTCTAGCGAAAATCAAGGTGCTACCCGAGAGGGAGAGTGCCGAGGCTTTGCTAGAGAGGCTCTTTTAGTGAAAAGAATAATCCTTAGAAACGATGAATGCGACTCGACATGAGGGGCTAGATGCTCTCCGTGCACTTGTGCCTTTTTGTGATTGGCATTCATACGTCGAGGGCAGTACCTCGCTCCGGAGCATTGGCAGAGCAGCAACGGATATGTTGCAGCTTTGGTACAGGGTTTCGTGCAGATTGGGGTTCCGCTCTTTTTATGCTGAGTGGAGCCTTCCTTCTTCAGCTCAGCCCAGTCGAAAATCCCGCTACATTCTACCGCAAACGCTTACCCCCGACTCCTCATCCCCTCGCTGTTTGGCTTCCTCTTTACTACTCTATTTTTGGATTAAAGGGGCTGATGTTGCGGAGAATGCCGAGCCATCTCTTTTTGGGCCAAAGGCTATTTCCACCTCTGGTTCTTACCTCCGCTGATTGGATTATAGCCTTGTAACTCCGCTTCTTCGCAAGCTCGTAGAGCGAGTGTCACGTCCGAGAGATCTTTTCTCTTATTGCTGTGGGGATTCTTCTTTTGGAGTGCTGGGTAACCTTTTCCTCTTTGTGTGCCAAGTAGAGCTACCGTCCCCATCCTATTTATCCCTATCTTGGATACTACCTATTGGGGTATGTCTTGAAGAAATATACGTTGGCAGTAAGTCTCTTTGGGGCGTGCTGTATAGAGTGGGTACGTTTGGCTATGTACAGTCTGCTCGTGCTGTGCACCATGGCTCCCCTGGTCCGAGAGTATGTGACGAGCAACCTCTGCCCTCGTGGCTGTGGCTACTACTAGTCTTTTCGCACTCTTTGCTTCCAGCCCTCGCCTTTCTTACAACTAGATCCTCACCTCCTTCGCGGCGTGCTCTTTGGGCGTTTATCTTATCCATATCAATGGTTGGATGTGGTTACGAAGCCTTTCTTGCTGTGGTGCCCCTCCGTTATGGGGAGGCCTGGCTCTCGATCCTTTTACGCTGGGCCTTGCTGCGTTGCTCTCTTTCTTTGTGGTTTCCTGCTACGCAAGGTGCGTCCTCTACACTCCTTCCTCTGATTTCGTTCCTCCCATCCTCTTAATCCTTAAATATTTCTCCCTAAGAAGTGGGGATCTCTGCCCTGAAAATTTTCCAGTTCTTACCCTAAACTCTACGAAAAACTACCTGAAACCTTTTTCTTTTCAGTCTGTATTCTCTCGGAGAAATAGCCTGCGTTTCTCTAGGTCTTTGCCCTTCTCTTTTGTTTTTATAGGGCAAAGAGTTTAGATTGATGGCGCAACGCTTTCAAAATTGTATCTTTGCCCTCGTGTATGTCAGAAGCTTAGATTGTAACTCTAATGGATGTTCAACGCAATACATTAACCGAAGAATATAAGAAGGCGGTGCGAGGCTGCTAAGGTGGTAAAGGTGGGGAGTTATACTCTATCCTACCGACACCATTTGGGGATTGGGGTGTGATGCCACCAACGAAGAGGCAGGCGCAACGTATTTTTACCATCAAGGGCGTGCCGAGAGCAAGGCTATGTTGCTCCTTATTGATATTGTGATGCCAAGTTGCCGGGATTGGTGCGTGAGGTGCCCGATATTGCCTATCAATTGATTGATGCGGCCGTGTCGCCTCTAACTCTTATCTACCCGGGAGGGCGCAATGTTGCTTCTTCGCTGATTGCTCCGGAGGGTACGTTGGGCTATTCGCATCACGCATGAGGCTTTCTCACGAGCCCTTTGTGCGGCTGTGCGAGTGCCCTTGGTTTCTGAGTGCAAATAAGTCGGGGCAGCCTGCTCCCCAGATTTTTGCAGAGATCTCCGAGGAGATCAAGGCTGCTATGGACTATATCGTCCCCGTCCGTCAAGACAGATGCACGCCGGCTCGTCCTAGCGAAATTATATCCATTGGCTTAGGTGGCGAAGTAAAGATCTTGCGTTCATGAGTCGGATTCTATTGTATCGACTAAGGTATATTCTCTTGGATAGTCTCGCCATGTTGCTGACTATCCTTCTATTTAATATCCTGCGGTACAATATGGAGGTAACATCTGCCTGGGGAGGCCTGAGAGCTATCTCTTAAACCCTGCACAACGACGATCAGCGCCTTGGTTTGGGTTGCTTGGATGGCTATTTTGCTCTCTCCGGATACTATAATAAACCCTGTCAACAAGAGTCGGATTGATGAGTTGTGGACTGACCTCTACTCTGTCTTTGTAGGGAGTGTTGTCTCATTTTTGTTCTGGGTGGTAGACGATGTTGTACTCAATACCCGGGCTCTATCTGGAGCTGTTTGCCGGGATCTTTTCCTTGCTTTCTTTTGGGTCTATATGGGGCGTCTCTGTATTACTCTTTGGGGAATACGCAAGAGAGAGGACCCCGAGCACTGGGAGAAGGTCTTGCTCGTAGGGACTCGACAAGAGGTGGAGCATCTGGTGCAATGCGCCAAAACGATGCGCTTTGTGGAGAGAGGGCGAGTGCTGATGGACGAAGAGTCCACATCCGAATCTTCCGACGTTGAACATCTGTCGCATAAAGATTGCCTCGCAGTCTCGCTACAACCTACGGCTATTTATCTCTCGGCCTCTCCCGAATGGAAGTCTGTAAGCAGGGCATCTTCTTTTACTCGATGTATCGATTCCATTGCCCCATCTATATAGAGGCAGAGAGTGTACCGCTCTCACAACCTCGCCCCAAACTAACCCATACGATACTTATGGGGGTGCCCATGATTGAAGTGACAGAGACGAATATGAGTGAGCTGGCCAAGAACCTCAAGTACTGCTCCGATACGCTTTGCGCTCTTTGCTTTGCTGCTACTTTTCGCCCCTCTTACTGGTGCTTTCGATAGCCGTTCGCCGCTCTTCGTCGGGCCCTGTTTTTATCGTCAGAGCGCATCGGCAAGCAGGCAAGCCCTTTTTATTTACAAGTTTCGTACCATGTACTAGCAATACCGAGGGTGAGACTCCACAACTATCGTTTTGATGGGGATCCTCGGTAACCCTTTGGGGCGATGGCTGCGACGCTATAGACTCGATGAGTTGCCTCAGCTCTAGCAATGTATTGCGGGGTGATATGAGCTTTTGTTGGTCCGCGTCCGAGCGGCAATACTACATTGATCAGATCGTAGAGGCATGCCCCCTATTACTCCCTTTTGCACAACGTGTTGCCTGGGATTACCTCTTGGGGGAATGGTGCGCTATGGGTATGCTTCTACCCTCGAAGAGATGCTCGAACGCTTACGCTATGATTGGCTTTACTACGAAAATATGTCGCGCAAGCTCGATCTCGTAGTGCTCTTTTTATACGATACGTACGATACTAAACGGAGAAGGAAAATGACCTCATCGTCCTCTACTACACAGTCCAGCGCCCTCATGCGCTTTATCCTCTGGCGAGAAGCACATCAGCGAACGTGTATTTGTTTTAATTCTGCCTTTATTGTGGGGCTGGCCACGGCAGTGTGCTGCTTTTGTGCTCAAGGTTGGTGCATACACTTCAGCACTTTGCCACTACGGCAGCGCAGCGTAATCAATATCTCTATTTGGTGCTCCCGCCGGTGGGTACTTTTTGCCACGGCCATGATCGTGCGTTATGTGGTCACGAGACGATATAAGCCATGGGGTTACCAAGATCCTTATAGCCCTCTCCCAGCGTAAGAGTCGAATCAAACCGCACAATATGTGGTCTTCGGTTTTGTCTAGCGCCATTACCATTGGGTATGGGGGATCTAGTGAGGCAGAGTCGCCTATTGTGCTCACGGGGCTGCCATTGGCTCCAATTTGGGGCGTTTTCTTCAAGATGGAGCAGCGCAGCTTTGATGCTCCTTGTAGGGGTCAGTGAGGCTGCCGGGAGCCATCGCCGGTATCTTTAAGGCGCCTATCACGGGATTGGTCTTTGTTGTAGAGGTGCTCTTGATGGATTTGACCCTTATGAGTATCCTCCCCTTGCTTACCGCCTCCGTTACATCAGCCTCTCGCCTATCACTGACGGGCCGTCAGGGCGATGTTTTCAACTTCATAGCAGAGCGAAGATTTTATCCTAGATCGTATCCCCTATACCCTCTTGTTGGGTATTCTCTGTGGCTTGTGGCGCTTTTACTTCTCCCGCATGTATGTTCTTTTTGGAGCCGGCGGTTTAAGCGCATCCCTAAAGTATGTCAACCACTTCTTGCTCTCAGCTGCGATTTTGAGTGTTCTCATTGTACTTATGCTGCCACTCTATGGCGAGGGGTATAGTGTTATTGAGCACTTGCTGACCAATGATTACAGCAGCATCATGGAGGTTCGCTCTTTGCCCATTGGGAGACTCGTCATTGGTGGATTGTGCTTTTCCTCACCTAGTACTTCTCTTTAAGGTATTTGCCTCGGTGGCTACCAACTCAGGTGGAGTTGTGGGGGCTCTTGCACCTACGCTTTTTGTGGGGAGGGCTTACAGGCTCTCTCTCGCATACCCTCAATTATTTCCCTTTATCCGAGTCTACCTGCCGAGAAAATTTTATCCTCATGGGGATGGCGGAACCATGGCGGCCGTAATGCACGCCCTCTACTGGGGTATTCCTCAGTGCCGAGCTTACGTATAATCTTTTCCTTCCGCTTATGTTGGTTGTGCTCAGTGCCTATTGTACCATCCGGGTATTTATGCGCCATAGTATCTACTCATTGCGTCTTGCCGAAGAGGGTAAGTGCTCACGCACCGAGACCAAGCTGTGCTTACTCTGATGAATCTGGATAGTGTTATCGAGACGGAGTTTAGCACCGTAGCTACTGAGATGACGTTGGGAGTGTGGTACGAATCATTGGAGAGAGCCGACGCAATGTTTTCCCCGTAGTGGATGGGGACAAACGTTTGAGTGAGGATAGTCCTCCTCGACAATATCCGCAATATTATGTTCCGCCCCGAGTTGTACGATCGCTTCCGGGTGGAAACGTTCATGGTTTCTCCCTCCTGCCAAAATCTTATCTACGATGTCTATGGAGGAGGCAATGCCGCATTCGACGATACCAAGGCATGGAATCTCCCTGTCATGATGCCGAGGGCCCACTACCTCGGGTTTATCTCTAAATCGAAGATCTTTAATACATATCGAGAGGTACTCACAGACTTAAGTCGGAATTGACCTCTCTAGATCCTTTTTCGTTGCACTATATCGAACAACAAGATATACGCATTCTCTTTTTGGGTACAGCCCCTTTTGCAGCGCGGGCATCTCACCTTTTTGGTAGAGGCCGGTTACTCTGTGGTGGGGTGGTGACTACTCCCGGATCGCCCTGCGGGGTGGGGCATAAGTTGCAACCATCCTCTGTAAGGTGGAGGCTCTTCCTGGGGCTCCCATTTGGCAACCAGGCAGCTCCGAGATGAGAGCTTCTTGGCAGAAATGCGTGCCTTACGACCCACTCTGGGGGTGGTTATTGCTTTTAGGATGCTGCCCGAGGTTATGGGCAATGCCCGACCTCGGGACGCTCAAATATCCATGCTTTTCCCGTTGTTCCCACGCTGTGAGGGGCAGCCCTATCAATCATGCTCTAATGGCAGGAGATAAGGAGACGGGCGTTTCGCTTTTCGTCTTACCAAAGAGCTTGGATGAGGGGCGGGTTTTGGGGCAACGCACTCTCCGATAGAGGAAAATACCTATTTGGGAGACTCTACGATAGCCTGGCCGAGGGAGGGTATTCTCTTGCTTGGAGACTTCTTGCAAGCTTGCGAGAAGGCAAGGTCCCTGAGGTACCTCAACTGAGGGCGCCAACGAACCCATGCTCATAAGTTGACAAAAGAAAATACTCGGATAGATTGGAACCGATCTGCCCGAGAAATTCATAACTTCGTGCAGAGGATTGTCTCTCTGTGCCCTGGCTGGACTACTCTGGTCTCTCCCAACCATGGAGAGCCTTGACGTATAAGCTGTTTGTAACACGTGTTGCTTTTCCGAAGAGCCCCACCTAAGAGTACCGCTCGGCACAGTCTTGCCCTCCCCCGGCGTTCGTTGCGCATGGCCACCGGTGGCGGCATTTTGGCAATAGAAGAGTTTGCAAGCTCCGGCCAGCGCCTTCCTATTGCTGCTTTCCTCAATGGGGTACAACTCGGAGAGGGAGCTTTTGTTTGAATAATTAAAGGGTAATTACACCATACAGCTGTTTTTGAATATGAAAATTTCGATCGATAATACTTTTCACCTTCCTCTGCACTATCATTGGGAGGTAGTTCGTTGCCTCTCGGCTCAGTTGAGCTTGGGTGGGATGCCCTCTAACATCTCCGCCTCGTCTGAGCTTCGCTCCGCCTCGATCTGAGGTTAAGGCGATTACCTTGCCGGCACCCCCAAAGCGATTGAGCGACTCTTGGAAGAGGAGAGCCTTGGTACTCGTTGCGTGCTACTTTTCGGACGAGGGGGTATCACCTCAAGAGGTGGACCTCTCCCCGAGTAATAGTGGCTCCATCTCTTACGACGAAGGAGCGTTTGATTTGGGAATTAGCCATCCGAAGCGAGGGGGCAGCCTATCTGCAGCTCTGCTTCGATCAATACTCTCTCAGAGGAGAGGCGTCTCTTCGTGCTCTCTCCGAGAGAGAGATATAGTGCGTGGGGCATTTTGGAGCCCACAATAATCCAGAGGCTAATTGTCTTGCCATCGCTCCGGTGGCAGAGAGCAGTCATCGTGCGTTACGGAGTCGCCCAAGGGAGATCTCACACTCCCCAAGCTGCATATCGGTGGCGTTACTTATGGATTCCATCCTGATGTGCGCTAGAGACCGTAGTGTTTATAAAGCAGGGGGAACCCTGGTTGTTGAGGATGGACTGTGCCCCCAATATCATAGCTACCGAACTCGAGTCTGAGCCGCAGCCTTGTTTTAGTGATTGCTCGAGGGGAACCATCTTCTCAGGTGCTCTTATCAATAATACCGCTCAGAATGGTGAAGCCTGCGTAACACCGCCTCCACTGCCTCAATGGTTCATTCAATTATCCCCCACAGCCAAACTATCGAAACTACGGCACGTCAGTGCGTTTTCTACTCAACTTCCATGCCCGATGGGAGTCTCTCACTCTGCCCTAGCGAAGAATGACTCTCTCGGGGGCTGAGATCGTAGCTTGGGACGAGGATCACGACCTCTGTCTCTTGCGCATTACGGGGTGGAGGATGCAAGTGACTGGGGAGCATCCCCCGCTTATCGACCCCTACTTTTTGCTGGATGTGAATGGAGGTGGGCATACCCCTCCCTATACGCGCGATGCACCATCCTCAAAGCCTGCACGGCTCCAGGTACTCTCGCTGCGATAGCAAAAATCCCCATTTCGGACTATAGTGTAGAGAATAAGTCTTGGTCTGATATCTCTACTATGTTGATAAGTGGAGCGTAGGGTACCACGGCGGGGGCTCCTCGGTTCGCCCTCTCTTAGATTCGGAGGACGCATCATTGGGGCCCTAACAGGGTGGATTCCTGTGCCATAGCCCTTTATTGACTTCTATTATGCCATCTCTCGTTGTTGGGGAGGCTTCTAGTATGCAGGATGGCACGAGGTTGGAAACCATGGCTCGACCCTAAGTCTACCAGGAGTGCGCAGTTTGGGTGGTTGGATCCCTATGCTCGCTCAATCGCATCATCGTCTATCTCACCCCGCTCCGACGCGACTCTGTGGAACGTACTACTGAGTATATTGCTCGCCTTTCTGGGGTGCGTACCTTCTATCAACTCTCAGATAGCTCTCGCGTATTGGGCCTCAAGATTGTGGCAACAATAGGTGGCTCTTTCCCACGGGGGATATAACGATCTACAGTGGCGATGCAAAAGGTCCCAAAGAAGAACTCTATACGACTAAGCCCGTCACCCCTACTATACACAATTAGAAGGCTCCTGCACTCTAGGAGGGATATGGGTTCTTTATGCCCATGCCCTACGGATGTAACGCTTGCCAAGATGCTTATTTGTACATCTCGGTAACCGGTGAGAAAGGATGATTCTTCATGCCTCTTCGGCTTCCCATCCTACGAAAGCAAGCCAGCTCTCGCTCGAGCAACTCTACCCAGATCTTACCCCTTGGGGCTAGTGTGTGGCAAGAGTCCAGATAGTGAGAAGTCTGCCCTCCGACCCTACAATACTCCGGCTCCTTCTGGATTGATGCCATCGTCAGCCCATTGAAAAGGAGAATGCAAGGACGAGGATCTTGCTAAAGAGACTCCCTATGTTATCGTGCTCGATAATACGATGCGAATAGTCTTGCTAATGCGAAGCCAGCAAAACTGCGGTCGACGTTTCTCTCTATAGCGTATTGGGAGAGCGCCTCTGTCGTGTGACTACTTCGCAAAGCGTTACGGATGTAACCCTTCCTCGCCTGGATCTGAAGAGGTGGGTGGTATGGTCTATCCAGTACGATGGGAAAGGTCTCACAAAGATGTCGTCCAAGCTTTCTAAGACTAGTCTAGAACGTATAAGAAGAGCCGATTGTATGGGCTTACGCACGCTATATGAGTACAATGGAAGGCTGGGGTGGAGGTTTGCGCCTCGCAGTACTACGATGCTCCTAGCCGCAGAAGAGGGGCGCAGCGTATTGAGCTTTGTTCGGCCCCTTTTCTGTGGGAGGACTTACTCCCTCACTAGGGGCTTCGCGTCAGCTCCGTACGAGACTCCGTATCGCCATCTTCCTCTTATCCGCCTGCGGGCGAGCGGGCACTGTTATACCCCCGGAAGGGTGGCCGTAATGGCAGACGATATACGATTGATGCGCCTCGAGAGGGCCGATGGATTGTCTTCGGATGTCTCACCTCGGAGGGTGATTACGATACAAAGCCAATGCTCAACTCCTAGAGGCTGCGGGGATTGCCCTGTACTTTTCATCAGAGCTGACGTGGCCTCGGCGTGCCGCGCGTTGCTCTTCTATCATAGAGGCTGGGTTTTGTTCGCCTTCTCACCTCGGGAGAGCCGCTACAGCTCTTGAGGGCGTAGAGGAGCTCACGAACTCGTATTGCTGGCAAAGGATCGTATTAAGATTCAATGTGGTAGTGGGGGTGATGGCGGATAATATCCTCTCTTTTGGCGCAAAAGACTGGGGCTCGTTGCTTTCATGTAGTTTCTTTCCGTCCTTGCGGATGGTCCTCTAGCCACCAGTGCAGAAGAGAGTGGCACGTGCCGAGAGCAACTTCTTCTCTCTAGAGAGGTTGCCCTTTCTCGTTTTTGTTTCTCTTTTAGTGATAGGTGAGGGTGAAAAAGTCGTTCAGGGGCGAAAAGAGTTCTTGGGCTGTGTGTTGGAGTTGCTCGGCTGTAATGGCTTGTATTCGTCGCTCAATAACGTCTAGAGCATCGTACTTACCATAGAACAAAACACTCTTACCCATAGAGAAAAGCATTCTCACGGGCATCGCACGAGATGGCAAGTTGTCCCATAAGTTGCCACTTGGCATTGGCAAGTTCGTCCGCTTTAGTGGGGTAGAAGAGAGCTTCATGAGCTCGTCTAGTACCTTTTGGGTTGCCTCTTTGACGTCTCGATGGGCGCAGCCAAAGTAGATGAGAGAAGGCCCACCCACTGAGAATATCGTGTAGTTGCTATCCACAGGTAGACCAGCCCGGCCTCTTCTGTAGGGCTAGATTGAGCCGTGAGTTCATCCCCGGCCCTCCCAAAATGTTGTTGAGTAGCGTGAGTACGATGCGTCGCTCGTCGTACATGCTGTAGGCATCATCAGTTGGTGGGTTTGGTAGGTATCGAAGCGATGCGTTACCGCGGCGTTGAGGGGTGCTGGTGGGATGCCCAAGAGGTGGTCGCGAAGTGCCAGGATGCTCCCGAGGCAGAGAAAGCTCACAGTCCCGCAGATCAGACTGCCCACGGGCGCAGCGCTTTGCTTGTTATGCGTTCTACCGGAGGCGGTTGACCCTAAAAATATTATGCCGAGGGCGGTACCGCATGGAATGATGCTCTTCAAAACTCATCGAAAATCATTTCGGCAGGAGAGTCGCGATAGCTATTAATCTCCTCGATAATTACCGTCTTCTCTGGTTCCTCTTCGGGGATATGGCTATGTAGTACGATATCTGTAAGGAGCTGCAGGGGTGCGTACGGCATACTTTCTCCAAAGGCGGCGTAGAGGAAAGGTCTCTTCTTTGGTCGTGTAGGCGTTCAGATCGCACCCACCACCTCCATACGATGTATAGATCGACTTGGCTTTTCGCAGAGGGTACCCTTAAACAGCATGTAGCTCTACGAGGTGCGCCATCCCATGATACCTGTTGGGGTCTTGGGCTGCCCCCGTGTACAGATGTAGCCGGCGTAGGATATGGCACTGGGCTCGGGTAGTAGGCAATGCGGGTCCCGAGGGAGTTGATACACTTGATAGAGATCGGTTTCGACGAGGGGTTGTAGCATAGGTCGGGTGTACGAGAATACTCTTTTGTAAAGGCGAGGGGGATAGTGAAAATCTTTGGTGGCGAGATAGGGGAGAGGCTCCTCTGTAGCCAAGTACCCTCAAATCTCTTAGGATAGAGACCTGGGGGTATTTTTCTTTAGGGTTGCTTAGCCTCTAAGAACCCAGCTATTGTCTTCAGCAGGAGCCTCAGCAGCAGAGCTTCTTCCTCTACAGCAGGGGTTTCTGCGCTCCTAGAAAGCTGCTTCTTCAGCCTCTTTAGCAGCCTCTTCTTCTGCCTTTGCCTTTAGCTTCGGCAGCACGCTTTTTCGGAGAGGGCTTGAGCCTACTTTGTTGATTTCTTGCTCAGCAGAGAGACGTTCTGCATTTGCTTTTCGCTTTAGCTTCGTTGCACTTTTGCTGTTGCAGCGTTGAGTGCATCTTGCTTTTTCTTGCGCCAAGCTTCGAAGCGGCTTTCTGCGGTAGCTTCGTCGAACGCACCCTTCTTCACCCCACCAAGGAGATGCTTTTTGAGAAGAACTCCCTCACGAGAGAGAATGTTGCGAGCGGTATCGGTGGGTTGAGCACCTACCAAGCCAATAAAGAGCATCGCTCGAAGTTCAGATCTATCGTAGCAGGATTAGTGTTCGGATTATAAGAACCTATCCTTTCAATAAATCTACCATCACGTGGTGCCCTGCTGTCTGCGACTACGATCTTATAGAAGGCGTGACCCTTGTGACCGTGACGCTGCAATCTGATTTTTAGTTTGCCATTTCTTTTTATTTTCTATTAGTGCTGTACACTTTACAGCGACGCAAGGTACATCTTTTGTGGAGATACGCTCCTTTTCACCAAAGTAACTTTTCTATGCAGATTCCAGTATCAGGTGCAACGGTATGACAAAAAGTAATGCAAGGACTTCATTCGGAGATTTAAAGTCCAACTTTTTCCTAGGTCTGTTGTTTAGCAGCATCACTGATATATCGTCATTTGTTTGTCATCGATGTCTTTGAAGTAAGTTCCTTTGGAAAACCCAAACCTCCTATGCAAGATCCTGCCTCTTTTTCAAGGATTGGGATGCTCTCAGAGCACAACAAAATAATATCTAAAGGAAAAGTAATGACAAGGAACTCCTTCTTAGGATACTTCCATACACACTTTTCCTGGACACTACCATCTGTAGCTTCTGATATAACCTGCGTAATTGTTCATTGAGCACTGGCTGTGTCTGGAGGACGCAGAGTGTAGTGCTCTATGATGCGTAGTGCCTACAGAGGAGCTAACTCCTGGACTATATATAGCTAAGGTCGTTGATATGGGCAGGCGTCATGCACATCTTCAAGTTTTTGTGTCACTAGCTTATATAGAAGAAAAGAGGAGGGCTCAACTGCTGAATGGAAGCGGTTGAGCCCTGCTTCTACGTTTGCTGTCGCTGAGACTTTAATCAGTTAGCAATAGAGAGGATTTACTTAGGCCTAGAGATTTGTAAGAGGTATTGCTTGAGATCTGTGTCAAAGAAGACTTCGCACTTAACCCTTGTGTATCCATAGCAGAAATGGCACGATATCGGGCATCGTATTGGTAGCCCTCCGTAAAGCCATTGTTTGCCAGCCACTGTTTTTAGTTCTGCAGATTGTAGCTCTGTATCGTTACTGAGGACAATTGAGACGGCACATAATGCAAAGGCCAGTGTACTTACCAAAGGTGTAGCGGACGTAATGGAAGTTAGACTTTGCTGAGATCCTCTGGCTTAGTATCGAACTGTAGCTTGGTGTCACTAGAGTAGAGAGTGTTGATCTCGCGAAGACCTAGTGTCTGCTCAAAAGCCTTGATCTTATCATGATCCTTTGTCTCCAGTTGAGTATAAGAAGGAAAGTCCTGAGCGTCAGTGATGACTACATGATCCTTTTCGATATCGTTACCTGACGACACGTTTTTGTAGAGGAGTCTTACTTGTAGTGTTGTATTAAGTTCTGCGTTGGGCCTCGTCTAGAAGTAAGACAGAGACTTTTTGGTCATCGTCCTTAGTAGCTGTAAGGGTTACAGGTGCCATCATGAGAGTCCTGCGTAAGGAGCTAGAACCCAAGTTCGGATAGCATCGCCTTCGTTTTAGGGCAGTCAGCAAGTGTCTCCTTGCTAAAAGGCTACAATCAGAAGATGCTGACCACTCTCAAGATCGTAGATGACTCCTGGAATGAGTCTTTTTAGAGCCGTATTAGCAAAACCCCAAAACCGCTTGCCTTGTAGGGCTAGATCTGTAGGAGTGCGTCCTAGTGCCTGCTCATGATCCAATATGTCTTGACTCGTTATAGCCCCTCGACTATCTACTTGAGGATCAAAGTTGAGTGGGTAGCTCGTTAGTTATAGCATCTGCTTGCGTGGAGAACTCGACTTTGGTGAGGGGGCCCCCACTTGCCGTCGGCGTTCTTTGCCATAGCTGCGGCGTAGTAGGCGGTGCCTGGCTTGAGATCAGGCCAAGTCCATGTATAGGGACCACTGTGATAAGAGTAAAGACATGTTGTCTGGCGTCTCCTGTAGGTACCTGATTATATCAGCCTCGTTGTACTTAGACTTCTCGATAATAGTCTCGCGATAGGGAGGCGGTGTTTTCGTCAGGCGTGTTTACGACAGTAGCCTCCGTCTTGGTTATATCCTTAACCTCTATGCTCACACGTGCTGTCTCGGAGGTGCCCTGCTTTCGGGTTGTGACGACGGCAAATTTCTGAATGTCAGATACTGCCCCTCTTGATCGATGAAGACCAAATGACTGTGTAGCTAGTACCTGGCTTGAAGTCAGTCATCACGCTCTTCTGAATACCCACGTAAGGCTTGCCCGTTGTAAAGTCTGTACCAAACTGAACGATGTAGTGCTTCAAGTCGAGTTCGCATCATCTGCATCATTTGGTCTAGTGAGGGGTCGTCTGTCTCATTGTTGAAGAAGAAGTAACCAGCGACATCATCGTTAGGCGTGATAGTAGCGGTGTAGCTCTCGTCGTGATGTCTGGAGAAGGCCACCTCTACCTTAGGATCGCCTGCGAGCTTATCCTTGGGGACGGTGAACTCAACGCGCTTGACGTTGCCAGCACAACCGATCTCATCGTACGGGAGGAAGAGTGCTGTATGAGTGTATCCCAGCTGCTGGCCCAGAGGTCATACTCCTTGCCTCCATCTACGTTAAAGATCTGTACACCCATACGAGCTGACATCTCGAGGGGTAAGAGCCGTAGGCACTGCATGTCGTCCATATTGGCGATCGTAAAGCTCCTCAGGGATGATCACCTTGATGTTCTGTACGTTGCCACCGACCATTCCTACTTTGAGCTTCATCCAGCCCGTCTTCCCGTTTTCGTGAGGGAGTGATGGTAGGGTTGAGTGATAGGTCTACCTCGTCTGAGGAGGAACTTGATGCTATCTATATGCTCTATGCGGTGAGGTAGTACCTCTCCGCTCTTGGAGTAGATGAGCATGCGCTCGTTGCTCTGCGCCATGGTGAGCGCAGTAGGAGGGCCAGTAGCCAGACCAGAATAATGTGTAGTAGTTGCTTTTTCATTATAGAGTTATCTTGAGATTATTTGTGTGCATTTTGTTGTCGCGATGTATAGACCACTAGGCCATTGGCTGGCATCTAGGATGCATGTAGCGGATGTGATGGGGTGAGTGCGACATGGGCTGCCCATCGGTGGCGTAGATGTAGAGGATCTCATCATTGAGGTGAAGCCCTCGATGTGGGAGCTCTTGCCCTACTCTGTAGTAGCTCGGAGTAGCTGTCGGAGCTAGGGTGGTGATGCGTATGTGTCGTGTTGCCCTTACGATCCTTGGCAAAGAATACGTCAATGCTACTCATCATCACCATCTCTGGAGTGGAGTGCTGGCCGGCGTCGCTACGCACCACCTTGATGGCCCCCGATGCGAAGGTGATTTTTGCTGATCTTGCTCAGATCATAGCACAGCTCTTTGCTCTCCGTGGTCTTGACTACCAGAGTCGTGGGTAGCGCCTGAGCAGCCACCACTGAGGGTAGTAACAAGAGCCAGGTAGAGGAACTAGTGCTGAGTCGTTTCCTTAGTCTGTTCATAGTTGTTTGAAGATCAGGTTGATTGATTTTTCGTTTAGATAGAGATCTCTGTCGTCCTATCTGCGTAGGGCAAATATAGTGTTTTTCATATAGATCTGGTCTGGTAAAATGCAGATTCCAGTATTGCTCCTCAGAGTAGGGGGCGAATGCATGCTACCTCGCCTCTAGGGAACGAGTACTTTCGCTACATTTTATCCATGCCATTGGCTTGTAGTTGCCGCCACTAGATAGTAGGCGTGAGGGGAGGGTGATGCTTTTTGTCTCCCTCAGGAGGTGAGAGGCTTGCGATGGGAGGCCTTCTATCGTGTAGATCGTATGTTCCGCAGCTTGACTTTCGGGTGCCGTGATAAGGGTTCTCCTCCGCATTGTGCGATCTTATTCCCGGGTGGAGAGGGCTTGCTGGGTTGCTAGGGTCACGGCCCAGTTCTCTTTGAGGTCGATGCGCCACCCATTCCGGAGTGGTAGGGTGAGGTCCACTTCATTGGATCCGGGGTTGTTCAGCAAGTCGTAGCCATTTTTCCACCAAGCCTTATTCTCACTCACCGTTATGCCGGAGATATCGGGTAGTTGATTGACTATCTTTTGTAGTTGGGAGGTGGAGAATTGGTTGTTAGCAAGGAATAGAGAACAGATTCTTGGCAAAGGAGCTATATCTAGCTCTGTGAGCTGGTTCCCATCAAGCCAGAGGAGGTATAGATCTTTGTTCTCCGAGAGGTCAATTTGCCTTAATTGATTTGTCGGAGGCAAGCAGCTCATCAAAGATCTTTGTTCGCTTTCAAATCCAACTCTCTGAGTTGTGTCTTCTGACAAAATAGATATTTGAGAAGAGGGGCCTTTGTGAGGTCTGTCTTTTGCAGCGGGTTGTTGCTGCAACGCAGATCCGTGAGAATGGGTGCCGATATGCTGAGCGATTGGAGCTTATTGCCCATTACCTCTACCTTCTCCAGCTCGGGTTGCTGGGTGAGGTGAGTTAGGGTAAGTTCATTGTTATTGGCATAGAGAACGTGTAGAGGCCGGGGTTGCCCGAGAGATCAATTTGGCTTATCCCACAGTCATTTAGGTTGAGTACTCGCAGGTCATCTGGTGTGCTTACATCAAGATGCTTGATGGCACTATTTTCGATAAACAACTGCTGCAACTTTTTGTTCTTACTTACATCAAGTTGCTCTATTGGGTTACCTCCACAACGTAGTACCGTAAGGTCTCTTTAAAGTGATCTACCTGCAAGGCGGATATCTTGTTATTCTCGCAGCGCAGGGCCCATAAGTTATTTAGTTACTTAGGTCGAGAGATTCCGATCTCGTTGGCATGGCAAATAAGCATGTCAAGTCGGGGCGAGTGTTTTACGTCCAGGCTCTTGAGATGGTTGTTGGCGGAGTGTAACTCCTCGAGCATGAAGGCTTGGGAGAGATCCAGGCTGAGAGAGTTCGTTGTTCTGGCAGTGCAGGGAAGCGAAGTCTCTTTTAGTCGTGTTATATCGAGGCTCCTCGATGCTATTCCCTTTGTCGTTGTTGCCAAGATAGGCGATAAAGTCTTGAGGGCTCCATAAAATATGGATGGTGTTGCCTTTGGCTTGCCCTCGGATGCCGTCCACCTCCGTAGTTCTTTGCAGGGGAACTCTTCGCGAGCGCCATCTCCCAGTCTATGGAGAATGGGGAGCGGCAGCTGGATCCCAAGACAACTCTTCGGGTGCATTCGCAGAGCGTTTGAAGGTGATGGCCTCCTCCTCTTGGGCTTTGGCTCCGATGGGTGGAGCCTAAAAGCAAGAGTGCGCAGCGATTAGACTTCCCTTCTTTACTAGAAATCGTAACATAATCTTTAGCCTTCGTTTTCCATATAATTACCAGCAGGGCAAACATGAGCACAAGTACCTTTTTGTCCCTTCCTCTTCTGTTATCTCGGAGAGCTTGGTGAGGTTAATCATAATGTCGAGGTTTTTCTCCTTGTTTGTCGCTACGAAACCATCTTCTCCCAGCGATTGGGGAGTGCTAAAGCCGCTTGCTGTGAGTAGTTGGATAAAGGCTGTGAGCGAGAAACTCTCCCCGTTGGGTTGTGTGGCATACCTATTTTGAGGATAGAAAGCTCCCAGACTCATCAAACTCTCCGGCTCCATTTTTGGAGACAAAGTAGCACCGGAAGGAGATTTCTTCGGAGGCAATATCGTACCACATAAGGGCGTGAAGTCCCTCTTCGGGGTTGCTTCTCTTTTCGTTGTAGGTGCTGCTGTGAGCTGCCTCATAGGCTTTGATCTCGTCTTGACTAGCCCCAAAATGCCAGGGGGTGGCATGGGGGAGCGTGCTAAAGGTCTTAGGGCTCTTCGTGAGGCTGCAATGTTTGCTTTGGAGAGGTCGATGCTTCGCAAGGATCCTTTTTCGACTCACTATCTCTTGTAGGGTCTTGAGGTCAAGGGCATTGATCTCTCCTGAAAACTATGATCTTTTGGGTTTGAGCATATTGCTCGTTCGATGGGAGGCTTCTGGGGCCACCGGGCCTTGTCCACATGGAGCGTAAGGGCGGGCTTCGTTTGGGCAGAATAGGACGCCGATAGAGAGGGATAGAGAGGTGAAAAAGAGGATTGTTTTAGACATAACTCAAACCGGCTTAGAGAGATACTTTTGTTATTTGATTGTTGAAGGAGACAAGTGAAACACCCTGAGGAGCAGATCTCCAAAAGGTATGTTGGCGGATGCTTTTCGTCTGATATAGGAGCTGACCTTGAGGGGTCAGAAGATCCGTATGCTTCCCGTGCTGTTGGGGAGGAGGAGAGTGCATTCTCTCTTGTGCTACCATAAGGGAGCCTTCTCTTCCGGCATATGAGAGTGCTAAGGGTTGGCCCTACCTCAATCTTTGTCTTGCTGAAGTGGAACATGGCATCGAGGGCAAGGCGCATTTCCTCGGTGGGGACGTAGAGGGTAAGTCCCTCTTGATCGGGGAAGGCATTGACGTTAAATCGTGAAGGGTTGCCCGGGGTGATGATGATTCGTTTTAGCTGGCACATCCCTGAAGGCGTGCGATCCGACCTCTTTGAGAGATTGGGGGTAGCGTGATCTCTTGAGCTTTGTACTCCCTCAAAGGCATTTGAGCAGGAAGCATGTTTTGGGGGCACTTGAGCGAATTTTTGGGTTCTTGCCCATTGAGTGACAACGTACAGCCCTGAGGCGGCAAATAGGAAAAATTAGAACTAGTCTTTTCATCGAAAGCTTTTTATTGGAAACGTTATACCTATTCACTTATAGAAGTTGCTTTCCGGAAAGGAGAGGTCGCCTGAGGACTTCTAAACTCAGAGTATCCTAGGGAGAGATTCCATGTCAAGAGAAAACTTACGCTGAAGTATAGCAAAAGATTTTGTTCCTATTATTTTGATAATATCAAGGTCTGTGTAGGGTTTTGTGGGTTTGCCAAATAGAGCCCTTCCTGCTCCCTCGTTGTAGGGGATATGCCGTGTGTTGAGCCGCTTCTTAGGGTCGGGGTGAGAGGATCTCTGCCAAAGGGCGTGTGGTGGCCTCTAGGATCCCCCTCGAGGGCTCGTTAAGGGATACTGAATTTATTTTCTAAAATCTCTTCAGAAGAGTCTGAGCCTTTTTGTTTATTGGAGGGTTTGCTTCTCTACTTTTTGTGTCAATTCAGGCTAGAGTGTTTGCTTTTTCTGTATCTTTGTATCTGCAAGTTTTTATCCCTCTTTTAGGGGGCTTATTTTTGGAGTGATGGAAAGAAAGATTCAGAGGCATTAATCTCCGTTTTTCATAAGGAGGGGCTCGAAGAGATTGTACGTGCGCTGCATGATTTGGGAGTAGAGATTGTCTCTACCGGAGGTACTAAAGACTTTATAGAATCCCTAGGTGCCGGCCGTGGCAGTCGAGGATCTCATAAGGTATCCCTCGATGCTGGGGGCGTGTGAAAACGTTGCACCCCGCTATCTTTGGGGAGATCTTAGCTCGCCGTGATGAGGAGAAAGACCTCCAAGAGGTGGCTCAGTACGACCTTCGCCTCTTCGACCTCGTGCTCGTAGATCTCTATCCATTTTTGCCGCCACAGTTGCCTCTGGAGCTCCCGAACCGATATTATCCGAAAGATAGATATTGGCGGTATTTCGCTTATCCGTGGAGCAGCTAAGAACTTCGAGATGTCCTTATCATCTCCTCCTCCTCGCAATATCCTCTTTGATGGAGATCCTAACGAATCAGAAGGGTTGCACATCGCTGGAAGAAAGAAAAACGCTTTGCCGGTGCTGCCTTTTGCCGTATCGTCGGGCTACGACAGTGCGCATCTTCAACTCTACTTCGATGGTGGAGAGGGTACAGCGTTGCGTATTGTTTGCGATGGCGTGGAGACGCTTCGGTACGGAGAAAATCCCCATCAACAAGGCCGTTTCTTTGGTGATTTTGAGGCCTCATTTTCGATAAGATTCAAGGCAAAGAAATCTCTTACAACAACCTGCAAGATATTGCTGCTGCTTGCGATCTTATTGCTTGAATACAAGGCGCCTACCTTTGCCGTCCTAGCATAATAACCCTTGTGGGATAGCCTCTCGTGCAACGATAGAAGAGGCTTGGATGGCTTCTCTCCTCAGACCCGAGTCTGCATTTGAGTGGGATCTTGGTGGCCAACGTCCCATTGATAAAGCTACAGCGGAGGCTATTGGGAACCTCTTCTTTGAAGTGCTCGTGGCTCCGGACTACGATACGGACGCCCTCACGCTCCTTACACAGAAGAGCAAACGCATCCTTCTTATCCAAAGAAGCCGATCAGTCGCGTTTACTTTCCGCTCTGCTCTGGGCGTCTTGATGCAAGAGACCGACCTCCGTAGCGAGAGGTGAGGAGACTTCGAAGTCGTTACGAAGAAACAACCCACCGAAGACGAGGATGGACGACTGTCTTTGCTCAGAAGGTGGCAAGCACTGCAAGTAATGCCGTAGCCCTTGTAAAAGGATAGCCACTTGCTGGCCGGGGGATCGGTCAGACTTCGCGTGGCGGCCCTCAAGCAGGCAATTGAGAAAGCTCAGCACTTTGGCTTCGATCTCCGAGGCGCCGTGTTGGCTAGCGATGCCTCTTTCCCTTCGACGATTGTGTTACTCTCGCTGCCGAAGCCGGCGTGACAGCTGTAGTGCAACCCGGGGGTCGATGCGTGATGGCGATAGTATAGCCAAGGCCGACGAGCTAGGGCTAGCCATGGTATTTACTGAGTGTGCGTCACTTCAAGCATTAACTTGCCTCCGAAAAGACCAACAGACTAGATGTTTACAAGATAATGGGACTTTTCTCCTTTAGACAAGAGCTGGCAATGGACCTGATACTGCCAATCACCATCATCATGAAAGATGGTAAGATAGTACTGGATGAGCCCTCTGTTGTCGCTTTTCGACCTCCGCACCAATGAGGTGCTTGCCATTGGGCATGAAGCGCGTGAAAATGCACGAGAAAGGGCAGCGCTTATATCCGTACCGCTCGTCCTTTGCGCGATGGCGCATTGCAGATTTTAATCGCTGAGCAGATGATACGAGGTATGGTCAAGATGCTGAATAGAGTCGCATCGACTGTTTACCCCTCCCTCCGTATGGTAGTTGAGTATCCCTCCGGGAGTACCCAAGTGGAGATACGTGCCGTACACGACTCTAGCGAGGCACGCCGGTGGGCGTGACGTGTACATGCTCTTCGAACCCATGGCTGCGGCTACTCGGTATCGGAGTGGATGTGCTTGTACCCCAGGGAAATATGATCGTAGATATAGGTGGAGGCACTACCGAGGTGGCCGTAATATCGTATGGCGGTATTGCCAGCAAAGCAAAGTATCCGCACGGCTGGCGATGAGGTTTACCAACGACATTATGAAGTACATGCGCCAAAAACATAATGTTCGCATCGGGGGCGTACTGCCGAGCAGATCAAAATACGTGTGGAGCTGCTGTTAAAGACCTCGAGAATCCCCCGAAGACTTTATCGTTTGTGGTGCCGACCAGATGGATACACTCCCTCGTCAGATCCCCGTCTCGAGTGTAGAGATTGCCGGATGTTTGGACGAGTCGATTGTAAAGATAGAGGCGGCTATTCTCAAAACGTTGGAAGAGACTCCTCCCGAGCTTTACGGTGACGTGATGGAGAATGGTATCAACCTAACGGGTGGTAGGCGCCTTGTTGCGTGGCCTTGATCGCCGTCTCACCGATCGTTTCGGTATTCAGTTTACAGTGCCGGAGAGACCCTCCATGCTGTGGCTAAGGGTACCGGGGTGGCATTGAAAAACCTGGACACATTTAACTCCTTAATCCGATAGATCTTGATAAAGAGGGTGGGAGTAGGCATGCATACCCCCTCCATTTCGATACTTTTAGACCCGGCTAATAAAAAGAGGTGCACAAGACTGCGAATTCCTCCTCTCCGAGGGCATTGGCTTCCTCTAGTGATTGAGGGATCGCTCTTGTGCTGATTTTTAATAGCGGTTTTTACCATCGCTTTATCAATGTTGCCTTTTCTAATCACCTTGTGGGATCTATCCAGCAAGTGACGGGAGAGGTCTCTAGTTATATAGGTCTTCGGGAGAAAAATCGCCTACTTACCGAGAGCAATGCTCAGCTAGAGATGCAGTATTTGCTAGCTCAAACAGCAAATCGATTTTTCCTCGCTGATACCGTTAAACCCCTTACCTTCGTACAAGATTCTACCAAGCTGATCCCCCAACTTCAGTTCCTTACGGCTCGTGTGGTTAGTTTCTACTCTCAATGAGGGCACAACCTTATTGTGATTAATCGTGGCGAAGAGGCGGGTGTGAAAAAGGGATATGGGGGTGATGAGTGCTCGTGGGGTTGTGGGGATTGTTTCCTCCCGTGTCGAAGGGGTACTCTGTGGTAATACCCTTTGATTAATCCCTCGCTCAAACTTAGCTGTAAGCTCAAGCTGCACAAACCACTTTGGCTACTGGCTTGGGATACGCTTGGCTCGAGTTACATCAAAGCTTACTGACCTGCCTTCGCATGTGCGGGTCAACGTTGGCGATACCATCATGACGAGCGGGTATAGCTCTGTGTTCCTCCCAATCTGTCATGTAGGTAGAGGTGGATAGTTCGTATCAGCGCGAGATGGCGTTGCTTTTGGGTAGTAATGTCCCTGTAGCCCTGGGTGCCGACTTTGGAACGCTGGATTTTGTATACGTTGCTGATGGCGGGGTCTCCGTTTCGCATGAGGCATTAGATTCATGTTCAACTCTCTATATTCCTTAGACTAGGGGCGTTATCTACTTCTCTTTTGCAAGATTATAGTACTAATTTTGCTGCAAGTGTGGGTCTTTAGTCCGCTCTCATATCTTTCGGTTAGCGACTCCCTTCCCTTATATCTATATCCTCTTTCTTATCCCAATAAATGTCTCTAAAATGGGGATCACATTGTGGAGTGCCTTCTCGGGTCTTCTGCTTGATATCCTATCGGGAACTCCTGGGCTGCACATGGCAGCCTTCACGGCTGCAGGGATTTCTGAGGCTATCTTTGCCTCTCTTTGTGGACTCGGATCAGATGGCTCCTACCCACCCTCGCTGGCTGCAGAGTGGCTGAGGAATTGCTCTTTTGCTCCTTATCCTTACGGCATTCCATCATACTCTTTTTATTCTTGTTGGACGCTGTTGAGGGCTTTCGATTTACCCTATTTCTTGCTGCGCTTAGGTACTAGTATTGTGGCAGCTTATGCACTTACCTTGTGTGCTTGCTACTGCTGGGATGATCGATCTCGTAAGCGTAGAGACTGGTTCCATTCACTCGGATGAAACAGGAGAATCGTAGCGAAGCGCAACGCTCCTATCTTCCTTATGGCGCTAGCCGTACTGCTTGTCCCTCGGATACATGGCAGCAGGCTCTTTACCTCCAGATATTGAGTCCGGAGTATAAGTCGAAGGCAGAGAATAATGCCTTCTATCACAATGTTATCTACCCCGAGCGTGGGGCTATATTTGATCGTTCGGGCAAGCTCCTTGTCTACAACGAGCAGCCTACGATGTGATGGTTATCACGAAGGAGGTGGGAGAGAATTTAGACTCCTGGGTCTCTGTCAATTACTCTCAATCAATATAGAAACACTCCGCCAACGCTTCGACGCAATACAGAAATCGCGATATCAATCCGGGCTATTCTCCCTATACGCCCTGCAGCGTCTTTTTGGCGCAGGTTAGTGCAGGAGATGCCGGACGTTTTTCAGGAGCATCTGTATAAGTTCCCGGGGCTTCTCTGTGCAGCATCGTAGTATCCGGCGATATGGAACAGAGGTGGCAGCCCATGTCTTGGGCACATGAGCGAATGCAGTCCCGGAGATCTGGGAGCAAGACAGTCTCTGGCGCCCGCGACTATGTGGGAAAGTCGGGCACTAGAGCGTACCCACGATGCCGTCTTGAGAGGGACCAAGGGTACAAAGTAATGCTCCGCGATGCTCGAGGCCGGATACAAGGGCACTACAACAACGGTGCTAATGACAGGAAGGAGATGGCAGGGCATAATCTAACGTCTCCATTGATGAGGGCCTAGCAAGCACTGGGCGAGAGGATGATGCAAGGCAAGCGGGGGCTATCGGGATGATAGAGCCTGCTCGGGAGAGGTCCTCTGCCTCGTGACAAGTCCCACCTATTCGCCTTCTCTTCTGACAGGGCGAGATGAGGAAAGAATCACTTGCTCTTGGCTTATAATCCGAATAAGCTCTTTGTTTAACCGAGGCCCTGCAAGGTGCCTATCCGCCCGGCTCTACCTTCAAAACCAACCCAAGCCGCCATTCTTCTCAATGAGGGTTATTACGCCTCAAACACTCTATACCTGCTATCGAGCTACCCCTACATGCGCGTCCTGCTTGCCATGGGCATGCCTCTCCCTCGCGGTGGAGTTTGCTCTGACTACTTCGTGCAATGCTTTCTTTGCTTGGGGGTTTTCATTATATGCATCCTGACGACCGTAGTCGTTATCCTTCGGTACAAGAGGCTTTCACGCATTGGAAAGATTATATGGTGCGGATGGGCTGTGGCTATCCTCTTGGGATTGATCTGCCGGGAGAGAAGCGTGGCTTTATCCCCAATAGCGACTACTACGATAAGTGGTATAAAGGCGGGATGGAACTCCTCCACCATTATTTCCAACTCTATCGGTCAGGGACGAAGTCCTGGCAACACCTCTGCCAAATGGCCAACCTTGCCGCTATTATTGCCAATAGGGTTACTATTATCGTCCCCACGTTGTGCACGAAATAGAGGGTATGGCGCTTGATACGACCTATAGTCATAAGCAGTACACACAGGTATTGCTGCGCAACATTGGGAGGTCGTGGTAAACGGAATGGCAAGGGCGGTGCAAGCCGGTACTTGTCACGCTGCCAACTTTGCTCCTGGGGAGATTGAGGTATGTGGAAAACGGGTACTGCCGAGAATCCCCATGGCCCTGACCATTCGGCCTTTATCGGATTTGCTCCTCGCATAATCCCTAAGTAGCCATTGCCGTGTATGTGAAAACGGAGGCTTTGGGGCTGCACCTATGGGGTGCCGATTGGTCGTGTGATGCTAGAGTACTATTTGCGTGAAGGGCATCTTTCTCCCACGGCTGAGGGGATTGCTTCTCCGAATGTCTCACCTCTTATCTTTCTTACAAAAATGCGCCCCTAATGCTCCCTCTTCTATCTCTTTCGTAGGATTGATTGGCTCCTAGTGAGGCTTATACCTCCTGCTTGTTGTTACGGGGCTGGTTCACTATCTGTGGGCTAGCTATAGCTTCGAAACGGCGAGTCTGATTGAGCTGGGAGCCGTCCGGCTATGCAGCTGATTTGGATGGGGTTGAGCTGGAGTCCTTATCTTCTTGATACTCTTGAGCGATGTGAGGATGGTTTGAGACATTTGCTCCTGTTTTCTATCTGGCGATGATGGGATTGCTGCTGGTAACGATCTTCATTGCCCCCGATATTAAAGGAGTCGCACTCGTGGCTGGTGGCTGGGGCCTATGCGTCTACAACCCTGCCGGAGTTTGCCAAGATTGCTACGGCTCTGATGCTGGCAACGACGCTCAATCGCTACTAAGTTTCGCCTCAATTCGGCGTGCCTATGGTGAGGTCTTTGCCATAGTGCTCTTACCCATGATGTTGATTTTCTTGCAAAAAGGAGGCGGGGTCTGCTCTGGTGTATACGGCACCTTTTTAGCTCTTTTATAGGAGGGCTCTCGGGGTATTCCTAGGATTAGCCTTTGTGGCTGTAGTGCTATTTGTGATGGCACTATCCCTTGCGGATACCATGTGGGGGGCTACCAATGCAGCCTATTGGGCTCTTTCTACGGTCATCACCTTATGTGTTTGTATCGCTCTTTTGCTTAGTCCTAAGGATCGCCCTCGCCTCTTCGGATGGTGGGTTGTGGGCTATATAGGAGTGTATTTGCTGGCGCTTCTTTGCAATCATTTCTTCCCTTGATATGGGCTTTGTGACTATCGGCATCCTCGCTCTTCTCATTGGCTATTGTCTCTTGATAGCTATAAAACGCTATGCTCGCCCCTATCTTCTTGCCGCTCTTTTGGGTATTGGGTGTATCTTTTATTCCCTCTCGGTTTCGTTTGTTTTCGACAATGTGCTACAGCCGCACCAGCGGGGGCGTATTGCCGTTGCGCTCGGGCTTAAAGAGGACCTCAAGGGCATGGGGTATAACGTGAATCAGGCAAAGATTGCCATCGGTCTGGGAGGACTTTACGGTAAGGGCTTCTTGCAAGGGACGCAAACGAAGCTCAACTATGTGCCCGAGCAGGATACCGACTTTATCTCTGCACCGTGGGCGAGGAGCACGGGATTCTTAGGGTCTACGGCTTTGCTGTTGTTCTATTTGGTCTTAATTCTGCGCTTTTTACTTGGCAGAGCGGCAGGTAAATGCTTTTCGGACGAGTCTATGGCTACTGTGTTGGCTCCATATTCCTCTTCCATCTTGCCGTTAATGTAGGTATGGTATTAGGGGTTGGTGCCCGTGATTGGTATCCCCTGCCTTCTTTAGTTATGGAGGCTCTTCGCTGTGGGGCTTCACCATCCTGCTATTTATTTTTGTGCGAATTGATGCCGACCGTAAGAAGGAGAGTTCGCAACGTTCTTTCTGATCTGTTCGGAGGTACAGCCTATCTCCTTAGTCGTTGATGCGTTTTCGTAGGAATCTTTTGTAGATATGATAGAGCCAGGGGCCTGGCATAAGGCGAGGAGGAATGCGTAGCATAAGGTTGCGCACATACTCCCATTTGTTGATGAACCCGATTTTTGTAGAAAGTCTTTTGTAGGCGGATATCTTTGCCGGATATAGTACCATCCTCTCCGGCGACCGAGGGTGGCATGGTTCATACGAAAGTAGAGCAGAGGCTCGGGTAGGGAGTGAAGTCGCCCGCCCTGTAGGATAACTCGTGCCCAGAGGTAGTAGTCTTCGAATAGGGGAAGTGCATGTATCCTCCGGCTTTTGAATGGCGGCTTTGCGGAAGGCTACGGCAGGATGGTTGACAGGGCAGCGATAACGTGCAAAGCGTACAATCTCCTCGTGATACTCGGGTAGGGTGCGGCGAGAGATTACCTCGCTCAGCGAATCCACAAATTCGTCGATGCTGCTGCTGAGAAGGTCTACTCCGGATGGTCGTGAAGGAAGTTGATTTGGCGCTCAAAACGTGTGGGGGAAGGAGATGTCGTCCGTATCCATACGCACCACAATATCGTAGGGTGCAATTCTTCATTCCTCGTTTAGGGCATTGCCCAATCCTCCATCGAGTCGTACCACCTTGAGTACTTCGGGGGTGCTGTGCTGATAACCTTCGATAAGGGTGTCTAGCTCCAGCGTGAGAGGTCCGTCTGCATAAGAGTACTACCTCCGGAGCAGGGAGAGTTTGAGAAAAACGCTATCTAGTGCTGTGGTGAAAAATTGGGGTTGCTCCTTGTAGTACGTAGAGAGAAGTACGGAGAACCCCATCTCTTTCTCGCTGTTTATGGCATCGTTCATCGTATCAAATTTCTTTTTCTCTTATCTAACGAGTATTCTTCGTGGATATTGTCTTTTTCTTCAACGTTTTCTTGTTGAGGGAGCTATTCTGCGATGGGATCCACTTGGAGCAGAGTCTGGGCGTGTTGCAGCGCCAGATGGATGTCTCTACAGATGTTTTCCTCGCCTACCTGTTCGCAATGCCCGACTTTTCGAGCGTCTCGCGCACTTCGTCCCTCACCCCTGAGAGCACAAGCACGATCCCAGCCGCACGGCACTTCTCGGCCATCATGGAGAGGTTGGGCGTTGCATCGATAAAGGGCACTCTTCGCATTCGTAAGATGCGCACCTTAGGCTTCCGACCCACAAATTTGGTAACCTCTTCGAAGCGGTTGGCAATGCCGAAGAAGAAGGGCCCCTGGATCTCAAAATCTCTACTCCTTGGGGTACTTCAGGACTCTTCGGAGGTGGTTTGAGCTGCCTCGTTGTCCAACGGTGCCACCCGGTCTCTGGCGAACTACGTCGCTGGCAAGATAGGTGCGGCGCATGAAGAGAAGCTACTACTTAGTATCATTCCTATCTCGATGGCAATGGTGAGGTCGAGCATTACGGTGAGCACAAAGGTCACCACGAGTACAATAATATCACCCTTAGGACCGCGTAGTATGGCGGAGGAAAGAGTTCCATCTCGCTCATCATTATAGGCGACAACCACCAAGATGCCGGCAAAGGCAAGCCATGGGGGATATAGGCGGTAAGGGGGCCCTAAGAAGAGCATGATAAGGAGAAGAACCATGGCGTGCACCAGTCCTGCAATGGGGGAGCGACCGCCATTTTTGATATTGGTCATGGTACGAGCACAGCCCCTGTTACGGGGATTCCTCCCACAAAAGGTACCACCACGTTGGCCACCCTTGCGCCACAGAGCTCTCACATTGGAGTTGTGTTTCTCCCCAATAGCTCCATCGGCCACAGAGGCACTCAGTAGGGGACTCTATCGCCCCCAGCATGGCAATGGTAAAGGCGCTGGGGAGTAGCTCATGGATGGTGGCCATGTCAAGGTTGAGGAGGTGAATTTCAGGAAGTTTCGAAGAAAAAGTGAAGCGATCTCCAATGGTCTCTAAGCCCGATACTGAGGTGTACTTTTGTAGGAAGTATACCACGAGTGTCATTAGGATGATGGCAACAAGGGATCCGTATCTTTTTAGAGATTTTTGGGAAGTGGAAGACCAGAATTACCGTGGCAATGCCTATGAGGTGGCAGCCCAGTTGAGGCGCTAAAGTACTCGACATAGACACTCCACTCTGCCGATAAAGTCTCGGGCAGGGCCCTGTTGTTAGTCCGAATAGGTCTTTTATCTGGGTCGTGAAGATGGTAACGGCAATACTAGCTCGTAGTCTATTATACAGGATAGGGGATAAAGCGAATCACACCCCCAGCCGCAATACCCCCACAAGGACGAGGATAAGCCCGGCTATGAAGGTGGCAATGGCAAGTCCTTTTCGATGCCATGTTGCTGGATAATACCATAAACGATAACGATAAAAGCACCTGTCGGGCCCCCATCTGTACTGGAACTCCCGCCCAAAAACGAGACAATAAATCCTCCTATAATGGCGGTTGTGAGACTCCACCTCGGGGCTTACGCCACTGGCAATACCAAAGGCAATGGCAAGGGGTAGGGCAACGATACCTACAATAATCCCTGCCATAATATCCTTGGTCAAACGTCCGTGGTGTATCCGCGGAGGCTCTTGAACAGCTGAGGCGTAAAGTCCCTCAAGGGCATGTTGCCATGCTCGTTGTTTTGTTGTGTTCATAATGTTGGTAGCTCTTAAAAACTACCGCAAAAGATAGCTCTTTATTAACATTGTCTCAGGAGCCTACCGCATGTCTATCGGATAAGGTCTAGTACAGTCTTGTTGAGGTAGAATGTCTGCGTCTTATCCACCCATACGGCATTGTTGGGTGCTTTCAGAAGCTTCTCTTTGCCGCGCTTGAAGTCCTTATCTGTACCGATCGCCATCTGAGGGCTAAAGGGATAGATGCGGAGCTTTTTCGACTCTGAGAGAGGCTTACCTCTAGGTAGTCAGGATCTGACCTTCTGCCTCATGATGCGGCAGTTCTGCCCCTTCGAAGAGTTGTTTGTGAGGTACATATGCCCCTTGAGTGATGAGGAGTTGACCTCTAGCCCCCTAGTCGGCATAGATATTCATTGACTTCTGTGTTCAACATATCACCACCCATAGGGCGAGTGTCTTGGGGGTGGTAGGCGGCCATGAATACCTCTTCGCCCGTGTGCTATGGGGTAGTAAACCTGAAGGGCATGTGCTGCTGATAGATGAGGACAACCACGGCACTGGAGAGATCCATTGTAGAGGCTGGTCTGTGCTGAGCTCTATAGTTGCTCTAGAGGTATGGGGCTGTTCTTATATTCTTCGCATTGGTAGAGAGCATCAGGCCCTCTTCGGAGACGATCCGCAGCATTACCATGAAGAGTCGCGAGCTTGGTCGTTGGAGCTTCGAGAGCATTTTGGCGAGTCCGGCAGCGGTGCGCAATGGCGGTGCACGGTCCGAAGAGAACTTCTGGCCCCTGCTTATCTGTTTACGGGCGAAGGCGTTGCAACCTACATACCAAACCGCTATTGCCGTGGTCGGGCATGATAATGATGGCGGTATTGCTGTCACGGCGAGCAAAAGTCTCAGGGCCACCCCTACTATGGCTTTGTCAAAGGCAAGATTTCTGAGGCGATCCCTGGTCGCTGCTGGCATGGGCTGCCCAGTCTACTTTACTCCCTCTACCATGAGGAAGAACCTCCTGCCCTCGGGATCGTTGAGCAGAGAAAATTGCTTTCTGGCAGCCTCAGCCAGGAGGGAACTTTGCTAGGGTCTCTATCGAGGTCGTAGGGCATATCGTACTCCCCAAAGAGTGCTCCACATTTGCTTGCCTTGGAAGGCGCATGGATTCGAGTGTCGCTGCAAAATAGGGATCCTGATCTTGAATGATTGCTGTAGGGCTCGTTAAAGAGATTTTGTTCCTCTCCCTCATCACTACATCCACGGGGAGGTTTTACGGATCTGCGGAGCAATCCAATCGTATTTCTTTGCGATTGTAGGAGTGTGCGGAGCAGTCCGCTGGAGGGTATGGGTAAACTCGCATGTAACAACAAGCCTGGCACGCTTCCCCTCAGCTTCCACTTGCCGGCCTCAGTAGGGGTAGTCGCGGTTGATAGGCCAGCTTAGGATCCAGGGGGCTTGTAGCGTGATCAGTGCTGGGATAGGTGGCAATGAATCCACTCGCGGAGGATACCGCCATGTAGTAACTCGTGGTGGGCAGGAGTCGCTGATGGGGGATCATGGAGCAGTAGGGTGAGTACCGTCCCGATATAGGATTGAGTCTGAGGTAGATGGATCTTATCGGGGTGCTGATAGCGTTGGTACCAACGTGCCAGAGAGCGCAGGTAGGAGGTCTAACAGATCATCATTACAATAATATTACGCACGGGTTTTACTGTGGCAGGAGTTGCCCCCATAAGGAGCCACAACCCAGGGCCAAAAGGGGCTAAGAGGAGGAGCTTTCTTTGCGAATCATAAGAGAAATGGTTATGGGGATGGTTTTTAATTAGCACCGGGCTAGCTCGGGGATGATTTGAGCGAGTACGCTCACCACTTTCGCGCGAGAGACCCTGTCTGCCGGTACCATAAGTATCGTATCATTGCCTGCACCAGCCCACAATGGCATTGTTGGAAATGGAGTCTGTGTCTCACAGATGCTGTGGGCATAGCCTGAGCGTGCATTTGAGCAACAAAAGAGCCCTGAGGAGTATAGAGCGAAGCCCTTGTGCCCATTACACGGGAATACATCCTAGCGTGGCCCGGAGCTTGGTCGCTGGCTATCTGCAGAGCTTATCTCACTAGAGTAGGGTCTGGAGACATTGAGCTCACATGTCACGCGAAATGATGGCCTGAGTGGCACTGATCCCCATTGATCGTGCAGTTTCGCGTAGCGTCTTTTGGTTGGGGACATCGTTGTTATGAATGAGACGACAGATGAGCGCTTGTCGTATTTCTTTTCTTTGTTGCCATGATGCGTGATATGTTCCAGTGGGTCATTCTCCCCTCCTTTGCTGCCTTTGTGTCTCTGGAACTAAGGAGATAACCTCTCTGCAAATGTAGTAAAAATGAATACTATAAGTGATGTGAATAAGATGCTCCTCCCGGCTCTAGGCTATATGCCTATCAGCTCAAATTTCATTTGAAATTTCCTCCTTTTCGCTAGTTTTTGAATCTGCCCAAAACTTTTATTTTCTGCCCGAGAAACACTTTCCTGCCCTAGATTCTTTTGGTTTTTCACCCTGGCTTTTTGGAGGAGACTCGTAGGGAAATTCTTCAGCCATTTGTCGTCTTAGTAGCGGAAGACTGTGCCTGTTTGGGCAATAATAGCTAACTTTGTGGAGCTTAACGCACGAAGTTAAACAACTACGTTGTGCCTTCTCCTTTCTCCTTTCCCTGGGCCTGTGGAGAGGAGGTGGGCAGAGCTAGATTAATGAATATTGCACAATGGATTTGATGAAAGAAATCGTAGCGCGTGCTGCTGCTAACAAGCAACGTATTGTGCTACCTGAGGGGACAGAACCTCGTACCCTACAAGCTGCTGATCGTCTTTTTGGCAGATGGTGCTGCAAACCTGTTCTCATTGGCGATCCTGCCGCTATCAAGGCTAAGGCTGTGGAGTTAGCTTCACCCATACTGGGGAAGCAGGAGTTAATCGACCCCAATCACGCCAAGAAAGAGGGTTTATCGTGACCTCCCTCATGGAGCTCAGAAAGTCTAAGGGAATGACGAAAGAAGAGGCTGATAAACTCGTGGTAAACTTCTACTTGGCTTGTCTTATGATTAGGCGCTGTGAGATGAGGCGGTGAGCCTGCTGGGGCGCAAATACAACAGGTAACGTCCTAAGACCCGCTTCCAGCTTATACAAAACGATGCTGACCCAGCGCGAGAGTGGGAGCTTCTCCTTTACGCAAGTAAAGCAATATGGAAGAGAAGGGTCTTCTGTAGTAGCCGACTGTGCCAGTTACTCCCAACCTAAATGCCAACGAACTGGACAAATTGCTGTTGCTTCAGCTACTACGGCTCAAAGCTATTAGGGGTATGGAACCTCTGTGGTATATGCTTAGCTACTCCACGAAGGGAGTGCTATAGGAACTTCGTAGACAAGGTAGTAGAAGGATTGCGCGTACCAAAGAATTGGCTCCTGACCCTACTCAATGATGGAGAATTGCAGGGCTGATGCGGCCCTTTGTAGAGGCAGTAGCTACCCTCAAGGTCCTGAATAGCCCCGTGGCAGGGAAGGCTAATGTACTCATCTTCCCTCTCTCGAAGTGGGTAACATTGCTTTACAAATTGGTAGAACGCTTTGGGTGGTGCCATGCTGCTGGTCCCATCCTCCGCTGTAGGCTGTTCCGAACGACCTTAGCCGCGGTTGCTCAGTAGATGACATCTACAAGATGGTGGCTATCACCGCCAACCAAGCTATTGCAGGCTAAACAATAAAATAAACCCTTAAACTACACTCTACAAATGAATGTATTGGTGCTTAATTGCAGCTCATCCGTAAAAATATAAATTGTTTCCAGATGCCTGAGGGTAAGGTGTTGCCCAGGGTGGTGTGGAAAAATTGGGCTTTGGCCGATTCTCTTTCCTTAAAGTTCAAATTGCCTTCGGGTGAGAAGGTAACTCTTGAGAAGGATATGCCCGAGCATACGGTGGCTATCGACTTCATCCTCAAGACAATTACCGGCAGCGAATATGGCTGCATCAAGAGCCTTAGCGAAATCGATGCCGTAGGTCACCGTTTGGTACACGGAGGCGATAAGTTCAGCGAAAGCGTGGTAATTACCGACGAGGTGGTAGAAAACGTGAAGAAGTGTATCGATCTTGCCCTTCACAACCCCTCTACACTCATATGTGGCTGTGACGAGCTAATCCTGGGGTGCCCCAGGTAGGTGTATTCGATACCGCCTTCCTCTGACGATGCCGCACATGTGCATTCATGTATGCTCTTCCCATGAGTACCACGAAAAGTACGCTGCTATGGTTTCCACGGAACGCCATCGCTCTCGTAAGCAAGCGTGCTTGCACTTGGGGATTGACTACAAGGCTCGTAATATTACCGCCCATATTGTAATGGTAGCCTCTAGTGCTATCAAAGATGGTAAGTGCATCGATACATCCATGGGACTCACACAGAAGGCCTTATGATGGGTACCCTGTAGGGGCATGGGACCCTGCACCTGTGCCTTATTGGGGGAGAAAGAGGGCTTTGTTCCATGGCATCAGCCTCCGAAGTTATCAATAAGAAGAGTGGTGTACTTGGCGTGAGTGGTGTCTCTAGCGACATGCGAGAGATTGAGGATGCTATCGCTCAAGGTAACGAGCGTGCCAAAGCCTCGCTTTGGAGATGTACGACTACCGCATCAAGAGTCATGTAGGCGCCTTTACAGCTCGCTATGGGGAGGTTTGGATGTCCTTGTCTCTCACGGGAGGTGTTAGAGGAAAATCAGACTACTACACGAGAGTACGTTTGCGAAGATATGCAGTATATGGGTATTGAGATCGACAAAGGAGCTCAATGCTAAGATACATGGAGACGTAAGCTCTGCTTTCTCACCAAAGAGAGCAAGGTAAAGGTAGTAGTGATACCTACCGACGAAGAGCTCATGATTGCTCTCGATACGGTCGCTCTCACCTCTAAGTAACTCTCACCTCCTTGGATCAAGGGATTTCTTTTATAATAGGTGTATCCTCTTTGTGGGGATGCACTTATGCTCTAAGGTGAAGGGGCGTGGTGCGAGTGCTGAGAGGAGCGACCGGCATATCCGGAGGAGTGTGGGGCGTTAGTCGCAGATTAGCCATATCTTTGTAGCATGGAAGTATATCCGCGTTATGTAGTTGAGGAGCCGCTCCTTCGGCGCAATTTGAGCCTTTTATTCGCAAGGTGGCGGATGAGGCCGGAGTAGAGTATTATCGCTTTTAAGGCCTTTGCCTTATGGAAGCTCTTCCCATCTTCCGAGAGTATGGTTTCGGTAGTACCGCCAGTTCTCCTGGGAAGCTCGTTTGGGGTACGAGGGCTTAGGAGCGTAAGGCACATGCTTTTTCGCCAGCCTATCGGGCGCAAGATTGGGCAGGAATGGACTCGTTGTTGTAGTCATATAACCTTCAATTCGCCTCAGTCAGTACCGAGCGTTCTGTACCCCTCTTCGGAGGTCTCTTACGGCTTACGTATCAACCCCGGTTACTCTCCTGTGGAGACAGACCTTTATAATCCGGCTCTACCTGGCTCTGCGTTTTGGGGCTCTCGCCCGAGGAGTTGGGCTTGCATCTCCCTGAGGGGATAGAGGGGTTGCATGTACATGTTTTGTGCGAGGGAAATAGCTTCCAGCTAGAGAAGTTGCTTTCCATCATAGAGCAGCGTTTTGCCTCCCCTCTCAGAAGCGCATTGGCTTAACCTAGGGCGGCGGACACCTTATGACCCACAAAAGAGTACAACGTACCCTCATCTGATTGCTGTACTCAAGACATTCTGTCAGCGTCATCCCCATCTACAACTTATCATGGAGCCGGGGTCGGCATTTGCTTGGCAGACCGGTTATTTAGAGAGTCATGTAATAGATATTGTAGAGCACGACGGCATTAAACGGGCCATTCTCGATGTTTCGTTTACTTTGCCATATGCCGGATTGCTTGAGATGCCCTACAAACCCGTGATACGAGGTGCGCACCACGACCCCGTGGAGGGGCTACCTACCATCGACTCGGGGGCAATAGTTGCCTAAGTGGCGACTTCTTTGGGAGACTGGAGTTTCGATAAGCCTTTGGAGGTGGGCGATACGCTTATCTTTGAGGATATGATCCATTATACAACGGTTAAGACCCATATGTTTAATGGAGTAGCGCATCCCGACCTCGTGTTACAAAAAGGCTAATGGCGAGGAGGTGCTCCTCCGTCGCTTCGACTATCGTGACTATAAAGAGCGAATGGATTGACGCCGGAGGACAGTTTTAGTAGAGACAAATTTAGATAGATATGGGATTATTCGGAATCTTTTTCTAAGAAGAAAAAGAGACACTCGATACAGGGCTTGAGAAGACCAAAGACTCGGTACTTGGTAAGATATCTCGTGCACTTGCCGGTAAGAGCAAGGTTGATGACGACGTGCTCGACGAGCCCTCGAAGATGTGCTCATTTCAGCGATGTAGGGTGGATACCACACTCAAGATCATCAAGCGTATAGAGGAGCGAGTGGCTCGTGATAAGTATGTGTCTACCGCCGAGCTTAACGGCATCTTGCGTAGCGAGATAGAGGTTTTCACTCACCGAGAGCGGTACGATCGATGGGGATAGTTTTCGTGCTGCCGGCAGAGAGTAAAACCCATGTCATAATGGTGGTAGGGTCAATGGTGAGGCAAAACTACGAGCGATCGGGCAAGCTCGCCTACCAGTTCAAAGCGGCTGGTCATAAGGTGGTAAATTGGCTGCCGGGATACCCTCCGTGCGGCTGCTATTGACCAATTAAGCGTCTGGGCAGAGCGTGATGACCCATGATCAAACAGAAAATGGGGCAGACCCGCTAGCGTGGCCTATGATGACGGTGGTTAGAGCCAGTGGCACAAGATGCTGACGTTGTGTTGATTGATACAGCCGGTCGTCTCCCAACAAAGTGGGGCTGATGAATGAGCTTACCAAGATAAAAACGTGTGATGCAGAAGGTGGTTCCCGATGCCCCCAGGAGGTGTTGTTGGTACCGATGGCTCCACGGGCAGAATGCTTTTGAGCAAGCACGCCAGTTTACTGCTGCTACCGAGGTGGATGCTCTCGCCGCAACCAAACTCGATGGTACGGCTAAGGGCGGGGTAGTGATTGGGATTTCCGATCAGTTCACATCCCCTGTAAAGCATATTGGCTTAGGGAAAAATCGAAGACCTCCAGGTCTTCCGTAAACATGAGTTTGTAGCTCGCTCTTGGCGAATGAGAAGAAACGAAGTAAACGTGAGTCACGCTCGGTTGCTCCAAAAATCTGGTGGATTCGGAGCTCTTGATGCGGCGTTTTGCGGCGCAGGCTACTCGGTGCGCCATGATCCCAAGCGCATAACGGGTGAGATTGTCGTGATCACTCTGCGGTGTTTATCGGAGCGGCCCAAGAGGAGTCTATCAATACGATACTCTCTTTGTGCGCCAAAGAAGAGGGGCGCATTGGCAAATTGATTGTAATGGGTTGCTTGAGTGAGCGATTCCGTAGCGATCTGAAAGCCGAAATTCTCGAGATTGATGCTCTCTACGGCAAGTTCCGATTGGAAAAATCTAGTGGCCGACTTGGGCCCTTCTTTGCTCCCGAGACGGATACGGCACGACTCCTTACGACCCCCAAACACTACTCCTATGTGAAGATCTCGGAGGGTGCGATAGGGTGCTCCCACTAGCCATCCCTCTTATCACGGGGCGGCAAAAATCGCAGCACCATAGAGTCGCTCGTGGATGAGGTGAAAATCGCTTTGTAGACGAGGGCTGTAGCGACTCTCAATTGATTGCACAAGATCTTACATCCTACGGGCGGGATCTTGGCGGCAAGGTGCTTTGGCTCCCTTTGAGCAACTCTCGACCTCCCTGTACGTCGCCTTCGTTTGCACTATGCCCTATCCAACCCAATTCCCACGAGAAATTCTCCCATCATGAGGGAGCGAGATAATATTTGTAAGTATTTGATGATTGCCTGCAGCACGCAACGGACAACATGCTCCGGAAGATGCGTCGCAATATCACCCAGCTCGAGACAGAGCACCTCCTCGATGAGATCCGCTAAGAGGTGCCGGGCATTGCCCTGCGTACCACGCTGATTGTGGGGCATCCCGGGGAGGCGGAGCAAGACTCGAGCTCTGTGCGAATTTATAGAGCGTAGGCAATTTGAGCGCATGGGCGCCTTTGCCTATAGTCACGAGGCTGGTACCTATTCTTATAAGCACTACCAAGACGAGATACCCGAAGAGGTGAAATGGAGCGTCTGGAGCAACTTATGTTGCTGCAGGAGCCGATTGCCGAGGCATATAGGCCGTAGCTTGGTAGGGACTACTCAGAGGTGCTTATTGATCGCAGGAGGAGGGAGTTTGTCGTGGGGCGTACTCCAGTACGATTCTCCCTGAGGTGGATCCTGAGGTGCTTTATCCCACTAGAGCAGGCTCATTCTCTCCGTGTTGGGCATTATTACTCCCTACCTATCGTAGGAGTAGATGGCTTTGATTTATTGGCGCAAGCCCTATTGTCCCTGATAGTTAGTGATAGAGACCCTACAATGGATTATAGCCAACTTTCCGAGCGATCGGAGTTGCAATACGAGAGTTGCGAAGAGCTGTGGAGCCTTCTGGGGCGCATAGTTTCGGATCGGCTTGCATCCGCCATCTCCCTGTTTCTGTAGCGGGGGTTGTGGCGTGGCACGTGCGTAAAAGAAATGGAGTACGTCGCTCTTTTTGCCTTCTGGGAGTCGGCTTCGTTCCTCCTCGATTGCACCTCTGAGACGGTCTTGGCTACAAGTGCGTCTCCCGACGATCTTGAGGCGCGATCTTGCAAGAGTCTTCCTCATCCCCAAGAGTGTACATGCTTTTTATCGGCACTCACCGAGCAGATGTTGCACCATTTGCACAGCGGTAATGCTTTTCTTTGGGAGGGATTGGACTAGTTTGAGGGCGAGGCTAAAGAGGAGTTGGCTTTTACATTTACGCCCTCTGAGCGACTTCTCCAGAGTATCAATAAGCCTTTTTGATGCTTTTTCTCCCGTTGTAGTTGCCTCAAGACAAGGCTTTTTGACGACTTGCCTCAGCGTGCTATTGATCAGTGAAGAGGATCTACAAAGATTCCGGTCTCACTCTGTGCGCGAAGCCTTCCCGGTCGAAGAATCTGTGGAGGAGACGCCACATCCTAGTCTTTTAGAGGATGAGGCGACCGATGAAGGGAACTGAATGAGGCGCCGCGACTCCTATAGAAGACCTTTTGCCCTCAGCAAGAAGAGGAGGAGGCCTTGCCCTGCTGCCTCACCTTTCCCCCGAGCTGCCCTCTCCCGGAAGAGGAGTTGTGGAGCCTTCGCCTCGAGGAGAAGAGGGGGCGTGCTGCGCATCCGAGGATCCCATACCCCTATTCTTACTCTGATCCCACTCGCAACGGCAGGTGTGGCTTTGGATCGCTCTCCCCGTATTGTGTTCACCCTTGTGGGAGGCTACTTTGCCGGACCCAACTTCTCCCTCCCTCGAGAAAAACCCTCTCGATGAAAAACGGTTCCCGCCCCTCATCGAGAAGCTGTACACCCTCGAGATTCTGTCGTTGTAGCCCCTGCCCCCGAAGTGGTTGAGGAGGTCTCACATCACGATCAAAAAGGGGACTGCCTAGCTGATTGTGCCCGAGAACACTACGGAAATAAAAAGTTTTGGATTTATATCTACCTCTACAACAAAGATAAAAATCTCCAACCTCAGACATATGTGCACCATTGGTACAACCCTGAGAGTGCCCCGCCCTCGAGGAGTATGACATAGATGCCCAAAGCCCCGAAGCCCTGGCACGTGCCGATAGTCTTGTCACGGCAGTACGTAATCAACTCTAATAGCCTAGAAAAAGAGTTGTCACATTTGTACCCAAAAGATTAGTAAGTAACCCAGAGAAGAAGAAAAGAAGAATGAGCAATCATCTTTGGGAAATATCATCCCCAACACCTTTTTATGTAGACAAGGAGCGGAGAGAGTGATCTCGAACTCCATGCCGGTAGCTACCACACGGCCCTTTTTACGATGCCGGTATCTCCGACTATAATATCATGACGTATTCGTCCGTGCTACCTGTAACGTCGCCTTGCCACCATGGACGAAGTGGACATGCCCCTTTGGCTCAGAAATGAAGACGATTATGTCCGTTTCGCATGGCTATCAAGATGAGCTTTGTATCGGTAGGAATTGTCTACGCTTGGATGTACAAAGACGAAAAACTTTGATGAGAAAGTGGGAGGACTTGTATGCGAAGTGAACGGACGCTACCGCATCGAGGGAACTCGAGTCTCGTCTGATCCGCGTGATTAACGACCCTGCATCAGAAAACCCTACAGCCAGTATTATCTCGGCGAACTTACTTTTTCTTACAGAGGGTATCACCATTACCAAACGGTATGGAACGGCTCTTGCCTCTCTCTGTGTTTTGTAGACTTTGTTCAACCTTCATCTCCCATGCTAGAGAGCTAATGAGGCCTTAACCCACAAACAAACACGAACAAATGCTACGCTGGGGTAGTGCCTTTGCCTTGCTTTGCGTACTACCTTTGTCTTTTTATTCTCCCTCTGGGGACAGTCCAGCGGCCTGCGAATCTACGGATCGAATCGTTGTAACGCTAGCCCTCAACCCCTAGAGGGCCAGCAAAAAGTCTACTTTTTCCATCTCCGAGGAGACCAAGTCTCTCTCTGAGTCGCCCACCTCGGGCAGGCTCACGCTAGGCAAGAAGGGGAATCGTAAACAATCCGTTTCTGCTAGAGCTGCCCTCGGTGTTACCCTTTTCTAGTGGGCTCTCTTCGAGAGTTCTTCATTCCGTATAGAGCGAAAGTCGAGAATACCCCTAGGTGGCGGCTCTTGATCTACAGGGGCGCCCCCATCTTCTTACGCTGGAGCTGGGCAGGAAATGACATTACCTCCCTTGATGTTTCTAAGAACACCAGCCTTACCTATCTCTTCTGCGACGCCAATCCCATTGCCGACTGGACCTCTCGGGCTACCCTGATCTTCACCTCCTCTCGGTCTCCGATCTGAGGCTGAAAGAGATTGACTCTCGGCAAACCCTAAAGTCGCAGCCCTAGGGATTGTAAATCCTTTGATCAAGACTTCGACATCTGCGCTATAGCTCCCTCACCCTTGCTCCAGCTTGCGTGCGATCGTTTGGGGTTAGAAGAGTTTGATTGCCGTAAATTCCCCTCGCCCTGAGATGCTCTACATCCATGGGAATAAGCTGAAATCTATGGGAGACCTTCGCCCTCTCGCTCTTTACTGCACCTCCATTGGGGATAATCCTCTCGCGATTTTGACGAAAACAAGCTACCCCATGGGCGGTTGCGCTCGCTTTCATTGCTTTGGTCTGGGCATTTCTTCTCTCGATTTGAGCGGCTTTACTATATCAATAAGGTTGACTGTAGCAACAATCAATTGGACCCATCTCGGTGTCAATCGTTGCGAAAAATCTAGAGGTCTTGCGTTGTGGACGCAATGCACTAACGGAGCTTGATCTGACGTCCCTTTGGCTCAAAGAACTGTACGTACTGCAATCAGCCATCCGCCATCCTCCTGAGTGATAGAGCGAATATGTAAAAGCTCTCTTGACAGTGGCAAAGTAGATTGTCTTGGAGCATGGAGCAACTTGTTGAGCGTTTGCTAAGGTAGCCCTGAGCAGCCCTGAGAGTTTTACCCTTTTACTACTCAGGGCAGAGGTACCAGAGTCTAATGTCTGTCCCTAAAAGCCTCGCTGACTAGGGTGCGTACTGCTGGATGGGGAAGTGCGTGTCGTAACCGGTGTAGATGCCGAAGGACGGGAGGTGACGGAAGATTTTGAGGGCTCACTATGACTCTAGAGCCTACACCACAACAATCTGTTTTTCTCTACCCGAATCCGCAGGAGAGTTTCTTTTGGTAGAAAAATCTATCTCCAAATACTTGGCTATCACCTCTATAATGCATCGGGAGAGTGTGTACAAAAGAGTTGACGGGAGCATCGGGGAGCCTAAAGTTGCTCCCTCTATCTCACCTCCCTGTTGGGAGCTATTTTTACGCGCTGATGAGGGTGTATTCCCTTTTATTATAGAGAGAGTAGGGAGATCGACTTTGCTTTCGAGGGACTTTTGAGAATCCTTTACAGGTCTATTGCTTTGTCTCTTAGGAGATTTAGGCATTCTACCTAACTTTACATAAAAAGAACCCTGCTTCCGCAGCGTCTCTCGTCTTGTTAAACCTAAACCAATACTGTTATGAATAAAACCACGGTCAATGTACGATAAAATTTAGACATGTGCAAGCGTTTTGGTAAGAAAAATATCTAGATTCCCTTTTTGACTTTGACCTATCCGCTTTGAGGGCGAAAAGTAGACGTTGTGTTCGTAGGAAGCTAAGCGTAGAAAAGGAGATGGGTTTGAAGAAATCTTTTTCCTTCCCTTCTATGGGATTAGCCTTTGCCTATTCGGGTAGATTTTCGGGAGAGTTGTTGGGGTTTAGCCTAGGAGAAATACATCATCCCATTGTGCCGTGTTTCCTCTATTTCCCTACTTTGTGGATTTGTAATTTTGCCAGTTCAATTTTTAATTCTAACTTTGAGTTCGTCGCGCTCAGACCAGGGAGATATTCATCCGGAAGCTACCTATTCTGAGGGCGTTCGCTTTGATGTATTAGAATTTAGTTTTGTTGTTTTGGCCTATAACGGCCTAGGGCTTTAGTGAGAAATGAAGATGAAAAGTAGAACTTTTGTGTTGCGTTTGCATGGGTGTTTTTGCTGAGTACTACTAGCCTTTTTGCTCAAGACGCAGCAGGGGGCGAAGGGAAAAGAACCAGCGTGGCGGTCTCAAAAATGGCTTACTTCGTAGTGGATGTCTCCCTATGAACGGGGAATTTTTATATTCGGATTATCGCCTCTGGGTATACTGCGGCATTGCATACTCAGTTGGATGGATTTCGAGTGCAGTATTCGCTCCTCACTTTGCAAAAGAGGGAGGAGACTGGTTGGGCATGTGTATGCCCTCTCTGAATATACTCGTAGAGCAGAAAATGACCCCCTCAAGCCTCTCGGCTCTCTCGGGGTTTTCATGGAGGATTGACCACAAAAGCTTTATTTGCACAATAGGGGAAGAAGGTGCGTGTCTCTTTGGGTCTCGTGATGTGAGCAGTTCTTGCAAATTTTTCCTTTGGTGTGGATCGGCACACCCCTTTACGAATAGTAAATGGGGCGTTGAGGGTTACAGGAAGCCATCAAAATACGATTATCTTTTCCCTTCGATTCGCTTTTTGGAGTGAAGGGGTATATTGACTATAGCCACCTGTTTCGCAATTCCTCCTTCTCCGGTTTTACTGTCAATCCACAGCATGCAACCCTCATTAGGTATTGCTGTCTTTTTCTTTTTCTAGCACTAGTCGCACCTACTCTAGAGTAATACTCTAAATTTTAATCCTATGCGAGGAGGGCAAAATTTCTGCCTCCTCGTTTTTTATTTAGGGTAAAATGCAGTTGCCCTCTTTGCCTGGTTTTGAGGAGAAATTGGGCGAAAAAGCTTCTGTGCTGGGCAGAACTTTGTACTTTGCAGCCGTAAATAGACTTTGTAAACCTACGGATTGATGAATTTCTACGTTATTGGGTTTCTGACCCTCTCGGCACAATCGTCGTACTGAGCTAATGGCTGGTTTTACCACCTTTTCTTACGATGAGTTACATCTTGGCGGGTAAACCCCGACATTTTAAGTCAAGCGGGATGGATCAGGGCTGCACTTTACAGCTACGGCACTTGCTTCTGCCATTGGTACTATCCTGATTGCTTTCCTTGCTGCCGTTTTCGCCCAAGCCCTGAGTATGGGTATCAATGCATCTTTGCCTTTACGCTTGTAAAAAGGGATGGGGTAGAGTTGGGAAACAGCCCTTGCTGCCGTATTTGTAGAGGGGATTATCTTTATCACCCTCACGGCATTTAATATCCGAGAGCAGATTGTAAAGTGTATCCCTGCTCAATCTTCGCTATGCCATTTCTTCGGGGATTGGTATGTTTATTCGCCTTTTATCGGGCTGAAAAATGCGGGTATTATTGTTTCCAATGAAGCTACATTTGTCACCCCTTGGGCAGTTTACTCCTACGGCTATTTTGGCTTGTATCGGATTGTAGTAAGTGGTGTACTTATTGCCCTCAAGGTGCGTGGAGCCCTCTTTATGGGATCTTGATCTGCACCCTTATAGGGATCCCTATGGGGTTACCAGTTGCCCGATGGCTTTATTCCGGTCTCTATGCTCAAATCGTTGGACCCAACCTTCTTAAAGTTTGACTTCAAGTCGCTCCTCAATATGGACATGGCGCTGACCATCTTTGCCCTTGTTTTTATGGATATCTTCAATACGGACCCTCATTGGGGCTGCTGCTAAAACGGAGATGATGGACGAGAAGGGGAATGTACGCCACATCAAAGAGGCTATGATGGCCGATGCCTTGCCACGAGTGTGGGCGCTGCATTGGGGACCCACGGTTACTACTTTGTGGAGAGTGCTTCGGGGATCGCTGAGGGCGGTCGTGGGTCTTACCTCCCTTTACTACGGCGGTTCTGTTCCTCTTGGCTCTATTTTTGCTCCTCTTTGTGTTGGTGCCTGCGCCGCCACCACGGGAGCTTTGCTTTATGGTAGGGGTGTTTATGTTGGATGCGATCCCCAAGATCGACCTTACAGACGTGTCGGAGGCGCTACCTGCCTTCATTACGATGATTAACGATGGTGCTTACCTACAACATCGCAGATGGATGGCGCTGGGGATGATTTGCTATACCCTCGTGAGCTATTGAGTGCAGTGGCGCAGATTTCTCCAACACTTGTGGTCGTTACCGTGCTTCTTCTCCTGCGTATATCTTCCAGTAAAAGCCTGGAGAAAAAGGAAAGAAGCTCCTCGTGTTATCTAAAATAGGGTGCAAATGTTTGTCGGTTGTGGAATTATATCTACCTTTGCAGTTGCGTGTAAGTGAAGAGGAATATCTGAAAGGCCGTTTTCCTGTACACCTAAGCTAGTAGATATAACATACAAGATAGAAGTATAAAAGTAATATTGTAGACTATGCGATTATAGTTCCAACTCAAAGAGGGTGATAACATCGAGCGCGCGTTGAAGCGTTACAAGAAGAAGTTTGACAAGATCTGGTTCAGTTCGTGAGCTAAGAACGATCGTCAAGCATTAAGCCCTCCGAAGTGAAGGCAAGAAGATGGAAAAGGCCATCTACGTGCAGGTACTTCACTCTAGGCAGAAGAGCAATAAAACATAGGCTCCAAAGGACTCCGGCTCTTGTCTTCCGGGAGCTTGGGAGAGGAGAGGAAGGAATACTTCCGATCCTTTCTTGAACGGGTTCTTGGTGGAAGAGCCTTTTGGGCTGAGCTCCTTTGGGTGTGTAAAGTGCCCGATGTTGAGCGAGCTTTAATTGCCTCGCCTCACTTTTTAGTATGTGACTTTAGCGTTGCTTCCTTGTGGGGAGCAACGTTTTTAGGAGCTTGCACCTCATCCTAGCATCGAACGTTTTCTGAGTTATCTCCGCTACGAACGCAATCAGTCGGACACACCGTTGCGGCATACGAGTTGACGTTTGCAGCAGTATGTGCAGTATGTGGAGGACTTATCGACGAGGAATTTGTGCCTAGTGATGGGGATAGAGACTTTGATCCGAGGTTTCTGTCCTCTCTAATAGAGCAGGGGCGGAAGAGAAAGCTCGCGCATCGTAAACTGAGTTCCTCAAGAGTTACTATCGTCATCTCGCAAAGATCGGCACGTTGGAGCAGAGCCCTGCTCGTCTTGTGCAGTGGTCCGCGTGGCGAGAGTCCGTTGCCTGCAGTGCCTCGGGAGAGATTAGCAACCTGCTTTATGCGCAAGAGATAGATAAAGAGGATTTTGTTGCCCTACGGAATCAATTGATCCCAGAGATGTTCTACAGACGGGCATGCGTAGAAGTGAATTGGTAGGGCTTTTTGGAAGGGGGCGTTGATTTGTCTTCGAGGCTACTACGTGTTTGGGAAGGGGCGGAAGGAGCGAATAATCCCCTTCGGAGAGCATCCGCTGCTCGCATCGCAGAATATCTGCACTCAAGCACCAAAAGGTGAGTTTATCTCAGATGTTTGCTTTTCGGTAACCAACCTCTAGCGGAGAGCTGGTGATCAGATTGTACACGAGCGGTTACCAATCGATTCCTCGGGTTTGGCACGTCGAGGTCTCAGCGTATTACAGATACATTTGCCACGGCTATGCTCAACAATGGAGCGCAGCTGATGGCGGTAAAGGAGCTTTTGGGCATAAAAGCGTAGCTACAACGGTACTATGTACATACACTTCGCCAGTGAGTTGCAACAGATGTATAACGCTCATCCACGAGCATCAAAGAAGAAGTCTATTATGGAAGTTAGGATTCAATCAGTACATTTTACCGCTACTACGGCACTAGAAGAGTTCGTACAAAAAGAAGCTCGATCGTTTGGATCGTCTCTACGGAGGTGTAGTTAAAGTTGAGGTTGTGCTAAAAGGTTGCCAAGGGAGGCGAAGATAGAATAAGCTTCGATCTGCTCTAGTGCCCGGTCCCGATCTTTTTGCAGAGAAGCAGGCCTCTAGTTTTGAGGAGGCTGGGATTTGGCTGTAGATGCTCTAAAGCGTCAAATCGAAAAAGATAAAGGAACAGCATTAAGTATAGTCCTCAATCTTTGTCGAGAGACAACCATCCGAAGTCCTATTGAGGGGCTCTGGAAGCATTGCACCGGAGTGGGGAGAGCTGAGGCTCTATTTGATGCCTTTTTCCTCTTTTCGATATTGGAGGATTCGATATATTTGAGACATAGATTGAGAGGGAGGTGCCTATTCCATAGGAGGGTATTTACTTTTGTAGAAAAGTAAGCCCTCCTTTTTATAGACTATTTCCAAAGAGAGAGGGTGATGCGGCTCCCTCTCTTTTTGGATTGAGCCATAGAATAAAGTAGGGTTCATCTGGTTCCTGGGGGAGGTCTCTCGGATGGTTGGCTAAGCCTCAGAATAATGTGGAAGTGTTAGTGCTTGTAAATGAACTCTTTGTATGGATTTTTCTCCTGCCAGGTTATTTTGTGTGGTCTTTTATTTGTAAATAGATGCTAACTTTGCATGCAAATATGTAATACATAGCATTTATGAAATTCACAGCAAAAATTTTATTTGGAGCTCTTTTGGCGGGAGAGGTGTTGTCTTCTTTGCCATACCTCGTCTCCCAACAACGGCGGTACTACGACCCTAAGTACAGACCCGCCTACATCTCTTTTTCTCTAGACTCTCCTCAAGGGTGTTGCGAGAGGGGGTGAAGATCCCATCCATCGTGTTCGTTGTCTTACCCTTTTTACATCTTCGATGGGAATAGTCCCGAGCAAACAGATTGGAATTGGTAGGGTGGAAGGAAATATGGCTACTCCCCACGCCGATCAAACTTGTGCGTAAAGAATGTTATATACTCTCCTTTGTTAATGCTACGGAGGCATTGGAAAAGAGGTTGCAGGATATACGCAACTTAAGGATTTTCGGGAGGCTATCTAAGGGTGATATTTCCTATCTGCAGATGTGGATGGGAGTAAAGTTCATAGCGTTGTCATGTCTCCCGTGAGCTCAGATCCTGCCATGTTTCAGAGGACCAGTTCAGTGAAAAACAATAGAGGGGCTTGGTGGAAAACGGCTTGTCAGCTAGAGGTGGAGTCGATGCTTGCCTGAGCTTTTCGTTTACGGTGCGCCCCATGTGGCAAATGGCGAAGTGCTATTGCTGGATGAGAAGATCGCCTTCGCACATCTATTTCTCTCGTGGGAGTTTGACTTGACATGCAGACAAAGCTAGAGGGTGAGGAGCAACCTCTATGCCGAAAGACTACGCCTATAGCCCCGGTTATGAGGCGATAAAGGATCGCCCCGGCCCCTCTGACGGCTGAGTTTATTGGTAATATCGCTAGCTCCCAATCCGGCATTGTTTTTATGCTACGGCCGGTAAGGAGCGCAATAGTGCGGATCTGTCCGATAAGAGGCTATATGTAAAGGAGACGACTTGTCCGCCTAATCAGTATCTTGTGCTCTTGTTCCCCATATTGTTGTGGGCGGGCAAAAGGTGGTGCCAAAGACGTTGAAAGATGCTCTAACCGCAGACGAGGGGTGGGTCCGTTATAAGGGCGGCGCGATGAAAGAGAGCGCATTTGCGGGCTCTTGTGCAAGAGGTACTGAAAAACGTAGATGCTATAATAAGCCGGTGGATGGGATGCCTTCGGATTCTTGCCGGCCTTGAAGCAGGGATTGAAAGACCCCGAGAAGAAGGAACTGCTCACGACTGCAGTGCCGCTTTCACTATTAATGGATACAATTCTATCACCACTCCTATAATTATTACTCCTTCCGATTCGTCATTTTGGGCAAACAGAGGCCTTTGTGGAACCTTTTCGGGCGTTATGGAGTGGTGCGCAATAATGAATATGCTATCCATCTGAATACAATTCTGGATATGGAAGCAACCTTTTTCCCGACAACTGACCTCGGAGCGTATTGCCGAAAAGTCCTCCCTCTCCTCTTTACTCACGGTTGAGACCTTCTTCGCATACGGCTGAGGCTGATTTGGAGTAAGTCTCTCCCTAATAATCGATCCGGTGCAGCCCTAAATCTTCCCAGGTTTAGGTTGTTTTGTTTCTATTCTTCCCTAAAACTCGAAGTCAGCGTTAAAGTGCCCAAGGAGAGAGGGCTATAGTTTCGCGCCTAGAGGGAAGATGGGAGGAGAGTTCATTCATGACATTATATACATACCTTTGTTGCACGAAAGTGCCAGCCAATAATGGGTTGGGAGTTTAAACTAAAAAGATGATATAAAGATGAAGACAATTCGTTACACTTGGCTTGTGGCAACTTTTGCAGTTGTAGGACTCTGCTCTTGTACCCCAAGGGAAAGCAAGAAATTATTAGAGACGATCCTCAAGAGAGCTCTATTTATTGGCTATTGCAATGGGAGCGGATCTGATCAAGAAGGGGAATTTTGAAAAGTATATCCCAAAAGATGCTGCCGAAGATCAGAACTTTATTCTTTTGAAGGATCTAGCTAAGTCTGTAAAGTTGCACGATCTGTTCTTTCTTTTGTCACTCCGGGAAAAGAATCTTACCTTCACCTTTTTCGTCAGACTTTAAGCAGTCGAGCGAGGCTTACGCTCAGTTGGACCGACGCAAAGCGTGAAGAGAAAGAAGGATACCGGGATTGCCTCTAATAAAATTATACCGTAGAAGTAACAGGAAACAGGTCTGATTATCTCCAATGACATAAGTGGATCCTTGAGGCTGTCAAGAAATATGTAGAAACAAAGCCTGAGAATAGCATTACCATACCCCACATCAAAGGATATCTATGCTAGCAGATGCCGGTATGTATCATGAATTATGCTCTCCTTGCTAATCTGAACGAGTTTCATGGTCTGAACTTTAACCGCAACTGTGTAGAGGACGAAGATACAGGATTGGCGAGACTGGGATGAGGATTTTGGATGAACTCTCTAAAGAGCGAGCAAGATGAAGGAAGCTCATTGAGGAAGAAGCACTCAAACCATGGACCTTTGAAAAGCGCTCCCATGCTCGAAGAGCAAGAGGTTATGCGCATGATTGCTACCATTTCTTTTCGAGAAAGAAAATTAGGAGTGAAATCAAACTTTCTATGATCCGAGGAAGCCCTACACAGTCCTTTTATGAGTGATGTTAAGGGTGACAAAGGAACTTCTTTCCAACTTTCCAAAGGATGTCGCGCTTATCGCTGTTTCGTCTCTTGGGAGAGAAAAACCTGGACGCAGTGTGCGAGGCATTGGTTTTCATGTGCTTCGGAATCCGAGACCCTTTTGGCGAAGCAGGTTATTTGCCGCCTTGAGGAGAAATAGCCAGGTGCCGTAAAATTACCAAGCTCAATCATGACTTCGGATTCTACCCCAGAGCATGTTGCTCGCCCAGAGCAAGAATAGTGCCGAACTTCTCCTGCATCTGGATAATCTCTCAGCTAAAATGAAATGAGGCGCAAGAGTTCAAAAAATAATGGAGTGTATCACCTGGATGAGACTCTCAGTAGCGAAAGGGAGCCACTATGGGGTTCTAAATAACCATGTGTACTACCGAAATGCGCCTTTTGTTCAGCCCAAAGAAACGGCTCTTGAGAATAAACATATGCCCGTTTGTGGGAAGTTATGGGGGATTGTTTGTTGACTTATCTTCCCAGTCCCTCTCTAAGCGCACTCTATAAAGCAAATTGCAGAGTATAGCTTGATGGCACCTCATGGTGCGTATGTCTTCTCCACATGAATCTACCATGTCTTCCGCAATGATGCTGCTGAGGGGGATAATATTCTAGAAGGGTTCGTAAAACGTATGTCCCAAGCATAAGCAAAGTGCAAACACATTATTTACGAAGATACCCTGCCTTGTGTCTTCTCGGCAGAGCCGCCTCTCCGGTCGGAGGTGTGGGCTTCAGCCCGGGCTGGACCCAAGGCAGGCATCTCCTATCTCGTGCTCGGCAGAGCGGAGCCGGAAAGTCGTCGCTGTGTGCCCATATCTGTGGTTATAGGCGTGACTACAAAGGCTCAATCCTCTTCGATGGTAGGGATATAACTCCTCTGTGGGGATTGGTGTAGGATAAGAAGGAAGAAATTGCTTATTTGCCTCAAGATCTGGCCTTGTTTCCGGAGCTCTCGGCAGCGGACAATGTCTTCCTAAAGAATCGATTACCCACCATGAAATCCAAAGAGGAGATCGTTCGCCTCTTCGATGTTCTGGGTCTCAAAGACAAGTGGAATAGCCCCGTGAGCAAGTTGTCGGTAGGTCAGCAGCAGCGTGTGGCTATCATACGTCCTCTCGCCAAGCGTGCCAATTCTACCTTATGGATGAGCCCGTGAGCCACTGGATGAAGAGAATAATAGATCGTCGCAGAGCCTAGTGCGAAGAGGCAAAACAAGCAGGGTGCGGCTATTATATCCACCTCTGTTGGCAATCCCTTTACTTCTAGATTATACGCATACACTCAAGCTAAGGAACCGCCATCTCTTAGGGAAACCTTGCGCAAAAACGTAAGTGTGGACAATTGGTCGGCTTTTGCTCGCTAATGTGATAGGGCTTTGTATCGTGATGATAGGGCTGCAATTCTATGCTGATGTGCGTACCCGTTTTTCAAGGAGGATAGCTTTATCAATAAGTGATTATTTGTGCTGACCAAAAAGGTCGCTAGGATGCCGTGGGCGGTCTCTTCTCGAGGGGCGATAGCAAGGCGGGTGTTCGTCTAAGGAGATAGCGCAACCTCATCCCAGCCTTGGGTGCGCAAGTTGGGTACCTTCTCATCGTCTCAAATATAATGGTGGCTGTTGTGGCACAGCCGGGGCAGGGCGGTTTGGAGACGCAAATGTTTTTGAGACTATGCCCGAGGAGTTTCTCGATGTGGAGGGGGCTGATTGGCACTTTGATCCGGTTCGGCCTCAAGAGGTGCCCATCATTATCCCCAAAAGACTATTTGGCACTCTATAATTTTGGCTTTGATCATCGCAAGGATTGCCCTGTGTTAGGAAGGCATGGTGGGCTGATCCCCATTCAATTCTATCTGACGGGAGTCCCAGGGCAGAGTCTGAGCGTTACGGGCCATATTGTGGGCTTCTAGTCGTATCAATACGATAATAGTGCCGGAGAGCTTTCATGTGCGGAGTAATAGGCAGTTGGTATCGTATCTCCTGATGAGGTGAGCCGAATAATCTTAGAGGTCTCTCAACCTGGGGATGCTAAGGTGAGCAATACCTCGATGCGCATAATTACGAGGTGGCAGGAGACAAGATGAATAGAATAAGGCAAACTACCTCTGACCATTAGGTCTTGTTATTGTGCTTGCGGTGGGGCTTCTTATTTCTACCTTTGTCCTTCTTTTATTCTCACCCTCAGCATTCATCTTCTTCTGCAGAAGAATACGGAGAAGTTGCGCATTTTGCTCCTATTGGGATACTCTCCCTTTGAGGTGGCTCGCCCTACGAGAGGCTTGTTGCTCTGGTGAACCTTGGCGTTTACTTTTTGCTGCCATCGCCCTTTTTGTGAGTGGCCTATACTCCTGGAGATTAGAGGCCTTTGTAGCGCCTAGTAGTATATTCTCAGCTCTGGGCTGGGTTTAGTCATCATACTACTGATCTCTGGGGAATATTCTGCCATCAGAGGCTTCAAGGAGACGTCTTAGATACCTATAGATTTTCGCAGGGCCGAAGTCTAAAAGAAGATTTTTGCCAGTTTTGCGTGATTTCTGATTTTCAGTGTACCTTTGTCTCCGATTCTGAATCGCCCTCCTATGGATTGGTGTGTTTACAGAGAGAATGCGGATCGTCCCCGCTCAGAGGAGTGATAGTAATAGGGATGAGTGCGCTGCAGACGGAGGGGCAGTTACCAGAGTGGCCAAATGGGGGCTGACTGTAACTCAGCTGGCTTACGCCTTCGGTGGTTCGAATCCATCACCGCCCACTCTCGAAGAGTGTAAATATTAAGTCCCTACGACTATAAGATGCCTGTGTAGCTCAGCGGCAGAGCACTCCCTGAGAAGGAAGAGGTCCCGGGTTCAAGTCCCGGCACCGCTCCGGAGTAGGGCAAAGAGATCGTCAGGTTGCTCAAGTGAGAGGTGCGCAATCTCCAAAGTAAGATCAATACAGAATAAAATTGCTATGCAAAGAACATTTACAGAACGAAACCGCATGTAAAACATCGGTACTATTGGTCACGTAGACCACGGTAAGACTACCTACGGCAGCTATTACAAAGGTGCTTTGCTGATGCAGGTCTCTCAGAAGCTCGCTCGTTCGATTCAATTGACAACGCTCCCTGGAAGAAAGGAACGTGGTATTACCACTAATACTTCACACGTTGAGTATGAAAACCGCTAATCGTCACTATGCTCACGTAGACTGCCCGTCACGCCGACTACGTTAAGAACATGGTAACGGTGCCGCTCAAATGGACGGCGCCATCATCGTAGTGCTGCTACTGATGGTCCTATGCCTCCAGACTCGTGAGCACGTGCTTCGCTCGCCAGGTGAACGTTCCTCGTATCGTGGTGCTTTCGAATAAGTGCGACCTTTGTTGAAGACGAAGAAATGCTTGAGCTCGTAGAAATGGATATGCGTGAGCTTCTCAGCTCTATGGCTACGATGGCGATAATACTATCATCCGCTGGTTCTGCCCTTGGTGCCTCAATGGAGATCCCACATGGGCTGCCAAGGTTATGGAACTAATGGATGCTGTAGATACTTGGATTCCTCTGCCTCCTCGTGATGTGGATAAAACCATTCCTTATGCCTGTAGAAGACGTGTTCTCTATCACAGGTCGTGCACGCAGCCACGGGGATCGTATCGAAACCGGTGTTATTCTACGTGAATGACGAAGTTCAGATGATCGGTCCTGGTGCTGAAGGTAAGAAGACCGTTGTTACAGGTGTGAAAATGTTCCGCAAGCCTCTGACTGACTGAAGCCGGGTGACAAACGTAGGTCTCCTCCTCCGTGGTGTGGATAAGGATGAAATCGCGGTATGGCGTAGCCTGCTCAGCCTGGGCAGGTTAAGCCCTCACGATCACTTCAAGGCTGAGGTTTATATCTTTGAAGAAAGAAGAAGGTGGTCGCCGACACCCATTCATGCGCCACTATCGTCCTCAGTTCTACATCCGTACCTCGACGTTACGTACGGTGAAATCGACCTCCCGAAGGCGTTGACATGGTGATGCCTGGTGACAACGTAACAATCGACGTTAAGCTCATCTCTCTCTGTGGCATGTAGCGTAGGTCTCCGCTTCGCTATTCGTGAAGGTGGTCGTACGGTAGGTGCAGGTCAGATTACAGAACTTCTCGAAGACTAATCATTCTCCCTCAGTATTGCACTCTGCCCTAGAAGAGTGTAGAGGATGTACATAACAAGAAGGGCACTTATCCTTTTGAGGATTCTTAAGACTCTCGATGGAGGAGAGTGCCTCTTTAAGGATACGGGTTTAGCTCCAGCTGGTAGAGCACTCAGTCTCCAAAACCAGGTGTCGGGAGTTCGGTCCCTCTCAACCCGTGCTAATATCGTAGTATAGAAGTTTTTAGCAAGACTCGGAAAGGCCTCTCAAAGATTCTTACAATGAATTGGTACACAAAGTGTCTTCACTCACCAGAAGTGAACTGACGAACAGTGCGGTGGTGGTTATGATCGCTCCGTGATTATTGCTACTATGTATCTTTTGCTGTTGATACGGTATTCAACTTTGGGATGGAACAACTCATGTTGATTATCTAATCCATAGATAAAAAGCGATAAGGCAGCAGCATCCGAGCGTAAGTTTATTGTTGTATGATTGAGAGAGAGTAACGAGAAGCGCTTTATGGCTTCGGGCTATATCTGGAAAAGAGAAGAAGGTGAAGGAGACTATCGAGCGAGATGTCTCTTCCTGAGTCTTCTGTCATTTCTCAGAGAGTGTTTCGCTAGAAAGTGCCAACCAGAGAAGGTGATGACGCAGCGTAAGACCAAAAGGTTGTTATTGAGCGTCCTTATCTCCGGTTATGTACTTATTGAGTGCATGATGAGTCAGTTGCTTTATCAATGCCCTCCGTGACTTGCCTGACGTTATCTGGCTTCCCTTGGCAACGACAATCCTAGCCCTCTCTAGCTTGGCTGAAGTGAGAAACTTCCATGAGGTGGATACGACGAACGAAGCGTCCTGATGCTGTGATATGCAGTTCGTGCTTGGAGAGAGCGTGAAGATCATAGATGGAGCTTTCGTAGGCTTCTCTGCTACGATAGAAGAAACTACTATCAGAAAAGAAAAAGCTCAAGGTGATGGTAAAAGATTTTCGGAAGAGACTCCACTAGAGCTTGGCATGCAATGTTGAAAAAGAGTAATCTGTTACGAGTATTTGGTTTCCTAGAGTCTATTGACCTTGAGCTTCCAACAAGGAGATAGAATCACTCAGCAATGCGTGCAAAACTGTTTTATCTCATAGATAAGACATTAAGACAATGGCAAAAGAAATTGCAGGACAAATCAAATTGCAACAGGTGGGGGCTGCAAATCCTCTCACCTCCTGTTGGCCCAGCACTTGCTGCCAATGGGATTAACATCATGAGTTTTGTAAGCACCAATGCCAGAACGCAAGACAAGGCTGGTAAGGTACCCCGTAGTAATTACTTAATTATGCCGACAAGTCTTTTCGACTTTATCGTTAAGACCTCCTGTGGCTATACAACCCCTCGAAGTCTCTATAGGCTAAGACGGAGTAGCAGAGCCCAACCGTAACAAGGTGGCTAGAGATCACTTGAGCAGGTTAAGACGATAGCCCAAGACAAGATGACAGACTCTAAACTGCTTCTCATTGAGGCTGCCATGCGTATGGTTGCCGGTACGGCTCTGCAGTATGGTATTGCTATCAAAGTGATTTTCCCGAACAACTATAAGATTCAATTGTAAGACATGAGTAAACCAAGCAAAGCAAAAGTTGGTTGCCGAGAAGATTGAACCCGGAAGCTCATACCCTTGATGAAGCTTCATCATTGGTTAAGGAGATCACTCACGAAGTTCAATGCCTCTGTAGACATTGATATTCGTCTTGGTGTAGATCCCGTAAGGTTAATCAAATGGTACGTGGGTGGTAACCCTCCCTCATGGTACCGGTAAGCGAAGTACGTTCTAGCGTTGTGTACACCCGACAAGGAAGCCGAAGCACGTTGCTGGGGCTGACTATGTTGGACTCGAGTGAATATATTGATAAGATCAAGGGTGGCTGGACAGACATCGACGTGATCATCACAATGCCCTCTGTAATGGGTAAGATTGGTGCTCCCGGTCGTACTTTGGTCCCGCGGTTTGATGCCAAAACCCTAAGAGTGGCACAGCAACAAACGAGGCTGGTAATGCTGCACGCGAAGTGAAGGCAGGGAAGATCGATTTCTACAGTAGACAAGAGCGGTATCATTCATACCTCTGTAGGTAGGTGTCTTTCACCCCCGAACAGATTAAGGAGAATGCACGCGAGTTTATCAATACGATCATTCGTCCCAAGCCATCCTCCGCTAAGGCACCTATCTCAAGAGCATTCATATCTCTAGCACGATGAGTGCTGGTATCAAGATCGATCCTAAATCAGTAGACCTTTTAATAAGAGATTCTAAAGATGAGAAAAGGAAGCAAAAGGTACCGTAGTTGAGAAGCTCTCAGACTCATTTTGGCTCAATATCCCCACTTTCTGCATCTCAGGACATCGAAGCCTCGATGCAGTGAAACTGCTGAGCCCGTGCAGTATGTAATAAAGAAAACGTTGCTTTGTCGTAGTTAAGAACACCCTTATGCGCAAGGCTCTTGCTGAAAGCGAGACGACTTTGCAGAGCCATATAGTGCACTCTAAGGGCAACACTTTGTGGTAATGTTTACGCAGAATGCTAACGCACCTGCTCGCATTATCAAGGAGTTTACAGGCTAACAAAGAACTCGGTAAGCCTGCCTCAAGGCTGCTTATGCGCAAGAAAGCATCTACCTTGGTCCTGAGAACCTCGAAGCTCTTGTTTTATCAAGAGCAAAGAAGAGCTCGTGGCAGAAGTGGTTGCCCTCTGCAGTCGCTCGCTAAGAACCTGCGATCTCAGCAATCTGTGGCGCTGGTCAGACGATCCATGGTGTTCTTAAACCTTGGAAGAAAGATAAGTAATAACAAAGAAATCAACGAATAATCCATTCATACCACAATGGCAGATATTAAAGCAATTGCTGAAACCCTCGTTAACCTTACCGTAAAAGAAGTAAGTGAATTGGCTAACGTTCTTAAGGAAGAATACGGTATCGAACCCGCTGCCGCTGCTGTAGCTGTAGCTGCTCCCGGTAGTTAAGCATGGTGCTGCTGAAGCTGAAGAAAAGACCTCGTTCGACGTGGCTCCCAAGAGCTTCGGTCTGCCAAGCTCCAAGTTGTTAAGGCTGTAAAGGAACACTGCGGTCTTGGCCTCAAAGAAGCTAAAGATATCGTAGATGCTGCTCCTGCTACCCTCAAAGAAGGTGTGGTATAAGGCTACTGGCTGATGCAATGAAGGCTGCCTCGAAGAAGCTGGTAGAAGTAGAATTGAAGCACTCTCTACTGCCTGATTATCGTGTATCACGGTTGAGAACCCTGCTTGCAGTGAGTTCTCGACCTTTCTTGTCTTTTTCCCACCTACTCGTAGAGAATCAATAATCAGCAACAGATGGCTAATACTACTGATACTATCAGAGAGAAATTTTTCCAAGATACAGAATACATATGTCCTATCCTGATTTCTGGAAGTGCAGCTTAGTCTTTTCGTGACTTCTTCCAGCTGCAGACTGCTACAGAATGCAGAAAACAAGAAGGGTTGTACAAGGTATTTGCCGAAAACTTTCCTATAAAAGACACACGCAATAGCTTATCTCGAGTTTATAGACTATTGTGTAGACCTCCCAAGCATTCTATCGAGGAGGTATTAGCCGAGGGCTCACCCACAGTGTACCCCTAGCAAAACTCAAGTCTCTTGTACGACCCCTGAGCACGTAGACTTCGCGAAACGCAAGTCAAGGACGTGTATCTCGGCCTATTCCTATATGACACTGAGCGGCACCTTTGTGATCAATGGTGCAGAGCGTGTAGTAGTATCTCAGCTTCACCGCCTCCCGGTGTTTTCTTTTAGTTCCAGTATCCTTCCTCGGGAGTGCGTACCTTCGGCACGTCATCCCCTTCCGTGGTACCTGGATCGAACTGTATCCGACCCCACCAACGTTCTCTATGCTTATAGATCGTAAGAAGAAGGTGGTCCGCAGCTACCTTTGCGCTATTGGCTATAGCTCCGACCGTGATATATGGAGTGCCTCTTTGGGATTGGAGAGGCCGTAGAGACAAACTCAACCAACTATATCGGACTGACGTGGTGGCAGAACGCAATCGGAGTCCGCAAATTTAGGAAGAAGAGTCTCTGGACGCCGCTGCCGGAGAGGGGAAGACATGCAGATGCGTTACGAACTTCGTGCGAAAAGAGACACACTCTTACCGAAGAGGTTGTGGAAGAGATCCAGAAGTTGCGAGAAGAGCTGACGCGACTCATTCCCGATGTATTGCTCTTTTAAGTGAGTCTGATAGTAGCAATGTTATCAATCTGCTTTGTGCAGACCTTTTGAGTAAGTGATAGCACGATCCGAAGTTGGAAGCTTGGAGACAGTTCTACTCCTCATCCAGCGCAGTGTAATCGCCCGATGACCTTACAGGCGACAATCTTTCTTAATAATGATCTTCTGATAAGCGTTGTTGTGATCTTTGATGTAGGGGCGTTACCGCATCAATTCGAAGCTCAATTTGGATGCCGATCCAGGATAGACTGTGCTTTACCAAAGAGGATATTGCTCCACTCGTTAACCACCCTTGCCGTTAGGCAAACAACGGGGCTAACGCTGATGACATTGACCGCACCTTCGAGTCCGTCGTCGCCTCGTACGGTAGTGAGCAGCTTGCCGCCCACACCCGGAGTAGGACTAGTTTCAGCATGGCTCGTGTACTGTCCGCGAGCGTAAGCGAATGGCCGAGATAACGAAGTGTTTGGTCCTACAGACCTTTGTTAATGCTAAGACTATTAGCTCGGTAGTAAGTCCTGGTACCAACAGCTGTCTCAGTTCATGGACCAAACGAATCCTCTTGCCGGAGACTCACTCATAAGCGTCGTCTTCCGCTCTTGGACCTGACGGTCTTACCTCCGTAGCGTGCATATCGCTGTTCGGAGACGTTCACCTATCACTCACTATGGCCGTTTGTGTCCTATTGAGACTCCAAGGGAAGGTCCGCTGGAACATCGGTCTTGTATCTTCTTCTCTTTGGTAGTTTATGCCAGGTCAACAGTCTTGGCTTTGTAGAGACGCCCACTTAATCGCGCCGTTAAGAGATGGAAAAGTTGATTTCAGACGAAGGCCGGCACCATACGGCAGAGGAAGAAGAAGAAATGAACGTTGCTCAGTGGTAATGCTCCGCTGGAACCCCGGATGGAACCTTCGTTCAGCGACAAAGCAAAGCCGCGCCACGCCGCGGACTTCCCCATCGTGGTCTCCTAATCAGTGCAACTGATGGACGTTTCTCCTTCGCAGATCGCCCCTATTGCATGGCTTCGTTGATTCTCTTGGAACACGATGACGCCAACCGTGCCCTCACGTCGAACAGATGCGCCAGGTGCCCCCTCATCCAAGCCCGAGGCAATCTCATTCGTGGTGGGTACCGTGGAAGGCAAATTGGTCTGCGACCTCGTACGCAAGTTATGGCAGAAGGAGCCGGCGCGAGGTTATCTACGTGGATGCAAGATCAAAATCAAGGTTCGCTGTTACGACGAGACTCGGACGAGGAGCTGTCGTGCTTTCGAAGAGCCCATCGTAACCTATCCTCTCCCCACATCGCAAAGACGAACCAGAGTACAACGATCGACCCTTGCCGATCGTTGTCGCAAGTGGGCGATCGTGCAGGAAAAGGGAGATATCTCACCGAGGGGCTTATGCAACTCAGGAACGGAGAATTGGCTCTCAAGCAGCAAATATCCTTGTGGCTTATATGCCCTGGAAGGATACAACTATGAGGATGCTACATCGCTTAAACGAGCGTATCGTACGCGAAGCACTTTCACCTCAGTACACCACGCAGAAGAGCAACAACTTGAAGTGCGTGTGAGACCAACGACGACCTCGAAGAGCTTTACGAGCGACATCCCCAACGTGAGCGAAGATGCAACGACAGCATCGCCAGAAAACGGAATTCGAGCGCATTGCGCACATATCGTTCCTGAGACACTCTCGTGGGTGGGAGCAACCCCCAAGGGCGAACCTCGATCCCACACCCAGAAGAGCGTCTTCTCCGTGCCATCTTTTGGTGACAAGGCGAGACGATGAAAGGATGCTTCTCTCTCAAGGCTTCTCCCTCATTGGTATAGATGTTATTGATACCAAGCCTTTCTCCCAAGAATTTGGACAAGAAGCGCAAGGATACTTCAAAGAGATCACCGAGCGTATCGAAGGCGAGAGTACAGCAAGAAGAAAGAACAGCTTCGTGCAAAGTATTTCATTGATGTTGCTCAAACTACTGATGGGCATGGCCTCTAATCTTATAGAGGACTGCTGCTTTGATAGATCAATAGCTGCTGGTAAGAAGTTTAACCGCAACGCAGCGCTCGAAAGTATTGACGAGTATGGCAACATTAAGAGCAGCAACTGGACGGACACGCCTATACAAACGGATCCTATCTACGAAACCCTTATCGCAAGCACTACATTCGCACGATTAAGGAGTTAGAAGCAGAGTTCCGCTCGCTCACATTCAAGACGAAACAATCGGGAGACGAACTTGCCAGTGGCATCGTGCAGACTGCAAAGGCTTTATATCGCCAAGAAGCGTAAGATCCAAGTAGGGACACAAAACACCCAAAAAAACAAAAACCCAAAAACACCCCTCGAAGATGGTACTCCGGTAGACATCTGGTCTTAACCCTCTTAGGGGTGCCCTTCGTAGGAACCAGCCACTGGTCGGCTCGTCGAAGCCGTTGGCTCGTCCAGGACGCAAGTTGGGCAAGCGTTTTCGCTTCTCCCATTCAGACGGAGCTTTCACCGTACGACATCGGAAGAGTACATCAAGGCTGGATCGATCCTGGTGCCAAGACGCACACTACGACGAGGCACGAGAGCCCTTCAAGCAACGTGCCACGGTAGGGGTAATCTACCAAAGTTGGGCCACACGGTCGATGACAAGATGCACCGCCTCGCTCCATTGGTCCCCACCTACATTTGGTTACACGAACAACCTCTTGGGAAAAGGCCCAGTCTCGTGACAGCGCCTGGAGAAATGGAAGTTTGGGCCTCACAGCCTTTGGTGCGGCCCACATCCCACAAGAAATTCTCACGACTCATGAGGACACACACGTCGCTCACGCCCATGAGGCACGTGCTAGGAACTCCCATGCCTACCCGGCATCCCTGAGCGCCTCTCAATGTCGTTGATGTAGAACGAGCTAGAGAAAGGCTTCGTTTGAGCCTTCTGGGATTAATCTAAATCGCTCAACGTTTCTATCACATATATGGCTTTAGAAAGGATACAAGCAGTACAACTTCTCCCAAGATCAGGAGTGTCAGCTGGCATCTCGAAAGCAGCAGACTCTGGAGGAACTCTTGCGAAGTCACAAAGCACTGAAACGAAAGTTACCGCACGCTCAAGCCCGAGCGTGACGCTTTACTGTGAGCCAGTATCTTTGGTCCAGGATTACGAATGCCACTGCGGTAAGTACAAAGGCACAAGCATCGTGGAATTACTTATGACCAGATGCAGTGTTGAGGTGACCCAAAAGATGCCTCGCTGCGAGTTGCATGCACATTGCTTCAAGCAGAGCCTGTGGTAGCCATGTTTGGTACTCTCTCGCTCCAGTCCCTAACAAAATTGCAAGTATCTACTAGGTTCTCTCTTCAAGGAGCTGAGTCTATCATTTACCACGATCGTTGCGTGGTAATACAGCCCGGTGTCTTTGCTGTGCCCGAAGGCGAGGCTCCGAGTCTCACCTTGTTAATTCGCAAGAATGCTCCCCAAGTATCTAGGAAGCAAAAGCAGCTTCATAAAGAATGGAGCATTACGACAGTTTCAGTGATCAGTATTTACGAAGAATTCCTCAGGCAATGATAGCTTCGAAAACCCAGATCCAAATAAGTTTATTGCAAAGTCGGGTGCAGAGGCCATTTTACGATTTGCCAGCCAACATCGACCTAGATGCTCTCGCAGACGACTTGCGCAACATCGCACAAACAGCGACTCTCAGCAGAAGAAAGCTGAGGCCTTCAAGCGTCTTCCCGTGGTGGAAGCTCCAGAGCTCGGGCCGGAACCAACCGTCCGAGTGGATGGTGCCCAAGCAGTACCTGCACCTCCTGATCTTCGGTCCTCTTGGCGCCTTGATGCGTTTGTTGCTACCCGGATCTTCAACGATCTTTACATCCGTGTCATCACGCGAAACAACTCGTCGACGTATGATTGAGGCAATGCGCCTGGAAGTGACATGCGTAACGAAAGAGCGGCGGCTGCAGGAGGCTGTAGATGCATTGCTCGATAATTGCGCAAACCAAAGGCTCTTTGCCAAAGAGTGATCGACTGAGCTCTCAAGTTCCCCTCTCAGATAGCCTTAAGCAGCAAGGGCGTTTCCGCAGAACCTTTCTCGGTAAGCGTGTCGACTATTCTGCGCGTTCGGTTATTGCCGTAGGCCCTGAGCCGGAAGATGAACGAATGCGGGTCTGCCTAAGGATATGGCAGCTGAGCTAGATAAGCCTTTTGCGGGATGCGTGCTCTACGAGCGCGGCATCGTAAAAGACGGAGGCGAGTGGCAAAGAAGATTGTAGATCGTCGTGATCCCAAGTTTATTCTGGGAGATTGTCGAAAATGTAATCAAAGGGCACCCTGTAAGTCTTCTCAACCGTGCTCCGACGCTTCACCGTCTTGGGATCCAAGCTTCCAACCCAAGCTGATTGAGGGCAAGGCTATGGTCCAGCTACCCCTCTTCGTGTGTGGCCTTTAATGCCGACTCTTGACGACGACCAGATGGCTGTTCACCTCCTTGCGTAATGAAGCTATTGCCGAAGCCTCAACTTCTAATAAGTTGGCTTCCACATAAGAGTCCTCAACCCCTGCAAGCGGTGAGCCGACTACCGTGCCTTCGCAAGATATGGTGCCTCGGGCTTTACTACATTTCTAAGTTCCGCAGCTTGACCTCCTCAGAGCAAGAGCTTGAGCAGCAGGTAATATCGACAAGAAACGTATCCTCCATTTTCTATAGTGCACAAGAGGCCTATATCGCTTACTTTTATGACACGAAGCGGTATATTAGATAGTCCATAAGCCTATCAAAGGTACGGTGCCCAATGCACGAATTCAGGATGGAGAGCCCTCAACGTGATGTTGTAGAGACTGTTGGACGCCTTATGTTCAACGATCTTGTCCGCAATGAGGCTGGTTATATCAACGAGCTTCTTGGGAAAAAGTCTCCTCAAGAGAACTCACGGAAAGATGTACCAAGGTGTCTGGTGGAGTTGCTCGGTACAGCCTTCCAGTTCCTTGACGATAGAAGAACCTCGGTTACTGTATGGCATTCCTTTGGCGGGTCTCTCCTTTTAACCTCCAAGACGTGCTTATCCCTCAAGCCGGAGAGAGAGAATTATTACTGAGGCTACGGCTGAGGCAGATAGCATTATCGAACAGAACCGTATGCGGGGAAATCGATAATCAGACGCGCTACAACAAATGTGGCTATCTGGAATGAGGCTACCGACCTCCTCTCCAACTTGGTGATGGAAGGCCTAAAAAGACAACGACGGCTTCAATAGGCTATCTACATGATGCTCGACTCCGAGCCCGTGGTTCTAAGGGGAGCAGATCCGTCAGTTGGCCGCGCTGCTGTGGTCTTATGGCCAAGCCTCAGAAGAGTGGTAGTGAAGGTGGGGCTGTTAGTGAGAACCCAATTACTTCGAACTTCCTCGAAGGGCTCTTTCCGTACAAGAGTACTTTATCTCACCCAGTGCTCGTACGGGGAGCTTGCGGATACGGCTCTTAAGATCAAGCCGATGCCGGTTACCTCACTTCGTCGTTTGGTGGATGTGTATCTCACGATGGCGACTAGCTAACGAAGAGGATGGTGGTACCCTCCGCGGTATCGAAGTCTCATGCCGTGGTAGACGAAAGCGACAACGAAGAAGGCTTTCTCTCGAGTCTCGCATCATGAGCACCTCTGTACACATATCCATAATACGACGATTACACGGACCCCAACCGCAAGCTTAGTTGTGGCTGCCGTGAAGAGATCCGCGAACAAGAGGCTGGAGAAGACTCAAGGCTGCCAACATCAAGAGTGTAGAGATCTCGCTCGGTAGCTGACCTGCGCACTCAGCGCTATGGCGTGTGCAGTGTTACGGCCGCAACTGCTCGCCACGCACCCGTCCCGTCTCGATTGGGGAGGCTAGGTAACTGCCGCTCAGTCTACTGGTGAACCCGGTTAACAGCTCACTCCCTCCGCACAGCTCCGGGCGTGGGTGGCTTGCTGGTAGAGTGAAAACACGAAACTGCCTCGACTGTGGTGGATGAAGCAAGAGGCTATCTAGAATTGAGAGTTCGGACCTCCTGTGCCATTGTGATCCCCGGTCAAGACTGCTACCGTGTGATTGCCAGCCGAGAGTCAGAAAACCTTCCTCTATCACCCTTGAGTCGCACAACCTTTGAAGACCCACGACCTCCCAGTGCATGGTTCGGAAGCTCGCATTGCAAGACCGGCGATGGCAGTAGTGGAAGGGGGCAAACCCTGCCGAGTGGGACCCACTCAACTCAGCAGTGGCAGAACGGCCGACTCTCGAGTACGTAAACCCCGAAGAGGGTGTTAACTACAAGGATACGGTGGATGCTACCCCGGCTACCACGATGATGCTAGTTGAGTCGTGAAGGAAAAGAGCAAACTCCCTGAGCTCGGCAGATCGCCTGATCCTGCCACAGGGCACCGAGAAACTTTACTCTCTCCCGCCGGCCGTCATGTCCACCTCTCAATCCCAAGACCAAGGGTAAGATGCAGGTGAACCTCGGAGATGAGCTTTGACAAGATCCCTCGTGATGACAAAGTGCTACGGGCGACATCATGGCGGTCTTCTGAGCACCGGCGCTATTCGGAGGCCCGCAAACTCCGTCTAACAAGTATCCTTTCCGGAAATTGATGTAGTAGAGATCGGTAAGACTCAAGCCGCATAATCAGCAGTCCTACAGTACGAGCCATGTTTGGGAGAAGTCCGTATACTTTTATCCCTACAGCAAAGCATATCTTGGTACAGAATGGCAGACGTAGTACGTGCCGCACTCCTCTCTCCGACGGCGGTAACTGAGCCAGACATTCTAGCGATCAAGGGCCGGACGGCTCTCCAAGAGCATACAAACGAGATCCAAGGCGTATATCGTAAGCAGAACGTAGGCATTAACGATAAGCACTTCGGAAGCACCAAACGTGCGCCAGATGATGCGTAAGGTCGTGAAAATCATGGAGCCGGGCGACTCTCTCTCTTCCTCGAGAAGCAGATGGTCGACAAGCCAGGACGTCCAAGAAGAGAACGACCGCCTCTGGGGGTGGCGAATGTGTGGTGGAAGATGCCATGGCGATTCAGAAAATATCGTGCAGGAGCTCTTTATCCCTGCCTCTGCCGTTCGAGACGAAAATAGTTCGTCTTAACGCCGCGCGATTTGACGCCGATGCGCGTGAGGCCGTACTGCGACCAGTCGCCAAGTACTCCAGGGTATCACGCGCGTTTTGCAGACTAAGAGCTTTATGTCTGCGGTTTCGTTCCAGGAGACCACAAAGGAAGTTTCAACAGGCCGCCATCAATGCCAAGGTAGACGTGATTTGCTCGGTCTTTAAAGAAAACGTAATCTGCGGTCATCTTATCCCTGCAGGTACCGGCTTACGTGGGCGTTTAATGGCATGGTGGTATCGCGCCGCGAAGACTGCGAACGCGCTAAGGCTGCCCGAGAAGAAACCGGGCATGACCCTGAGTTCGCAGAAGAGGTAGTGCTGAGGCTCACTGAGACGGCTGAGTAATCCGCTTTTATCACTTCTTTTGCTAGACCTCTCTCACACGAGAGGCTATGGAGAAGAAGATATTTCCCTAGGTAAAAAGAGGGGCATGGCCACACTCGACTAAGGAGGGCTGGCCGTGCCTTTTCCTGTTTCTCTCGATTAGAACGGAGTCGGTGAGGGGAAATATCTGTATCAAGTCTCTTGTAAAATAGTTGTAAGAGTACTTTGATCACCATCACAAGGGCAAAGTGAACGATGGGTGCATAGTCTGAGAGCCTTCGACGGAATTTGCAAGACCTTATTCGGCAAAGTTCTCTATTTTTGTTGCGAAAAGGAAAGATAGGGGCTCACAGAGCTACTGTGGCTAAGACAGAAGAGGAAAAGCCCTCTTTTCCAGCTTATAACGGGATAAGGCACCAAGGGGATCGAAAAGAGAGAGATATCCCCGATGTCGCCGGGCGAGCCTTAGAGTTCATCTTGCGCACCTCTTTGCAGGTGTATAACAAAAGAAAAACGGGAGATCAAGATAGGAAACTGAAAATGGTAGGAAGAGAACAATACACAGAGGATGGTTATATATCGTCTCTATTGCTCTATCCCTGTCTCGGGATGTTAGCTCCACGTCATCGCACAGGTGCTAAAAGCGGTGAGGGTTGATAATCCGCTCCATAAGAATGCTTGAATAGCCAGAGTGGAAACGACCTCTCAGTGCGGTGGAGAGTTGGAATGGAGAATGGACTTGGGGATTGTACCACCCATACGTATCACTGATCAAGGATCTCAAAAAGTACTAAACCGATACAAGGGATCAGGTTAGAAACATTCCAATTTTACGATTCGGGGTAGAGGGGGAGTGTTCCTTCGAGAATACCATACCGGGTAAGAGTGTGATAGAGGCTACTGGCTGTCTATCTCTATCGAAGGCGTAAGCCAAAAGCCGCTGATTATTAAGACACCTCGAGACTACAGCCCGTATCCGTATTGCGAGCATTATCTCATGGTGAGCAATTACTGTTATCGTCTCTCTCGCTTCACCTTTGGGATTGTAGGAGAAGGGAATGGAGATGGAGTAGTATCCGATTAAGCAATGACGCAGTATAGAGGCTAAGGGTAGACTGGGTGCTATTGAGGGAGTAAAAGAGTATATCTCAGAAACGAAGGGGGCAATTGGTGAAAATATTAACGAGAGCCAGACCTATGCTCGTACTACTGAAGGCGATATCGATGTTGCGTATTTGTCCGGTCAGCTTATTGATAAAAGCCTCTCGAGAGACCTCAGTGAGCAATGGGTGTTGGCCACCCTATTTCCTATCTCTGTTGGGGAGCTCAAGTTGCTAAGTACAGAACGAATTTTAACCCCCGAAAGATACGGCTCCGCTATCAAGTCCGGAAGGTGCTTCGAACTGGAGGCGCATGTACTCAGAGCTCAATGCGGCCACTATTGCCTGAGGAGGGTGGGGGAATCTCCTCTCATCATTCTGATAAGCTTCTCGTGCTCGTGTGTGTGCGGATCGAAGTAAAACAACAACGAATCGGGGCCCTGTATCAAAATAGAGGGATGCCGGAGGTTCAGGTATTGAGGCATCCGGATGGAGCTGCTCCTTGAGCTAGTACCCGCTGCAAGTGGTCGTTATCCCGTGTATTTGGGATGATAGCCACGTGAGCTAAAAGATCCAGATATTGACCTTACGATAGCGAGGGTACAACCTCTTGTATCGGCACTTCGCAACAGAGTAAACGGCTAAGTCTTTCCAACCTGAATGCTTCGCTTACGACCACTTCCAACGATGCCCTGATCGATGGTTTTTCCCAACTAACCCTAGAAATGCCTATGTAAGGCAGCCTTTGGGGGCCGTGGTGGCCGGTGGAACTATCCGGCAGTGATGCAACGCCCGAAGGCTACGTGTGTGATCCAGAGAGGGAGGCCCAGCCTTCCACATTACGTTTGCTTCGAATATGCACCGGTAGGGTAGAGGTTACGAACTATAGTGGCTCGCCCACGTCCGTCCTTTGCTACCAAACTAAAGGCCACCGCCGATGCAGGCTATCACCTAACGAAGATCTTTTGGGCAGCGAAAATATTACCAATACCAAAAGAGTTTGTCGTAACCCGTAATACCGAGATCTCGGCTCCAGTTTGAGGCGAATAAGTACAACGTCTCGGCTCTGAGTGAGGGCGGGAGCATCTCGCTCTCTCGGTCGGGTAGGTACCCTATGGTACGGATGGTGGTAACGGTTACCCGAATCCCGGGTTATAGGCTACCCAAGCTCAAATAATGCTGACATCACGGAGGCGAAGAGGTTTGTAGTGCAGAGGCTACTGCAGGTGAGGCGATCCAGCCGGAGTCAGCGCGTAAGTGCTGGAAGTCTCTCAGCATGGCGAGATTTCTTCTCCCATAGTGGTCTGGTCTCTATGGTACGGAGGCACGGTGACGGTGCGTGCTAACGAAGGGTATAGCGTCAAGCTTTATGGCTAATGGGGGTAGATATTACGGCTACCAAAAAGTTTTGTGGTAAAGGAAAGCCACCATGGTAGAAGCCCTTTGATACCGAGAGGCTTTACGGTAAAGGGCCAAGGAGTCTCAAGCATGGTAAGATCACGCCTCGTATAGTGGGCAGGTACCTCGTGGCACGGAGGCATTGGCACCCGCTTTCCCAGATCAAGGCTAGCGAGCTAGTCGCCTTACGGCCAATGGAGAGGTCATCACAGAGACGAAGTCGTTTATCGTTAAGACGAACACGGTAGTGAGGCTACCTTCGGGCCAAAGATCTTATATGGTAACAGTGGTCTCTCCTCAGCATGGGCATATCTATCTCTGCATATGGACTTCTCCTTATGGTACGGAGGTGACGGTGACGGATCGACCGAATGCTAATTAAGAGCTTGTAAGCTTACCGCCAACGGCGTTGCAGACATTACCAAAACGAAAAAGTTTCTGGTCTTGAGAGCTACTAGGTAGAAGTCTACTTAAGAGGCCTCTGCTATCGAAGAGGCTCGCTCTTCAGAAGGCCGTCTTTACCCCAATCCTGCATCAAAAGACAACACACCTCACGGGGTGTAGAGCCCGGGACTATGGTACAGCTTCTCTCGCTTGATGGAGCAGAAGTGCTCCGCATCAGCAGCCGATGAGGCCGCGTAGTCGTCTCGATCTTACAGGCCTGGCTGCCGGTAGGCACATGTAAGAACTGCAAGACAAACGACCGTTCTACTGGTTGTGAAATAAGATAACGGCACCACGGGGGTGGGGCTGAGGGCCTCTTCCTGCGTGGAATACTTTCTATAGCGTTTTCTCCTCCAGAGAGAGTTGGGGGTTGTGGGTTCGCCCTATAGCCCCTATTTTATCACCCTCGGAGGAGAGATAATTTTCTTTGAAGGGGGTCCATAGAGGGATTGAGCCCTCCTCGAATACACCCTCTTTTCTCTGAAAGGGAGCCCTTGTGAAATGCTGCCTAGATTATCACTTTTTCTTGGCAGAAAAAGTACTCCGCCCACTGCCTGAAACTTTTTATTTTTCGGGTGAAATGGGGTGATTCCGGGCAAGAAGGGAAATTTTTACCCGGAATACTTTTTCCTTTTATCAAGCCTTCAAAGAAGGGGGTCCTCTCAGAGGTCCCCAGTGGGTCTCTGCGTGTCACTGCTAAATAGTTATTCCTTAGTTTGTTACAAAGGGTGTTGTGACCGATTTTACAAGATTGGGCAAGATAAGAATGCACGATTTTGCAAGAATTTTGAACGATTTTGCAAGATTTGTTTTGTGAGGAGAGGGTACTTTTGTTTGTAGAAAATAAAGCCCATGAGGGGCCTTGAGAGAAAAGTTTAGTTGAAGTAGAAAAACAGGTCTTCTGCTGCTTTTCCGGGAGAGGAGAGAGGAGACCACATGATAAAGGAAAAATGAAAACACAAATCGTTCCGGAGAGCGTCTGGCAACCATCCTTAGAATCCATGAAGTCCGCATAGATCTTCTCAGAATACTGCAAAGTAGAGAAGAGGGGTTGGGAGAGTTCGCAGACGCAAGGAGGGGGCTAATGAGAGCAAGCCACAGGCGAGAGTAGGACTCTTGGTGGCTTGCCCGATCCTCTTTTTGGCCTCCCCACCTCTCGAGTCGCGACTCGTTTTTGAGGTCAACTTATTAAAAGAAAAGCACGTTAGTAATAGTAGAATAATAACAGATAAGAACCCGTCCGCCTGCTCCCTTCTTGGCAAGCGCTAGGAGAGAGAGGGCAAGACATGACAACAGGTATGAAAAACATGGTACACAAAGGATGGCTCTATGTAGCCTCCATGGCTCTAGCATTACTAGGGGTTGGTAGGTGTGTTTCCTACACGGCGTCGGCACAAAGTTCTTTTGGGTGCTGAGCGAGGAAGATCGAAGACCCCCGAACAACGACTCCTCTAAGTCCCTAATCTCGAAATGATTTGGAGCAACAGGAAAACTGAACGGCTATTGGTCTTGAA
>BNJT01001149.1_pt1 | contig 83450 bp, 108 predicted proteins | sample 8540491 | NCBI WGS metagenome assembly BNJT01 (sample SAMD00202455, study PRJDB9452) | human saliva metagenome | host: Homo sapiens | reverse complement strand
GCCGCGGGCCCGCAGGTAGGTGGTGGCGCCGCGGGCGGTCATGAAGACCCAGGCGAGGCGACCCACAGCATCACCAGACCCGATGTCGCCCCGTCAGACCCCGGCAGCACGCCGCCCCCGATGAGCAGCGCGAGCGGCACGTAGGGCACCAGCGTCACCAGGCCCGCTCGGGCCAGGTAGCGGCCGTCACCGGCGCCCATGAGCACGCCGTCGAGCAGGAAGACGACTCCGGCGGTGGCTGCGCGCTCGCCGCGACCAGAAGTGTCGGGGTCGCGGCCGCGATGACGCCCGCGTCGGAGGTGAAGGCACGGGGCAACCAGGCGGCGCCCACCGCCATGAGCGTCCCGATGAGCGCACCCGTCCCGGCGCCCCAGGCCAGCATCCGTCGCAAGAGCTCATCAATGGACCAGCCGGCGGTCGCCGCAGCAGTCCCGGCCTCTTCCTCGGTGAGGGCCTCAGCGTCCGGTACGGCCGAGTCCGCGTCCTCCCTTTGCGCCTGTCCCAGAGCGGTGCCGATCAGGGCCTGCGCCGCCACGGCCAGCGCATCCAGGGGCGAAGGGCCGCGAAGGTCCACAGGGCGTTGACCACCTGGTGGGCAGCCAGCGACACCTCCCCGAGCGCCGTCGCCGCCCACACGGTGGCCAGGATCGCCACCCGCAGGCTCAGTGAGCGGATGAGCAGCGGCGTTCCACTGCCCAGAGAGGCCCGCAGGCCCTGGCGGCGGGGGAGCAGGCCCACGCCGGCGGCTCCGGGGCCTCCTGGGCGATCGGACCGGCCAGCGCCAGCGCCATGGCCGTCTGCGCGATCGCGGTGCCGGCGCCCGAGCCCGCGATCCCCATTCCGACGCCGTAGAGCAGGATCGCGTTGACGACGATGTTGAAGACCGCCCCACCCGTGGCCACGACGAAGGGCGTGCGCGTATCCAGCAGGCCGCGCAGCACGCCGGTGGCCGCCAGGACGACGAACATCCCGGGCAGTCCCGGGCAGGAGGCGCGCAGGTAGGCCACGGCCGCCTGAGCCACCGCACCATCGGCACCCATCGCCTCGGTCAGCCAGGGAGCGGCCAGTCCCAGGAGCGCCCCTGCAGCCAGCCCCAGCAGGAGCGCCAGCCACATCCCGTCGACGCCGGCCCGCAGCCCCTCGGCGCGCCGGCCGGCCCCGAACAGTCTCGCTGTCGTCGCCGTGGTGGCGTAGGCCAGGAAGACGAACAGACCCACCGTGGTTGTCAGGATCGTTGAGGCCAGTGACAGGCCCGCCAGGCTCACCGCGCCGAGGTGGCCGACCATTGCCGAGTCCGCCAGGACGAAAAGCGGTTCGGCGATGAGGGCGCCCAGTGCCGGCACGGCCAGGGACAGGACCTGGCGGTTGAGACCGGTGGAGGCGGAGCTGCTGGTGTCGGGCACGGCCTCCATTGTGGACCAGGGACCGCGTCAGATCATCAGCGCCTCGGCAGTGCTCACGGGCAGGTTGAGAATGGGGTTGAGGATGAGGTCGCAAGGGGTGAGACGTGGACGTGACTGAGCCCTACTGATCGCCCGAATTTTCCTGGGAGATCGCACAACTATTCGCCCCCAAGGAAAATACTAGAAGGCTGAATATTTGCTGGAGATATGCCTGATGAAGCCGTTGCTTGGCCGAGACGGTGGGGTCTGGGGATAACCGGCGCGGACCGCCCTGTAGGGGAGCCACAAACAGCGTGGACCTCAAGTCGAACGTGATGTTTGTCCACAGGTTTACCCACTTGTCCACAGATCACATTGTGATGTCGTGGGAAGAGCCTATGGGAAACCTGAACCGTCGTATCGCTGTCATGCCAACGAAAGGTCGCTCAGTGTCGGAGTGCTGGCGACAGGTGCACACATCTGTGTCCACAGCGTATCCGCCTCTGTCCCCAGGCTCTGGGGGTCTTCCCACAGCGGTGGTGCGGATATCCCCAAGGCGGGTGAACTTGAGAGTTTGCGGGGCCTGCCCGATGGCGTTATCGTCACGCGCGCGCTCCACGCGGGCGAGCGTCTCTCTGACGCGGCGGGCCGTCGTCGGGAGCAGCAGGACGAGCCGGGACCAACCGGCGTGACAGTGCGGAAGGTGGCCGGATGGACAACGGCATGGGCGCTCAGGCCGGCTCGGGCAGCGCCGACGGCGGAAGCGTCCGCACCGACAGCTCCGCCTTCGACCGCCTCCCGCCCCAGGACCTCGAGGCCGAGATGGCCACGCTCGGCGGCATGCTCCTGAGCAAGGAGGCCATCACCGACGTCATCGACGTCCTGCGCGGCCCGGGTTCTACCGCTCGGCCCACGAGTCGATCTTCGACGCGATCGTCGAGGTCTACAACCGCTCCGAGCCCGCCGACCCGCTCATCGTCGCCGACGAGCTCTCCAAGCGCGGCGAGCTCGAACGTATCGGCGGCGCCCCCTACCTGGCCACTCTCATGGCCACCGTCCCCACCGCAGCCAACGCCGGCTACTACGCCCGCATCGTCAAGGACAAGGCGCTCATGCGCGGCCTGGTCAGGCCGGCACCCGCATCACCCAGCTGGGGTACTCCACCGACGCCGGCGACATCGCCGAGCTCGTCACCCTGGCCGAGGCCGAGGGTCTACTCGGTGGCCCACCACGAGGGGAGAAGGAGGACTACGTCGCCGTCTCCGAGCTCCTGGGAGAGGCCAACCTGGAGATCGAGGCCGCCCAGAACCGCGACAACGGGGCCCTGACCGGGGTGCCCACCGACTTCATCGAGCTCGACGAGCTCACCGGCGGGCTCCACCCCGGCCAGATGATCATCGTGGCCGCGCGCCCCGCCATGGGGAAGTCCACGCTCGCCGTCGACTTCTGCCGCTCGGCGTCGATCCACCACGGCATCACCAGCTGCTACTTCTCCCTGGAGATGGGGGCGCATGGAGCTCATGATGCGCATCCTGGCCGCCGAGTCCAGCGTCGACATGAACAAGCTGCGCGGCTCGCGCCAGATGGAGGACCGCGACTGGACCGACGTCGCCGTGGCCTACAACCCCGTCTCCAACGCGCCGCTGTTCATCGACGACTCGCCCAACCTCACCATGCCGGAGATCCGCTCCAAGGCGCTGCGCATGAAGCAGCAGCACAACCTGGGGCTCATGGTCATCGACTACCTCCAGCTCATGAGCTCGGGTAAGCGCGTCGAGTCGCGTCAGCAGGAGGTCTCCGAGTTCTCCCGATCCCTCAAGCTGCTGGCCAGGGCTGGAGATCCCGGTGATCGCCGTGGCCCAGCTCAACCGCGGTCCCGAGCAGCGCACCGGCAACAAGCCCCAGATGAGCGACCTGCGCGAGTCCGGATCGCTGGAGCAGGACGCGGACATCATCATCCTGCTGCACCGCCCGGGTACTACAACAACGAGGAGCGCCCCGGCGAGGCCGACATCATCGTGGCCAAGCACCGCAACGGGCAGACACGCACCATCCCGGTGGCCTTCCAGGGGCACGTCTCGCGCTTCGCCAACATGGCGCGCGACGTCACCCCCGAGCCCGCCTACGAGTAGGCCGGCTCGGCAGGAGTCGGTGCCGGGAGGCGGACCGTGCGCAGGCGCAGCGCGCCCACGGCCCAGCTCGCCGCCGTCAGCAGGACGGCCATGGTGGCGCCATGCGCCAGCCCGCGGTGCAGGTAGGCGCTGGTATCCGGCCCCAGGTTCTCCACGACGACGCTCGCCAGCTCTCGGGTCGACCACAGCGGTAGGACGCGGGTCCAGCCCTCGGAAGGATCCACCAGCACCTGCACCGCCATGACCGACAGCAGCAGAAGAGCCCCCTCCAGGTCCCGTGGAACCAGGGCGGCGGCCAGGGAGCCCAGGGGAGTGGCGACGGTGGCGGTCAGCAGCAGCATGACCGGCACCGCACTCGGGTGGGTGAGCTCGTCGCCGATCGTGGCCAGCACGAGCCCGGTGTAGAGCAGGCCAATGGTCCACCCGAGCCCGAGCACCGCGAGGTGGCGGCCCAGCAGCAGGCTTGCGGGCGGAGCCCCGCTCACAGCGAGGCGGCGGTCCACTGAGCGGGACGAGACCTGCGTGAACAGCGCAAGCGTTGCCGTCGCCCAGCCCAGGCCGATCGACAGGAGCCGGATGGCGGTCCAGTGCGTCTCCAGGCGCACCAGGTAGAAGGTCAGCGGCAGCAGGATCGCCAGCGCGAGGGCGCCGCGCCGTCGGGCGAGCTCACGCAGGGTGATGAGCGCGACCAGGCCCGTGGTCGCGGCCGTCGACCGGAACCGGGCGCCCTCGGTGCGGTCCCACTCGGTCTGCGGCGTGGAGTGGTCGGGCGATGTGCTCATGCGGACTCCTTTCGCTGTGCCCGTCGGGGCATTCGGCGGATTGTCCGGCCTGCGTTCTCCTGCAGGGGCCGGTAGCTCGACGACGCGGTCGACCAGGTCGACGTCACGCAGCAGGTGGGTGACCAGCAGGACGCCTGCGCCCGAGGCGCGCCAGGCTGAGATGAGGGCCCACAGGGTCCTCGTAGGCCAGGGGCGTCCATGCCCTGGTAGGGCTCATCCAGCAGGAGCAGATCGGGGGCGTCGAGCTGGGCGAGAGCGACGTTGAGCTTCTGCTGGGTCCCACCCGAGAGCGTCCCGGCGGTCTGGTCTCCGCGAGCGGTCCAGCCCAGGCGGGTGAGGAGACGGTGGCCGGTCGAGACGGAGCGGCCTTGCCGGATCCCGCGCGCCGCCCCGAAGAGCCGGAGGTGCTCGTCCACCGTCAGCAGCGGCGCCAAGGAGTCGAGCTGAGGCGCGTAGCCGAAATTCGGCGTCCTCTCGATGTTCCCACCGCTTGCGCGCAGCAGGCCCGCGCAGAACTGAAGCAGAGTCGACTTGCCAGCGCCGTTGGCCCCGACGACGGCAACGACCTCACCCCGGTGGATGGTGAGGTTGATACCGGACAGCACTGTGCGTCTGCCGCGGCGGACGGAGACGTCCGTCAGTCGCAGGACGACGGGAGCGGCCGCGGTGAGAGCGGGTACGTCAGCCTGGTAGTCCCGCAGTGCAGAGGCGACCTCGCGGGCGTAGAGGACCGCCGGACCGTACAGGTCGCCGGGTGTCTCTCCGGCCGCCTCTGCCTCGGCCCGGGTTGAGGCGGCCGTGCGCTCGACCTCGGAGGTCGGCAGGCCGTGGAAGGCGAGCTCCGCCTCGAAGCGTCGGTACCAGTCGGCCTTCGCGTCCGGCACCGGATCCCTGGCTTCCTCGGGCCGGCTCATGAGGGGGCCTCCGTGCGTACCTTCCGGCCCTCGATGAGAGCGCCGACCGCCGTGGAGAAGGCTCGCCACTCGGCCCGTCGTGCGGCGAGCTCCGTGTGTCCGGCGTCGGTCAGCTCGTAGTACTTGCGGGCGGGCCCGGAGGTGGAGGGGCGCCAGGAGACCGCGACGAGGCCGCGCTTCTCCAGGCGCATGAGAGCCGGGTAGAGCGTGCCGCCGGGCACCTCATCCAGCCCGGCGAGGGCGAGCCGCTGTGTCAGGGACAGTCCGTAGTCGGCGTGCTCGGCCAGCAGTGAGAGCAGGCAAGGTTCCAGGAATCCGTGCAGGAGGCGTGCTGCTGATGAGTCCATGGTTTATAGACTACCTAGTTACTAGATAATCTATCTACCGATGGTGAAAGTCCGCCGCCGACGGAGCTGGAGACCGTCGGCGGCGGATGGTGAGGCGGGAAGATCGGTGAGGAACCGGGAGGCGCCTCGGTGGCGAGGCCTCAGGCCGGCCGGTACTCGCCCTGGTAGACGTAGAGGAAGGGCATGTTGCCGCGCAGCCCGTGCCGGATGGAGGTGGAGACGACCTCCTTGGCGGTGACGGCGGCCTCGAGTGGGGCGGCGCCCTTGGCGAGCTCGGCGGTCACCGCGGCGGCCAGGGTGCAGCCGGCGCCGTGGACGCGCTCGGTGCCCACGGCCTCAACCTCGAGGACCTCCAGGGTGGTGCCGTCGTAGAAGACGTCCAGGGCGGTGCCGGTGCCCAACGACGGGCCGGCCTTGGCCAGGACATTGGGGACGCCCTGGTCGTGGATGCGCTTGGCGGCGTCCTTGAGCTGCTCGACGGTGGTGATCTCCTCCATGCCCGCCAGCGTGGCGGCCTCGAAGAGGTTGGGGGTGGTCATCGTGGCGCGCGGCAGGATCTTGGTGCGCAGGGCGTTGTCCACCTCGAGGGCGCCCCCGAACTCCTGGCCCTTGCAGATGAGGACCGGGTCGAGCACCACGGTGGGGAAGTCGTAGGTCTCCAGGGCCTGCTCGACGACGTTGATGGTGGGTGCCGTGCCCAGCATGCCGATCTTGACGGCGTCGACGCGCGAGTGGACGGCGGCGCAGGTCTCGATCTGGTCGGCGATGACGCCGGGATCCACCGGCACGAAGCGGTGGTTCCAGCCGTCCTTGGGGTCCATGGAGACGATGCAGGTCAGGGCCGTGCAGCCGAAGACGCCGAGGGTGTGGAAGGTCTTGAGGTCGGTCTGGGCGCCGGCGCCACCCGAGGCCTCGGAGCCGGCGATGGTCAGGGCGATGGCATTCATGCCTCTAGCCTGCACCGGCCGGGGTGCACGAGGCCAAGCCGGGCCGGTCGCATGGGAACCGGCCCGGCTCGGCGGGCGCGCTGCGAGCGGCCGCGGGCTCAGGCGTTGGCGATGGTCCAGCGGTGGCCGCGGTGCGCGTCCTTCCCGGCCTCGTCCACCAGGGGCGACGGCGAAGTCGGCCACGGAGATCTCGCTGCCCGCGGGCTGGTCGGCGCCCTCGGTGTAGGTGCCCGTGCGTGGCTTGTCGGTGAACTCTGGGGCGGGGGAGAGCAGGGTCCAGTTCAGGGCGCTGCCGGCCTCGCGGTAGAGGTCGAGGACCTCGGCGAAGGCCAGGGCCTCTGTCTTGTACCCTCGGGGGAATCCGGGGGTGTCCACCAGGCGGGTGCCGTCGGGCGTGAGCAGGGAGCCGGCGCCGCCGACGACGATGAGCCGGCCGGTGGGGGCGGCGGCGATGAGGGTCGCGGTGGGCGTCGATGACGGGCTGGGCGGACTCTCCGCGGCCGGCGGAGACCGTGATGACGGTGGCGTCGGAGCCGTTGATGAGGTCGACCACGGCCTGCGTGTCGGCCAGGGTGAGGGTGACGTCCTGCGCGGCGCCCTCGGCGTGACGGCCCGAGCGCGAGGCGGAGACGACCTCGTGGCCCGCGGCCGGCGGCCTCGGTGACGGTGGCCGAGCCGACCATGCCGGTTCCTCCGATGACAGTGATCTTCATGAGTCTTCTTCCAGGTAGGGTGCGATGCTGCTCCGAGGTGAGGTGCGCCGGGTGCCGGCGACCTCGCGATGACTCGATGAGTATGATTTGGATACTGAGTACCTCAAAGTAACTAAGGAGTGTGTTGTGTCACGAACTGAGGGGCTGATGGCTGATCGGCGGGAGGCCGCAGCAGGCGTAGCAGTCCGAGGAGTGCGACGCCGCTCGCGGCATCGACACCGCGGGTCGTGGAGGGCGCGATGGAGCTGTCCCCAGGCGAGTCAGGAGACACTGTTCCTCGGGAGAGCGCCCATGCTGTGCGGCTCCCGCCGGGAGGGATCCCAGACGCCGGTCTTCGACTTCGACGTCCTCTCGCCCGCCTGCCCGTCGCGCACGGTGCTGCGTCACGTCGTCGACCGCTGGACTCCGCTGGTGGTGATGGTCCTGGCCGACGGGCCGAGCCGTTTCGGGCGAGCTGCGCTCGCGGGTCGGCGGGGTGACGCCCAAGGTCCTCACCCGGGACGCTGCGATCCATGGAGCGCGACGGCCTGGTGACGCACCCAGTTGCCGGGCGTGCCGCCGCGGGTCGACTACGAGCTGACCGACTCTGGCCGCAGCCTCCAGGCGCCCCATCGACGCGCTGCTGCAGCACCGGATCCACACCCACCCGCCCAGATCCTGTCCACCGCGAGTCCCACGACGCCGTCGACTGACGCCCGGTGCTCGGGGGCCGGGCGCACCGTGCCTGCGGCCGGGACACGCGCGGGGTGCCTTCCGGTCGTCGGGGACGCCGCGTCCGGGACAGGATTCCGGTCCCCGACGGCGTCGAATGCCCCGCCCGAGGACATGCCCGGGTTGCGCCCGGCGGCGCCCGCGCTAGTCGAACACTGAACGGCCGACTGCGGACCGTCGACGCGCGGTCTCGCGATGGGCGCCCCGGCTGACGCGACGATGGAAATCAGTACCGCGCCGCCGAATCGGGGACCATAGATTCAGAGCGCCGCCACTTCCCCCCGCCATCCCTCAACGACATCGTCTTCCACGTCCTCGACCCGCTTGAGGCCGTCGAGCGGGACATCTTCCTCACCGCGCCGAGGCCTGGTACCCGGACCTCCTCGACGGGCTCACCACCCTCTACGGCGACGCCGCCGAGGAGGAGGCCCTCAACCTGCTGGGCCCTGGCCGCCCGGGCCTACGCGGAGCGCGACTACGAGCTGCGCCGCCTGGACCTGGCCCTGCACCCTCGACCCCGCCTGGGCCCAGCACCCCGTCAGCGTCGGCTACGCCGCCTACACCGAGCGCTTTCGCCGGCACCCTGCGCGGCGTGGAGGACCGCATCGACTACCTGCGCGAGCTGGGCGTCACCTACCTCCACCTCATGCCCGCTGCTCACCCTGCGCCCCGGCGACTCCGACGGCGGCTACGCGGTCGCCGACTACCGCACCGTGCGCCCGGACCTGGGCACCATGGAGGACCTCGAGCACCTGGCCGGCGAGCTGCGCGCCGAGGGCATCTCCCTGGTGGTGGACCTCGTCCTCAACCACGTGGCCGCCGAGCACGAGTGGGCGGAGCGGGCCCGCGCCGGCGAGCAGCACTACCGCGACTACTTCCTCATCTTCCCGACCGCACCGAGCCCGACGCCTACGAGCGCACCCTGCCGGAGGTCTTCCCGGACTCCCGCCCCCGGCAACTTCACCTGGGACGACGGCGTGGGCGGCTGGGTGTGGACCACCTTCAACTCCTTCCAGTGGGACCTCAACTGGCGCAACCCCCACGTCACGGCCGGAGTTCGCCGGCATCGTCCTGGACCCGGCCAACCGCGGGCGTCGAGGTGCTGCGCCTGGACGCCATCGCCTTCACCATCAAGCGCAAGGGCACCGACTGCCAGGGGCCAGCCCGAGGTCCACGCCATCACCGAGGTCCTGCGCGCCCTGACCCGCATCGCCTGCCCCGCCCGTCGACCCCTGCAAGGCCGAGGCGATCGTCGCCCCACCGAGCTCCTCCAGTACCTCGGCCAGGGCAGTACACCGGCAAGGTCTCCGACCTGGCCTACCACAACTCCCTCATGGTCCAGGTCTGGTCCATGCTCGCCGCGCGCGACACGACGCTGGCCGTCGAGGCCCTCCAGAACCTGCCGGTCGAGCCCTCCACCGCCACCTGGATCACCTACCTGCGCTGCCACGACGACATCGGCTGGGCCATCGACGACGACGACGCGGCCGCCGTGGGCCCTGAGCGGCTACGACCACCGGTCCTTCCCTGTCCGACTGGTACAGCGGCGAGTACCCCACCCCGACGCCGCGGGCCTCGTCTTCCAGCACAACCCGGCCACCGGGGACCGGCGCATCGCCGGGACGGCCGCCTCACTCATCGGGATCGAGGCCGCCGACCAGGCCTGGGAGGGCGTCACCGACGAGACTCCCGAGCACGAGGTCGAGGCGTTGTGGACCTGGCGCGAGGAGCGGATCCACGCCCTGCGCATGGCCCACGCCATCGCTCTACGGCTGGGGCGGCATCCCCGTCCTGTGGAGCGGGGACGAGCTCTCGCCCAGCCCAACGACCCCAACTGGGACACCGAGCCCGGCCACGAGGCCGACTCGCGCTGGGCCGGGCGCCCCCGCCTCGACGAGGCCCGGCTGGCCAACCGGCGCGACCGCTCCACCGTCGAGGGGCGCGTCTTCACCGACCTGGCGCACATGGCGCAGGTGCGCGCCGGCCTGCCCCAGCTCGACGCCGCCGTGCGCACCCAGGTCCAGGACGTCGACGACCCCGGGTGCTGGTGACCTACCGCGACCACCCGCGCGGCAGCTTTCGTGGGCGTGTACAACGTGACGCCGCAGTGGCGGCTCGGTGGCCGCCGACCAGCTCGCCCGGCTCGGGGTCATGGGGAGCCACCGACGTCCTGACCGACACGGTCCCCTTCGGGCTCCACGTCACTGGACGGAGCGGGGAGGGCGCGTGCCCGTGCCGCCCTACGCCGCCTGGTGGCTGGTGCGCCCCACGGACTGAGACGGGACCAAGGTCCCGGCACCGGGAGTTGGGGACCCCGGGCGGCGGGCGTGCATCATGGGGCGTGACCCGCCGCAGCCTCTCCACCTCGTCAGACGTCCCCGATTCCGCAGCCGCTTCTGCGACCACGGCGGTCACTGAAGCCATCCGACGTCGCCCAGGAGACCGCGCTCGTCTCCGACGGCGCTGGACCCGGCCACGCCCGCCGCCCTGCTGGCCGGGGCCATCGACGTCGAGCAGGCGCCCCGCCCGCTGAGCGTCTTCGACCTCATGCGCATCGGCATCGGCCCCTCCTCCTCCCACACCGTGGGCCCCATGCGTGCCGGCTGCGCCTTCAGCCGGGCCCCTGGCCGAGGCGGTCCGCCCGGGCGGCGCGGGGGCATCCGACGGCGAGTGCGCCTCACCGGCCCCCGGCGCCGGCCTGCCGCAGCCCACCCGCGTCACCGTCGAGCTCTACGGCTCGCTCGGGCGCCACCGGCCGCGGGCACGCCACCGACCGCGCCGCCGTCATGGGCCTGGCCGGCTACGAGCCCGAGACGGTCCCCGCCGTCGTGCGGAGTCCCTCATGGAGGAGGTCGAGGCCGCCGGCGAGCTGGTGGTCGACGGCGTCGGCCCCGTCCCCTTCAGCCCGAGCGCCGACATCCACTTCCTGCCCGGGCGGGTCCTGCCCTACCACGTCAACGGCATGACCCTGACCGCCTACTGCGCCACGCGGCGCCGAGATCCTGCGCCGCACCTACTACTCCGTGGGCGGCGGCTTCGTCATGGAGGACGTCGGCGCGCCCGGGTCGCCGCTCGATCCAGGCCCCTGGCGACCGCCTCCGCCACCCAGGCCCACGCCACCCCGCGCCCCTTCCCTTCACCACGTCGGCCGCGATGCTGGCGATCTGCGAGCGCGAGGGCTGAGCGTGTCCGACGTCGTCCTGGCCAACGAGCTCTCCGCCCGCAGCCGGGACGAGGTCATGGCCCTACCTGGACCGCCTGCGCGCCACGATGCGCGCCTGCATCGAGGCCGGCATGCGACGCCGAGGGCATCCCTGCCCGGCGGGCTCGGGCGTGCGCCGCCGCGCCAAGGCCCTCCACGAGCGGCTGTGCGCCCAGTCGACCGGGCCCGGCCGCCGCCTTCACCATGGCCGACCCTGCGCGGCATGGACTGGGTGGACCTGTTCTGCGCTCGCGGTCAACGAGGAGAACGCCGCCGGGCGCCGCGTCGTCACCGCCCCACTCAACGGCGCGGCCGGCATCGTCCCGGCGGTCCTGGCCTACTACGAGCGCTTCATCCCCGGGGCCGACGACGACGGCGCCCGCCGCTTCCTGCTCGCCGCCACCGCCGTGGGCGGGCTCATCAAGACCAACGCCTCGATCGCCGGGGGCTGAGGTGGGCTGCCAGGGGAGGTCGGGTCGGCCTCCTCGATGGCGGCCGCCGGCTGGCTGAGGCCCTGGGCGGGACGCCCGCGCAGGTGGAGAACGCCGCCGAGATCGCCATGGAGCACAACCTGGGGCTCACCTGCGACCCGGTGGGCGGACCTCGTCCAGATCCCGCATCGAGCGCAACGCGGTGGCCGCCGTCAAGGCCATCAACGCCGCCCGCATGGCCCTGTGGGGGCGAGGGCGGCACGCCGTCAGCCTCGACACCGTCATCGAGACGATGCGCCAGACCGGCGAGGACATGCTCGCTAGGGCACAAGGAGACCTCCTGCGGCGGCCTGGCCGTCAACGTCGGGAGCGCCGACAAAAGCAGCGAAAACACGCTTTTGCATCAAACTGCTGGTTGGATCGGGCGTGAGAAATGACGCCTTTGGCGATTACTTAAACGCGCCGATCGGCACTATGCAGGTCCGGGATGAAGGTGCGGAGAGGGTGTGCTGATGTTGCTGGTCGCAAATTCTCCCTAGAAGTTGCTCTTCCTTCTGAGATCTCGTCGGTGCAGATGCGCGAGGTTTTCTGCCTCACTCATCCCAGATTTCTCGAGGATCTCAGGCATCCTTGATGTCAGTGTTTACGGCTTCTTCGGCTTGCCGATCGCTAGCAAAATCCTTGCTTAAGCTGTCCAAGAAAGCTGTTCTGGCGAACCGTGAGGATTGATTATTGAGCTATCAGCTCCATATGACAAGCGTCTGAAACCGATAGTAAACGGACTTTACTATATATATTTCTTCTCCATAAAAATCTAGGTCGGGACAGCTCACCGGACAACAGTTGTCGAGAATATCGAAAAGCCATGTCAGTCCCGACTTTCCCAAGTTGGCTATGAGGATACTCTGCTTGACCTCGCCGACGACGGACGCGGACACCTTGTAGAAATCTCTGCTTCTATTTCTAGAAACTCCACAGGTGGTAGCGCAACGACTCACACAGCGACGCAGCATGTCTGATGACACCCGCTTGCTAGATAGCTGTATAGAAGCATATACAGCAGTGTTGCTACTTATGTCCTCATCGCTTAAGCATATACTCAACACCTCGAGTAGGATTCAGGGCTCAAAAGACCTCCAGCAGTGAGAGAGATGAGAGTTTATACAACGTTACAGAGATATTTCTGACGATCGGGGAATGGGCAGGATCGGAAGATGCCACCATAGAATTCTCAGTTAAGGGAGAACCTCGAGTAAAGTTACTGAGTGTTGGGAAATCACCTGCATTAAGTGGAGTTGGTAGGAATTGCCCGTGAGATGTTGATAATGAGTGCGCGTCAATTAATGCAATAGTAAGCTGATGTAGCGCATATCTTCAGGAAGGTTCATATGGTGAATGCGATTTGCATTGCGCACTATTCTTTCATGTGTAAAACCCGACAGAGAAAGAGCTGAGATAGTTTCGACGTGACATCCATTTTGAATGGAAGTCCCAGCTGGTGGTCTCGATAAGTCATCGCCGTCACGCGTGACAACTGAGGGAATGTATTGCTATGAAGCTTGTCATGTGTCACGTGATAGAGCGAATGCATGCGTTTCTACTGGCTCAGAGGATCGGTATCTGGCTAACTCGTGAAATCAATCCGGCAATTTTGAGAACCCCAGTTCCTCTCTTCGAGTGGTGTGGATTGCCGCATTCAGGCACGGCTTCTCCACTGCCGGAGGCAGCATCAATCAGAGCAGCTGATTTACCAGCTTTATCTCACGTACTGAGTGTCTTTGTGAATCAAGTTTTCTAACCATTGCATGTCGACCTTGCACAATCAAATTGCGCAGAATGAAGACGTTCTTCTGTCGATGTTCGGCTGCCTGTGCAGTTTGTCCAGAATCTGGGCCGTTTGCTTTGCGCCTGGCTTTGCGTTGCTGATACTGTCATGTTCAGTGCGTGCGGTATCTCGACTCCCCAGCTGACGACTCAATCCTCAGCCTCGTTGACTGCCGCCACACGCCTGACCCTACCGTCAGTTCTGAGCACATATTTCGCTCATGCCCAGTGGGTAGCGAGAGATGCGTGAATTCAATATAGCTGGTGAAGAGCGTGTCTCGCAGTGAGCGGAATGGACTCGAATCAGCAAGCAAAGGTCCCGATTTCTTTCTTAGACTCCGTTTGTACATCCTCCTCACCCAAGCTGAACTGACTAGGTTGGTGTGAAGTTGAACAAATGTTTGACGCGTAGTGAAAAAGTACGTCGCAAGACAGTTGGGTCCATAACAATGAAACACGATAACCAAACTTCTAGCCTCCTCCAACAAGGGTGAGGGTTGGGAATCGGACAGGAACGCTAGATCACAGTTTCAGATGTTCTGCGCTTTAAGGAAACTCTTGAGCATCATGGGCAGAAAAACGATCAAAGCAGTGTCAGTTTTAGATTGGAGTCCATAGAAGGCTGCTAGTGTATGACTTAGAATGGCAGGTCCACACGACCGACTCAGCGAGTTCCGCGCTTTGCGATCGACCTTCGTCGCACAGCATTGGCTGTGTCGTCGATGAAAAGCTGAGAGAACCAAGCATATGCACTCCCGCGGTTCTATGCCTTTGAGGGTTCCAGATAGTTGTTCGTTTGTCGCCCATAAAAGGGCGCCGCGATTGGTAGTCCTGGATGGTTTGAAATCAATGTACTGAGAATCACAACGCGGAAACAAAAGAAAGATTCTGGCTTAGTGGATCCAGTCGCAAACTGATTAAGAGATCATTTATTGACTCCATGGCGTAAGTTAGTTTTCGGCGAAATTTGGAAAAATAGCCCCAGTATACAAAACTCATGAAGGTGTATATCAACAAAACTGTTGCGATACGGTAGTTAGCATGCTGTTCATGTTAGTGGAGTGAGTCTTGTCGCGGAGTGGTTATATCTGATTTCTTCTTGAACCATTTTTGGCTGAGGGGTGGGGCGCAGCGGTACTGCTGGCAGTTGGACTGCTGACCGCCACTGCCGTGGGCGGGCTCATCAAGACCAATGCCTCGACTGCCAGCCAGGTGGCTGCCAGAGGAGGTCGGATCGGCCTCGATGGCGGTCGCCACGTGGCTGGAGGCCCCTGAGCGAAAACGCCCACTCAGGTGGAGAACGCGCCCGTATGGCCCTGTGGGGCGAGGGCGGCACGCCGTCAGCCTCGACACCGCTCATCGAGACGATGCGCCAGACCGGCGAGGACATACTCGCCACGTGCATAGGAGACCTCCCGCGGCGGCTGGCCGTCAACGTCGTGGGAGTGCTGATCGCCGTCAGGAGCGATGGGCGGTCTTAAGGGCGTATCGATGATGTCACGGTCTCCGGCATAATTGATGTACGAGCGAACCGCAGTCTCCAGCAGCCAGAGCTACAGCATTTCGCGCAACTGCGCTCACTGGTGAAAATCTGCCGCCCTGGCGTGCCGCAGTTCCAGCGCTCCTTCCGCTGGGAGAAGCAGGATGTCCTCAATCTCGTTGACTCCGTGCTTCGGTCTATCCGATCGGCAGCCTTCTGCTTTGGAAGCGGGAGGCTGAAGCGGAACATCTGAGGATCGGTGCCCTTTGACATTGAAGCCGGCAGCATCCTGATGCCCTGTGGTGGTGGATGGTCGCAACGCACCACCAGCCTCGTCAACGTCATGGACCCAGAAGGTGCGCACGACCCAAGGTTCTCCTGGGGTATTCCTTGGCGAGCAGATAGGTTGTCCCCTGTGCGGATTCAGGCATCACCATCGTGCCTTACCCGACCTGTTCGATCTGGGACGTGCACTGCGCGTGGTTGAGAGACAAATCTGATGGAACGGAGTGTGCCTCGCATCATCCAGGATGTGACCGGGAGACTGCTGATGTCTCGGTCCCTGCGACCATCATGGAGGATGCTGATGAGGTGGTTCTTCGGGAGTGTTCGACCGAATCAATAATCGCGTAGAGCTCAATGCCGCGGAGATCTTCGATGCGATCCACGGTGGTCCGAGTGATGGGTTGACGACGACGGGTATCGCCGCGCACATTGACGAGCGAACCCATTTCGGCGTCTTGGCGGACATAGGTCGGGTTCAGGCGCTCCTGGTGCTACGCACACGGACGTCACCGCGACGTTCGGGGAATTCTCCCCGAGTCGCTCGGGCTGTCAGTGATTTTTCCCAATGAAAGTCAGGAGGAGGCGTATCTGGAAACGGAGCGGTCTTCTTGTGGATGCCGTGCTGTTCCTCCAGCAGTGCGGTATCCCATATGACGTTCCGTCCGTTTCTGATTCCAACTGCTGGTTCTGGCAAGATTCTTCGCCTTCTTCCCGCACGCTCAGGACCGTGTCTTGAACTGCTTCGACGCTGGTTCTGGCGCACGAGCGTCGGCGCGATGACCTCTGGTATCAATGGCTCGCAGACGGACCTTCGCGACATGGCTGCCTGTCTCGTCCCTGGTCAGGAGTCGGAGTCGGTCTCAAAGACTTCTCAACGCTGCGGCACCTCGAACCTTCCGCAGGTCCCTGATCTCCATGTTCCCGAGCCACTGGCACGACAGCAAGGTGATCCTCGCTGCGATGTGGAACCTGGAACCGGTGGATCCTGACTCGGGCGCCCTATTAACAGTGGAGACGCTGGCTGCGCAACTCGAGAGACGACGCTGCGAGGTGTGTCTCCGACCTGGTCCCGGCCTCCCGCTCTTCCGGACGGAGCCCTGTCGCCGCTAACAAGGTGATCTCGACAGGACTCGTCAGGATCTCTTCTCTCCTGGATGGTGAGTCCGATCTCGCCCTCGCTGCTTCTGGAACGAGCAGATCCTGCACGACCTCCAGGAGACACCAGTACAACGACGCATAGAGGCGAGAACGAGCTGCTCGCGCAGCTACCCGATAACTTCATCAGGGGCGCGGACCGCATGCGGGCACGAGGATACCCCACCGCTCGGGTGACCACTTCACCGACGAGGACTGGCGGGAAGGTGAAGCGTCAGCGATGGAGGCGGTCTACGCGGTACTCCTCCACGGGGAGCATGTCGGTGCGATCCATCGCAGGGACGCCTTCACGAAAGTTCGCTCGACCGGGGACCACTGGGACCGTCCGAACCGCTCGCACGCTGGGGCGCTGGTTCGAGACCATCCCGCAAGCAGCCTCGACCAACTGGGTAAGCCCGCTCTCAATCTCCGCCTCGAGGAGCCTAGGGAGCTGATTGCTCGTGAGCAGGGAGTCGACACCAACCGTGAGATCGACCTCCTTACGCGGATCGGGGCGGATCTGCCGGAGCTGTCCAGGTCGTCCCTGATCCCGATGCGCCTGTCGATGAGGGGCTCGAGGCAGGCGGCTGGTGGGCTCGTGAACGTGCCCAAACCCTTCCGCACGCCTGCCTGCCTTTGCGGGATGGGGCTGAAGTTCTCCACGCCAGGGGCGATCGCCCGTACTCCCCGCCCATGGTGAGGATGGCGGCTGGATCGAGAAAACACCTGATGGAACTATCCGCCTGCGGAACGAGGCGCAGTGATGTGGCGCAGGCGAGGTCTATCGCTTGAGGTTCACGTGAGGTACCGCAATCAGGTGGATGAGCTGGAGAGGAGCATGGCCGTCTGATGAGGACGGGCTACGGTGCGCTTCGATCGGACCGCCGACGGGCGGTGCATATTGAGGACTTCGCCCAGGTGCTGGACGTCGGTCTTGGTGAGGGGAACACGCTCCGGTTGAGGCCGTTGCCGCATCTACCGCGGGCGGATCATGCTCTCGCTGCGGGAGATGGTGCGCGGACGGCTTTTCAACCTCGTTTGTCGGGGAACGGGGACGCCCACCTCAAGAACTGGTCACCATCTACCCGGATCGAAGATGCGCGGCCTCCCGCCCACGACTCCCGTACATGCACGGCGTCTACTCAACAGGGCAGACCTCGGCCTCCCTTCTTCGCGTACAACGCGACTCGAGATCCCGGGATCACTTCGCACGGCTCAAGCGGCTCTCACAGTCGTGCGACGACGATGACGTTCTTTTGACGTCGTTGACGAGTGATCGAACGGTTCTGCGGGCCTCCGCGCGCGGTGACGCTTGAAGGCCTACCAACGCGGTGCGCCAGCATGGATTGAGGAGCACCGTGGAGCAGACTCGTCAGCAGCTGACGCAGACCTGACGGACAGGGCTCGATCTCGGAAAACCGAGCCCGCCAGCACATGTGTTCAGGTGGGGCCGCAGCGTTGCGCTGCGGCCCCCACCTCAGTGTCCAGACCCGGGTCAGCTGCTGGGCGGGTGCTGGACTGGCTGGACTTGCTGTTCGACTGGACTGCTGGCCCTGGTTGCTGCCTGGTTGCCGACCGCCGGGCTGACCGCCCTGGCCTCCCTGACCACCGGCGCCACCACCATCCCATGGGGACCGCCCATCCCGGCCGACAGCGCCGAGGCCGTCCCCGTGGCCGAGCCGCCCGACGACGTCGCCACTGTGTACCGCTGGCCCTCCGTGAGCCCCAGCACCGTGATCGCCTCAGCCGTGAAGTCGACCTTGACCGAGGCCACCTGCGACCCGGAAGCATCCGTGACGGTGAGCGTGTCCCCCGCGCTCACCGACGGCGAGCCCGTCAGCCCCACGAGCTGGCTCTCACCGTTGGCGTCCACCGAGCCGTCCATCGCACCGGCCTGCCCCGAGACCACCACGATCCCGCCCTTGACGTAGGCCGAGCCATTGGAGTCGATACCGTCGGAGGAGGCGTAGGAGACCTCCACCTCGCCGCCGCTGATCGTCAGCACCGAGCCGTCGTCGGACTCGGAGTCGGCGTTCTCGTGCCCCTCGATGACGTGGTCGCCGTTGGAGGCGTTGATGCCGTCGTCGCCGGCCGCGATGGACAGCTCCCCGCCGGCCACGTTGACGAACGGCGCCTGCAGCCCCTCATCGGCCGCGTTGACGGTGACCTTCCCGGAGTCCTGCGTGTAGCTCACCCCGGCGTTGATGCCCTTGGGTGAGGGCGTCGAGGAGTCCGCCGTCGACTCCTGCCCGGGCGGGGCCTGCTCCTCAACGGTGGCGTTCGCCTGGCCGCCGCCGGCCGTGATCGTCAGGGTCGTGTCCTTCACGGTGACGTCCGTGGTCGCCGAGATCGCGTCGTCGGTGGAGGTCAGCGTGATGCTCGCCTTGCCCAGGGAGATGAAGCCCTTCGTCTCATCATCGCCCTCACTGGACTTCAGGGCGTCGCCGCCTGCCTCCGCCGTCAGCGTCCCGGACTCCACCACCAGGTAGTCCTTGCCGCGCAGGCCGTCGTCGGCGGCCTTGACCTTGATGGTGGCGTTCCCGGTGATGATGAGGCCGTTCTTGGAGGAGATGCCGTCCTTGTAGGAGCCGGTGACGTCCAGCTGGCCGGTCCCGGTGACGGTGAGGGTGTCGGAGGAGAACAGGGCCGCGGTGGCCTCCTGCCCCGAGGCGTAGCTCTGGCCGTCGGTGAGCGTGTTCTTGGAGTCCTTGCCCAGGACCACGATCGCCTTGCCGGCGTCCTGGATGTCGATGGCCGGCCCGTCCGAGCTCGTGATGCTCGCGCCCCCTGAGGACCAGGCGCACGTCGGCCTTGGGGGCGTTGACGACGATCCGCCCGTTGCTGAGCTCACCGCTGAGGACGTGGGTGCCGCCGCCGCTGATGGTGACGGTGCCCCGTCGACCTTCACGTTGCTCGACGCCGACCCGCTGGCCGAGGCCGACGAGCCCGACAGCGTGATCGTGGTGGCCGACGACGTGTCCGTGGTCCCGGCGTCGTCCGCAGAGCTCGAGGCGTCCTCCACCGAGGCGTTGGCGCCCAGGATGTCGGAGACGCTGGCGCCGGTCGACGCCGTAGCGACCGACGAGGAGATCGTCGTCCACGTCGTGTCCGACTCACTCGAGCTCGAGGCGCTGGCGTTGCCGGAGGCCGAGGAGGTCGAGCAGCCGGCCGCCAGGGCGATCGCGGCCAGGAACGCGACGGCTCCGGTCGCGCGACGGCGGAGTCGGTGAAGGGGCTTGGTCGTCATCGTCTTGGTGGTCTTCATGGTTTCTGGGCCTCTTCTTCTCGGGTTCTCGGGTCCGTGTCGGATCGTGGGTGGTCTGGGTGCGGCGCTCAGGCGGCGCTCGCAGTGGCGCGGGTGGCGCCGATGCCTCCAGGCTGGAGCGGTCGGTGCCGAACAGGTCGGCGAGCTCGTGGGTCAGGGGTCCGGTACCACCGGTTGGCGGGCAGCTCGGGTGGAGCAGTGCCATGCCGGTGGCGTACTTCGAGATGCGGGTGGGGCGGTGGCCGGCGTCCCACAGGGGCGCGGTCCGCGGGCGAGGGGCGTGGCCGGGTTCTTCGTCTCGACGACGGCGACGTCCCGCCACCGCCACCGGCTCGCCGTCGTCGATGGCCGTGGCGTGCGGCCAGGGCCTCGGGGCCCGGCGTCGCGGGTGGTCCTCGCGCGCCGCCGTCAGCGCCGCCAGGTCAGGGCTGTGTCGATGGTGGCCCGGGCCTCGGCGTCAGGCAGGTGCAGGGTGGTGCGCTCATAGGTGGTGGCCAGCACCGGCCGCAGCGCGGCGGCGATCTCCGGGCCGCGGCTGGACCAGTGACCCCGTGCTCGCCAGGCAGGCGGCCACGAAGGCGCGGCCCGGGCCGGTGAGGCGGGAGGCGTCGTCGGGGTGGTAGCCCATACGCCGCTTGACGGTGGTCCGCGTGCGCCGCGGGTCTTGACCTCAGGAAGCACAGGCCGGTATCCAGGTAGGTGCGGTGCGCGACTTGAAGCGCCGACGCCGCTTGCGGGCCGCGAGCATGAGGCCTCCAGCCCCGGGGTGTCGAAGTAGGTCGAGGCGTGGGAGAAGCGCGCCTCATCGATGTCCAGCACCCGGGCGTCGGGCGTGAGCCTGTCCACGAGGTCCTGCGCGCGTTCAGCGGCACCAGGTACTGCGAGTCCACCGGGTGAGCAGGCCGGCGGCGCTGTTGAGCTCGGCGAGGCTGGTCGAGGCCAGGTGATCAGTGCTCAGGGGTGCCGACGTCGGAGCATCCGATCCCGTGGAGGAAGTGCCGGAAGTTTCTCACGTCGTCGTCGGGTCGCGTCGAGTCTCGTCGATGGTCATCATCAGGGTCCTGTCGTTTGTCCTGGTCTGTCCTGTCCGGGTCTGTCCCGCGGGGCAGCGGTCAGGCCGCCGGCGACGGGCCGTGAGCGACGCTGCCGACTGCGCGGCGGAGCGGGTGACGTACTGAGCAGCCGGTGTCATGGTGATGGGCTGGGTCTCAACGGGCCGGGGGCGTACGTCAGTGTGCGCGGCGCCCAGGCGTGCGCCGCTCCAGGACTGGGCGGTCTGCGCCTCGTGGGCGACGGCGCCGGTCGGTTCGGCTGCCGGCTGCGAGGCGGGGACGACGTCGTCGGGGGCCGCGACTCGACGCTCAGCAGGGGGTGTGCCGCAGCACCCGGAAGCGGACGTCGACAATGGTGGTGTCGTTGACCAGGTCGAGGCGCTGGACCTCCACCGAGCGGACCTGCCCGCCCAGGGTGCGCTCCAGGTGGGCGATGAGGCGCGGTCTCGTTGGTGATCGCGTGGTCGAGGACGATCACCTGATGGCGGTTGCGGCGCATGAGCGCGGGGTGGTCACCGACCCACAGGGCCGCGACGACGGTGCCCATGAGGGCCGCCACCATCCCGATCGGCGCGGTCTGGATCCCGCCGAGCAGGCCCAGGGCCAGGGCCGCGAAGAAGTAGGCCACCTCGTGCTGGGCCAGCTCGGTGGAGCCAGACGGATGATGGACAGGACGCCGAAGAGCCCCAGTCCCAGGCCGGCCGCGACGCTCGCCGTCGACAGCAGCAGGGTGACGGCCAGGGACGCCCACGTTGACGCCGATGTAGGCGGCCATGAGGTCCTTGCGCGAGTGGCGTGGGGCGTGAGCGCCCCTGACCAGGACAGCGAGGGCGATCAGGTCGGCGGCGATGTAGGTCAGGGTGGTCAGGCTCATCGGGAGGCTCCTGTCAGGGTCATTCGGACCGGTGACGAGGCCTGGCCGCGGGGTGGCGGCAGAGGTGAGCCTCAGGCGCCGCGGTGCCGTGCGGCTCCGTCCGGTGAGAAACAGTCAACGGGCGCATTCCATGAGCGGGCTGTAACAGGGGCATGGGGAGGGCTGACTGAGCCGGCCGCGGCATGAGGACGAACAGCGCCTCCGGAGGCGGGCGGTGCCCGTGACCTCCGAGGCGCTGGTGAGGGTGAGGCGGAAGCGTGGCGGCTGCGGCTCAGGCCGCGAGCTGGCGAGACTGGGCCTGACGCCAGTAGCGCCCCCAGGTCCCGCTTGATGGTGCGGTTCCACCGGTTGGTGGGCAGGTTCGCGTACAGCAGCGCCATGCCGGTGGCGTACTTCGAGATGCGGGCCGGCCGATGCCCCTGATGCCACAGGAGGCGGTCCGTGGGGGAGGCCGTGGAGGGGTTCTTCGTCTCGACGACGTTGAGGTGATCCACTGAGACGCCCTGCTCGAGGCGCTTCCCATCAGGGCCGAACAGGTCCCAGGTGAGCTGGGTGTCGAAGGTGGCGCGGGCCTCGTCGTACGGGGCAGGTGCAGGGTGTGGTGCGGCTGTGGGTGGAGTCCATGACCGGGACGAGGGCGTCGGCGATCATGCGCGCCTCGTCCGGGGAGCAGGTGGAGGACTCCACGAGGCGCTCGATGACGAACAGGCGACCGTCGGGCGTGATGCGGTCGGCGTCGTCGGGGTCGTACTTGAAGCGGTCCTTGACCGTGGACTCGCGTGAGCCGTTGGTCTTGACCTCCAGGAAGCCTACAGTCCGGGTCCAGGTAGGTGCGGGTGCGGATCTTGTAACGCCGACGGCGCTTGCGGGCCGCCAGGAAGTAGGCGTCCAGGCCGGGGGTGTCAAGTAGGTCGAGGCGTAGCGGAAGTGGCGCAGGCCGTCGATCTGGAGGACCTGCGCCCGCGGGGCCAGGTAGTCGATGACGTGCTGGGTGTCGCCGGGGGGACCAGGTACTTGCGATCCATGCGGGTCAGGAGGCTCGCCTCGGAGTTGAGCTCGGCGAGGTGATCGTGTTGATGCCGTCGGTGTTCAGCACGGTGCAGTCCTTTCCGGGATCCCAGGGTCGCGGGGCGGGGGAGCCGGCGCTGCTGGGTGGCGTGGCCGCGTGACTGGCGCGCGGTGGCTGCGATGGTGGGACGCGGTGTGCGACGTGTCGACTGGCGAGCGTCGAGCGCGGTCAGTTGTAGTGGGGCTGCACCATGGACGGTGGGGTCGCTCACCGCGCGGCTGCTGGGAGGCCTGCTGCGGTGACCGGTGATCCAGTCGTACCGGGGTGGGGCGGTGGCTGCTCTCGCGCGCTGTCGGCCACGGGGGCCTCGGGCCAGAGCGCTGACTGCGTGGGCTGAGCCTGAGCCTGGGGAGGGGCCTGAGTGAGGCCTGAGGCAGCTCCTGGACCAGGTGGGGACTCTGCGCAGCTCCGCCTGCTTCACCTGGGCGGCCTGGCGGCGGAGCCGGCTTTGACTGTGCGGGACCGAGGATGCAGCCGGTAGTGAACCTCCCAGCGATGGTGGTGTCGTTGACCAGGTCCAGGCTCTTGAGGGTCGACGCTGCGCACCTGGGCGCCGAGCAGGTCCTCGAGCTCGGTGATGAGCTCGTTCTCGTTGCTGATGGCCCGGTCGAGGGTGATGGTCTGGTTGCGGTTGCGGCGCATGCGCGGGTGGTCGCCCACCCACAGGGAGGCGAGGGATGAGGGCCATGAGGATGGCGACGATGATGAGGTGGGTCTTGATGCCGCCGAGCAGGCCCAGGGCCAGGGCCGCGAAGAGTAGGCCACCTCCCCTGGGCCGAGGGAGGAGCGCAGGCGGATGATGGACAGAACGCCGAAGAGCCCCAGGCCAGGCCCGGCTCCGACGTTGTCGCTCGTTGACAGCAGCAGGGTGACGGCCAGGACGCCCACGTTGACACGCCGATGTAGGCGGCCACGAGGTCGCGACGACCGTGGCGGGAATATGAGCGCCCCGACCAGGGGCGTGAGTGCCACCAGATCGGGCACCGATGTAGGCCAGTGTCAGCGGTAGATCGTGCAACACCTGCTGCGCGAGGGATGTCCTTGGGGGAGGGGGCTGGGAACCGTATTATTACGTTATCATAACGACAAATCAGTCTCTATAAAAAGCGCTAGAGCGTGAGCCTCTTGTTCGGTGTGAGGCTGCGTACTCTCACTCCGACCCTCAGTGCTTCTGCGGCTGCCTTCGGTCTGCGACATGTGCGCCGCAGGTGGCACGCGGAGATAATCGTCCTTCAAAGCACACTTTGTCGGTCTCTGGTCGCTTGCTGGGTGTTTGCTGGGTGTGGCGACACGCCGAACGGGCACCTCTGAGAGGGTGAATTCTGCGTCTTCATCCCCAGGGCTGGGGGTAGAGCGCCGACGGCGGCGGCTCCTCCCTGTGGTTAAGGGGGCCGAATAGATGTCACATCCGTGCAGGACCATCGTTGTGCGGATTGTGGAGGTGGGGCCGAGCGTCGCCGGCGAGGCGCCCGCGGACTGTCTCCACCAGCCGTCCACAGTGCGGTGAGTGTTTTTCCACAGAGGAGGGTGGTGTGCACAGGACCACGTTGGACACAGCTATCTTGGGGTGATGGACCCGGATCACCCCAAGGGGTAGTGTCTTGCTCCGCGGGGCCGTTCTGGCCTCCCGTGAATGACAAGCGTGTGGTGCCGCCGGCGCAGTCCCTGCCCAGGGACGGGCCGCAGTCACCGCCACCCGACCCTGAGGAAGAGACGGACATGGCGATCACCATCTACAGCAAGCCCAACTGCGTCCAGTGCACGGCCACCTACCGCGCTATGGACAAGGCCGGCCTGTCCTACGAGACGGTGGACATCTCCGTGGACGCCCAGGCCCTCGAGCAGGTCAAGTCCCTGGGGTACGCCCAGGCCCCGTCGTCGTCGCCGGAGGGACCACTGGTCCGGTTTCCGTCCGGACAAGATCAAGACCCTCGCCCTGGCCGTCGAGTCCGTCGCGGTCTGAGACCGCGGGGGCGCACTGTGAGTAACAGGCCCCTGCTGGTCTACTTCTCCTCCACCTCGGAGAACACGCACCGATTCGTGGGCAAGCTCGGCTTCCCGACGGCGCGCATCCCTCTGAGGCGCACGGAGCCGCCACTGACCGTGGACGAGGGAGTACGTCCTGGTCGTGCCCACCTACGGTGGCGAGCTCCGTCGAGGGGCGGTGCCCAAGCAGGTCATCGCCTTCCTCAACAACCCGGACAACCCGGGCCCTGTGCCGGGGCGTCATCGCCTCGGGCAACACCAACTTCGGCCAGGCCTACTGCCTGGCGGGTGACATCATCGCCAGCAAGCTGGGGGTGCCGTTCCTGTACCGCTACGAGCTGCTCGGCACTCCCACGGACGTCGCACGCGTCAAAGAAGGATTGGAAGACTTTTGGCAGACACGCTGACGGACACCGGCTCAGAGACCGTGTCCTCCCGGATCTGGACTACCACGCGCTCAACGCGAGCTGAACCTCTACGACGCGAACGGCAAGATCCAGTTCGACGCCGACCATGAGGCGGCTCGGCAGTACTTCCTCAGCACGTCAGCAGAACACGGTCTTCTTCCACGACCTGGAGGAGAAGCTCGAGTACCTGGTCGAGGAGGGCTACTACGAGGCCACATCCTGGACAAGTACTCCCCGGAGTTCGTCAAGACCGCCTTCAAGGCCGCCTATGCCCACAAGTTCCGCTTCGAGACCTTCCTGGGTGCCTTCAAGTACTACACGTCCTACACGCTCAAGACCTTCGACGGGAAGCGCTACCTGGAGCGCTTCGAGGACCACGTCACCATGGTGGCCCTCACCCTGGCCGACGGCGATGAGCAGCTGGCCTCGACCTCATCGACGAGATGATGTCCGGCCGCTTCCAGCCGGCCACCCCACCTTCCTCAACGAGGGCAAGGCCCAGCGCGGGCGAGCCCGTCTCCTGCTTCCTCGTGCGCATCGAGGACAACATGGAGTCGATCGCCCGCGGCATCAACTCCGCCCTCCAGCTGTCCAAGCGCGGTGGAGGAGTGGCCCTCCTGCTGAGCAACCTGCGGGAGATGGGCGCCCCCATCAAGCGCATCGAGAACCAGTCCAGCGGCGTCATCCCCGTCATGAAGCTGCTGGAGGACTCCTTCTCCTACGCCAACCAGCTCGGGGCCCGCCAGGGCGCAGGGAGCCGTGTACCTGCACGCCCACCACCCCGACATCATGCGGTTCCTGGACACCAAGCGTGAGAACGCCGACGAGAAGATCCGCATCAAGACCCTCTCGCTGGGCGTCGTCATCCCGGACATCACCTTCGAGCTGGCCCGCAACAACGAGGACATGTACCTCTTCAGTCCCCTACGACGTCGAGCGCGTCTACGGCATGCGCTTCGCGGACATCAACGTCACCGAGAAGTACCGCGAGATGGTGGACGACGGGCGCATCAAGAAGAAGATCAACGCCCGCACCTTCTTCCAGACCCTGGCCGAGATCCAGTTCGAGTCCGGCTACCCGTATGTCATGTTCGAGGACACGGTCAACAGGGCCCAACCCCATCAAGGGCAAGGTCGTCATGTCAACCTGTGCTCCGAGATCCTTCAGGTCTCCGAGCCCAGCGAGGCTCAACGAGGACCTCACCTTCGCCCACGTGAGCAGGACATCTCCTGCAACCTGGGTAGCCTCAACATCGCCAAGACGATGGACTCCCCGGACTTCGCCCGCACCATCCGCACCGCCGTGCTCGGCCTGACCGCCGTCAGCGACCAGACCCACCGGCCCAGCGTGCCCTCCATCGACCGGGGCAACCACGAGTCGCACGCCATCGGCCTGGGACAGATGAACCTCCACGGCTTCCTGGCGCGCAGGGCGCATCCACTACAGCTCCGAGGAGGGCCTGGACTTCACCAACGTCTACTTCGCCAGCGTCCTGTTCGCCGCCCTGACGGCGTCGAACGAGATGGCCGTGGAGCGTGGGGAGAGCTTCGTGGGCTGAGGACTCGACCTACGCCAGCGGCGAGTTCTTCGAGAAGTACGTGACCCAGGACTTCGTGCCGGTCACCGAGCGCGTCAAGGAGATCTTCGCGGCCTCCAGCGTGCACGTGCCCACGCGTGAGGACTGGGCCGAGCTGGCCGAGAAGATCAAGAAGGGCGGCCTGTACAACCGCAACCTGCAGGCCGTTCCGCCCACCGGTTCGATCTCCTGCATCAATAACTCCACCTCCTCGATCCACCCGATCGTGGCCAAGGTGGAGATCCGCAGGAGGGCAAGATCGGCCGCGTCTACTACCCGGCGCCCTTCAGTGACGAATGACAACCTCGAGTACTGCCCGGGACGCCTACGAGATCGGCCCGGAGAAGATCATCGACACCTACGCCGTGGCCACCCAGCACGTGGACCAGGGGCTGAGTCTCACGCTGTTCTTCCCGGACACGGCCACCACCCGCGACGTCAACCGCGCGCAGATCTACGCCTGGCGCAAGGGCATCAAGACCCCTACTACATCCGCTGCCGTCAGGCCGCCCGTGACCGGTACTGAGGTCGAGGCTGCGTCTCCTGCATGCTGTGGGGCGGCCACTGTCGGCTGCAGGCCGCAGATCGACGTCGGGGCCGAGAGGACATGGCTCCTCGGCCCCGACGTCGTGCTAGATGAGGGAGTTATGTGCGTGAACCGCGCCGCAATACGGGGCATTGCCGTCTTAGGAACTGCGTCCAGTAGATGGCGTGGACGTCCGCGCGATCCGGGGCGTGGCTGCCTTCATCGCAAGGCGCTGTTCGAGGTTGCCGTCGGAATCAGGTTCGTCCTCGGGCTCGCGCCACACCTCGTCGCAGCGGTGGACGCTTGTGGCGATGAGGCGCGCGTTGGGCAGGTCCACGGTGCGCACCCAGTGACCGGCGTCGAGTGCGTTTTGCCGAAGTCCTCGTGCCGGTTGATGAGCTGCACGACGAGCACTCCTCAGGCACGTCGATGTGGATGAGGAGGTCGATCGCTCCGTACTGCGCCCCAGCCGCGAGTCTCGAGCGCAAGGTAGTTGCCCTCGGTGACGACGACGCCGGTTCCGGAGACGACGCCCCCGGCCGACACCGACTCGTGCAGGTCCCGCCGATAGACCGGGACGAAGACCTGATGGGCGCCGTCGACCGCACCCGATCAGGGCTGCCAGGTGCCTTCGACGTCGAGAAGGTGTCCGGGGCGCCCTTGCGGTTGCGGCGCTCCAGGTCGTCCAGGACGGTATCGGACAGGTGGAAGCCGTCCATGGCGATGAGCCCGGCGAAGAGGTCGGCCTCCTGAGCCTGCCTTCCAGGTCGGCGGTGATCGTTGACTTCCCCGAGCCGGGGGCGCCGGTGAGTCCGACGATGAAGCGTTGGGGTGCGTCGTCGGTCGCCAACCGCTGCGTGAGCTGGTCGACGAGGTTGCTGATAAGGGTGGAGGTCTCGCCCACCCGAACCGTGGGGCTCATGGAACTATTATCTCAGTCAACTATCTGACTGAGGGAGCGGACGCAGCATCTGTATCCATTGTGATGCCTTGAAGACCGAGCGCCGGGGAGCAGGTGCGGCGGCGCAGTAAAAAGCGGTGTGCTTTAGCGGGTTGAGACGTGATGGCCGCAAAGTTGTGACTGCCGATGTGTCTCGCATCACTGAACGACACTCTTGAGGAATCTAGATTCAGACAACTGTAAGCATCTTCTCAGAATTCTCTCGAAAGGTCGCCCGTGTCCGCCATCCCTATCCCCAGGGTGCTTGGTACTCCTCGGCGCGCGATAGGTGCTCTTGTCGCACTCGTCGCGCTCGTCGCCACGCTCCTGACGGTCCTGCCCACGCAGGCCCGAGCCGCCATCAACCCGAGATCGCCGTCTCCGGTCTGTCGCTCGTAGTCTCCAACGCCAACGGTGTCGAGGACAGAGAACACCTCAGTCAAGGTCGATGACATCCTCAATGGAGAGTTCGCCTGGGATGCCCGCAACGCGCCAGCGCCAAGAGTGGCGACTCGCTTCCAGATCCATTTCGCCTAAAGCAGTTCCGCAACCGGGAGAGCCTCTCCGAGCCGATGAAGGTCTCCACCGGGTGCGGAGCACTCCATCGGCAGTGCGTGATGGACGACCACGCCATCACCCGCCTTCAGCAGCACTCTCGACACCATCGTCGGCCAGGGCTTCACCGGCCTGCGGGGTGATGGGGCGGCGCTGTTGCGCTGGCCTCTCAGGCCAGCAATTCGCCAATGTGACGTTCGATGCCAACGGCAAGCAGACCGAGGTGCCCGTGCCCGGCGGCAAGATCGCTGAGAACGTCGGACATGCGCACAAGCCGCAGTGGATGAGCAAGTGGGCCGCCGATATCACCAGCACCTCTAAGACGGTGGACTGGGAGGTGACCTTCGGACCGGACTGGGTCAAGGAGGCGCTTGAGAAGAACGGCCAGTCGCTGACCGTGGACGGCAAGACCCGCTCGACCATCACCTTCTCCGACCAGCTGGGTCCTGGGCAGGTCTACGTCCCGAATAAGAGCGACTGGAGGCGAAGATCCGGAACCGCCCAGGGGCGGAACTACATCTACGGTCAGGTCACAGACGCCAGCGGCACCGACCAGGACACCAGTCAGGGCGACTTCGACCTCGATTTCGCCATCCAGGGCAGCACCGCCACCATCACCGTGACCGGCCCCTTCGCGCCGAAGACCAACTATCACATCTACTACTCCTCCACCCCGACCACGGCCGATGGCGTCGTTCAGGCCGGCGTGGAGTACACGAACAAGGCCTCTGTGGTGGGGAGCGGTCTGGAGCACTCCTACTCGGTGCACTACAGCAAGTCCTTCACCATCAATGTTGAGATGAAGCCTGGATTTGGTGGGCTGGACATCACCAAGGCTCCTCACCGGGTCCGAGACCGGCAAGGTGCCGGCCGGCACCACCTTCGTGGTGGAGTATCAACTACGCCCTGCCCGGTGGTGCCACCGTGGACACCTACCGGGGTGGAAGGCTCCGGGGACCGTTAACCAGGCCCGCACCGGTGGCACCACCTCCATGACCGTCACCGTTGGTGAGAAGGCCGTGTACAACGGCACCTTCCGGTTGGGACGGTCCTGACCCTCGACGAGGACACGACGACGGCCTCGGCCACTCCCGCCGGTGTCGCTTGGGGCAGCCACACCTTCGCAGTCGAGGACCAGAACACCAACAGCGTGACCATTGAGGACCAGGGAGTCCACGGCAGTGACGCTGCGCAACTCCGCCGATCCCGCCGCTGTGGAGGAGGGTGACTTCACGGTCACCAAGGCTCTGGCCGGTGATGGTGACTTCAGCAAGTCCACCTTCGACTTCACCTACACCTGCACCGACGGCACCGAAGGGTCGCGTGACGGTGACCGAGGCCGCGACCTCGGAGAAGTCCAAGAAGGTCAAGGCTGGATCGACCTGCACCGTCACCGAGGACAGCGCCAAGGCCGGTCAGGATGGCTACACGCTGACCGCCCCGGCAGCGCAGACCGTGGCGATCGCCAAGGACCAGACGGCCGCGGTGACGATGACCAACACGTACGCCCGCGACATGGGCACCTTCTCGGTGACTAGGGTCGTCACCGGTCTTGAGTCGGTGGACAACGAGTTCGCCTTCTCTACACCTGCGACAACAACGTCAAGGGCACGCTGAAGGTCAAGGCCGACGGATCGGTGGCCTCCGGACCGAGCTGCCCGTGGGTACCAAGTGCACCATCGCAGAGGACGCTCAGTCCGCTCAGGTGAAGGGGTACACCCTGGAGGCGCCCGCCTCCCAGGAAGTGACCATCAGTGAGAAGGAGAAGGCGGTGCTTGTGACCTTCACGAACGCCTACACCCCTGAGCCCGAGCCTGAGCCCTCGCCGTCTCCGACGCCGGAGCCCACACCGGAGCCCTCGCCGACTGAGCGAGACCCCGAAGCCTGAGCCCTCGCCGTCCCCGACGCCGGGCCCACACCGGGAGCCCTCGCCGACTCCGAGGCGGAGACCCCAAGCCTGAGCCCTCGCCGTCTCCACGCCGGAGCCACACCGGTCCTCACCGACTCCCAGCGAGACTCCGACGCCTAGTGAGACTCCGACGCCTAGTGAAACTCCGGACCCGAACGAGTCCTCGACGCCGGTGCCCAGTGAGTCGCCGTCTCCCGCTCCGAGCGGTACCCCGAAGCCGAGCGACCCCGCCACGCCTGGTGACCCCTCCTCGCCGAGTGTTACTCCGCCTGCCACACCCAGTGAGCCGGCGAAGCCCCAGGAGCCTTCTGGAGGCCCTCTGGCCAGCACTGGTGTCAGGATCGGTCTGCCGCTGGGTATCGCCGTGGTTGCCGTGATGGGAGGGGCTCTGCTGGTGAGCCGCCGCCGCGCCTGACGTCGGCTGCCAGTCCCCGCTTCTCATCGGGATAGGGTCCCCGGGCCCACCTGAGTTCTGCACTCAGGTGGGCCCGGGGCGTCTTGCTTAGCCGGTGGCTGCGCGAGCCGGAGGGGGCGATCACCCGGTGCCGTGTGCCGGAGCGGGATCCTACGGCGGCGCCAGCTCGTCGTCGGCGCAGCATCGTCCGTTTCCTTCTGACCGCCATTTCCCTGGTGCGCACGGGTGCTCCGGTTCGTTGCCGATGGAGTGGCTGCTGGGTGTATCCGGAGGCTGCTTGTCTTGTGTTTCAGGAGGCCTTCGTCAATTCCGGTACCTCGAGACTCATGTGGAGTAAACACCAGGAGGTTTTTGCTGTGTGGTCTGTGGTGCCTTGTCGTGTTACTCGTGGTTATTGCGGGTACTGGGCTCGTTGTTGGGGGCGCGCCATACTTTGTCGCAGCGGCGGGCGCTTGGGTGATGAGACGGACGTTGGGCGGGTCCACGGTGTGGTCGCCGTCGACGCCCCCATTCCGCCCATCTGCTCGGTTAGCGACGAAGTCGTCATCGTCGTCATCATTTCGATGCCCAATGGCCACAGACTCGTGACGCACACCTGAGATTTTCGCCATTGTTATCCGTAAATATGGGATCTAAGTTCAGCGAGTCATCAATTGAGTGTCGGAATTCTCCCGAAAGGTTTGCCGTGTCTCAGATCCCTGCCCCCAGAGCGTTCAGGGTGCCCGTACGTCATCAGGCGCTCTCCTCCTGCTTGTGGTGATGGTCGCCGCAATGCTGACGGTCCTGCCGATGCAGGCCCGAGCCGCCATCAACCCGAAGATCACCGTCTCCGACCCGTCACTGACTCCTTCCAACGCCAACGGTGAGGAGGACCCGAACAAGACCGCGGTCCAGAGCGGTGACTACCTCAAGCTGAAGTTCAGCTGGGATGCCAGCAAAGCGGACGCCAAGGGTGGGGACTCCTTCGAGATCGGACTGCCCGAGCAGATCCGCAGTAAGGACAAGATCACTGAGTCGATGATGCTCAACCACGATGGCATCAACACGAAGGTGGGTGAGTGCGTGGTGTCCGAGCGCACCATCACCTGCACCTTCAACAGTGAGCTCGACAAGGTGACCGCCCAGGGTTTCAAGGACCTGCGTGGAAACGGGACGTCTCATGGTGGCTAACGGGGCCACCGACCTCCCAGCCCTGCCGATCAAAGGCCAACGGTGTGGATCACATCCGTGGCCGTTCGGTGGCAAGATCGGCGCTTACGTCGAAGGCCCCTACAAGCCGGAGAAGGTCACCAAGTGGGCCAGCGACCTGACCGCCGACTCCGACAAGGTGGCCTGGCAGCTGATCTTCGGCCCCGACCAGATCAAGGCGGCTCTCGAGGAGAACGGCCAGTCCTTGACCGTGGACGGCAAGACCCGCTCGACCATCATGTTCACCGACGAAACCGGCCCGGGCAGAGCTACGTCACCGCCAAGGACAAGTGGAGGCTGGAGCACCGGCGACCGCTGAGGCAGAATGCCAGTTCCGTCCAGGGCTCACGGACGCTGCCGGAACGGACCAGAACACCAGTGCGGGCGACTTCGACCTCGATGTCACCATGACCGGGCGACGTCGCCTTCATCAGGTGACCGGCCCCTTCGCACCGCGTAGCAACTACATCGTCCGCTACGAGTCGACCCCGGACACAGAGAATGGCAAGGTTCAGGCCGGTGTGCGGTACAAGAACGACGCCATGGCGCTGGGAACCGGCTTGCGGGGCACCTACGCGGTGCACTACGCCTCGTCCTTCTCCATCAACGTCGAGATGAAGCCCGGATTCGGTGGGTTCCGAGATCACCAAGACTCCTCACTGGAACGGAGACCGGCAAGGTGCCGGCCGACTCCACATTCAACGTCAGTGTCCACTACGAGCTCCCCGGTGGCGCGAAGGCGAGCGCCTACCCGGACTGGAAGGCCCCAGGCACCCTCAACCAGGACGGTACTGGTGGTGACCTGAAAATGAACCTCGCCATCGGTGCGAAGACGGTGTTCAAAGACATCTTCCCCACCGGAACGGTCCTGACGTTCAACGAGGACCCGACGAAGGCCTCGGTCACCCCGAGGGTGTCGTCTGGGGTAAGCCGGCCTTCACGGTGAACGGTCAGAGCGCCAGCACCGCGACCATTGCGGACCAGGAGCGCGCGTCCGTGACGCTGAGCAACTCCGCGGATGCCGTGCCCGTGGATCACGGTGATTTTCACTGATCACGAAGGCCCTGGCCGGCGACGGCGACTTCAGCAACTCGACCTTCCTGTTCACCTGCAGCCTGCACCGACAAGACCGCAGGCTTCCTGATGGTGAAGGGTGGGAAGACCTCGGACACGTCCGAAGAGGTCAAGGCGGGTTCGACCTGCACCGTCACTGAGGTCACCGAATCCGCCTTCCGGACGGTGTACACGCTGACCGCCCCGGAGCCCCAGACCGTCGCCATCGCCCAGGATGAGACGGCCAATGACGATGACCAACACCTACACGAAGGCCAAGGGCTCGTTCTCGGTGACCAACACTGTCATGGGTGCCGAGGTCGAAGACAAGGAGTTCACCTTCACCCACACCTGTGACAACGGGGAGAAGGGGACCCTGAAGGTCAAGGCCGATGGCACGGCGGTCAACGGCCCGGAGCTGCCCGTGGGTACTGAGTGCACCATTGAGCAGGACGTGAACACGGCACAGGTCGATGGATACACCCTCAAGGCCCCGCATCTCAGAAGGTGATTGATTGGCGAGAAGATGCTGGCCATGAACCCCGCCGGCACCTACACCGCTCTTGAGTGCCGACGCCGGAGCCGACTGCCGACGCGAGCGTGAAGCCGACTGCTGAGCCGACTGCGGACGCGACTCGCTACCCCGAGTGCGGACCCGGCTGCTGAGCCGACCGCCGACGCCAGCGCAGAGCCGGGCGCCAAGCCCAGCGCTGACGCCAGTGCGGATCCGAACGCTAAGCCCAGCGCTGACGCCAGCGTGAAGCCGACTGCTGAGCCGACTGCGGACGCGACTGCTACGAGTGCGGACCCGGCTGCTGAGCCGACCGCCGACGCCAGTGCGGATCCGAACGTCAAGCCCAGCGCTGACGCCAGCGTGAAGCCGACTGCTGAGCCGACTGCGGACGCGACTGCTACCCCGAGTGCGGACCCGGCTGCTGAGCCGACCGCCGACGCGAGCGCGGATCCGAACGCCAAGCCCAGTGCCGATGCGAGTGCTGACCCGGCTGATAAGCCGGCTGATGAGGCGAGCGCTGCCCCGAGCGCAAGCGCGAGTGCCTTTAGTCTCTGCGAGTGACCCGTCGTCGTCCGACGCGACTCCGCAGGTCACGCCCACCAACTCGGCGGCACCGACCCCCGGCTCCCGGGCTGCGTAGCCCTGCGGGGAGTCCGCTGGCCAGCACTGGTGTCAGGATTGGTCTGCCGCTGGGTATCGCCGTGGTTGCCGTGATGGGAGGGGCTCTGCTGGTGAGCCGCCGCCGCGCCTGACGTCGGCTGCCGTCCCTCGCCCGCCTCATCAGGATGGGTCCGGGCCCACCTGAGTGCAGACTCAGGTGGGCCCGGGCATCTTCGCTCCAGCAGCCGAGGCAAGCCGGAGAGGGAATGATGCCCATCCCGTGCCGGAGCGAGGCCCTAAGGTGGCGCCATGGCTCATCGTCGACAGCAGCATCTCGGTTCCTGTTCACCGCGCTCTTCCTGGCGCGCCCAGGTGAATCGGTCCGGCTGTGATGAGGCTGGTGGACGGGGCAGCCCTCCCGGGGCGCATGATTCTGACAGGCACTTCAGTCGCTTTATCTCTCGACCGTGTCGGACCGAAGGACTGCGTGGAACGGAAGGCGTGCGCTTCCAGATGGAAGCGGGTGACTTTTGATGACGGATTCCCATCCGTCGAGGGTGAGAAGATACTCGAGGCAGCACGGAATTCCGCCTCTTAGCGATGGTGATGATATGAATCGGGTACGTGCCTGTGGCAGGAGAGGCTGTCGGGATTTCTTGACGCGGCGGAGTGACGTCTGATGAGTGTTCGACGTCGTGAGGTACTGGTGCTGGGCGTCTCCCTGTCGCGTTCGGAGTAGCGGGGTGCTCGCCCGGCGTTTTGCGCGCACAGGAGGAAGCGGAAGGTGCGTCAGTACCTCTCCGGGCTTGACGCGGTCGTATCTGCGCAGGTGGATGTGCGCGCGGAGTTCTTAGCGTCAGACCGTTGGATGGTGGATGTGGTGCTCAAGCGACAACCCGTCTGCTGAATCAGTGGCGACGGTTGTGCGTGACGCCTACACCAAGGTGCGGAACCTGGCCAGGGGTTGACGAGGTGAATATGCATGTCTCCTGGGATCAGGGTGAGACCTCCGTGTTCTGCAACCTGCCGATGAAGGATGCTGACAAGGCGGCCTCCGCTACGGTGGAGGCGGTATCGCCCGGCATGGAGCGAGTGCAGGTCGCCGAAAAGAGAATATCCTTCGATACCGGACTGCTGAGACTCTCCCGGATCATTTCATCCTGTCGCCCACCTCCCCGGCGCTGAGCCTCGACTCATTCGAGATCGAGCAGAGCATTCTGATTGGGCGGTCGTACTGCTTCGTCTCTCACGCCAAGGGCAAGGACGTCACGTCCGTGCCGATCAAGCGTGCGCTGGAAGCCATTCCCTCCGACAAGCGATACGGAGCGGTCGTGAGCCTGGAGGCGGAGGATGAGGATCGCCATCAGACCCGTCTGACAGTGAGGATTGGGGCAGTACGGGCAGGACGTGGATAGTCCAGTCCGCCGCTGCGGTTCTGGCCACGGTCCTCGGCAACCAGGTGCTCCAGCGGGTGGAGCCCTGAGTACCGCGGTGGAAGACAGCAATCAGCCCACGATGGTCGTCTTCGACATGAAGTCCGGTGCCGTGGTCGGCCAAGGCGACCCGCCCGAGCAGGGCGCGCCCATCCTCGCAGCCGCCCAGCAGGCGGCTGCCTCTCCATCCTGATGAGGAGCGGCCCCGAAGGCGTCCCTGCCGTGGTCACGTATGCCAGATATCAACATGGAAAGGGGAGTGAGATCGATGAGTATTCGACGTCGAGAGGTGTTGGCACTGGGTGTCGCGTCTCTGGCCTTCACTGTGGGTGGATGCTCACCGTTCGCTGTTGCGCGCAGCAAGAAGAAGAGGAAGGTGCGCAAGTATCTTTCCGGGCTTGATGGCGTGACATCTGTTGAGATGTATGTCAGCCCGAACCTCATGTCCGATGATCGCTGGTCTGTGACTGTGAATCTCAAGGATGATCCTGCGCAGGACTCAGTCCTTGCGATCGTTCGCGATGCTCGCAATGAAGTAGTGGAACTGGTTGATAGTGACGAGGTGGGTATTGAAGTCAGGTGGGTTCAGGGGACGACGTCGATGTCCTGCAACCCGCCGATGAATGATCCCGAGAAGGCGGTGTCAGCAGCCATGAAGGTGGTCTCTTCTGAAATTGAGAGTGGGGCTCACTGAGAGAGAATCACGCTTCGCTATAATGAAGTACAGACCCCTTCCGGATGACTTCATCCTGCCGAAGACGTCTCCGATCGCGAGCGTTGGTTCACTGGAGACCGAGCAGGATGTCAGGGTCAACTCATTGTATTGCGTCATCACGCACTCCAGTGGTGTCGATCTCACTCTGTGCCGCTCAAGAAAGTGTTGGATGCTGTTCCATCGGATAAGCGATCTGACGGGGCGTTCGTGCGCCTGGACGCGGCTGATGTCGTCAATCATCGGCCCGGTTTGGTCGTCAATGGACTGGGGAAGTATGAGGATGGTGCGGATGTTTCGTCCGCCGCTGCTGTTCTGGCGACGGTCCTCGGCAACCAGACCCTTGAGAGGGTCGAACTGGGCACGCAGATCAATGACGACTACGAATCCAAGAGCGTCACCTTCGGTATGAAGTCCGGTGCCGTGGTCGGCAAGGGAGACCCGCCCGAGCAGGGCGCGCCCATCCTCGCCGCCGCCCAGCAGGCGGCCGCTGCTCCTCGTCATAACAGTTGTTCCAAGGGAATTGCGGTCAGTCTGCGCCCATCTGGAGCCGGTCCCAGGATCGGAGGGTGACCCAGGCGCCGATCGCGGCGGTCATCACCGGTGTCGCCAGCAACGGCGTGCTGACCTCCGTCTGGTGCGAGGCCCACACGATCGGGATGGACCACGGGACGTAGGAACCGAGCCCGAACCCTGCGGCAAGATTGGCGACGACGAGGATCACCAGCGTGAGCCCGATACCGGCCAGGTAGCCGCGCCACCGCGTCGCCGCCCACATGACCGGCAGCACGCTTGCGCCCAGCAGGGCGGCAACGAGCATCAGTGCCGTGCAGCACCCGGCGGCCCCTCCGGTCCCAGGCCGAGCAGCAGCCCCGCCGCTGTGAGCGCTCCTGCTTCAACAGCTCCCAGGATGGTCGCCCAGGTCAGAACCACCGCCATCTTCGCCGCCGCGATGATGCCCAAGGGAGGCGGAATCGCGAACAGGCCGACGACGGTGCCGTCGACGAACTCCCGCCCCGTACTCCACGACATCACCACGCCCACGGCCAGGAGCATCGTTACGCTCACACTCGTCGCCCCCAGGGCCGTGTAGCCGTCCCAGCCGGGCGAGGTCACCATTGAGGCGGCCTTTCGACCCAGATCAGTATCTCCGGCGTGCATCGCGGCGGCATACCCGCCGACCGTGGTCGCCATGACCAGAACGAGGGCGGCTGCCGTCGCTACGCGCACGACCGTGCCCCGAGCCGCCATGTGGGCCTCGAGACCGATCACGACCCCGACGGTGCTGCGATCCATGGCCATTAGGGAGACCTCCGTCCGTTCGCGATTCGCCTCCGTGCGGGCGTCCGGCCCCGCCCCTGACTCCAGGACAGTGCTGTCTGCGGCCAGGTCCGCCGCCAGGACGGCGTCGAAGAAGACTCTCTCAAGGTCGGTGCCTCCGGGGCGGGCGGGTTCCTCAGGCACGATCGTGTCGATGATCCGCCCCCGGTGCAGGACATCGACACGGTCCGCGATGCGCGTGAAAGCTCATCGAAGTGGTGCCCGGTCACCAGCACCGTTCCGCCGCGCCCGGTCACCTCCCGCAGAAGATCCCTGAATCCGACGACCGCCAGCGGATCGAGTCCATTGGTCGGCTCATCGAGGATGACGACGTCCGGTTCATGCGCCAGGGCGCCGATGAGCCCCACTTTCTGGCGCGTCCCCAGTGACAGGCGGCGTGCGGGCGCATTGAGCCAACCGGTCAGCGCCAGCGCCTCACTCATCCGTTGCACTGCCCGCTCGGTGCGCTCAGGATCGGCGCTGTGGAGCCGGATGGACGCCCTCGATGTTCTGCCGAGCCGTGAGCCTGGGGTGGGAGAAGGGCCTCTCCACCAGATGGCCCACCCGCCGCCAGACATCCCTGGGGGAGGAGGCGATGTCGCGGCCGTGCAGAAGAACCCTGCCGGCGTCGGGACGCAGCATGCCCAGGATAACGCGCAGAGCCGTGGTCTTCCCGGCGCCGTTGAGACCCACGATGGCGCGACACTCGCCGTCGGCGAGTGAGAGGCTGAGGTCGCGCAGAACAGGCTTCCCCGCAGGGCGACGTGGACGCCCTGCAACCTCCAGGGCCGCTGGTGCCGTACCGCTCATGCTTCCCCAGCAGGCTGAAAAGACCCCTGACTGAGGGTTGCTGCCGCATCGGCCGCCCCGGTGTCGGCGTGCATTGCTCTCGCCGGCCCAGGCGAGCAGGGAGGCCGCTCGCCGCTCCCATGACGGCTCCGGCCGCGGCCCGCGCCGCGCGCGTCGTCCACCCCGGGAGCGGCAAGTGCCGCGGCGATGGCGCGCTCGGTCTCCTGACCCGCGGTTCGCACGGCGGCCGCCAGCGACGGGGTGAGGGCTGCCAGCCGAATGCGTTCATGGAACTCTTGGGAGGACATCTCCTTGCGCGCCGACTCTGACTCATCGCCGCAACGAGGCCCCGCACGGCTCTGGGTCAGTGGCCGCCACCGCTGCGGCTGAGCGCGCACCGCCTCGGCGATGAGCGGATTGAACAGGTCGCTCACCACCACGGCCTCCTTGGTGGGGAAGTGGCGGAAGAAGGTCATGTGAGAGACCCCGGCGGCCTTGGCGATCGCGGTGACCGACGGCGTCGAACCCCTGCTCGGTGAACATCCGCAGTGCGGTGCGCCGAAGCAGGTCGGCGGTGGAGGCGCGTGGGCTCATGCAAAAATGTTAGTCACTCACATTGTGTGAGTCAATAACATCTCTGGTCGTCCTCCCGTCCGGAAGCCCCCGACGGCAGGAGCGCGGCGGGCACCACAGTCGCCAACCGGTCGGGCGTCACTGCTAGCCGGTGGTCTCGTCGGTAGCATGAGGCCAGCGCAGCCAACCCCGGGAGGAAACCGATGCACGAGCCCATCGAGCTGGTCGACCGTGTCCAGGCCATCAACTGGAACCGCCTGGCCGATGACAAGGACCTCGAGGTCTCGGGGACCGCCTCACCGGCAACTTCTGGCTGCCCTGAGAAGGTGCCGCTGTCCAATGACGTGCAGTCCTGGGCCACCCTCAACGAGGCTGAGAAGAACATGACCACCCGGGTCTTCACTGGGCTGACCCTCCTGGATACTCATCCAGGGCACGGTCGGGGCGGTCTCCCTCATCCCGGACGCCCGCACCCCCCACGAGGAGGCGGTGCTCACCAACATCGCCTTCATGGAATCGGTCCACGCCCGCTCCTACTCCTCGATCTTCTCCACCCTCATCTCGACGGCGGAGATCGACGAGGCCTTCCGCTGGAGCGAGGAGAACGAGAACCTCCAGCGCAAGGCCCGCATCATTCTGGACTACTACCGCGGCGACGACCCCGAGAAGCGCAAGGTCGCCTCCACCATGCTGGAGTCCTTCCTCTTCTACTCCGGCTTCTACGCCCCCATGTACTGGTCCAGCCACGCCAAGCTGACCAACACCGCCGACCTCATCCGCCTCATCATCCGCGACGAGGCCGTCCACGGCTACTACATCGGCTACAAGTACCAGCTCGCCGTGCGTGAGTCCTCGCCCGAGCGTCAGCAAGAGCTCAAGGACTACACCTTCGACCTGCTCATGGAGCCTACGACAACGAGGAGCAGTACACCGAGGACCCTCTACGACGAGCCTCGGCCTGACCGAGGACGTTAAGAAGTTCCTGCGCTACAACGCGAACAAGGCCCCTCATGAACCTGGGCTACGAGGCGTTTCTTCCCGGCCGACGCCGTCGACGTCAACCCGGCGATCCTCGCCTCCCCTGTCCCCCAACGCCGACGAGAACCACGACTTCTTCTCCGGCTCGGGCTCCTCCCACGTCATGGGAACGGCCGAGGCCACCCAGGACGAGGACTGAGACTCTGAGCGCATCCGGGCGGAGACGGGAGCGCTCCCCCGGGACAGGGCTCCCCATGGTGGAGATGGCGCGTGCGGCGCACACTTTCGCTGTTCCCAGCGCGCCAGAAAGGAACTCCCATGCGCTCCTCCGTCAAAGTTCTCTCCGTCGCCGCCGCCCTCGCCATGGCTGTTGGACTGTCCGCCTGCGATGAGCAGGACATCGCTCAGCCCTCACCCGGTGGCGCCTCCGCGACCGCTCCGCCGAGACTGACTCGGACGCCTCGGACACCACCCCTCCGAGGACTCCAAGGATGCCAAGGACTCCAAGAGCAAGGGTGGCGAGACCACCAAGTCCGGCTCCACAATTCAGAACATCAAGCCGGTGACCTTCAAGGATGAGGAAATCGGTCTCACGCAGACCTGCGACAAGGTAGTCGAGGACTACGCCGCACCGAAGTACAAGAAGACCCACGAGTCAGACACACGTCTACCTGCTTCACTGCACGCTCGAATTCAGTGGAGATATCGCCTACAGCAGCACACCTCAGACTCCACCTCACTCCAGGACAAAACGAACCACTAGCAAGGCGGACGAGTACGGAGCGCTGGTGGCCGACGACCCTGAAGGATGACGGTCTCGAGCCCTTCGACTCCGAGGACTCCGGCTCCACGAAGGTTGAGGGCTGGCTCGCCTTCGCCGCTGTGTCGGAGTCGAGCGCACTGAAGCCCTTCTCCGAGGGCACCACCAGCATCGTATACAACCGCGAGGCCGGAAAGGGCATCCAGTCCGGCAAGCAGTACCCGGCCTACTCCGACACCCAGGACCTCGTGCTGAAGTAGATCTGATGACACTGTTCCCTCGGCGGCCTTGAGATCCCCGCCGACGTCGTTCCCCGGCTGCCGCGTCCTCCGTTCCCACGGGTTTGAAGGACGCGGCAGCGCGTGAGGCAGTGGCATGCGGCGGTTCAGCCGGCCTCCGGCGCCCCCCATCTTCGGTAACGTGCTGTCATGACGTCATCCGAGGTGACTCGCCCTCGCCCGACGGCGCCGCCCGTCTACCGGGACGGCCCGTCCAAGATGTCGGAGGTCGACGCCCGCTCCTGGAGCATCGATGACGTCCTCGACGCTGTCTCTTCGCCATCGCCGCCGTCGCCACGCTGTGGCTGGCCTGGCTGCTCATCGGCTCAGGCTGGCACCTCGATGCGGCGCTCGTGGTCAACTCGCTGCTGTTCTGGGCGGTCCTGTCCCACCTCGCCCTGCCGCGCCTCCACCAGGTCCTCACCTGGCTCTACGTGCCCGACTACTTCATCGGCCGCACCCGCACCCCCGACGGGCTCCTGGGCGACCCGGTCAACCTCGCCGTCAAGGGCGACGAGGAGGACATTCACGAGGCGATGGTCGCGGCCGGCTGGGTGCGCGCCGACCCCATCACCCTGCGCACCTCCTGAGGATCGTCATCTCCTCGCTGCTGCGCCGCTCCCTACCCGGCCGCCCCCGTCTCCAACCTCATGCTCTTCGGGCGCAAGAGCTTCGCCTACCAGAAGGAGGTCGAGGCAACCCCGCCCAGCGCCACCACATCCGCTTCTGGTACTGCCCGCCCGGCTGGTCGCCGCCCGGCGGCGGGCACGTGACTGGCTGGCCGCCGCCACCTACGACCGCGCCGTCGGCCTGAGCGTCCTCACCCTCCAGGTTACCCACAAGATCGACGCCGACATCGACATTGAGCGCAACTACGTCGTCGACGACGTCCGCTGGGCCAGCGAGGCCGCCGAGCTGGAGATCTGGCCGGACTTCTTCACCTCCTACCACGACAAGAATGGGGGAGGGGACCGGGTGGTCACCGACGGCGCCCTCCACGTGCTCGACCTCAATCGAGGTGGTCCCCGGCTCCGACGCCGGGCTCTCCCTGCAGCAGGCCCGCCTGGCCGACCTCGAGGCCCGACGGCGCCGCCCCAGCCGCACCGTCATCGCCCTGGCGCTCATCGGGCCCATGCTCGCGGCTGAGATCCTGCGCGTCGCCCACATCGACATCACCCAGGTGCTGGAGGCCGCCCCGATCCCCGAGGAGGACCCGGCGGTGGTCACCGCCGTCGTCGCCGTCATCGCCACGGTGTCCGCCGGCCTGACGCTCCTGACCGCAGCCCTCGGGGTGGCGGCCTGGCGCGGGCACCCGCGCGGCCGCATCGCCCCTCATGGCGACCCTCGTCCTGGGCATTGTCACCGACATGGCTCAGGTCTCCAGTCTCGGGTCCGGCAGGCGACTCTTGGTCTGGTCGTCACCAGTGCGCTCCAGGTCCTGGCCCCCTGCTGGCGCTCTCGGGCCGCCAGGTCCACGAGTGGGAGCGCGCCCGCAAGGGAGGAGCGTCTCGCCGGCCGCGCGAGTGCGCAGGGGCGACCGGGCGGCAGTTAGGGCTGGGCTCATGAGCGAGTACCTGGCAGGACCGCAGGACAATGGCGCCGGCAGCGCAGGGGCCGGCCGGTCGGTCCGGCCGGCACACCAGCCATGTCAGTCATGTCGACAGGTCCCGGCCCGTCGACGGCGCCCGCGAGCACGTGCGCTTCGGCATCCCTTCAACGGGGTCCTCCCCATCTGGCACGACGACGCCACCATCACCCTGGCACCGGCCCGCCGACGGCACCGACCTGTCCACCGTCCTGGGCATGGGCGGTGGAGTCCGAGCCCGGCCCCGCCCAGGCCCCGCCGGTTGGCAGGAGCGCGTCGAGACCGGCGTCCTCACTGATTCCGGCCGCCTCCCTGCTGCTCAAGGCGGCCACGCCGTCGGGCCGTCGCGCCATCAACGACCCGGTGAGGGCGCCCCCATCCCCCTGGAGGCGCCGCTGAGCTACGCGGGAGGCCATGGAGGGGTCTTCGACATCGTCGGCTTCGGCATCCACATCGGCCGCGTCATGCTTCGCGCCGCCCGCGACGGCGGCATCGTCCTGTTCACCCTGCGTGCGCCGCGCGACCCCGAGCCGCCACCACATCCTGTCCGTGCCCGCGAAGGTCGACGACCACGGGCATCATGAGCTCCATCTGGGGACTCTGCAGGAGATGGAGGGCGGCGCCTGGGACTCCGCCACCCACCAGGACGGCATGGCCCTGCTCGATCTCACCATCCCCTACTCCGACCTCGTGGCCGAGGCCGGTCCCAACGGCGAGGAGGTGCCCTCGACGCCGACAGCGTCCTGGGAGATGGCGCAGCCGGTTGTCCAGTGCATCCTCAAACCCGGCTACCCCTTCGCCCTGGGCGCCTCCATACTCCTGCCGCAGGCCGGCTGAGACGAGGGTGGGCTGCGGGCCGGGTTGGGCCGACGTCGCCTGGCCCCAGGGCAGGAGTCGGCAGGGGCAGGCCGTGGAAGGTGAGGCCCCGGCCCTGGGATGACAATGCCCGGCCCCGAGGTGGGGAGCCCGGCATCGCCGCCAAGGTTCGGCGTAGTTGATCCCGCAGGCCGCCCAGTGTCCACAGCGCTGACATCAACGAGCCTGCCGTCGAAGGACTCCTTGAGGATCGTTGGAATTCCGCGGTTCCTCTTCGGGGTGCGGCGCCTGTGCGGGGTTGATGTCAGCACCATGGACACCGGCGACCTGACAGGCCGCTTCCCTCGGCCCGCCGTCGCCTCCAGAACAACTGCCCCGCCCCCGTGCTCCCGCCTGAGAGGCCAGAACAGTCACATGCGTCAGAAGTCAGGAGACAAGGAAGCCGGGCGGCGCTCGGGCGTTTGGTGGGGAGGTAGGACCGCGCTCAGGCGGTCGGCGGGCGGTTGAGCCGCGCACGAGGAACTCGGTGGGGATGATGATGCTGCGGCTGCCGTCCAGGGGCCCGGAGGCCGCCTGCTCCAGCACCAGGTCCACCATCTCGTGGCCGTGCCGTTTGAAGTCCTGACGCACCGTGGTCAGAGGCGGGAAGCTGTACTCGCCCACCGCCAGTCCGTCGAAGCCGACGACTGAGACGTCGCTGGGCACGCGCCTTCCCTGCTCGTGCATGGCCCGGATGAGGCCCAGAGCCAGCTCGTCGTTGGCGCAGAAGACGGCCGTCACCTCCGGGTCCGCGGCCAGGCGCAGGCCAGCCTCATAGCCCGCTGCGGCCTCCCAGTCGCCGGGTATCGGCTCGGGAACCTCCCGTCCCGCCTCCCGCAGGGTCCTGGCCCAGGTGGCTCTGCGGATGAGGCTGGACTGGGAGTCCTCGGGCCCACACACGTGGTGGACGGTGCGGTGCCCCAGCCCAGAAGGTGTCCGACGGCGTCGCGCACCCCGCCGACCTGGTCGGCGCTGGCCGAGGGGTAGTAGTCCACGAGCGTGGAATCCGAGACCGCCACCGGCATCGAGGGCGGTAGGGCCAGCTGCTCGCGTCCGGCCCGCCCTGCCTGCACGACGACAAGCCCATCGATGGCCTGGTGGGAGAGCCGGTAGACGGCCTCGCGCAGGTCGTTGGAGGCGGGGTGCTCCACCTGGACGAGGTTGACGGCGTAGTCGGCGGCGGTGGCGGCCTCCAGCACGCCCGCGGTGGTCAGGGCCTCCCGGTGCGCTGGATCTGCTGGGTCAGTACGCCGATCGTCTTGAAGGAGCCGCGGCGTAGGGCCCTGAGCCGCGCGGTTGGGGGAGTAGCCGAGCTGGTTCATCGCGCGCAGGACCCGCTCGCGGGTATCGGGCCGGACGTGCTCCGAGCCCGCCGCCACGCGCGACACCGTTTGAGCCGAGACGCCGGCCAAGCGGGCCACGTCGCTCATCGACGGCGCTCCCCGCGCCCCTCGGCTCTGCCCTGGCATGACGCGAGGTTATCAGGATTGTCAGGGCAACCGCATCCCTGACGATGTGATGACGTTACCATGTCGATCCGCCTTTGAGGTCGGTGGAGTCAGAATCTTGGGAGTAGATCTGCCTCACTGGAGCAGATTTCATCTACTATGTTAACGTCAACAAGCAGGCGTTGCACTGCTGCGCGTCCTCTGTTCCCGTCAACCCCCTGGGGAGCCGAACAATGATCGTTCCTAGACACTTCGAGGACCTCGACGTCCTCCATGAACACACGCTGCCGCCACGCTCCTACTACGTGCCCGCATCCCGACCCATCGCCACCAGCCCCTGGAGGCGGGAGGACTCGACCGCTTCCACCTGCTCAGCGGCCGGTGGGCCTTCCGCTACCTGCCCAGCGTCCACGAGCTCACTGAGCCCTTCTGGGAGGAGAGGCCCCGAGACCGACGACGAGCACCGCGAGGAGGGCCCCTGCCGCCGTTCCGGAGGGCTTCACCATGATTCAGGTGCCCAGCACCTGGCAGCACCTGGGCTACGACCACCACCAGTACACCAACGTCCGCTACCCCATCCCCTTCGACCCGCCCTTACGTGCCTCAGGACAACCCTGCGGCGCCTACATCCGCGACTTCGAGTACACCCCGGACCCCGCCGCCCCCAGCACCTACCTGACCTTCGAGGGCGTGGACTCCTGCTTCTACGTGTGGCTCAACGGCACCTACGTTGGCTACAGCCAGGTCTCCCACGCCTCCGCGGAGTTCGATGTCACCGAGCTCGTCCGCCCCGGCGCCAACCGTCTGGCCGTCCTGGTGCTCAAGTGGTGCGACGGCACCTACCTGGAGGACCAGGACAAGTTCCGCACCAGCGGCATCTTCCGCGACGTCTCACCTCCTGAGCCGTCCGGCCGCCGTCCTGTTCGACTATGTCACCACCACCTCGCTCGGCCCGGTGGTCGGAACCGGCTTCGACGCCGGCCCGTCCACCGCCCTCATCAAGATCCAGGGCGCCTACCGGGGCGGGCCCGTCCCCACCTCCGTCGAGCTCGTCGACCACGACGGTGCAGTGGTGGCCGCCGGTGAGCTGGAGCCCTTCGCCGGCGACGACGGCTATACCCACCGGACCCGGCTCACCGTCGAGGCCCCCTACCTGTGGAGCGCCGAGGACCCCTACCTCTACACCCTGGTCATCACCACGCCCGACGAGGTCATCACCGACCGGGTGGGCATCCGCGAGGTCGCGGTGAGTGACGCCGTCGTCCGCCCTCAACGGCCGGCCCATCACCCTGCGCGGTGTCAACCGGCACGACTCCGATCCCGCCACCGGCCCCGTCGTCGACCTGGAGCACATGCTGTGGGACCTGCGCCCTGATGAAGGAGCACAACATCAACGCGGTGCGCAGGCCCCACTATCCCAACGATCCGCGCTTCTACCAGGCTGTGCGACGAGCACGGCTTCTACGTCATGTCCGAGGCCGACAACGAGAGCCACGGTACCCAGAGCCGGTTCCTGGCCGACCCCTCCTGGGACAACCAGGTCGAGCACTGGAACGAGCCCATCGCCGATAATCCCGAGTGGACCGAGGCCACCGTCGACCGCATGAGGCTGTGCGTCCACCGCGAGAAGAACCGCCCCAGCATCATCTCCTGGTCCGCGGGCAACGAGTGCTCCCTACGGCTGCACCCTCGAGGCGGCGCTCTTCTGGGTCAAGGACTTCGATCCCACGCGGCTGACCCACTATGAGAGCTCCTACTACCGCGACTCCAAGCGCCGCTACGACTACTCCTGCATCGACCTGTACAGCCGCATGTACCCGGCCATCGAGGAGATCCGCGACTACCTGGACTCCGACCCCGACAAGCCCTTCATCCTCGTGGAGTACTGCCATGCCATGGGCAACGGCCCCGGCGACCTCGAGGACTACTGGGAGATCATCCGGGCCGACGAGCGCATGTGCGGCGGCTTCGTGTGGGAGTGGTGCGACCATGCGGTCACCGCCGGGACCAGTGATGACGGCCGGCCGGTCCATCTCTACGGAGGCGACCACGACGAGGCCGTCCATGACGGCAACTTCTGTGTCGACGGGCTCGTCTCGCCCGACCGTGTCCCCCACCCCGGCCTGGCCGAGCTCAAGAACGTCCAGCGCCCCGCCCGCGTCATCGAGTACGACCAGGACGAGGGTCTGCTCACCATCCACAACGACCTCGACCACACCGACCTGTCCCAGTACCTGCGCATCTCCTACGAGGTGCGGTGCGACGGCGTCGTCGTGGACCGTGAGGACCTCGACCTGGTGGAGCCCGTCCCGCCGCACACGAGCGTCATGCTGCGCTGCGAGCCGAGCGTCCCGCCCACCGGGCCGCTGCCACCTGCTGGTCACCTACCGGCTCGCGCGCCCGACTCGCTGCTGGCCGCCGGTCACGTCCTGGGCTTCGACGAGATCGCCCTGCGCAACGCCGACAGGCGCCACCGGTGGGTCGCCGCGCTCGCCAACCGCCCCATCGGTGAGACCCGACTTCCGGTCAGACGTGAGGGCACTCGGATCGAGATCGACAGCGACAGGCTGAGCCTGCGCCATCGACACGCGCACCGGTCTGCCCGGCTCTCTGTCCACCGAGGGCGCGAGCTCCTGGACCGCCCGGTCGAGCTCAACATCTGGCGGGCGCCCACCGACAACGACCGCCACGTGCGCCTGGAGTGGGAGCGCGCCCACTACCACCAGGCCGTGGCCCGCGCCTACGGCGTCGAGGTCGATGAGGAGCCCGGTCGGGTCACCGTCAGCGCCGACGTCGGCCTCGTGGCGCCCTCGGTCCAGCCCGCTCTGCACGGACGACTTCTCTGGAGCCTCACCGACGACGGCGTCCTGAGCCTGGGAATGCGGCTGCGCCGGACGCTGGGCTTCCCGAGCCTGCCGCGCCTGGGACTGCGCCTCTTCCTGCCCGAGTCCATGAACCAGGTCGACTACTACGGCCTGGGCCCGCAGGAGAGCTACATCGACAAGCACCGCGCCAGCTACCACGGGGCCTTCAGTGCCGAGGTCGTCGACCTCCACGAGGACTACATCAGGCCCCAGGAGAACGGCAGCCACGCCGACTGCAACAAGGTCGTCCTCTCCGGAGGCGGGCTGAGCCTGGCCGCCGTCGGGCCGACCCCTTCTCCTTCAACGCCTCCCGTACACGCAGGAGGAACTGGCTGCGCGCCGCCGCAACACCGAGCCTGACGCCGTCGGGCAGCACGGTCCTATGCCTCGACGCCGCCATGGCCGGTATCGGATCCAACAGCTGCGGGCCCGCCCTGCGGCCCCGCTACCAGGTCGACAGCCAGGAGCTGGGGATGGAACTCCATCTCCTGCTCAACCCCCTCATCACTCACGCCAGCACTCACAACGAGGTGAAGCCATGAGCAGCGACTCCGCCGGCAACAAGACCGGCGCCCCCACCGCAGGAAGCGGCCTGGAGGCGGCCAGTGAGAGGAAGTACCTGAGGTGGTACAACAAGGTGGGCTACGGGTCGGGCGACGTCGCCGGCAACGTCGTTTACGTCCTGCTGACCTCCTTCGTCATGATCTACCTGACGGACACCGTCGGGCTGGATGCGGGCGTCGTCGCCACGCTTCTGATGGTCTCCCGGCTCTTCGACGGATTCTCCGACCTCATCTTCGGGGCGCTGCTGACCGCACCAACACCCGGATGGGCAAGGCCCGTCCGTGGATGCTGTGGGGGTTCGTGGGCTGTGCCATCCTGATCATCGCGATCTTCGCGATCCCCACGAGTCTGGGGAACATTGCTAAGTACGCCTGGTTCTTCATCGCCTACACGCTGCTCAATGCCGTCTTCTTCACGGCCAACAACATCGCCTACTCCTCGCTGACCGCACTCATTACCCGCAACGGGGCCGAGCGTGTGCAGATGGGCTCCATCCGTTTCGTGTTCGCCTTCGGGACGAACCTGCTCATCCAGAGCGCCACGGTGGGTGGTGTGGCCCATGTTCGGTGGCGGCGCGAGCGGTTGGCGGACGATGGCGATCATCTACGCGCTGCTCGGCCTGGCGGTCAACACGCTCTCGGTGCTCTCGGTCAAGGAGCCTGCCGCCCGAGGAGCTTGAGGAGGAGCCCCGAGGAGGACAAAGCTCTCGGTGGGTGAGTCGGCCAAGATGCTCGTATCCAACAAGTACTATCTCATTATTCTCATCGTCTTCCTGCTCACCCAGATCTTCACGGCGATGCTCAACATGGGCATCTACTTCATGAAGTACGTGCTGGGCGATGCGGACCTGCTGAAGACCTTCGCCTGGTCCATCAATGTTCCCCTCATGATCGGGCTCCTCATCACGCCGTTGGTGGTGAGTCGCTTCGGCGGCATGTACCGGATCAACATCATTGGCTATGTCATCGCGACTCTGGGGCGGCTCAGGGTACTCGTGGCCGCTTACATGGACAGCCTCGCGCTCATGCTGTTTTTCTCCGGGGTCGCGGCTCTGGGCATGAGCTCGCTGCAGGGCACGCTCAACGCCCTCATCGCCGAGGCCTCGGAGAACACCTGGCTGCGCACGGGCAAGCGCATCGACGGGCTCATGTTCTCCCTGCACCTCGCTCGGTGTGAAGGTGGGTGGCGGGCTCGGCGCGGCCATCTCCGGGTGGCTGCTGGCCGCCGCCGGGTACGACGGGAACCTCAAGGTCCAGCCGGAGTCCGCCATCCAGATGATCTACGTCATGTACGTGTGGTTGCCGCTCGCGGCCAACGCGCTCATCCTCGTCCTGCTCATGCGGCTCGACGTCGAGAAGGTCAACACCCGGCTCAAGGAGGAGGCCGATGCTCGGGCCGAGGCGGGAGGCCGGCGCCGGGGTGACCGGCGGGGGCTCCGTGGTTTTAGGTGAGGCCGACGACGCCGTCGGTGGGGTGATGTCGTCGGGAGCCCGGGCGCTGCTGCGGGCACCTCGGAGGGCGAGGACTCGACGAGCTGAGGCTGCGTGAGCGGCGTGACTCACGGGTGGGGGCGAGACTGAGGCGACACGGACCGTGCGCCCTCGCCCCCACCCGCCTTCCCAGGGGCGGAGTGCAGGCGGAGTTCTTCTCGCCGGCGCGCTGCCCGTCGGTTGTCTTCGCCTGCGTCGCCACCGAGGACCTACTTTTCCGATCGAGCACTGCGTTGTCCTCCAGGCTACTGGGGTCTCCCCGCCGTCTTCTGGGGGAGAACGCAGTCCTGGTGCCGAAAGTAAGTCCTCGATGGGGTGGTGGCTCCCGCGGCGCGGGTGGCTGGGCCACGATGGACTCACGCGCCACCTGAACGACCTGACCCGCCCCACCGTCCCTCCGGCGCCATCCAGGGAGCGCATGCTCGCCAGACCGAGGAGCGCTGCGGCATCGTCGGCCGGGCACTGGCCCTGCCCGACGACGCCGGAGCCCCCTGCCGCCCTGAGCACATGTCACCTCGCCGCTGGGATTCAGTCACCAGACCCTTGATAGACTTCGCGCTACGACGACGCACCCTGGGAACTCAGCCTGGGATTCAGTCACCAGACCCCTTGATAGACTTCACCGCCGTCTTGAACTGCTGCGCAACGAGCTGGGATTCAGTCACCAGACCCTTGATAGACTTCGGAGAGGCGCTGCCCCCGGTCAACAGCCGCTGGGATTCAGTCACCAGACCCTTGATAGACTTCCCCTCGAGGAAGAGCAGTAGCCGTGGGCGCTGGGATTCAGTCACCAGACCCCTTGATAGACTTCCGACGCGCAGCCAACCCCAGCAACCACAGCTGGGATTCAGTCACCAGACCCTTGATAGACTTCCCGAGCGTGCCGGACGTCTTGCAGTCCCGCTGGGATTCAGTCACCAGACCCCTTTGATAGACTTCACCGCCGCAGCTGGTACGCCGCGGCCGAGCCTGGGATTCAGTCACCAGACCCCTTGATAGACTTCTGATCACCGCTGACAGCGCCAACCGCGGCTGGGATTCAGTCACCAGACCCTTGATAGACTTCTTCGACGGACGATCCCGTGCACGCCGAAAGGCTGGGATTCAGTCACCAGACCCCTTGATAGACTTCAGAAACGTCTGTCAAGGGGGTCTGACCAGCGTAAACACCTCGTCAGAGGTCAGAAGATCATGAGCTGTTGGGGCTCTGACTCAGGCTCAACGGGCTCTTCGTTGCGGAAACAGAGCGTGCGCGACCACTCGCGGTCGGTGACATACAGCATCCTCACCTCACCTCCGCGCGGCAGGCTACTCTTGATCGAGCCCACCCTGCGAGGCTCGCCGGCCACGGTTGGGGAGTAACGGACGTAGACGCTGTACTGGAGCATCCAGAAACCCTCATCCAGGAGAAGGTGCCGGAAACGAGTCGCCTCCTTGCGCTGCTCCTTCGTCGCAACCGGCAGATCGAACATGACCACGCACCACACTGGATCATCCGCCATCAGGACTCACGCCTAGGTCCGGTCCAAGATGGGACATCCAAGCGGGCTCGGTCCCCTCACAGTACTGACCCAAGTGCTGAGCCAGCTCCTCCAAGACGGTTGGGAGCGTAGCGCCGTCGTCACGGAACGGCTGTTGCACTGCAGCAACCAGAACCTGTTTCACCTGCCGCTCAGCGGGACTCGCATCAAGATCCAGATGCAGCACAGCATCATCCACCGCAGGACGGAAGGGTTCGATGATGTCATCCACCAGGTTGAACATATTGCCGCGTCCGTGATGGAACAGCCCGAGCGTCGGGCTAAGCCCGGCGCTCACCACCGCTCGGATCCCGTGAGCGCGCAGGACTGCATAGCCGTAGTTCAAGCAGCTGTTGCGGTGATCCTCCGCCTCCGGGCGCCGGAGAAAAACACCCTCGGAGGCGAACAGCCGGGACCAGTACAGGCGAGCGGCATGGGCCTCGACATTCTCCGGGTCACCCGAGCGCACCGAACGCGCCATCTCCTTGAGCCGGGCCGCCGCAGGACGATCCTTCTGAAGCAGAACAGTCGCCTGCCCCAACACCTTCGCCCTCACCAGACGACCCCAAGCATTCTTCCGCCGCGGCTCAGAGAGCCTGCGACTGCGCCAGCTGCCTGGCCCCAACGCGACCATGCTCATGCCACGGATAGGCGGCGCCTTCGGGGACGCCCCGCCAGTCGCAGAACAGCACGACGACATCCGCGCGCAGTAGACGATGCACGACAGCCGTCGAGAAGCTCACGTGGGGGCCCATGAGGGATCACCGCCACATCGGCTGTCGGGACCCGATGCTCACCGCCGTCATCCTGGTGGATGCAGATTGCTCCGCGATCCGCGGTGATGCGCCCCTCCAGCGACGAACAGTCAATGATGCGCCAGGCTGAGTCCATCGGCCATCCTCACTGATAGTCCAGGAGGTTGGGAGATTAGATCTGCTGGAATACCGAGGGCGCCCTAGGGCGTCGCGCCGAACAACAGTAGGATGTACTTTGGTCAGTACGTTAATGGCGACTCGCCATCCTTTGAGTTCAACGATTTCATTCACGGCGCTACTTGGATTCTCTAATCCTTCCGCGGCAAGGACTATTGGTTTCAATGTCACCATTGTTGGTGTCGTAACCACATATGCGCCAGCGTGGTGTTGGGAAAGTCTTCAGGAAAAGCGCCCAATGGCGTACTTTGTGAAGGAGTCAACGTTGATCTCCAGTTCGTCACCCACCACGACCCATCCCAGATAGGTGGCATTGCCTGTGGTGATGGCCTTCCGAAAGCCTTTCGGCTCAGCGCACCTCATGCTGATCGACTGGGGTGGGATGACTGCAGAGAAGAGATCCCCGTGCCGCTGACTGAGCAGGTCATGAGTGAAGACGCGGAGCATCGCGTAGACGGGCTTCTTGCCCTCGACACGGTAGATGCGGGCGTGATGAATTGATGGCCCGATTTCAACGAATCCGCTGCGCACGGCGATAGCCCCCAAAGGGGTCTCGTCTCGATCGCTATCTCGTCTTCTTTCGTTTTGGAAAATACTTGAATGTGGTCGGAAGACTTAATTTCGTGACCGTGAACTCTGATCGCGCGGTCCTCCCGTGCGGGAAGACCGTTCTTCTCGTCGAAATCCTTCTCCCGAGTGAGTGCGCACCACAGTGCGGGAGTGCAGGCGCGGTCGATCTGCTGCACCGTCAATCCGTCGCCGAGGCGGTGGGAGACTAATTTTGACGGATTAACAGTATGTGCGTTGCCGTCAGATAGTCGAAGGCGAATGTTTTGGGTGACGTACACTTTATCTTCTGCCAGGCGCTCGTTGAACAACTCGGTGAGATGAAGCATGTGGCCCCGCCACATCTCGAAGTGCTCTCGCGCCCCCACGGTCGAGCCCGTGTACTGCTTCCAGGTCTGCTCCTTGCCAGTGAGTCGCTGTTCCCCGCGAAGACTTGATCGTTCTGCCAAGGTCTTGGCAACACTTGCCTCCATGAGTGCCACAACACTCGCGTCCACAGCGTGGTGTCGGCGGTCGATTCGATCCTTGCGTCCTTTCTCTCCGATCAGGTTGATGCGGGAGTCGATGCCGGCCGCCTTGCGAGCTGCTGCGGTGATAGAGCCTCGGTAGACCATGACGGTGGTCTCGGGATAGGCGGCCGCAATGCGATGGTGCAGCTCATTGGCCATCCAAGCCACAGACTCCATGCTGCGCTCATCGATCTCCGGATCCTCCTGGGTGCGCCGAAGACGAGCGATGACCTCCTTCTTAAGGCGTGTCAGGTCTTCGGATGATGTGTTAGGAGTCTGTTTGCGCCAGCCTCGCACTCGACCAATAGCTTTCCTTCACTCCGACGTGAGGGATCCCGCACTTCTGTGCCCACACTGCGAATGGGGTGTTAGACTTCGAACGGTTGCAGCGCTCGCAGACAGCCACAAGATTCCGCGGCGATTGTTCGATCCTGGGCCAGCCTGAGGGAACGATGTGGTCCAGCTGGCATGTGTGGTAACCGATTGTCGTCCCACAGTACAAGCAGGCGCATCCTTGTAACTCTAAGGCGTCCAAGCGCACGATGTCACCTCGGCTTATGTGTCCCTCCTTGCCGTAGTCGCGTTGAATCTTCTCCATCGCTTCCTGGTTGTCGTTGTAGCGACGCCTGTTCGCCTTATCTCGCTCGTCTGCCATGCGCTCGCTGGTGAACCCGTCACGAACATGCTCCACGTGAATGACCTCAGGTGTACCCCACATACTTTCGACCGCAGAGAGGTACCGTCCGACGATTTTGAGAGTCCGGTCGACGGACGGATTGCCAACCGGAGCATTTATAGCTTCAGCTGGAGGAGCCCATGAGTCATCGACGCCGAAGAGCCGCTTACGTGCCTCGTGCAGATCGTCAGTCGTCGCAAGCATGTGGTCACTGAGAGCCGTCAATGACTCCCGCGAGTACGCCGCGCGGCCGGCTGGAAGGTGGAGGGAGTCGAGCTTAGCCTGGTCCTCCTCCGGCAGCTCGGCGATGATCTCGGCGCACTCCGAGTCGGTAGGGTCTTCGTAGAGGTAACGAATCATGGCGCCCCGCTGCTCGCTGTCAGCCTCCTCCCACCAGGTCTTTAGTGAACTGATCTTGGTCTGGCGCATGATGCGGTCTGTGGCGTCGATGGGCGGCCTTGCCGCAGATCGTTCGCCGTCGTCTGTGAGTACAGCGGTTCCTCGTAGGTCCCTGCGATGCACGCCTAGTTTCTCGGCCACGTCAACCCAGGTCAGGTCGGCTTTGCGAGTCCTCCGTGAGGAAGGTGACCACGTGGCGGCGCTCGTCCGCTGTCAGCGGCCGATTCTCTCCTTTGGTCTCGCTGATGCGGAGATTGGCGACGATGGAGATGATCCGGAAGCGCTGGAACTCCGGATCGCACTTCGGCGCGCGCCGGAAGGAGCCCTGACCGGGAAGCGGGTCGGAGCCACACGGGAGACGGCTGATCCGCGTGGGGACTCCGCCTTGAAAACGGCCCGCAGCAGCTGCTTGCAGACATCGGGAGAGATGCCCTGACGGTCGCAGATCTTCCGGATCTCGTTGGCGTTGTCGCTCTGATGCAGCTTGCCGAGAATACCCTCCGGGCCACGCATGCTGATGTTGTGGGTTAGCGCCACCTGGGCCATCGCCTGCCCGGGGGTGATGCCGTCGTCAAGAACCTCGCCCGTGGTCGCCAAGATGCGCTCACGCAATGCCTTCATGAACGGGGATTCTCTGCGGGTGACAACAGCGATTCAACCTTCGAGTACGGGTTGCGCCACCCCCGGTGCCGTGCAATGTGGCGCACTGCCATGGAGATGGCCGGGCCGCGCAGCTCCTCGGGGAGTTTCTCCTCGACCAATCGGGCACGCACCCTCCACACCCGGTACGGGTCGGTTTGCTCATTTAGGTCGAGGAACTCTCCTGGCGTGGGGATCGGGAAGCCCAGGTCGCGCAGCACCTCGTCAAGTTGCTGGAGCTGTGTGCGTCGGTGATGCAGCAGGCGCCGGGCGCGGCGGGCGATGCCGGAGAGCTTCTTACGAGTATCGTGATCCTTTTTCCCTTCCTTGCCGACCCCGGAGTCGTGGATGTGTGACAGTGCTGAAAGGAGCTCGATGGGGGTACCGTGGTCGTCAACCCGCAGCGTTGCGAGCCCGACTGAATGGGTACCGACGTCGATCCCCACGCGAAGGTGGTGAGCAGACATGAGAGATGCATACCACACTCGGGCTCATCGTGAGGTTGACGTAAAAAACTGCCCGGTCTCGATGTGAGATCGGGCAGTCAGACCGGCTAGGCGGTGGAGCAGGCCACTCCGCAAACATGGCGAAGGTTACTAGGAATTCAGTCGCTACCAGTATAGCACTACCAGGGCTGGATCCTCGGTCTTGAGAGAGTCTCGGTGCGGGCGCTGGAAGTGGTGGAAGGGTGCGGGTGTCAGGGTCTTGTGTCGGCCGCCAGGCGTGCCCGACCGGGCGAACGTCCCGTGGAGACTGTGGAGTGCCCCCGGAGTACCCCAGAGCGACGTGGGTCGGTGTGACCGACGAAACTGGGCTTCATCCCACATGAGTGCGATAAACGTGAGTCTTTGGTGGTGAGATCGTCTCAGGCTAGGGCTTACCTCGACCGTAGTGATCTGAGATTGATACATGACGTGGAGGTCGAGTGTTCGCCAACCTGCTCATCGCTCTGAGGGAAGGCCTGGAGGCTGCGCTCGTTGTCAGCATCATCGTCGCCTCACCTGGTCAAATCCGGTCGTCGCGACGCCCTTGCCCAAGCCTGTGGCTGGGGGTCGGGCTGGCGACGCTGATCCCGCTGGTCGCCGGCGCCATCATGACCTGGGGCCCCAAGACCCTCACCTTCCAGGGCCAGGAGATCCTCGGCGGCGCCCTGTCATTCGTCGCCGTCGGCCTGGTGACCTGGATGATCTTCTGATGGGGAAGAACGCCCGTGAGCCTCAAGGGCGAGCTGGAGGGTTCGCTGTCCAAGTCCCTGTCCGCAGGCAGCTCCGGCTGGGGCGTCGTCTGGATCGCCGTCGTTGCCGTCGGGCGCGAGGGAGTGGAGACCGCCCTGTTCGTGTGGGCCACCGTGCGCTCCAGCATCGAGACCTCCGCCATGCAGGCGACGGTGGGTGTCGTCCTCGGCCTCGTCCTGGCCATCGTGCTGGGTGTCCTCATCTACCAGGGCGCGGTGCGCATCAACCTGCGCGTCTTCTTCGCCGTGACCGGCTACTTCCTCGTCGTCGCCGCCGGCATCATCGCTCTACGGCATCGGGAGACCTTCAGGAGGCGGGGCCTCCTGCCGGGCATCATGAGCCACGCCTGGAACCTGTCCTCCTACCTGCCGGACAGCACCTCGCCCTTCCACTGGCTGTACGTGCTGCTTCAAGCCATGTTCCAGTTCAACCTCCAGCCCACCGTCCTGCAGGTCGTGGGCTGGTGGGTCTACATCGTCCCGACCCTGATCCTCCTCACCCTCCAGATCACGGGCCGATGGCCCTCGCCCGCCCGTGCAGTCGTCGCCGCCCCGGCCACCGCGGGCACCGAGGACTCCTGCCGACTCCGCCCACGCCGTCGAGGCCTCCTGACCGCCCCGGCCACCCTCCCACCCCTTGTCCACACCACCTCCTCACCAAGGAAAGACCATGCCCACCATCAAGCGACGCAACGTCCTCACCCTGCTCCCCTGACAGCCATGGGCCTGGGCCTGGCCGCCTGCGCCGACAACCCCAAGAACGCCAAGGGCAGTGCCTCCGGATCCGGGTCGGCCCAGGAGATCACGGTGACCCTCACCGACGACTCCTGCAAGCTCTCCTCCACCTCCTTCCCCTCGGGCGTCGTCACCTTCACCATCACCAACTCCGGCACGGCGCCCAACGAGTTCGAGATTCTCACCGAGGACAAGCTCCAGATCGTCTCCGAGCAGGAGAACATCGGCCCCGGAACCACCACGAGTCTCACCACCTCCCTCAAGGAGGGCACCTACACGCCGCCTGCAAGCCCAACATGGTCGGCGAGCTCAAGGGCGTCACCGAGCTGAAGATCACCAAGGGTGCCGCCGTGGACGTCAGCGCCGACGAGGCCAAGGCGCGTGAGACCGCCGTCACCAACTACACCGCCTACGTGCGTGACCAGGCCGGCCAGCTGCTCACCGCCACCCAGGGCTTCGTCACCGCCTACACCTCTGGCGACACCGCCACCGCCAAGAGCCTCTACCCGCTGGCGCGCCAGTACTACGAGCGCATCGAGCCCACCGCCGAGTCCTTCGGTCTCAAGGAGGCCGGCGACCTCGATGCCGCCCTGGACACCCGCGTCCAGGACCTCGCCGCCGATGCGGGCAAGGCCGTCACGGACAAGGACGTCCTCGCCAAGTGGACCGGATGGCACCGCATCGAGGCCGACCTGTGGGCCCAGGACTCCTCCAGTCCCTTCAAGTTCGCCGATGACGCCTCCCGTAAGAAGGTCGCCGAAAAGCTCAACGCCGACACCAAGTCGCTCTACGACCTCGTCTACGGAAACATCACCGGCTCCGGCGGGAAGAAGTTCGAGCTCGGGCTCGAGGACGTCGCCAAAGGCGCCTCCGGCCTCCTCGAGGAGGTCGCCAGCCCAAGATCGTCGGTGAGGAGGAGACCTTCTCCCACACCGACCTCTACGACTTCCAGGCCAACGTCGAGGGCGCCAAGGTCGCCTACGGCAACGTCGAGGAGCTCATGAAGAAGAAGGACGCCAAGCTCGCCGAGAAGATCACCACCCAGTTCGCGGCGGTCGAGAAGCTCATCGCGGCCCACGCCTCCGGGAAGGCCTCCAACGGCCAGCCCACCTACGTGGACTACTCCACCATCGCCGCGGTCCAGAAGGACGCCGGCGAGACCCCGGACAAGAACGCCTACACCGACGTGCAGCGCAAGTTCTCCGACGCCGTCAACGCCCTGAGCGAGTCGCTGTCCAAGGTCACTGGAACCGTCCTCTGAGGCATCAGCGCCAGAGCAACCCGGACACCCCGGAAGGAGACAGCAGTGAGTGGCAAGCCGGCCCACGAGTCGGACACCTCCCCGGTCGCCGACGACGCGGCCCAGGACGAGACCGCGCAGGCGCAGCAGGAGCCGCAGGCCCCGATGCCGGAAGGACCGGATGACGGCTCTCCGGCCTCCGACTCGGCGGAACAGTCTGAGGACGCCAGCACGTCCGACACGGCTGACGAGCCGCAGAAGCCGGAGAAGGCGGATGAGCCCGTGAAGCCTGGACAGGCCGGGAAGCCCGCCACCAAGGGCACCAGCCGCCGCGCCATGTTCACCGGTGCGGGCCTGGGCGCCGCGCTCGCGGGCCTGGCCGGTGTGGCCGGCGGACGCGCCTGGGAGGCCTCCCGCCGGCCCGAGGACGCCATCCTCACGACCTACCCCTTCCGGGGTGACCACCAGGCGGGGATCACCACCCCGCCCAGGACAACATGTTCACGGCGGCCTTCGACGTCTCCACCACCGACGTCGAGGAGCTCAAGACCCTCCCTGTCCGACTGGGCCGTGGCCGCCGAGCAGATGACCGCCGGCGAGCCTCATCGGCGGACAGCCCAGCTCAACAAGCAGCTGCCGCCCAGGACACCGGCGAGGCCTGGGGCTACAGCCCAACGGCCTGACCATCACCTTCGGCGTGGGCAAGGGCCTCGTTCGTCGACGCCGACGGCAAGGGACCGCTTCGGCCTGGCCGCCAAGATGCCCGCTGTCCCTCGAGGAGGGCATGCCCTCCTTCGCCGGCGACCAGCTCCACGCCGCCCAGTCCGACGGCGACCTGCTCATCCAGGCCTGCTCCAACGACGCCCAGGTGTGCGTCCACGCGATCCGCAACCTCACCCGCATCGCCTTCGGGACCGCCGCCCTGCGGTGGAGCCAGGTCGGCTACGGGCGCACGTCGTCGACCTCCGTGGACCAGGAGACGCCGCGCAACCTGTTCGGCTTCAAGGACGGCACCAACAACATCAAGGCCGAGGACTCCTCCGAACAGCTCAACAAGCACCTGTGGGTCCAGAAGGGCGACGACGCCGCAGCCGAGTGGATGACGGGCGGCACCTACTACGTGGCCCGGCGCATCCGCATGCTCGCCGAGATCTGGGACCGCCTGCGGCTCATCGAGCAGGAGCAGACCATGGGGCGCGACAAGCGCTACAGGGGCGCCGCTGAGCATCGCCAACCCCACGAAGTCCTCCGAGGAGTTCACGGCCGTGGACTACGCGGCCAAGGACGACAAGGGCGAGAGGCTCGTGCCGGCCGATGCGCATATCGCCGTCGTCTCACCCGAGCAGAACCAGGGACGCCGGATGCTGCGCCGCGGCTACAACTACACCGACGGCTCCGACTCCCTGGGGCTGCTGCAGACCGGCCTGTTCTTCATCGCCTTCGTGCGTGACCCGCGCACGAACTTCTACCCGATCCTGGACCGCATGACCAAGAGTGACGCCCTCCAGGAGTACCTCAAGCACGAGGCCTCAGCCCTGTTCGCGATCCCCCCGGGCATCAAGGAGGGCGACACCATGGTGGCCGCCTCGCTCTTCAGCCTGAGGGGCGGGGCGGTTCCCGCCGTTCGGGCGGTGGTCAGCGGTCGGCTTCGGCCAGTGCCTTGAAACCGGTGATCGCGGCCAGTGCCACGGCCAGGATGCTGGTCAGGGTGAGAGCCAGCGTCCGGAAGGTGGGTGACGACGTCGCCAGGAGTGGGCCTGCGCTCGTGCCGACGAACAGGATGAACCCATTGAGCGCCATGCCGCTGCCGCGGTTGGGTGCGGAGACCTGTCCATAGAGGCTGATCATCGCCGGTACGGCCAGCGCGACCCCGGCGACGTACACGACGCTGCCGGCCACCAGGCCCGCCAGGCTCTCCGCCAGCAGCGCCTCACCGAGCATGCCCAACGCCGACACCCCGAAGCCGAATCGGGCCGTCTGCGCCCAGGACCACCTGGTCGCGAGCCGGCCCGCGACGAGGCTGAGGAACATGAGCCGGCAGGGGCCGCCAGGCGAATGAGGATGATCGTCGAAGGCCGCATGCCCAGCGACTCCAGATGACCGCCGACCCCCGTGTACATCGCGACGAACACCATGAGCAGCGTGATATGCGCCAGGCTGAGCGCCAGAACCGCCGGCCTGAGCGAGAGCCGCCCCAGTGATGCGAACTGCCCCTCGAAGCGAGGAGCCCGAGGGGCCGGAGGTGGAAGCGGCGTCGTGCACAACGACGAGGACGGCCGCCAGGGCCACGGCCAGCAGCCCGCCGCACAGGGGGAAGAACCACCGCCACCCCAGGTGCAGCGCGACCAGCGAAGCCAGGACCTGGCCGGCGATGCCCGCCACGAGGAACGACGTCGACATCGCCCCAATCGCCCCGGCCCTGCCTGGGTGGTGCCAGCGCCTCGGACAAGTAGGCCAGGGCCACGGGTGCGAAACCGGAGGCGCTCAGGCCCTGGATCGCACGCAGGGCCGCGAGTGCCGGCAGGGACGGGGCCAGGGCGCAGCAGACGGTGGAGACGGCGAGGGTCCCCAGCGCGAGTGCCATGGTCCTCCTCCTGCCGTAGTGGTCGGAGACCGGCCCCCAGATGAGGAATCCCGCGGCGTAGGTGAGGGCTGAAGGCCGTCGACAGGGCGACGGTGGCGTTGCCATGGAGGTCGGTCGAGATCGGGGTGAACAGGGGGATGGCGGCGTGCAGCTGGGTCAGGACGAGCAGTGCGGTGACCACGAGGGCCGCGGTGGCGCTGCTGCCGGCGGGTAGGCGGGGGAGGTCGAGCGAGTCGTCGGCTGGGGCGAGGGCTCGGGGAGTGGGTGACGTCGGGATGCTGATCAGGTCGGTGCGAGGGAGACATGAGAACCCCTTTCCAACGTAAGCGTTGGAAATGACCCTAGTAGACTGGAAGGGAAAGTGCAACGGTAGCGTTGGAGTTTGCCGCCGGCGCTCGCGGACACGGAAGACGGAGTGTCATGGCCTGGGACACCGAGGGGACCAAGCGCAAGATCAAGGACGCCGCCACCGCCGAGTTCACCCGCCGCGGTCCCGCTGGGACCACCGTCGAGCGGATTGCCAAGCGGGCGGGGGTCAACAAGGAGCGCGTCTACAACTACTTCGGCTCCAAGGACCGCTTGTTCTCCGAAGTCCTGCGTGACGAGCTGACCAGGGCGGCCGAGGCCGTGCCGCCAGCCTTCGACGAGGGCGAGGACGTGGGGACTACGCCGGGCGTCTGTACGACTCACCACCGGCAGCGCCCTGAGACTCATCCGGCTGCTGTGCTGGGAGGCCCTCACCTTCGACGACGAGGTGCCCGAGGAGGAGCTGCGGCGTGAGCACTATCAGCACAAGATCGCCGGGGTGCGCAGCGGTCAGGATGCCGGTGCCCTGAACCGGGACGTCGACCCCGGTGCGCTCATGCTCATGCTCATGTCACTGACCGGCTGGTGGTCCACCGTGCCCCAGGTGGCGCGGATGCTGTGCGGGCCCCTCGATGATGGGGAGGTGCACGAGCGTCAGCGTGCCGTCGTCGTCGATGCGGCCCGTCGGCTCGCCGCACCCCGCGACTGAGCGCGGGGAGGCCGACTGGGCCAAGATGGACCCATGCGCGACCTGAACGACCTGACCCGCCCCACCGTCCCCTCCGGCGCCATCCAGGAGCGCATGATCGCCGAGACCGAGGAGCGCCGCGGCGTCGTCGGCCCGGCCCCGGCCCCTGCCTGACGACGCCGGAGCCCCCTGCTGCTCTGCGCACCGCCCTGGGTGAGGCTGTCGCCGAGGCTGGCCCCGCAGATCGTCGACCTCTCCCACGACATCCACGACCACCCCGAGACCGGCTACGAGGGCACCACGCCGTGGCCACGGTCGCCGCGCTGCTGCGCCGCCACGGCATCGAGCCCGAGGTCGGCGTCTACGGCATGGACACCGCCCTGCGCGCCGAGATCTCCGGGGCCGGAAGCACCGACGCCGCCGCAGACTCCGGTGAATCAGCCGGCACCATCGCGATCCTCGCCGAGTACGACGCCCTGCCCGGCATCGGCCACGGCTGCGGACACAACGTCATGTGCGCCAACTCCGTGGGCGCCTTCCTCGCCCCTGGCCGCCCTGGCCCGCTCCCACCCCGGCGCCCTGCCCGGCCGCGTCGTCCTGCAGACCACGCCCGCCGAGGAGAACTCGACCGCCAAGGAGATCCTGGCCGTGCGCGGCATGCTCGACGGCGTCGACGCCGCCATCCAGACCCACTCCTACGCCCACGACGTCACCCACCAGACCTGGCTTTCGGCGTGCGCCGCCTGCGCGTCATCTTCCACGGCGTGCCGGCCCACGCCGCCTCCCAGCCCTTCATGGGCCGCAACGCCCTGGACGCCGCCACCCTGGCCCTGACCGGCATCGGCCTGCTGCGCCAGCAGATGCTCTCCATGGACCGCCTCCACGCCATCATCACCGACGGCGGCCAGGTCCCCAACATCATCCCCGAACGCACCGAGCTGTCCATCATGGTGCGCTCGAAGTACCTCGAGACCCTCAAGGAGATCGCCGAGCGGGTCGAGGAGGTCCTCCACGGCGCCGCCCTCATGACCGGAACCGGCGTCGAGATCCTCACCTCCGAGTACTGCAACGAGGTCCCCGTCCGGGACAACGGCCCCTCTGCTCAGCCTCCTGGGCGCGCTCCCAGCGCGAGCGGGGCCGCGACCCCCTGGCCGCCGGGGTGCTGCCCGGGACGATCGCTGCCGGCACCGACTTCGGCAACGTCTCCCAGCGCGTTCCCGGCATCCACCCGCTCATCAAGGTCACTGACCGGCCCGACGTCGCCCTCCACACCCCCGCCATGACCGAGGCCGCCGGCGCCCCCACCGGGGACGCGGCCGCGCTCGACGGCGCCTACGGGCTGGCCGCCGTCGCCCTGGACCGGCTGCACGACGCCGAGCCTGCGCCGGGCCGTCCGCGCGGACTTCGGAGGCCACCGGCGGGGCGATCGACGTCGCCGGCTTCTGGGAGGAATGAGCTGGGGTCAGGCCGCCGGGGCGGCGGATGAGCAGCGCCCGGGGTCGATGCGCACCCTCATGCCCTGCGTGGGCGCCAGCAGGTCCCCGTCGACCTCCACCAGGGCCGGCGCCGAGAGCCTGGACGGCCACTTCCGCGCCGCGCCGCAGCACCACTCGCCCCAGGGAGCGGCCCGACTCGGAGTAGCGCGCCGCGTGAGGGCGGCAGCACCTGGCGCGCCAGCGAGCTCCAGCCCGCCAGGCCCGCCACCGTGTCGATGGCGGCGACGTCGAGCAGGCCGTCGTCGGTGCGGGCCTCGGGCAGCAGGGGTGATCCCGGCCGGGAGGCGGCCGCCGTTGGCCACCAGCAGGTTACGGGCAGTCAGGCGCTCCACGCGCCGCCGTCCGGCCTCGTCCAGGAGGCTGAGCACCAGGTCCATGCGTGGCGAGCCCAGGTTCTCCATGGCCGCCAGCGCGTAGGCGCCCCAGCCGACCCGCGCTTTTGAGGGCCGGGCGCGTGGAGGCCACCAGCCCGGCGTCGAAACCGATCCCGGCCACCACCATGCAGGCGTGCTCATCGCCGAGTGTGGGCCGGGTCCACTGACGCGGCCTGCGGGTCGCCCTCTGGATCGTGCGCACGGCCCGGGCCGCCTCGGCCGACAGCCTGCTGGGAGTCGGCCTGGGTGGGCGGGGCGCCTGGCGGGACTGCTGAGGCTCCGTCCGTCAGGGTGCCTGAGCCGGAGTCGACGTCGGGATCGGACCAGTGCTCGGTGCGCACCCAGGCCAGGTCGGCGGGAAGATCGACCCCGTGGGCCACTGCCCGGGCGCGGCCCAGGGTGTCCCCGACCGGCACCCCGGAGATTGCGGGCCGCCGGGTTTCGCCGTGCCCAGCGGGACGATGCCCATCTGGGCGCCGGTGCCGGCCAGGCCGGCCGCCACCGATCGCACCGTTCCGTCACCGCCGGCGGCCACCGCCAGTCCCGCCCCGGCGGCCAGGGCCAGGCGCGCCTGCATCATGCCGGGCTCGGAGACGCTCGTCTCCAGCCATACGGGCCCGGCGTAGCCGGCCTCGCGCAGCTCGTCCTCCAGCAGGGACCGCACTGCGGTGGTGGCGCGCGGCTTGGAGGTTGACGACGACGCAGGCCAGTGGTCGCCCGGTGCGCGTCGTCGCCCGGGTGCCGCCGTCGGTGCCGCCCGTCACAGGGGCAGGCTAGTCGTCCTGAGGGTCCCGGTCACGGCCCGGGAGGGGATGGCGAGTGCGGGCGGACCGAGAGCGCAGGCCGCCGGTGAGGAGTGCCCCGGAGCTGGCGGGCTCAGGCCGCGGCCGGGTCCGTGGCGGGGGTAGACGGGCAGGTCGGCCTCCCGCACCAGGCGCGAGATGAGGGCCGGCGAGACTGGGCGAAGTCGGCGCCGCGGGAGGAGGAGACTCGGTGCACCAGGCCCATGTGGCGTACCGGCGCCTCGCCGCCGAAACGGGCGACGCCGTACTCCGAGGAGGGGGCCAGTAGCTGGAGCGCCCCCTCGGGGATGATCGTCACGCCGGAGCCGTGGGCCACCATGCGGGTCACCGTCGACAGGGTGGTGGCCACCGCGACCGGCGGCTGGGAGCCGTAGCGCTGGCACAGGGCCAGGGTCTGGTCGCGCAGACAGTTGCCCTCGTCGAGCAGGAGGAGGGGCTGGTCATCGAGCTCAGCCGGGCTCACGTCCGTGCGGCCGGGCCCAGGGGTGGTCGGCGGCGGTGAGGACGACGAGCCGCTCGTCGAACATCGGGATCGCGGTGGTGCGCTGGAGGTCGTCCTCCAGGGCGATGATGGCGGCGTCGAGGCGCCCCTGGGCGAGCTGGTCGAGGTTGTCCCCGATGACCATCTCGCGCAGGTCCAGGCTCCATCTGGGGCGAGGGCCTCACGCAGGCCGTCGATGAGAACAGGGGGCCAGGTAGGGCGCGATCGTGGGGATGATGCCCAGGCGCATCGTGCCGCTCAGGGCGGCGCCCTGGCTGGAGGCGGCCTCGTTGAAGGCCTCGGCCGCCAGGACGGCGTCCCGGGCGAAGGGCAGCAGGGCCTCGCCCAGGGAGGTGACCAGGACGCGACGGGTGGTGCGCTCCACCAGCCTCGCCGCCGACACGCTTCTCCAGCGCGGTGATGGCCTGCGGGACAGGCTGGGCTGGCTGACTCCGAGGCGCGGTGGCGGCCTCGCCGAAGTGCTGGTGGTCGCACAGCGCTACGAACGCCCGCAGTTGGGAGAAGGACGGAGATGATGTGGTCGGCATGAGTTGTGGTCCTGTGGTCGGGGCCCGCATTCGCAGCGGTCGGTGAGCCTGATATGACGGAGTGACAGAAAATCGGGGACAGACGACTGGCCGGGAGGTGCGGGGAGGGCGGTGCGTGGGAGTGCGGGCGGGCCTCCAACGTGGCGGCCCGGAAACACCGTCGGGAACGATAGGGTGCACCGATTGAAATAGATTCTATTCACAGGTGGATTGCGTTGGTAAGAGGGTGTGGGTCACGTTCGCCGTCAGGAGGTGGTGCGGACGAGGGTGAGCGTGTATGCATCACGGTCCCGCCGGCCCGCTCCACTACCACCCGATCTCCCGGATAATTCATGGATTCCAGGGTCCTTGGGTTGTCCTGACGGCGGGCCGGGTGACGGGGATCGACGTCGATCCCGTCCCGTTCCGCCCCCGAGTGTCGGCTCGGCCACTCGCCCGTGACTTTGATCGTCCCCGGCATTCCCCGTCTCCGCCTCCCGCCCCGCTCGCGGCCCGAATCCGTCCGGGATGCTGCTCGAATGCTGCCCGGGGCGCGGTCCTGACTACACTCGGGACCATGATCGACCTGCGTGCGCTTCGTGAGAACCCCGAGCCCTTCCGCGCCAGCCAGCGAGCCCGTGGTGCCGACGTCGATCTCGTCGACCGCGTCATCGCCGCCGACGAGACCCGTCGTCAGGCGCTGGCCGCCTTCGAGAACCTCCGCGCCGAGCAGAAGCAGGGTCTCCGGTCCGTGGGGAAGGCCTCGCCGGAGAGCGCCCGGCGATCCTCGCCAACGCCAAGGGGCTGGCCGAGCAGGTCAAGGCCGCCGAGGCCGCCTCCTCGGCCGCCGCCGCCGAGCCTCGACGACCTGGCCCGCCAGTTCGCCAACCTCATCGAGGGCGCCCTCGGGCGGCGAGGAGGACTACGTCGTTCTGCGCCACGAGGGCGGCGAGCCCCGCGACTTCGCCGCCGAGGGATTCGAGCCCGCCGACCACCTGGCGATCGGCGAGGGCCTGGACATCATCGACACCCGCCGCGGCGCCAAGGTCTCCGGCGCCCGCTTCTACTACCTCAAGGGGCTGGGGCATGCGCCTGGAGCCTGGCGCTCATGACGGCCGCCCTGGACGCCGCCGTCGCCCACGGCTTCACCCCGATGACCACCCCCACCCTCGTGACCCCGCAGGTCATGGGCGGCACCGGCTTCCTGGGCGCCCACAGCGACGAGATCTACTACCTGCCCGCCGACGACCTCTACCTCACGGGCACCTCCGAGGTGGCCCTGGCCGGCTACCACGCCGATGAGATCCTCGACCTGACCGCCGGGCCCCAAGCGCTACATGGGCTGGTCCACCTGCTACCGGCGCGAGGCCGGGGCCGCCGGCAAGGACACCCGCGGCATCATCCGCGTCCACCAGTTCAACAAGGCGGAGATGTTCTCCTACTGCCGCCCCGAGGACGCCGAGGCCGAGCACGCCCGGCTCCTGGCCATGGAGGAGGAGATGCTGGCCCTGGTCGAGCTGCCCTACCGGGTCATCGACACCGCCGCCGGGGATCTGGGCTCCTCGGCCGCCCGCAAGTTCGACTGCGAGGCCTGGCTGCCCACCCAGCAGCGCTGGATGGAGGTCACCTCCACCTCCAACTGCACCACCTACCAGGCCCGCCGCCTGGCCGTGCGCGAGCGTCGCGAAGGCGGCACGAGCCCAGTGGCCACCCTCAACGGGACCCTGGCCACCACCCGCTGGATGGTCGCCATCCTGGAGAACCACCAGCAGGCCGACGGCTCGGTGCGCGTGCCCGCGGGCCTGCGCCCCTACCTGGGCGGCCTGGAGGTCATCGAGCCCGTCGGTGCCACCGCCTGAGGGCCGGCCCCATGAACCCCACATCCGCCTCCAGCCCGGGTGCCGCCCGCGAACCGACACAGACGTCGTCGGTGACCCCTGATCCCACCGGCAACGGCCCGGCCGTCAACCCCGAGACCGGCATCGCCCCGGCCGGTCAGCCCCTGACCCACCTGGGCGGCTCCACGGAGTACGTCGGGCACCTCGAGGACGGCGCCGGTCACACCGCAGGCACCGGCGAGCGCGCCCTGCGCCGTCGGCCCCTGGACCACGAGGAGTACCACGCCCTCGTCCAGGACCGGATGCGGGACCTCGACGCCCTGGAGGCCGACGGCGGCGCCCGGCTCGCGCCCGGCCACGGGCCTCGTCGCCCTCGACGTCGACGGCACCATCCTCGACATGGATGGGAGCGTCTCGGAGCGGGTCATGGCCTCCATCGCCCGCCTGCGCGCCCACGAGGTCCCCGTGGTCATCTCCACCGGCCGCGGGATCGCCGCCGCCATGCCGGTGGTGCGCCACCTGGGGCTGAGCACCGGCTGGATGGTGTGCGCCAACGGCGCCCTGACCCTGCGGCTCGACCCGGACGTCCCCGGCGGCTACGAGGTGGTCGACTCGCGCACCTTCGACCCGCGCACCGCCATCGAGACCCTCCACGCCGCCGTGCCCGACGGGATCATCGCCGTGGAGGACCCCGGCGTCGGCTTCAAAGGTCTCCCGGCTCTTCCCCGACGGCGAGCTCATCGAGGACCAGCGGGTCGTCGACTTCGACGAGTCTCGTCTCCCAGCCGGTCACCCGCGTGGTCCTGCGGGCCCCAGGCATGCCCGTGGAGCGCTTCTCCCAGATCGTGGCCGACTCCGGGCTGCACTCGGTGGAGTACGCCATCGGCTGGACGGCCTGGCTCGACGTCGCCCCCGAGGGCGTCACCAAGGCCTCCGCCCTCGAGGCGCTCATCGCCCGCCTGGGCAATGACTCCGCCCACGTCCTGGCGGTCGGGGACGGCTCCAACGACGTCGAGATGATCGAGTGGGCCGGAGCCGGCGTCGTCATGGGCAGCGCACCGCAGTGGGTGCGCGACCGCGGCGATATCCTGACCGAGCCCGTGTGGCGGGACGGCTGCGCCGCCGTCCTGGACGCCCTCATCGAACGAGTAAGGCACCCCCTGATGCGACAGTCCCCTCCCCTGTCTCCCACAACAACTCCATCCACCAGGGGCCTCGCTGTTCGCGCAGCCGGCCCGTCCGGTGGGGTGAGCGCTCCTGGCCGAGGGCGCGCGAGCCGTCGGCTGCGTCGGGCGGCCGCCTCCTGGCCGCCGCCAGCACCCTGACCCTGGCGGCCGCCGTCACCGCCGCCTGCTCAGTCGGCGGTGACGGCTCGGCGTCAGCCACCGGCTGCGCCGCCCACCAGGACTACCAGGGTCACAAGGGCGCCACCGTCACCATCTCCAGCGGCTTGACCGGCACCGAGGCCGAGCGCTTCGAGGCCTCCGTGGCCGAGTTCGAGAGCTGCACGGGCATCAACGTCGAGCACACCGGCACCGCCGAGCCTGCGCTCCCAGGCGCTCAACGGCTCGGGAGCGAACCTGTCCACGCAGCACGGGGGCCTCGCCCTCGAGCCAGGACAACCCCGAGAACCTGCCCTGACCTGGCCATCGTGCCTCAGCCCGCCATGGTGGCCGAGACTCGTCGACACCAGCGTCGTCCACCCGCTGCCGAACAAGGTCAACAGCAACGTGGAGGCCGGCTGGGACCGGCACTGGATCCAGGTCGGCATCCACGCCTCCGTGCCCTACGGCGCCCCGCTCATGGTCTCGGTGAAGTCCCTCGTGTGGTACTCGCCGGACGCCTTCAAGAAGGCCGGCTACGAGGTGCCCGACACGTGGGGCGAGCTGGAGGCCCCTCACCAGCAAGGTCCGGGCCGATCACCCCGACGGCTCCGTGACGCCCTGGTGCGCGGGCGCCGCCGACGGGGAGTCGACCGGCTGGGTACTCACCGACTGGCTCGAGGACGCCCTGCTCTCCACCCAGGGGCCCGGCGTCTACGAGACCTGGGCCTCGCACCGGGTGCCCGTCGACTCCTCGAACGCCGTGGATGCCCTCAACGCCGTCAACTCCCTGGTCTTGGACAACGGGAACGTCGCCGGCGGGCGCGGCTCGGTCATCTCCCGCACCCCCGTGCAGGCCGGGTCCGACCTGGTCAAGGGAAACTGCCTCATGCTGCACGCCTCGTCCTCCTTCGAGAGCCGCTTTCCGAGGGCACCGTCATCACCGACGCCGACGGCGCCAACCCGGTGACGGTCCAGGCCCCCGCCCGACCGCGAGCGCCACCGCCGCCGGCGGAGGGACGTCCGGGGCGACGGCGACGCCGAAGAGCACGGCGAGTGCGACGACTAAGGCCGGTACGGCGGGAACGAAGGTCTCGGCCTTCGTCACCCCGGCGGCGGACCGCGGTTCGACTCTGTGCTGGTGGGCACCGACTACCTCGTGGCCTTCACCCGCTCGGACGCGGTCAACGCGGTCATGGAGTACCTGACCTCCCAGGAGTGGGCCCGTACGCGGATGGCACTGGGCGGGGTGGCGACCGCCAACCAGGGCGTCGACCCGGACCTGGCGCCCAGCGACGTCGGCAGGCGCACCACGAGACTGCTCCAGTCGCGCCAGACGACCGTGGAGATGGATGCCTCGGACTCGATGCCGGTGGGTGTGGGCAGCAGCGCCCTGTGGGTCGGGCTGAGCCGGTGGTCGACCGGGACGGTGACCCCCAAGGAGGCGCTCAAGCAGGCCGAGTCGGCCTGGCCGAAGCGGAAGTAGCGGGGGCGGTGGGCCGCGTCGCGTGAGGCGCGGGAGTGAGCCGCTCAAGAGCAGTCGGGAGCATTGATCCGTGTCAGGCGGGTCGATAGCCTGGACCCCAGCGGATCAAGGAGGACTCATGGGACTGGGATGGTTCGGCGCCCCCGAGCACAAGCGTTGGCTGGCCTACGAGACGCATGCGCTGCTGCATTACGCGCGCGCCGCGCAGGTGCCCACCGGATTCGGGTGGATCGGTCAGGACGGTGAGGTGGACCCCTCCCATCCCGTCGAGCTGTGGATCACCGGCCGTATGACCTTCGCCTTCTCCCTGGGGGCGCTCATGGGGATCCCCGGCTGCCGCCGCTACGCCGACCACGGCGTGCGCGCCCTGAACGGCCCCCTGCGTGACCCGGGCAACGGTGGCTGGTACTCGGCGATCGGTCCCGAGCCCGACGCCGAGGGGGCGGGTGTCCCGGTCGACCGCGACGCCCGTAGCGAGTGCTACCAGCACGCCTTCGTGCTCCTGGCCGCGGCCACTGCGACGGCCGCTGACCGGCCCGGCGCCCATGAGTTGCTGCGCGACGCCATTGAGGTCCAGGACCGCTACTGGTGGGACGAGGGCCAGCAGATGCCGGTGGAGTCCTACGCCGCCGATTTCACCGGCCCCGAGGACTACCGCGGCATCAACGCCGCCATGCACACGGTGGAGGCCTACCTGGCCACCGCCGATGTCACCGGCGAGGTGCGTTGGCTGGAGCGGGCCCTGAAGATCGTTGACTTCGCCGTCAATGTCCAGGCCCGCGAGCACGGCTGGCGCCTGCCCGAGCACTACTCCACCTCCTGGGAGCCGCGCCTGGACTACAACCGCGACGAGCCCGCCCACCCCTTCCGGCCCTACGGCGTCACGCCGGGCCACGGGCTGGAGTGGGCGCGCCTGACCGTGCAGCTGCGCGGGGCACTCATCAACCGCTCCATGAGCGCGCCGGACTGGATGCTTGAGGCCGCCGAGCACATCTTCGAGCAGGCCCGCACCGACGGCTGGCGCATCGACGGCGCCCCGGGCTTCGTCTACACCACGGACTTCGACGGCAAGCCGGTAGTCCATGAGCGCATGCACTGGGTGGTCTGTGAGGGATCTCGGCGTCGGCCGCCATCCGCCAGGCCCTACTCGACGACGGTCGCGGGGAGATCGACGTCGAGCACTACGAGCACTGCTACCGGGCCTGGATCGACTATGCCGAGGAGTTCCTCATTGAGGCGCCCGGCGTGTGGACCCACGAGCTCGACCGCGACAACCGGCCCTCGACCCGCACCTGGGCAGGGCACCCGGACATCTACCACGCCCTGCAGGCCACTCTCATGGCGCGCCTGCCGGTGTGGCCGGCGATTGGGCAGGCCCTGGCCGAGGGGCGGCTCGACGAGCCGAACTCGCTGCTGCCGGCGCGCGCCAGCAAGTCACACCGTCGGGGTTCTTCGGCAGGTCCTAGGGAGGGTCGCGGAAGCCGGCCGGAGCCGGGCAGTCGGGGCAGAAGGCGCGCGTTCGTAGGGTAGGTCGCGCGTTCGTGCCCTCTACCCCTCGAACGCGAGCCCCTAAGGTACGACCGCGACGCTGGCGACCGGTGAGCTCGCGGTGACCGCGGGCCCGCAGGGATGGTAGGGTCTGTGCCTGTCGCGCCCGGAGGGTGCGGCCTGGAGAGGTGACAGAGCGGCCGAATGTGGCGGTCTTGAAAACCGCTGTGCGCCTAGCGCACCGGGGGTTCGAATCCCTCCCTCTCCGCTTCAGCCTAGGGTCTTCTAGCGCAGTCGAAGGGACACAGTGAGAAGCCTGGCATCGTGCTCGGAGTGCTCGCCTACGTTTACGGAGAGTTTGAAACGTGCGAGTCTTGCCCTGCTTTCATAGTTCCCTCTTGTGTCTGCACGTATCACCCTGGCCAGTCATGCTGGTAGCTAGTCTGGAACTGGGTGTGAGCAAGGACAAGCAGGTTCTTAGTGTGGAGTGGTGGTCGATCATGTTGCTGGCTCAGATATATGACTTCAGGACGGCGAAGACAAGACGCTTGTTACGGACATCCTCGTCGGAAGTTATGAAATCGATACCCAAAGACTGAAGCATATTTTTCTGTCCGCTGTAAGATCCCCTTGGGGAAAACACCTCTCGCTATTGATATGGGCGGTACGGTTATAGGATCCCGTCTTCTTATAATGTGTGAAACGCTGTTAAGTTGCTCGATATTGAAATTGCGATCACCTCCATAACTTCGCTTACAGGAGCATTAAAATGGATCCTGCCTTGACTGCCCTTTTTGTGCGTTTGGCAGAGATTGCCGCGACACGAACAGCAACCGCCGTCACCGATAGGATTTCGGCTGTTAAGGCGAAGAATAAAAATGAAGAAACTATTCAGGCGCTTCAAGAAATCGTTAACTCGCTAATTTCAGACCGAGAGGAGTTGATCGGTATTGCACAAGGACTTAAAGAACAGTTGGTTTCGCAACAAATTAGTGATGAAGATATAAATCACATGGTGAACACCGTGTTTCCTATAGTAGAAAGGATGAGCAGTCAAAGTGGGGAGTCAGAACAAGAAACTTCGGAGTACATGAACGTTATTCGTCAACTGATCTCTCAGGACACTTTGAAGGTGCTCCAAACTCTTGGGTTTAATTTTTCGCAAGGCGATCGGGGAGCCTTTGACTCAAGTCGTCCATAGTTATGTCGCATCACTAGAAAAAGGTCCGATGCAACAAAGGGACGACGCAAAGCGAGAAATTAGCTGCATCTATCGGTGCGGTTGTTGTGATTGTCGACAAGGTGAACAGATGCGTCTCCTTAGGCTGAAGGGAAGTGCTACTGAAGTTCTCGAAAAAGCCTATTCGAAGCGTCGGCCAGAAGGTTGCAGTGAATGTAGTGAAAATTAGAAGACGTGTTACGTCGTTCTCGGTTTTCATATTTTCTTCCAGAAATATTCACCTTGCCTTGAAGTGGGGGCCACGTGGGGTGCTAGGTTGCCATAAATTTCAGACGGTGCGTTGCTCCCGGAGCCCCTGTTGAAAATCCGTTAGCAGTGTAGAACCTGTGGAGTCTTTTTGCATCACCCTCTGCGAATCCGTAAAGTAGTTTGAAGCCGGCGGAATGAGCTTCGTGCTCTGCTGCTCGAATAAGAGATGTTCCAATGCCCTGATTTCGACGCTCTTCCAAAACGCCGAGATGTGCGAGATTTGCTTGATTAAGCATCATTTGCGCGCCGTCAATTAGGCCCATGTTAAGAAGTCTGCTGATTGCTAAGTTGTTAGAGAAAAAAATGGGCAACGCCAACCACTGTGTCACCATCCTTCGCGACTACAAAAACGCTCAAGTGTTCGGTGTGTGCCATAGAGTCCGTATCGCCTTAAATATTGTTCGAGTCTTGTCCTGCAGTCGTGGAAGGCAGTTCTGGCTCCCGAGTCGTCATATTGAGAGACCGAAGGAGCGTCATTGCATCTTTGCGTAGGTAGCGTTGATGTGGAGTCGGGACTACAATCGAGATATGCGACATGTTGGCTCTCGTTTCTAGAGGGTGGGTGAAAGTGGCGAATTAAAAACCAGCATACCGACCGATAGGTGATTGCGCAATACTGCATAATGTAATGTGGGTGAGTCGTTTTAGTCAGTTATGGTTGTCTGCATGTTATGCTAGTTTGTCGTACATCGACTGGTGGTTTGCAGCCTGCTAATGATGTCATGTTGCACATTTTGGTGGCGTCTGCGGCCCGGCCATAATCGAGGTGCTCGGCCACCAACTGCTGTACGCCTCGCCGCCCGAACCGCGCCAGGAGGCTGCGCTGCTTAAGGTTTACTCGCTGCTCAGCCGGCCTGCCTCCAGCCATCGCTGCCTCCAACGCGCGTCGGGTCGCCACCAGTGTGTAGCCGTATCTGGAGTAAGCCTGCAAGATCTCCGCTTACACGCCGCGATATCAACGAAAACTCATCAAGGTTTCCTGAGTCAGGTGAGTTTGGCGGCGTTCTCGTTGCCGGTGAGCTCGGCGGCTATCGAGTGCAACCTGATGATTCTCCAGATCGAGAGCCAGTCCCGTATCGTTCTAACGCAGCGGGTAGCCATCTCAGCAATGACATCTATGTCAATACCGAGAGATGGAAGCAGCCTCGGCCTTAGTGTGGTGACTGTGTCGTGATAGCCAAGAGAGACACCTTCCGCGATACCGAATTGACGAACGAGGGGAAGATGTGACGGAAGACTCCCTAGCCATAACAGTCAGCGCCCGGCAGTGGATCGGGCTGTGTGCGTTGGCTGGCGGGTACTTCATTGCTCTCCTCGACCTGACAATTATTAACCTCGCAGTTCCCTCGCTGACACGGGACTTAGGCGCGTCCACAGCACAGGTGTTCTGGGCGGTCAACAGTTTCACGGTCTCGTTCTCGCACTGGCGATCATTCCCGTCAGGTCGTTTAGGGTGACCGATTCGGGCACCGACGGCTCTTCCTTCTGGGGAACGATCGTCCTGGCGACCGCCAGTCTCGCCTGCGGTGCAGCGACCACTCCGTTCGTTTTGATCGCCAGCCGGTTCCTTCAGGGGCTTGGTGCCGGCATGCTGGTACCGCAGACTCTCACGCTCATCGGCGTTACCTTCCCTGAAAAGATATCCGTGGGCGCGCAGTCGGCATCTGGGGGATCAATTGCAGGAACTGCGTCCGTCATCGGCCCCCTTGCCGGTGGAGTATTGATTGATGGTCTTAGCTGGCGCTGGGTCTTCCTCATCAACCTTCCGATTGCGATTCTCGTCGTGGTTCTGGGTCTGCGAAGTCTTCCGATCGAAGTGGTCCGGTCCGTGAGAGTTGATTTCGTGGGCACCTTTCTTGCGGGCATCGGTCTTGTGGCACTTCTCTATGGATGCCTGCAAGGTCCCTATGCGGGCTGGGACCCCCTGACCATTGCTTGCCTGCCGTCCGCTGTGTTATGCCTGTTTGCGTTCTTTCTCGGCATGAACGCCGCGTGGATCCGGCGTACGCAGTTTTTCCGCAGTCTCTTCGTAAGAATCCACGGTTCCTCACTGCCGCCGTATTTGGGCTCTTTGTGGCGCTTGGCGTATTCGCCTTGACGTTTCTCGTATCGAACTACATCCAGTCCGTGATGGGGCAAACGGCATTCTGGGCGGGGGCTGCTCTTGCGCCAGCGTCGATTGCGTCTGTGATCACAGCGCCTATTGCGGGCCGCTGGGTTGATGAAGGGAAGGCCCGCCTCGTTCTGCAGGTCGGTTTTGGAGCGTCCGCGATGGGAACCGCCCTGAGCATACTGATTACCGCTACTGGGGCTTCCTGGATGTGGTTCCTGGGTGCGACCGTCGTTTTCGGCATCGGAAATGGATTCTTGATGACGCCACTGACAACAGTAGGTATGGCCGCACTGAGGAGTGACGAGTTCGGTGCTGCGTCCTCCCTTCTCAACGTCCTTCGCCAAGCCGGTCCCTGTGCTAGGGGAGCCGTTGTCGGCTCTTTGATACAGGTGCTCGCTGCCGCGCCTACTGATGTCGACCCGCTGGGGCTATCGAGGTCGACCGTTGCATCGGTACTGACTGCTCCATTGCTGCTGTTTTTATCGGATTATTTATGTATTCGTTCTTTCCGAGGTCGCTGGTGTCGGCAATGGACTGAGGTGGTTTCGCGTCAGAGTTCTGCCGTGCATTCTGGCATAGTATGGAAGGGTGTATCTCGCGGAGGTTGCACAGATTGAGGTCTGACCGATGCCAGGTGCTACTCTAGGCTTCTGTCGCAAGGAGCGAGGGGGTGCAGTTAATGCCCGAGTCCAGTGCAGAGTTAGACGAATTACGTCGCCGAATTGATGAGCAGTCTCAACGCATCGAAGAGTTGCAGGATGCTTTGCATACCTTGTCTATCGCGGTCCGGTATCGAAAGGAAGAGCCCTACCTGGCCTTCCAGGCCGAGCACGGTATCACCGGACGGCGAAGGATTGCTCTGAATGCGGCCATCAACGGAGTGCTGTCTCGAGCGCAGGGACATGTGCGCCCACTCAGTTCCAGGGTTCAGGAAGAACTCCTGGAAGACTATCCAGCCTTGGCCAAGGCGTATGCGTCGGAGCCGATCGACTGGGATGAGGCCGTTCGCATCGTTGGCGAGGTGCTGGGTAGTGAGCGTCTCGGTAGGCAGGCGCTGGAGGCGCATCACGCCCGAGGCATGGGGCAGGAAGGTCACCGGGCCCTCTCTAGCTGAGCGATCTCCACACTGCGGGTGGGGCACGTCAACGCCGGCGGTGCCCCACCCGCACTCGGGCGACAGCAACTATCGTGATGAACTCATAGTGTTGCGGCGCATCGAGGCCTGCACCCGGTGACGGGCAGGGTGTCGAGGGTCTCGAGTCAGACGAAGCTCGAGGTATCAGTGGCGCACACACGCAGGCGGTGCCCATCGGGGTCTGTTGCCACAAAGGTGTAGCCGAATTCGAGGACGGTCGGCTCCAGAACCATCGGAATGCCCAGCATCTTCCACCGCTCGTGAAGACGATCGACATCGGCACGCTCAACGTTGCTGAGACTCACACTCGGTCCCGCCTACGTATGGCTCAGCAGCCGGTTCAATCTCGTCGGCTGCCTGCAGGCCGAGAGTGACGTCATCGGACAATGCGAAGACGCTGAATCCTGGATAGGTCTTGATCGGTTCATGACCGAGAATCCGGCGGTAGAAGGTGGTACTTTCGCCCTCGACGTCGGAGACGTAGAGGATGACGCTGTTGGGAACGAAGGTCGTCATGGTGATGCTCCTGAGACTCTCACGGGTATACGAGGTGGGCGGACGGCGTCGAGGTTAGAGACCATTGGTGCCACCTTGTGTCACGTACGTGCGAGGATGAGCCGGTGCGTGCTGACCGCTTGCTGTCCATGATCTGGCTGCTGCGTACCCATGGTCGTCTGTCCGCCTCGGATCTGGCGCAGCGGCTGGAGGTCTCACGGCGCACCGTGCTGCGGGACGTTGAGGCGCTGTCGGCTGCGGGCGTGCCCGTATGGTGCGAGCGGGGACCCTCATGGGGAGTGAGAATCGACCCCGGCTTTCGCATTGACGTGACAGGACTGAACCGTGAGGAGAGCCGGGCTCTCTTCGCAGGTCTCACCAGCTGGGGTGCTGCGCCACTGGGCCTTGGCGACGCCCTCGTCTCCGCGTCTCGCAAACTGCTCGCCGCCGTGCCCGACAGCCATCGAAGCCGGTCCATGGGCATTGCCTCGCGCGTCGTGGTCGATCCCTCAAGGGTGGCTTCCCCTTCCTGAGAGCGAGCGCCGACGCCGTCTTCCATGCTGTCCAGGAAGCGGTCTTGACGCGCCATCGACTGCGTATGGTCTTCCGTCACAAGTCGAGGATGACGACGCAGGACGTCGTCGATCCGCACGGAATAGTTGCCGCTGGTCGCAGCTGGTACCTGTGCGCCTCACACGGCACCGAGGTTCGCTTCACCAGGCTCTCTCGGATCGAAGAGGCTGACGTACTCGCTGAGGAGTGTGCTGACGACCCGGCTTCGATATGGCCGCGGCATGGCAGAAACAGCGTGAGGAGTTTCTTGAAAGGTTCGAGGCGATCACAGCCACCGTCTGGGTGCGGGACGAGCGTTGGAGCGATGTGCAGGAGTGGACGTTGCGCGCAGCGACGACCGATGCAGATGGCGAACCTCCCGGAGATGATGGATGGACCTGTCTCCAGCCTGGAGTTCATGGATCACCCTGCATGCCATGACGATTCTGCTTCGGCTCGGTCCGGATGCCTGCGTCATCACCCCCATGCGACTGCGACAGGACCTCCTCGACTACGTGGAACGCATGCGTGAGCGGTACCGTGCCGATGGGGTCTGATGACTCACGGTTGAGGCGGCACGGCTTGCGCGTGCTCCGACGGCGAGGAACGGCCAGCGGACTGTGCGGCCCTACCGCCTGCGGTGTCGCAGGCCGGCGCCCCCGCTCCCTACAGGCGCTTGAGGGCCTCGCGTCGGCTGAGTGGGGACAGGTCCGGATGCGCCTGGACGAAGGCGCGCACCCAGTTGCCGTCCGTGCGTGCGTAGTCGCGCAGCGCCCAGCCGATGGCCTTGCGGATGAAGAACTCCGAGTCCTCCTGGTTGGCCTCGATGACGGCGGTGAGCAGGTCGAGGTCCGTGCCGGCCTTGTGCTGCGCCTGGCAGATGATGGCACTGCGCCGCACCCACACGTCCGGGTCGGTGGCCCACACGCGCATGCGGGGCCGCCGCAGCCGGATGCTCACGCACCACCAGCCCGACGGCGTGGGAGGTCTCATCCACCAGATCCCACCACTGCCCCGTGCGCAGAAAAATGCTCGTAGAGCGCCAGGGACCCATACGTCCAGCATGCGACGCGGGATGACTTTTGGAGCGGATGACGGCCAGCGCCGCGTAGCGTTCCTCGCGGTGAGTGGCCCCATCCCACAGGCGCCCCAGCGCCGTCTCGCCAGGTGGCGGCCTCAGTCCACAGGCCGCGATGGGCGACGGCGATCCGTTGGGAGAGGCGCTGCGTTTCCGGGACCCCGACGCCGTACATCGCCATCTCGGATTTCAGGTACGCCCGCTGCTGCTCGGCGCGGGCGGGGTCGCTGCTCCTCCAGGGCCTCACGCAGGTCAGTGATGAAATCCGTGACCCGCGCACCCGTCTCCCACTCACCGGCATCCTCGCCCTCCTCGCAGTGCACCGCGCGCCCTCTCAACATGCTCGCGTCGCCTCATGACATGCTTCCAAGGCCATTATGGTCCCGCACGACACCGGCGCCCGGGTCAAGGAACCGGAGGTCTCGGGTCTGCAAGTAGCGGCTGCAGGGCACCCGTGCGGCCGGCACTCGCGTCGCCCTCATGCCGAGGTGCCCTGCACCGTGTCTTCGGCGGTTTGCTCACGCGGCATCCTCCCGGTAGGCTGCCCGTGCGTCCCGCGGTGGAGCCGTGGGAAGGCGATGGAGATGTCGCATAGTGGCCTAGTGCGCCTCCCTGCTAAGGAGGTTGGGGTGGAAGCCCCTCGGGAGTTCGAATCTCCCATCTCCGCCAGAGCGAGAGCCCCGGTGCGCAGCAGCGCGCCGGGGCTTTCGTCGTCGGCCCAGCCGTTGCCGCGGAGGGTGCTGTGCCTGGGCCGGCCTCCCTTCAACTGACCGAACGGTCGACGGCTCGCATCCTGCGGTCTATCCTGGCAGTAGTCCATCAATCGCGCTGGGAGTGAGCGGCTATGACTGACATGGACAACCGAAGACAGGCCATCGTCGGATACGCGCTCATTGGCGGTTTTGTCGCCCTCTTCATCGTCCTCAACTGGGCCGGCCCCGGGCGGGTCCTGTCGCTCGTGTCCGCAGTGGCCGTTGTGGTGACACTGCTGGCGATCAGAACCAGATCCGTCTCGCCGTGATCGCAGCCGTCATCCTCCTGGCGACGCTACCGTTCGTCGCGCTGCGGACCCACGCGGGCTCCGCCGCCGGCGCCATCGGTCTGCTGGTGATGTTCGTCGGGGTCGCTTGCTGGCAGCGCTGGAAGGCTCCGGCTGGATCGGGAGCCGGCGAGACCTCTTCGGCGGCTACTCCCCCTGACTGGGCCCCGTGAAGCAGCCCCGGTCGGGGCGTTCGCCTCTGGCCGATCGGGGTGCCTGTGTGTCTTCCCTGCGCCGATCCGGGATAGCGTGATGCTGTACTCGACTGAGAGGGACCCTCATGTCTGACCACGACGCAACCCAGCCGCCGGCCTCCGGCTCGCCCCGCCCCAATCAGGGCGACGAGTTCAACGCCCGGACCGTCCTCATCAACCAGGACCTGCTCGACGCCGCGCGCGCCGAGCAGCAGGCCACTGGGCAAGCGCCCGGCTCCGCTCCCTGGGGCTGCGCCCGGCGCCCAGTCCGGCTCGTGGCGCCCAGTGCAGCCCGACCTGCCCGCTGGGCCTCCCCTGAGGAGCAGACGCGCGCCTACTCCACACATGCCGCACAGGCGGCCGCCCAGCCCGGTGCGGCGTCGGCCGACCCCTACATCCAGGGCAACCCCTTCGCCCAGCAGAACGGGGTCGGTCAGCCGGGGCAGCCCGGCCAGCCGGTACAGTTCGGCCAGCCCGAGCCGGCCGGGGAGCGGTGGATTCGGTGCCCCTTCGCCCTTCCAGCCCGGGCAGCCCCTCGCTCAGCAGGCAGCCCAGCCGGCGCCCTACAGTCAGCCGGCTCAGCCCGCCTGGGGCGGGCCCATGGCCGACGACGGCGCCGCAGCCGCGTCGTCGCCCTTCGCCCAGTCCGCCCCCGGCATCCCCTCAGCTCCGGGCACCTCCTCGGCCCCCGCGGCCGGTGCCGTTCCAGGAGCGAGGCGAGTCGGGAGGCCCTGCAGTGGCAGCAGCCGCAGGCCCAGCCGGCAGGTCTGCAGGACCAGCAGCCCTTCGCCCAGCAGCCGGCCCCGCACTCGCACCCCTTCAGTGGGGGTCGCCAGGACGGGTGACGTCGGCATGTCCTCGGTCTTCCCCACGGCGACCGCGCGCGCTGAGGCCGAGCAGGCCACGGAGGCCTTCGTCCCCGACTGCGACACAGGCGGTCGCCCAGTCCGCGCCGTCGTCGTCCTCAGCCTTCCCGTCGCAGGGCTCGGCGCCCCAGTGGGGCTCAGCCCCTCCTCCGACGCCGCAGCCGGGCAGGCCCCGTCCTTCCCCGACATGGCTCCTCCTGCGGCGGGCTCGCCGTTCGCGCGGCCGGCAGGAGGCGGAGCGCTGGCAGCGGCGCGGTCCGAGGAGTCTGAGAGCGCGGACTCCGTCGGGCAGCCTGGATGCTGACGCTGTTCCTCATGGCGGGCATCCCCGTCGTCAACCTCGTCTGGCTGCTGATGCTCGCCTTCGGCAGCGGCCACCCGCCAGCAAGAGGAACTGGGCCAAAGGCCACTCTCATCTGGGCGGTGATCGGTGCTCGTCCTGAGCATCGCCTTCTCTTTCGTGCTTGGCATGCTCGGCTACTCGCTCTTCACTATCAACCAGAGCGCCAGCGTCGGATAGCGCCCAGTGGTTCGCAGGTGAGCGCCGCTGTCACTAGTGGCGCTGAGGGCCGGAGTGCCCGCCAACGGCGGGACTCCGGCCCTGTGCCCATCCTCACGGGGACAGGATTTGTCCCCTGGGTGACGCTGAGTAGTGTTCTACCCGTCGGCAACGACATGCGCCTGTAGCTCAACGGATAGAGCATCTGACTACGGATCAGAAGGTTGGGGGTTCGAATCCTTCGGGCGCACCAACACCCCTGTCATCGGCTGGAAAGTCGGAGCCGGGTGTTTTCCATTTCCGGTACTCCCCGGCTCCGACGGCGCGGCTCAGCGGAGTCGCTGCTGAATCTTCGCGTCAGCCTTCTCACCACCTCCTGCCTGGGGCTCCGGGTCCGCCGCGCAGACCTCCCGTCTGAGGGAAGCGTTCCGTTGACGAGGTAGTCGCCGATTTTCGCCGTGGCACGACCTGTTCTTGCCCGTGGCGACATGACCGTACATATCGACGCTCAACAGGTGACTGTTGCGGATCCTCGACACCAGTGCATGGGACCACGGGTAGGGCGTGTTCGGATCGTGCAGGATACCGATGACGAGCACCGGGTTCGTGGCTTCGACGTCGACGTCGACCGCCTTGGTCTTACTGGTGTGCCCCCAGCCGTGGCAGAAGGCGTCGGTCTGGGGAAGTGCGCTGTGGAAAACCGGGTAGTCGTGGTGGTAGGGAGGCCAGTGCCGTATCCCAGCCTGCCTCGTTCCCGGTGTCGGGGAAGTCGAGGCACCGGTTGGCCGAGAAGACCTTGAGGCCCCGGAGCCGCTCGACCACCTGCTTCTCGGTCGTGGGAGGTGCGCTATTGCCGGAGACGGACTCGGCGTTCGTCTTCAGAGTGGTGCCGTCGTGCGCATTCATGGCCTGGCTCAGTCCCTCGGTGAGCAGCGGCCACTTATCGGGTGAGGAGTTAACGAGCCCTGCTGATGGCGTTAACGGCCTCGGCCCGGTCCAGGGGTGCAACGGCGTCGGAGACTGTCAGCGGGGTTGGCGTCCAGACCATCGAGGAAGGCCGCGAGCTCGGGCGACCGCCCTCATCCGTTGTCCCGCTCAGGGGGAACCCCGCCTGGCCCTGCTGGGACTCGATGTAGGTGCGCAGTGACTGCTCCCCGGCCGCCGCATCACCTTCCATCGGATCCTGGCGAGCCATGGTGGGGTCCATGGCGCTGTCCAGGACGACGCGTCCCATGTTGTCGGGGAAGAGCTCGGTGTAGACGGCGCCCAGGTAGGTGCCGTAGGAGTGGCCGAGGTAGTTGAGGTCCTTGTCTCCCACCAGTGCCCGCATGACATCCATGTCGCGGGCCACCGAACGGGTATCCATGTGATCGAGGATCCCAGGGGACCTCCGTGTGCTCCTCGCAGGCCGTGGCCTCGCGTGAGCCCTGGGCGACGATGTCGGCGGCGCTGCCCGGCGTCAAGGGGAGAAGGGCACCTCGGCCTGCCCGGCCACAATCGCCTGGACGTCCTCGGGGGTCCAGCAGGTGATGGGAGGTGGACTGGCCGACGCCGCGGGGGTCGAAGCCGATGACGTCGTAGGTCGCCAGGACCTCGGACAGGTCCCCGCTCTTGTAGAGCTCGGCCTGGGACTCGATGAGGGAGATACCGCTTCCCCCGGGGCCGCCGGGGTTGAGGAAGACCGACCCCCGAGGGGAGGGACTCGTCGAGGGCAGCTTCTTGAGGGCCACCGTGATGGTCTTCCCCTGCGGATGGTCGTAGTCCAGGGCACGGTCACAGTGGCGCACTGGAAGGCGGTCCCGGTGGCATCGTCGGTGCAGTCGGTCCAGGTGAGGTCCTGGTGGTAGAAGGACTCCAGGCCCTTGGGGGCACCCGCCCCCGTGGACCCGGTGGATCCTCCAGAACCGTTTGACGTGTTGCTGCCGGTGGTCTGAGACGTGCCGGCGTTGCTGTTCGAGTTCGTACCACGGTCCACCACGATGCCGGCCTCATGGGAGCCCGGCGCGGGCGGGTTCGCGGCGACCGCGGTGTTCGCGCCGAACATGCTGCAGGCGGTGATCGTGCCGAGCAGGGTGAGGACGGCGAGGGCTGATGTGGCGTGCGATGGCGGGGATGTTCGTAGGCGTCTCATGGCAACAAGCCTCGTGTCTCTGACGACTATGAACCATCCGGCAGCCTGGCCGGCTGCTGTCGGGTAGCCCGACATGACAACCCCCGGCGTCGGTGCTCCGGGCTCGAGTCCACGGTCAGACGCCGGCCGCCTCGAATGCCTGGGCCAGGTCT
>BNJT01001454.1_pt1 | contig 83498 bp, 147 predicted proteins | sample 8540491 | NCBI WGS metagenome assembly BNJT01 (sample SAMD00202455, study PRJDB9452) | human saliva metagenome | host: Homo sapiens | reverse complement strand
TGGTTACGCATTGCTAAAGACTTTGATTATGTGGCACTTGGACATATTCACCGTTCTCAAAAGCTGTGGAAGTGAGTATATAAGATATTGCGGTACACCGCTAAAGTACTCCTTCTCTGAAGCAAATGATACCAAGAGTATAACCGTAATTGATATAAAAAGAAAAAGGAAATATAAAACTTGATTTCATTCTTCTCACACCGCTTCGTGATATGGTGGAAATAAAAAGGTAAATATAATGAAATTATGCTTAAAGATTTTTATGAAGGCAGTACTTTTAAGAAATGACTACCTTCATATCACCTTGACTGACGAAGATGATATACAGGATGTTATAACAAAACTTCGTGTGGTTTTACAAAAATATAATGAAGCTTGATTATGACAATCAAAGAACAAGAAACAGTGCCGAAAATAAACCTTATAAAATGATATGGAATCAAAGTCGCCTCTTGAATTGTTTGATATATTCTATGAGTCAAGAAACGGTCAACATTTAAATGATATACAAAAAGATTTTTATGGAAAAATATTATTGAAGATATTTGGAGGAATAAATAATGAGACCTATAAAATTAACAGTTTCTGCATTTGGACCTTATGCCGGCAAAACGGAATTTGACTTTGACAAAGCTTTGGTACAGGCGACTTTATCTTATAACCGGTGATACAGGCGCCGGTAAAACAACTATATTTGATGCTATTACCTATGCTCTTTACGGGGATCCAAGCGGTAATAACAGAGAAGTTTCCATGTTTTCGCTCAAAGTATGCCGATATTAACACACCGACATTTGTTCGCCCTCACTTTTTAACTATAAGGGAAAAAGAATACACTATAGAAAGAAATCCTGAATACGAAAGAGTCTGCACAACGAGGAAGTGGACTTACCAAGCAAACAGCAGGTGTAGAACTTATTCTATCTGACGGAAAACCTCTTACAAAGACAAAGGAAGTAGACAATGCTATAAATAATATTATAGGCATTAACAGAGAACAGTTTTGCCAAATAGCAATGATTGCACAGGGGTGATTTTTAAAGCTTTTGATTTCGCCTACCAAAGATAGAATTGAAATATTCAGGCATATCTTTAAAAACAAAAACTTTATTCAGATTTACAGGATAGATTAAAGTCCGAATTATCTGTACTTAATAACGATTGTTCAAAAAAATCAAGCAAAGTATTTCACAGTACATAGCCGGAATAAACTGTTCCGACTCTTCGCTTTTTGTCCCTTGATGTTACAAAGGCAAAAAGGTGATTTACCCACAGATGAATGTATCTTACTCATTGAAAAACTGATAGCTGAAGATACCTTAGCTGAAGAAAAAAGGCTGACAATTCTATAACTGAAATAGAAAAAGCAACTGGATATATTAAAAATAAATATTGAACGTGGTGAAGAGTTTGTAAAAGCCAAGCAAGCATTTGAACAAAATAAAGCCTGGATTTTAAAAGTTGACTGAAGAGAAATCTTCTCTTACTAATGCATTGGAAGAAGAAAAGAAAAACATCTGTTCAGGAAAAACTTACCAAAGCATCTGCCACCATACAGGCACAACTACCTGACTAGTGATGAGTTGGATCAAAAGGAATCCAAATTAAAAAGGCAATGCTTTAAATATTGAAAAATAAAGCGAAAGACTCACAAAAAAACTCTTAAAGATATTGAAGATTTACAAGCTGAAATAGAACGCTTAACTGAGGAAGCAAAAGCCCTGCAAAAAAATCCGGTGAACAAAAGATTTTATTTGAAAATCAAAAGACAATTCATTTGGAAAAGTCTTTCAAAGCTTGAAGCTCTGTTAAAGAGTATGGAAGAACTGAAAAAAAGTTTCTGCAAATTATAAAGAAGCGAAGAAAAATATTTGAAGAAAAAGCTCATGGCAAGTGAGCTTGACGCATCATTTAGAGTAAAGTACAATCTTTACCTTGATTCTCAGGCAGGACTTTTTGGCAGAAAAACCTTGTCGATAATATGCCTTGTCCTGTATGTGGCTCACTCTCACATCCTAAAAAGGCAATCAAACCTACACAAGTGCCAAAAAGATGAACTTGATATTCTTCAGTCCAAAGTTTCAAATGCAAATGATGAAGCAAATACAGTCAGTCAGAAAGTAGGAAACTTAAAAAGGTGTGCTTGATGAAAAGAAAGATACTACAGTAAACTCAATTAAAGAGTTACTTGGAGATATTGACATGAACAATGCCACCGATATTACAAAAGGATAAAATAAGTGAGCTTAAGACTAATATAAAGGAACTTGAAGAAAATATTGAAATAGCAACGAAAAAAACAGCTCCAGAAAAGATGCTATTGAAAAATAAACTTCCTCAGTTACGCACAAAGAAGGATGAGTTACAAAACAGTATTGTTGATATAAACAATACTATAAGTACTTTGAATCCGAGAATAAATCACTTAATTCAAGAATCATTGATTTAAAAAGAAAAAGCTGGTATTCTCTTCAAAACTTGAAGCATCCAAGGAAATTCAAAAAATGAAGATATAATTTCGAAAATCAAAAAGATATAGATCTGGCCACAAAGAGTTTAAATGAATGTAGTGAAAATCTTGCCTCCGCAGTTGCAAGGAATGATGTACTCTTAAAGCAAATGGAGGGCAAGCAGGAAGTTGACCTTGAAGCCGAAAAATCAAGCTAAATGAACTTGAATCAAAACAGAATTCAGCTTAGAAAAAAACAAGGAATCTATTCATAGCCGAATAGTAAATAATAAGTCAAACTGTGACAATATAAAGCTGAAATCTTCAGAGCTTATAGATATTGAAAAATATACATGGGTAAAGGCTCTTTCAGATACTGCAAACGGTAATATCACCGGAAAGGATAAAAATAATGCTTGAAACATATATTCAAATGCATTATTTTGACAGAATAATTTCAGAGCCAACACGAGGGCTTATGATAATGACCGGCGGACAATATGACCTTATTCGAAGAGAAGAAGCCCTTAGTAAAGTTGGTCAAAGCGGTCTTGACCTTGATGTAATAGACCACTACAACGGTACTACCAGAAGTGTAAAATCACTCTCGGGCGGTGAATCATTTAAAGCGTCTTTGGCTTTTAGCACTTGGACTCTCTGATGAGATTCAATCCTCAGCCGGCGGTATTCAACTTGATACCATGTTTATTGATGAGGGATTCGGCTCACTTGATGAAGACTCCCTCGCTCAGGCAATGAATGCCCTTGCCTCACTTGCAAGCGACAATAAGCTTTATCGGCATCATCTCCCATGTGGGTGAACTAAAGCAAAAAAATCGATAAACAAATTATTGTTAAAAAGGACAAAACCGGCGGAAGCAGGGGCTGAAATAATAGCATAAATAAAGACTGTAGTAGTCATTTTCGATTACTGCGACCCTTTTAATAATTATAAAGTTTTATATACTATTTTTAATCCACTCTCCCAAAGATCCGTCTGAAATCTCACTAAGATAATAATTTATTCCGTTTTAATTAATCCATCCGGTCTCCATAATTCCGTCTTTATCAAACTTAAACCATGCATTTCTATTTGTATAAGGATTAAATATGTATGCCCACTGAGATGTTACATTCTTTCCGTTTTTCCACATATTTCCAAACATTTTGACCGTTTACGGTTTCTGTTTTCCATCCTGTAAAAGTATTATGAAATACTTTCTTAGATCCCTTAAAAGAGCTTCCGGCTGATGAACTCGACCTGCGTTTTTTCATCTTGCTGTTTGAGTTCTTTGGTATAACAACTCTACCATCATCTGATGCCGGATTATTCTTATTATCGGATACTTCTGTTTGAGGCGATACTTCAGGATAAGGCTTTTCAACTGAATTATTATCCTGTCTACCATCGTTTGATAATTCATTTTTCGGCTTTTCGTCATTTGCATTACCGGTTTTATTCGAAGTATCAGGAATATTCTCCTCTTCCCCAAAAGCTCTATCTCCTGCGCCTGAAGAAAGTTTTTTTCTTTAGCTTCCGGTTTTTAAGAGCGACAGTCCGTTCATATCGATTTTTCCGTCTTCGTTTCGCTTCGGATCATTTTCAGTATCAAGGTTAATAAAATCATTTTCATCCACGGTAATTACTTTTTGAAGCAGTATTTTTGAAATATTCTCATCTTTATTCCAATAAAAAAAGTTGTTCCGTCCATTACATCGGAACCGGCTTAGCTTTGCAAAGAAAGTCGCTCTCCTATATTTGTTCCCTTTCTAAATGACAATATACCTTTAGCACTGAACTCTGTTTTTAATGTTTTTATCACTTGTATACAGAGCCACATTATAACTTCCGTTATTATATGATGTTGAATTTGAAATCTTTATATTCGGGCCTGAATTTGAATCAATTCCCTTTTGCTTTATTTTCATATGAAATTGAATTATCAAGTTTATGTGCACCATATACATTTGATCCACCCATTTTAAATCCGTTACCGTTTCCGGCATCCAACATTATATTGGGCTTTTCAAACGACAAATTTCCGTACTCATCCACTGTTCCCGGTGCAAATTCAAAGTTCTTTTTATTACCGTCGTTCTTTATCAGTATATATACGTTTCTATAAGCCACACTGTTTTTTATGATTACATCTCCTATAGACCCGGTTGCCACTTTGGCAAACAAATCCCAGCCGTCATCAGCATTATATGCCGCAATACAACCGTCAAAAACATTACCTACTCCCGATGTTATCTTAGCTGCAAATCCGTCAGCATCTTCCATAGCTGAATCGGCATTATTCATTGACGTACAGTTTAAAATATAGTTGTAACTCGGCCATTTATCTTTAGAATCTTCGCTGCTTCCTGAAATCTGCAGTCCGGTTGTTCCGTTATTAAATAAATTTAATCTTTCCGCTATATTATGGCTTCCCGAGATTCCAAGTCCTTTATATCCGTCTGCGGTATTTGTAATATTAAACTGCTTCAGTTCCCAATAATCTCCACCAAGGCTAAATCCCTTGCAGCTTCTATTAAAGTCTAATGTTGCAAAACCCTCGTCTCCCTGTATTTTTTTATAGGATTATCTTCTCTTCCGTTTCTTCCCTTTTGTACAATAAGAGCTTTTATTTGACATATCATAAACTTCAGGCTTCAATAATATTGTCTGCCCCGGCTTCGCATACTTTATTGCAGACTCCAAACTTATCGCATTATCATACCCTGAGCCGTCATTTCCATCCAAGCCTGTATTTGATACATAAATATAAGAGTCTTTTCCTATAGTCCTTAATGATACACTTTTTATTTAATGTAACAGTTTCATAAGATTTAAGCTTCACAAAAGGTTCAGGTTCATAACCTGCTTCCGGAGTAAACTCAACACTGAAGTTTTTTTACCTGCTGATAAATCATAATCTTTCTTAAGTTCCTCATTATTAACGACTTCCACGCTGTCTTTAAGTACATTATCCTGATAAATTTTTAGCCGATCCGTTTGCATTGGCTTTGAATACCAGTGTATAATTTTCTTCTGCCGCAGTATCAGGACTTGTAATCTTAGCCTGTAGATCTCTATATCTACTTTCTTGAGGTCTCCAATCATTTGCATCAAACTCACTCTTTTCAAATTTTATATTGGAATATGTGACATTCATACCTCTTGCAACAGCAAATCCTACATATGCAAAACGATCCTGTACATTCATAGGGTCGTTTAACTCTTCATATCCGCTTATACTGTTTGCACGAATATCCTTTGCCTGTATAGGAATTTCATACTTATAAAGCTCAGAGCCGTCCATAGCAAGCTGATATACAACATAGCTTGAAGAATTTTTCTCCAACCTTACCCTGTAAGTATCTCCACTGCTTACCTTGCTCTCGTCCTTGTCAAACCCTAATCTGTAAACTTTAAATGTATCCGGATTAGGCTTTATCTTATTATCAATACCTGTGTATGCCCTTACTCCAAGCATATCTTTTACTTGACTTGTAGAATTGAGTTCTCCCTTAGGAAGTTGTGTTGCACCTATAGATACCAAATTTGATTCCGAACTTGCCGGATCTCCTTTTTCACCTATAGAGTCCCTTACCATCAGTGCAAATCCTCCTGTCCGTCAGGTTTCGGATTCATATAATCAATCCTTACATCCGCCTCAAGAATAAAATTTTCTTTTACTCGGATCTATTTTTTTGTATAATAGAAACTTATTCCGTCAGCAGGATCGGAAGACACGAACTTTCCACCTTTTTTTATTTATACTTCCGTCTTTTTTTATATGTTGCCGATTTTAAAATTATTTCTCCATCTATATCTGCATCATCATTTACAGTATTTGTAATTGTAGATGTAGAAGGTCCAAAAATACGTAAATTCCCATTCTTTTGCATTTGAATCTGTTGCCTTTTGAAATAACGGTATCACTTCTTTCTTCGGTTTCTGATGTTAGCTCTATCCCGTTTGTCAAAGTACTTGCAAACACTTCCAAGTTATTACTTAACAGTAATATGCTTAAAAATATATGCCATAAAAGCATCTCAAAAATATTTCTTTTTCATATCCTTCCCTCAAAAATCATTATTTTTTTAACAATATACCACCATTCAGTTCTATATTTTTTTATCACGTTCCTCCTTTATTTTTATACAATAAGCTAGTTTACTTATATAACAAAAAGTTGTAAATACTATGTAAAAGTAGCCAAATAGTGCCTGTACCACTGATTTTTGCCTATGTTATTTAGAAATAAAAAAAGGTACTGCAAAATCAGATTTTTACAGTACCCTGTTTCAAGTTCCATTATAAACTCAGTTTTTAAAAGCATCCATCAAATTATACTTTTTAAGTAATTCATTTCTGTATTCCTTATTAGTATTAGCTTTAAGAATTTTTTTCCAAATCTCCTTCCCTTACCAATATTTCATTCAGCTTGCTTATTATATCCGCCCCTTTTTCAATTCCTTTTTCAATACCCTTTTCAATTCCTTTTTCAATGCCTTTTGCCTCTACTCTATCAAGTACTTCGCACATAGTCACTCTCTCCTTTCCGTTCAAATCATTTATAGTTTCCTCAAATCTTCCGTCTCCGGTCATTGCGACCCATCAACATTAACAATTCTTCTACATGATCAATTACAGTTTTATCAGGTACATAGTCCCTATTTACTCTCATTTTGGTACAGGTAGTCAGCCAATATTTTAAAAATCACTTTTAAATAAGTCTATCTTTTCTCTATCTAAATATGCTATCTCGAAAAGATTTATCTTGAAATCATTAACATAAGGTTTTATATTTTTCTTCTATGTCAAGTATTTTCAAAAAGTGTTTTTGGGATATTCCCACTTTCTGTCAAATCCAAGATATAATACTAAAGTAATTACAGGATATTTTATTTCATCCCTGTTTTCCCTCCTGCTTTGTTTTACATACTCTGCACCGTCATATCCAAAAGACTCTAAATGGCATTAGCTTATCAGGACCGGTTTGATTTTCCAATCCCAAAAATGCCATATTTATTTTACTCTTATTCCAATATTTTGCAACATCTCTGTCCTGAGTTCTGACTCTTCCGTCCACTTTCAGCATACTCATTGGTAAAGCATCAGCAAGGTTACCCTCATCAACTATCATCTTACCGTCAAATAAAAGTACATTTAAAAACATCTGCAAAAACATCATTATAATTTTCCAACATTTTTTTGAGTTACATCTTTTCTCTCATGTCTCCTCCCTATTATACCAAAAAAATAAAATTACTATCTATTCCATCGGGGATTAATATTGTTTGATTTTAGAATTTTAAGAAAATTTAGAAATATAAGTCATGTAAGATATATAATATATTATCTTATATATTAACAAAAATTCAATATTATATCATTAAATATTATGAATTAAAATATACAAAAAATAGACTACTACACAAAAGTGTACCAGTCTATTCAACTTATCATACTGTATCAATTGTATTTTTTTACGCTTCCGCCATCCTCCCTTAATGTATCCCCTGTTATCCTGTATGTGGTCCAGTCCGACATCGGCTCGGCACCAAGAGATAGGTAGAAGTCAATGCTCGGCTTGTTCCAGTCAAGACACCACCACTCAAGTCTGCCACAGCCTCTCTCAACAGCGATGGAGCCCAGCTTATTTAATAAAGCCTTGCCATATCCTCTTCCTCTAAACTCCGGCAGTACAAAAAGATCCTCAAGATATATTCCGGCTCTGCCTAAGAATGTAGAGAAGTTGTGAAAGAAAAGCGCAAACCCGACTTCCTTTTCATTCTCCATTACAAAAACAACTTCCGCTTTCTGCTTATCAAAGATCCACTCTTCTAAAATCTTCTCATCAGCAACCACCTCATCAAGCATTTTCTCATATGATGCCAGCTCCTTTATAAAATAAAGTATTAAAGCGCAATCATCTTTTTTTGCAAATCTGAAATTCATATTTTCCCCCTAATAAATTTTAATTATTCGAAACAGCCTCCAAATCTAAATCAATATCATATATATTATCGATCATTGCTCCGCTTTCTGTAGCAGTTATATACACAACCGAAAGGCTTTGTCATAGGTTCTACCGAAACAATGGTTATCTTTGTAAGCACTGCATATGAATTATCCTTATGACCTATATATGCAATCGGCTTATACTCCGCTCCTGTCAAGCCTTCAAGTGCCTTATCAAAAGCGACTTTTGACCTCTTCATTTTCATCCATATAAGATTTGCATCATTGTATTCCCAGCCTTCCTGTCCTTCCAAGAGTCTGAGATTACCTGTAATTTCAGCATTTCCCTCCAAGTCCTCATATACCTTTAAAATTACATACTCCGGCTTGGCATCCGGTACTACCATTTCCGCTCTGCAAAGATATAAATAATTTGTTCCGGCAACAATCTGTGAACCAAGTACCGCCACTACATCATATCTGTATCCATCCAAATCCTCTGTGGCCTTTTTCAAAAGCTGACATAGCATTTGCATTATCCGTTCCGTCAAAATTATTATTTATTCCCCATCCACCTGTTATAGGTGCAGATTCGTTTGTTTCACTTATTTCTTCTGCTTCTTTAGTAACGGTACTCTCCTGTGCTATAGTTGTTTCCTGAGTCTCTGTATTATCTGCCTTTACGCCGCAACCCATAATTGAAGCCGCACAAAGCATTCCCAGTGTAACAGTAAATAATCTTCTCATTTTCTTATCTCCTTATTTTTCCACACCGAATTTACTGGTTGCAAACTCACTCATATCCTCATTTTTTTCATTGCTTTTTCTAAGAGCCTCGGCAACGTCTGCGGAGCGGCTGCAAAACAGGGAATACCATTATTTGCAATTCTTTGTGCCATATTTGCATCATAATAAGGTTTACCTGAGTCTGATATGGCAAGCAGGCAAATCACAATAACACCGTCTTCCTTCATCTGTGTCAATCTTCTGAGAAGTCCTGCACGGTTTCCACCCTCTTCAAGGTCTGAAATTAAAAAGAAAATCGTCTTCTTCGGGTTCTCTATATATTTAGTGCAATACTTTATTGATTTTTCAATATCCGTTCCACCGCCGAGTGTGAATCCGAAAAGTAAATCAATAGGGTCCTCGCATTTTTCACTTAAGTCCACGATATTGGTATCAAAAGCCACAACCTTAGTCTTTATAGCACTCATACTTGCCAGGATACAGCTCATTATAGATGAATATATTACCGACTCTCCCATAGAACCGCTTTGATCAATATCCAAAATAACAGTATATTTATTGGTCATGGTTGTTGCGCTTCTCTCAAAGAAATAATACTTTTGAGGGATTATCTTCTTTAACTTTGTATTGTAGTCTTTTATACACTTTCTTATAGTAGTCTGAAAAATCAAGTGCTGATGCGGAAGGAATAGGAGAATGTAACTTTCTGTTTATACTTGCCGTAACCGCCCTTTTTAAATCCGTTTCAAGCAAAGCATTTATTTGCTCCACTATTTTTCTTATAAACTCTCTTGCATTTTCCTTACTTTGCTTCGGTATCTGATCCTTTAGGGTAAGTATCATACTTGCCATATGCATATCCGGCTCTATATTTTCAAGAAGCTCAGGTTCAAATATCAGTCGCTTTAGTCGCATCTTTCCATAGCATCGGACTGAATTATCTTTACAATGTCCTTATCAAAAAGTGTTCTCACATCACCAAGCCATCTGCTTATCTGCGGACTTGATGCGCCTTTTCCGGCTCCTCCTCCGAAGCCGAATTTCATATCTCTGTTATAGATGGCATCAAGTGCCGTATCCATCATAAGATCTTCCTGACTTAAATCCGGTCCGTCTCCCATACCTTCCATTCTTTTTTGTGCTTCAGAACCAAGTATCAGTCTCCATCGCCTCAGTCTGTCATTTGTATCCATTTATATCTCCTAAAAGTCTCCAAAATCAAAGTCTTCGAGGATCTCCGTGTCCACTTCCTTTATCTCAGAGTTTATTATTTCACTTACTTCCTGAGCATTGAGTCCCCATATTTCACCAAGATTTTCGGCAATCATATCTTTTTCCTTAGCGCTGTACTCTACAAAAGCTCTTCTTAAAAAAACTGCCGAACGTCTGAATTCCTCTTCATCCAAGGTATTCAGATACTCACTAAGGCTTTCCCAAAGTGTTAGTCTCCCTATAAGAGCATAATGATTTCTCATAGACAGACCTGCAAACCAGTTTGCACCAAGTTCTGCAGGCATACCTACAGAAAGTCGTCTTGATACCTCTTTTTCTAAGAGTCGGCTCATCTATCTTACCTGCATCCAGTAATATTGCTGTAGCAAGTCCTGAGATTTTTGTATTCAGATCATCTCTATTTGAGAGTTCTGTAAGCTTATCAAACCAAAGGCTCTCATCCAAAAAGTCCTGTACCATAAAAACATTATGTATTTTTTGAATATCCTCAGCCAATGCAGCCGCCGCTATATCATCGCATGCCGACTCCCCGACAAGCATAAGTGAAGCTCTGATACAAAGTCTTTTGACAATAGGTATCAGAGGTCTCTCTGTCCAGTTTTCTGATATCGCCGAATGAAATCATATTTGAAAAGTTTGCTCACGGTATCCGCGATATCACACATAGCTATTGCACCGTTTGCCGTCTCATCAAGACTTCTTTTTCGCACCCTCAACTATCTTAGGAAGTCCGCAATTAAACGCATCTTCTATAACATCCGCTATTTCAGATATCTTCGTAGCCTCTAATAGCCTTTCACTAAGTACAAAAGCTACAGCATCCGCTATAGTGTCTCCCTTTAATACACTTTCAACTATCTGTATTTCAGCCTCCGGTGTCCACTGAAGTATCCAGTTCTCGGCCCAGGTTGCATTATCCTGACTGCTTCTTTTAATCTTAGCAAAAATCAATTCCAAGTACAACAAGTCTGTATAAGAAAAACGATCTGTTTAAATCAAGAAAAGCACTCTCCTTTGACTTTACTCTTAAGTTTTCTCTTAAATCAAGCTGCAAAGGTGTAGCCACAAGTTCCTTATATTTTTCAAGTTTTAACTGCTTAAGTTTAGAAGTAAAATCACTCTGTATAGACGTCTGCATAGCATCCTGAGGAACACTGCCTATCTTTTTTCCTATATCGGTCTCTGCAAAGCCCATTGCCATCTCACCGAAGCTTCCACCACCCATACAGGTAATACTTGCATCCTTTAAATCTTCAAGCGTGGGAACAGAGCCTCCTCTAATAATCGCAAGTTCTCTTGCAAGCCTTGTCGCCTCTATTACCTGAGCGGATGAAACGATTCCGCCATGCTCTCTCATATACTTTGCCAAACTGCTCAGATACTTTCTTTCATGATAAGTAATATCTCCGTTTAAAAATCCCTGCCAAAGTAACTCATAATACGCCGGCGCCGTATTTCCCGCACCATAACCGGTTCTTTTACTAAGTCTATAGTAAGAATACGGCATCAATGTGACATTGGATTCTCTTCTTACCAATGCCTTATATTCCTTATCGGACATTGCTCCTTCAAGACTTTCAATAGCTGATGTATGAAAAAGCACCTGTTATAGCTCACTATTTTTTTCAGTATCAAATCCTTTTTCTATATATTCCTTTATCTTTCTTTTCATAAAAGCTTTCACGGACTATATCTCTTATAAAGGATTTGTCATCTGCATTTGTATCTTTTCTTATGCTTTTCTCCAAACAAAGCACTACCGGCTCTATAGGCATGCATATCCTCACTCTGCTCCAAGGTTCTCTCCCAAAAACCTTCCATATCCGTTTCAATACTTTTCTTTTGGATTTGTTTCTGAGATAATCTCCTCTTCTTTAGTTTCATCATCCCTTTTTCAAGTCCCAAAATTATATCGGATTCCAAATCAAAAATGACATTCCGTATTATTTTCCCTTGCCCAAAGAATTGCCTGATACTCCGGCGAATATTCTGCAAACGGATAGAGTATCGTATCAATAGGTGCTTCCTTTGTATATGCCATGATGGCAAATGGAGGAACAAGTTTTTTTGAGACAATATCATCTCATCAAAAAGTCAAAATCCGCCGGTCCCTCTATAAGCACAAGTGAAGGCTTTACTTCATCCAAAAACTGTCTTAGAAAATATGCACCTGCAGGTGAAAAAATGTCTAATTCCAAAAGTTTTCATGGTCGCCTCCTAGCCATTGAGCATCCTACATTCATTGTAGAGTCCAATCCACTCTTTTTCCGCGCTTTTTTTCATTATATTCTCAAGGTACTCTTCCCAAACTTTTGAGTCTTTGGAATCTTCCTTTACTATTGCACCTTGAAGTCCTGCTGCAAGGTCCGCATCACTTATCTCACCGTCTCCGAAACTGCCTGCCAAAGACATACTGTTTGTAAGTAAGGATATAGCCTCTGCGGTAGAAAGTACATTTGCTGTAGACTTGATTTTTTTGCTTTCCGTCAAGTGTCTCACCATGTCTAAGCTCTCTGAATATTGTACAGACCTTCTTTATTACCTCAGCCTCAGGCACCTTTGAAAAGCAAAGCCATACCTTCTGAAAGCTTCTCGATTCTGGTCTTTACTATATCCATCTCCTCTTCAAGAGTATTCGGACTTGGAAGCACCACTATATTAAATCTTCTCTTTAGAGCGGCACTCATGTCATTTACACCACGGTCTCTTGTATTTGCTGTAGCTATTATTGAAAATCCCTTCTTAGCCGCACTGTCCTTACCAAGTTCCGGAATAGAAATTCTCTTTTCTGAAAGAATTGAAATAAGGGCATCCTGTACCTCGGAGGCACAACGTGATATCTCTTCAAATCTGGCAATCTTACCCTCTTCCATAGCCTCAAAAACAGGACTCTTTATAATTGCCTTATCACTTGGGCCTTCTGCTATAAGCATGGCATAATTCCATGAGTATCTTATCTGCTCCTCTGTAGTTCCTGCAGTTCCCTGTATAACACAGGTTGAGTTACCGTTTATAGCGGCGCATAGATGTTCCGACAACCATGACTTTGCAGTACCCGGCTCACCGATCAAAAGTAATGCTCTGTCTGTTACCAAAGTGGCTATTGCTATTTCAACTATTCTCTTATTTCCTATGTATTTCGGCATTATTTTAACACCGTTGCACTCACCACCCATAATGTAAGTAAGTACGGACTTCGGTGACATCTTCCATCCTGTGGGAACGGGATTTTTTTCAGCCGCAATAAGTGCATCTATTTCTTTTTGGAACATGACCTCCGCCGGAAGCCTTTGTAATTCTTCGCTCATATCTATCACCTTTTATTTCTTCTTAACTTCTACAGTTTTTAAAAATTCAACAGCCTTTTCATTATTAAATGTCTTTAAAGTCTCTATAGCATCGGTTTTTACTTGCTCTATCGGATGTTTTTGCAAGTTCAATCAAAAAGTCTATATTATCTTCACTATACTTCAAAGACCTTATAGCTCTTTTCTTATATCTTTCCTTGCCTCGCCGTTTATAACAGACAAATAAAAAAATCATTTTCCTCTTCTTTTGCGAGGTCCGCGATAATATCAAATCTTAGATACATCTCACTCTTTCCCATCGAATCAAAAGCCTCTTTTTTAAGCTACTCTACCATCATCTTTCCGTTTTGCATGATCCATCTTCCAATCATAAATGAGATCTCACTGTATCCGTCTCCAAGTCCGTCAATAAACTTCGGCAATATTCTATAGTCTAAGAAGATATCAGGGTTTTCTTTTCTGGCTTCCACCAACACTTCCCATCTACCGCTTCCTGTTGTAGTAAGTGCAGTTATAATAGGCTCAAGCATCTTATAAGAATAATTTCCATTGACCCTTCCACAGCTTTTTTTCAATATCTGAAAGCTCACTGCTTCTCATATACCTGCCTGAGTTTCAAGTACCGCATCTACAAGTGCAAGCAGATCCAAAGTCTTCTCACCGGGATTATCACATACAAACAGCTCATCTGCCTGCTTTTTAATCTGAGCAAAAACAGGTGCCGCCTTTTGAAAGAGCCTCCATATCATCTACACATTTTTCAGTCTGAAGTCTTCCTTTATAAGAGAGTCGCCTGTAATTACACTGTTTCTTAATTGTTCCTGTAATTTATATAAAATATCCAAATTCATAATAGCCTCCCCTTTAATATGCCAATCTGAGTATTTCTGTTTTCCGTGATAATACTCTTGGCTCTACACAAATCTGCTTTCAGCATTGAGTCATAATGTGCCAATCCAAATAACACCTGATTTTTTTAAGATAGTCTTTACTTGGAAGTCCGAATATTGCGTCCATAGCTGTTTTATCCTTAGTCATAGCCCTTAGTAAGATCTGCTTTCCTTCTTTATCCTCTGCTACAACATCACTGCTGTTTGTACCTATCTTTGCATACTCAAAAAGTACTCCATAAGCATTATCGGATAAAGTAGCTTTTCAATATATTTTTAGCAGGCTTTTAAAAAAACTCTGCTATGTTCTTCTTTGCAAAGCTTCTTATCTTTTTTTGATATCATCTATATTCAAATCTTCATCTGTTCCGCTCTCATAACGGATTCTTCTGTTTTCCCCTCATTTGCAGGATAGAAATAAAGCTTTTCAATAAACTTTTTACCAAAGAAGCTGTCATCTCTTTTGAATATATTTCTTTTGCTTTTTAGTGGGCAATAATTGGCTGTATAATTTATATCTCCTGTATCAAGATCTCATCCAATAGCCTTTTATCTATATATTCTGCTTTTACATCATCATATTCCGATATAAAGCTCAGCTCCGCAATTGATACATTTTCCTTTTTAAGACCTGTTTCTCCAAGTTCTTCAAGCTTCCATACTCCGCCAAGTGCCTCATAGAGTATATTATCATCAGGGTCAGTAGAATCACTTTCAAGCTTTTTATTAAGGTAATCCCTTGCTCTCTTTTCGATATATCTAAGCTTTGTGAGCTCCTTTACCGCTAAAGATAACAAATACTCCTCAACATAGTCATTTGGATAATCGTTTCTTAACTCATCTATATAGCTCTTAGGATAATCATTTATTATTTCTTCTATAAACAAATCATTTTTTATCGTTCTTAGAGATTTTAAAAATCTTTTAAATATTATCTGTACTCCCGGCAAATAGTAATCTCCCAACTGCTTTGCCAGTTCATCATATTTTTTTATCAAATGCTTTATCCACGCAAGTCGCCACACCTGAACCGGTTATTTGACTCATAACATCTTTTAACAGATCCAAGCCCTCAATCTGCTTCTTTATCTTCTTTGTTTTAGCCGCTTTTGAGGCTGCACTTGTTTTTTTCGGCTTATCAGGATTTTTCTCCTTTTCAATTTCCTTCTCGGCCTTTTTCTTTTCTCTTGCCTCTATCTTTTCTCTCTTATCCAAAAATATCCTGAGGAATCTCAGCCGTTTCAAAGCTCTTGCCCTCTTTCATCTCAAACATCAAACCTATAGCATGTTTGCATGGAAACTGTCTACTTGGGCAAGAACATCGAAATACCGGTTCACCCTCTTTTTCAAAGTCTATGGAAACATTATAATTGCTCTTTCCACTTCCTTTGCACTCACCAAAATAAAGACTGTCATCAGCCGACTTCATTCTTTTTACAAAACTGTTTCCTGATGACAGCTTTCTGCCGTTTGAAACCGCATTCGCATTAGGTGCTATAGAAACTATAGCCTGCTCATCAAAAGTTCTCATATATGATCCTTTTCTTATATGTTTTGAGCCTTTTGTTACATAGACTCCATAACCTCTCTCATTTTTTCTATATATTCATAAGTCTTAAGCCTGTTTGATGAATTTTTTTATCTCATCAAAATCTATTTTATAATAATTTTTCAGTTCACGCCACTTATCTTCCACTTTTTTGCTTATAATATCACGCTCTACGGAAAAAATATCGTTAAAGCTAAGCTGCCTGCCCTCTTCCTCTCTAAGATGATATATTCCCGTTCCTATAAGCCTTATCTCTCCCTTTTTCACATTCTTTTAAAAAGCATACTTGCATTCTCATAGATTGTATAAGCATCATTGTCGCATTCATCTACAAGCATTGACCTTGTGATACTCTTCATATTTGAATAAGTGATTTTAAGAGAAACTCCCTCCCCGTAGAGTCCAAGCCTTTTTGCTCTTTCCTCTACGCGAAAAGCCAAAATAAAAAGCACATCGTCCAAGAATTTGAAACTTGATACATCCTTTTGAAATGTAAATTCCTTTACTGATTGACTTGGCATCCTCCTGTTTGTAGGGTGTTACCTTTCTGTTATCATATCCGAAAGCCAGATCAACAAGATATTCTCCCTGTTTGCCCATAAATTTTTTTACAAAATCCGACTTTTTCTTGTAAATCTCTCACAGTATCTACGCCATACATATGTAACTTCCCTGCAGTCATTTTGCCAACTGTATACAATGCTCTCACATTCCTGTCAATTACAAGATTTACAAAATCTTCTCTTGTCTTTATTTCAAAATATCCGTCAGGCTTTTTCTCTTCACTTGCAGTCTTTGTCATGGTCTTTGAGTATGCCAAACCTACAGAACAGGTAAGAGATAGCTCCTCTCTTACCCTTTTTTTGATCTCAAGTCCGATTTTTTTCCGGCTTCCTCCCATGAATCCACTTTTTCCGGTCAGATCAAGATAGCCCTCATCAAGTGCGATATACTCCGTTATATCTGTATAACTCTCAAGTATCTTATGCAGGCTGTTTGATACCGCCCTATACTTGTCAAAATTCGGGTGTTTGAAAATCCCCTTAGGACAACGATTATACGCTTCTTTAATATTCATTCCTGAACGAATACCGTATTTTCTGGCTTCATAATTACAGGTCGATACAACTCCTCTTCATTCGGCATTGAACCCATGATAAGCTACTACCTATTAGAGTCTTATCATCTCTCATCTCTACTGAAGCATAAAAAGGCATCCATATCCACATGAATAATTGTTTGACCCTCCAACATCTCATTATCCTGCAAAGATTGTACCGTCAAACACATCTTCTATGTTCTTGCCCTCTATACTGAAACCGTATTCAGAAGCTTTTTCCCATAGGTATACGAATAAGACCGCCATCCGAAGTCGTATAATCGGTAAAAGTCTCCTTATCCGTACCTACCGGAACCAGTACACTGCCGATAGGAATATCGTAATCCCCAACTTCCTTACCGTTTATACCGTCCAATTTCTTAGCTTTTTATGGAGATTTTAGTTGTCAATTGTATAGGTGTGGTAATTGTATAGTAGTTTTCCAAAAATCTTAGGCATTCCTTTTACTTCCAACAGTATATCTTCCCTCTATACCCAAGGTACTTATAGTATAAATTCTGTCTCCAAGATAAAAATTCATCCGAATTTAAAAGAGCAGTATCTGCAAAACTTTCAGAAATTTCAAGTTTTCCTGATTTATTATCCAAATCAATTATTGATATACTGTTGTAATCATTGTCATACTGCAACTCAATATAGAGATAGGCATTATCTCCTTTTTTCACCACACTTGCCTTGGAAATACCATAGCTTGCATCTTCCTCATATGTGCTTTTTTTCACCGTCAATTGTCACATCTATTTCCTGTAACATAAGATACTCGTCAATATCCTGTTCTATCTTAACAGTTCTAATTTTACCGTCAAGATTCATCTTTACCTCTTTATCTGTTGGTATTTTCAAAAGCGTAGTCCTTTGGCAAGCTAAGTATATCTTCCTTAAAAACTCACCATATACTGCAAACTCCAAAGGTATGGAAACTATCCTTTCTCTATATTCATCCTTTGCGGTCATATAAATCATCATACCGGCACTACTTAGTGTCCACGCAAGATCAGCCTTATCGTTTGCACCCAAATTAAAAAGCACCGGGATTTGTCAGAACAGTCTTTAGTTTCTCACTAAATCCGTCTATATCTTCTCCATATTCATCTACAAGATAATTATCCTTTTCAATCCTATCATATAGTCCGGCGGGATCCTTTAACACATCCTCTATCTTAAGCTCCTTGCCTGTATTTGAGTCTATATTTACTCCTCTAAGCAGTTCTTTTGTATCAGTACTTCCATTCATTACGGTAGTAGCCAGCAATGCACTGAAAATACTTGTATCGGTTCGTGTCAGATTTATCCTTGGATAATATCCTCCCACCCAATCATTATTTATTTTGTTTACAATGTCATTTAACTTTTTCATTTCCCTCTACACTAAGTTGAGGTATTGTATTTCCATCATCTCGCTATTTTGTTATATACATGTGCCTTTAGTATTTCCACGTCATTTTGTACCTTTGTTTCAGTTTCCTGAATGCTTTCTTTCGCAGAACTTTCAGCCACTGTACTTTCATTTGTGTTAATCGTTATTGAAATCTTCTTTCCACATCCTGCCAATAAAAAAATTGCAGGAATCAAATATATAAAACTCTTTTTCATAAAGTCCTCCTTTTATCCCTATACTATCACAAAAATAATTGTACCACCAATAAAGATAGTCTTAAAATAAAAAAAGTGCAGTCGGTTTTACCCTTCTGCACCTTAGCTTATTTATCTAACTTACTGTCAGTCTTTGCCTGAAACTTTTCATTATTTACAATAAATCTTTCGTGAATTCCCTCTCCTATAAGACCTTTTTCATCATATGCCTCAACCTTGAATGTAAGAGCTCTTCCATCCACATTTATAAGCTCAGACTTTATCACGACCTTCATACCAAGCGGTGTGGCTGATAAATGCTTTTACATTTACACAAGTGCCTACTGTGGTAAATCCCTCCTCCAGTATATCGTTAACACTCATAAAAACATGACTCTTCCATCAAAAGTATCATCATCGGTGTGGAAAAACACCTCTAAACTTCCACTTCCTATACCTGCTGCAGTATTTTCCTTTGTTACAATAGTCTCTCTTTGTCCCTTTATTCCTACTTCCAACATAGTATTCTCCTTATCTATAGATATAGGCTATTTTATCATATTTTACTAATGAATGTTATACAGATAGAGTCAACATAACAGATTTTTAATCTGTCGGTATAGCAGACCTCAAAGTTATTTGGTATTTTCGATTTTTTTACATTATCAGAAAGATAAACCTTAACATCCTTGTTTTTTTGAAATATCCGTATTTACCGCTTTACTAATATCAAACGCTTTATTAAAAAAACCTTTTCAACTGAGAAAAACATCAAGCCTTTTTTTGACTCATCAATTTCACCTGATGAATATATGATAAATTTCGGTGCATCCAAGACTTTGAGATTATATTTTGAATAAATATAATCTGCAAAGTTTCTTCCTTCTATTTCCAACTCTCGGGTAAAAAGCCTTCTCCCAAAACTTTGCAGGATTACATGTCGAAACAGGTAGTATTACGCTTAATGTAGCTTTTTTCATTATTTTCTATAATATAAAGTGATACTCTTACAGTTACTTGATTCTCATCATATTTGTAGCTTAAATACTCATATCCGATAAATGAAAAACTCTTTATCTGTAACTACCTCTTTTACTTTTTTTCAGTGAATATATCCTTATTTTTTTGATGGATTATTTAAGTCTTCTATAGGATAATTAAGGTATAGATCACAGACCGGAAACTCCATATCTCTCACATCCGCAAATTCATCAATTGTAGCTTCAAGATTTTCATTGTTGCACATATTGCTGACATCATCCTGCAAATGTATCTTCTCTCCTTATCTTTTTATGTAAATAAAAGCATCCTCATAACCATACTCGGAATGAACTCTCACCTTTGCCTTTTATATACATAGGAATTACTTCCCATTGGTCTATATAGAACATGTCCTCCTTATTTACAAGTAAAAACCTTACCTTTAACACATCCTCCCTCATTTGGAACTACATTAAAAATACTTCTCACCTGTATTTATAGAATATCCCTCTAGTCTTGCATCATATGATTCCAAAGTATGCCCTAAGAGCTTATTTTGCAAATATTCAGATTTCAAAGTCCCATATACAAATATTTTGTACATAAATATCTCCCATATACCCTGTATTGAAATTTCCATACGAGTATAATTGTTCTTTATAAAATTTATTTTCTGATATATTAGCACAATATAGAAAGTAAAATAAAGGGAATCAAGAAAACTTTACACCTTTAATATACCTACATACTTCATACTAATGCAACCTTCCGAATCTAAATCCGGAAAATCTTTAACAGCTACTCCCCAAATAACATTTCCTTCTAAAATCCCTTTTGCATTACACACCCTCTCAAATTCATCCAAATCAGAGATATAATCTTTTGCAAGCTCGCGTACATTACATAAAGAAGCCCTAAAACAAAACCAAAAGTCCTTTTCATCCAGTTCTTCCAATCCCGTTTCCCTGCAAAATCCACACTTTAGGCTAATATCAGGTTTAGCTCCAAGTCCCTCTTTGAAAAGTTTTTAATTCATTTTCATATGGCTCATTATCCCAATACTGTTCAAAAATCATTCTCTTCGAATGTAGCTATCCATATATAATAGGTTTTCATATAATAGGTTTTCATATAAATAATTTTAAATCTCTACCACATGAACTTTTGCACTGTCTTTTGATGCAATATCTATCATGCTTTTTGTACCTTTACTCTCACCATCCCAAAAATGCACAACAATAGGCTCATCTTCTAAGGCGTACTTATACATTTCCTTATTTCTGACCGGTCCTGCACCTCTGCCATATTTCTTCCAATCAGGTTTTAAACACAGACACCTTCAGAGAGTTTTTTTCAAGGCATACTCTTCACCGAATGTGTCTGCTCCTTTTTGCATGACCGGATACTATCTCAACATTATCTAATTGTCCAATAATCTCATCAAGCTTTTTCAAAGCAAAAATTCTCTATCCTGAAAAATTTCTGCCTCCACAAACAATTACTCTCAAAAATTTGTACCCTCTTTTGATTCTAACTCAACTACGCAAAGACAGATTCTCATTAATGCTGTCAATAATACCTTTGATATTTGCCCATACTCCCAAATCTGTAAATATCTCAACTATACTTCCCTGGTCTGTAAATGGAGCGTCTTGTAATACAGATAAATCCTTCATCATTCCATTGTGAACTATATACTCCACAATCTGATTTTACAAAGTAAATCTGTCTGCTGTCAAGATTACTGTTCTCAAGATACTCTGAAAATGCTTCCTTCGTCGCATTCATATCAAGACCGACTATTTCTCTTACCAGCTCACCAAGTGGCTTTTGCCCATATTCCTTCTCATACTCCTCTCTTGTGCCAAGTTCTGACCAAAAGCACTTTTTCAAGTTCTTTTATATCATCCTTGCTTAAAGGAATATTAGATTTCAACTTTTGTATAGCCTCATTGTCCTGATGCTCTTTAATATAATATTCAGCCTTTGCACGATAGTTTTTTTCAACGAATCACTTTCAAGATCCGAGTCATTCCATTCTATGGAAATAATATCGTCAGTAAAGTTAGTATCATATATAATACCTCCCTTTGGGATATACTTCATAAGTCCACGGAGCTTTTCTCTTATTATCTCAAACTCGTTTACACCACAGCCCTCTATGTAATCAGTATGTAATATATCTCCTATAAGGTCTGATTGCTCATTTATTTCTGTAATATTAGCAATACTTGCAAGTTTTTTTAGCATTCTTCCTTAAATCAGTAACAAACCTCTTATATGATTTACCTGCAAGACATGCAAGCTCTATGCCATACATCAATGCATCGAAACGCACTGCACTGATTTCATCATCTTCAGGTAAAAATAAGAGGTGAAAGTTCTTCTCTTATCAACACAGTATCTTCAAATGTAAGTGCCTTATAACCTTCTTCAGTAGAATATAATTCCACAAACTTTTAAATGTTGCCTTACATCAAAGCTGTCTCTTGAAAGCTCTGATACCTTTGCTACCATCTCTTCAACAAGTCTTTTTCTAAACGCTCTAAGCTCATCACTCTGGTAATCCAAATCCTGCAATCTATATGCAATTTCAAACTTTAAATTAAATATGGCACTCTGTATAGGAATAGAATTATCTGTAGCCTTACCCTTACTTATTCTAAAGAAATCAAAATTACCACAAAAAGTCAAAAAAATATAAAAATTTAGACTTGTCAACTCCGTCAATAAGACCAGAACACAATCTTGTACCACGTCCTATCATCTGCCAGAACTTTGCATAACTCATTACTTTCTTAAAGAAAACAAGATTGACAACCTCCGGAACATCAATACCGGTATCCAGCATATCTACAGAAATAGCTATCTGAGGAAATTTATTTGCATCCGAAAAAAATCATCAATAATACGCTGTGCAAATTTAATCCTGTTGTCAATAACCTGAGCATATCCGGTTAGATGTGGATACTCTTTATTAAAGATTTCAAGAATCTTCTCAGCATGTGCATGATTCTTTGCAAAAAAATAATGCTCTTGCCAATTTTTTGTCCATAATCTATTTTAATTCCGTTCTTCATAAATGTATCAAGAACTTTACGAATAGTATCAGAATTAAATATCCACTCATTGAGTGCAGATGAGCTTATTGACTCAGGTAACTAACCATCCTCTGTCTCAAAAGTATTCTCATATATGCTCTTATCTTCATCTGAAAGATCCGCATACACAATTCCTTCCTCAATAAACTTAAGCTTCGTTTCAACTGATAAAAAATCAACCAGATATCCATCCTTTACAGCCTGTGAGAGTTCATATCCGTATGTAGGAACTCCCTGCTCAAGATCAAATCTTTCATAAGTGTTTTTATCAATGTCGTCTTTTGGTGTAGCTGTAAGTCCTACCAAAGGAGCATCAAAATATGTAAAAAAATATTTTTATATTTATTGTATATAGACCCTATGTGCTTCATCACATATCACAAGATCAAAATGTCCGCATGTAAATATTTTTCTATCCTCTTCCTTAGCCGAATCTATGCAATTCATCATAGTCTGATATGTAGAAAAAACGCAATGAGCATTATAATTATCTTTTTCATCACAAAGATTGGTTACTGAAAGGTCAGGATAATTATTTCTAAACGCTCTCTTTGCCTGAGTTACCAAAGATGTTCTGTCCGCAAGGAACAAGATATTCTTAATCCATCCTGCATCAAGAAGTACATGACACAACTCTATTACAGTTCTTGTCTTTCCTGAACCCGTAGCCATAACAAGTAATGCTTTCCTACGATGTTTATTATCGAAAAGCATTACATACCGCCTTGATTGCGTACCTCCTGATAATATCTACCTGCAATATTCTTATCTATAACGACATTTTTCAAGAGATGTTCTCATTTTTCTTAAGTTGAACATCTTTTCCAAGTCTTCTTTTGAATATATGCTTGCTACCTTTCTTTCAGGATAATCACCATCTATTATTCTGGTCTCAAATCCGTTTGTAAGGAAAATACAAGGTCTTCTACCGAATTTTTTTCTCAATAGCGTCTGCATAGTCGTTTGCCTGTTTTCTTCCGGCCACAACATCCACACATGTACGCTTTGCCTCTACTATTGCAAGTGGTTTGTGAGTCGTATCATAAAGTACATAGTCTACAAATCCGTCACCTGAATCTGTAGGTAATCCATCTATCTTTACCTCATTTAACCAATCAGAACCCTCTCTCCATCCTGCATCTGCCAACATAACATCAATGTACATTTTTCTTGTTGAATATTCTGAGAGTTCAAGCGGCTTTGTAACATAGCTTTGGATCTTTTCTTCTCTCTGCTCTGTAAGTGAAGCCTTAAGTGATGCATTCTCTGCTATCAATTTATCCAAATCTATATCTGAAATTTCAGTTGTCTTTGATACTAACCTCTTTTGTCAGAAGTGATTTATCAAAGCTTTGTTCAACATAATTATCCGCATAACAATAGCTCACAAAAATCAAAGAATATATGCAGATTCTCGAGACAAAGTATTGCCTTCTCCTCTGTTACCTTCCTCGCATTGTGAGTACCGTCATTACCTATCTTACGTATATAATCCATACGCTTAAACAGGTCTGAATCAATAATATCTTTGAATTCTTCAGTATTCATCAAACTTATCAGATTATCCTGATATGGTTTTAGTCAATGAAGCATCTACCGAATACATCCATTTAATAGCAAACTCCATGGCTCTGCGACAATTCATCACACACAGCCCCGGATTCTATATAAAAACTTTTTCTGCAGCAATAGCAACATCTGAAAAGGTATTAAATCTCTTTTCCTTTTTCAAATAGTCAAAGTTGCCCATGCAAACCTCCCCGTAGTTTTAGTAAGTAGTATTTAGTAAAGAATATCTCAACTTAGTAGGAATATTCTTAAAATTTTATTTATACAAAAACTCTATTGTGTTAAGAAAATCGTTAACTATGGTTATTTTTACAGCAAAGTTAGGGTTTTGTATATATGGATTTGTGGTTGTGAGACGGATAACAATTTTGATTTGTTGACTTGGTGGACAAAAATCCGCAAACTGATTCTGTTTATCAATCAGAACACTAATAATCTGTATCTCTTGTAAATTCTTAACTGACAATCCTGGTTGTGCTGCCCTGTCTGATATCTTTTCAAATCAAGGTTCAACAATAAATGATTTATCCAAGTATTATTCATTTCAACTATTGGTATAACCAATAGAGCATGTTCAGTATTTTTTTAAATTTTCCACTAGCAAACTGTACATTCCCACTTAATGCGCCTTGTCTACCAACAATAGAGTATTCCCCTCTTGATTATATTCTGCCACATATCCTCTAATACCATTTCCGCCATAACATGGATATGAATTAGTCTCAGACTGTTCTACTGCAATATCAGAAGTCGCTGTAAAATCTCCTGCCTTCAATATAAAAACATCCTTGAGTATATTTGTCTCAAGACGCTTTGAGTTAATAATTGGGTCTCCAAACATCTCAACAAATCAGGGCTTTAATTAGTTTATCCATTTTGTATCAGTTGTTTTTGTCTATATAAAATAATATCTTGTATTACTTCTAAAGTTCTTGCAATTTCTAGTGCAATTCCATGTTAGGAACTTCTATAAACAATTCTTCAAGTTTTTGTTTTTTTCTTACAGATGGTATTATGGTTGATTCAGCCAGCTTTTTCTAGCTTAAGATTTTTCATGAAAAAAATAGAAGTATTTTATTTCTAAGTACTTCTCGTTACACCCTATTCTCATAGCATTATTATCAATCAAACAATCACTCGATGTAATACATCTCCTATTTAGTTTTAAAGCCTCTCCTATTTTAGCAAATACAACTACATTTCTAGGAATTACAGTACCTTTTATTTCTCTAACAGTATCGTACGAAATATAATTGTTACATACATCTAAGAAACAATTACCCATGATCTCATTATTTGCTATATCACTAACCTTATAAAAAGGTAAGTCACCATAACTATCTCCCTGATATTTTATTGGAAATCCTGTCCCAGAATAAAAATTCACAAACTTCTTTAAGCCTTTTTCACTATTTATCCCTGCAAATCTCAATCTGTATTTTACGCAATATATTTTTGATGGGAATTCTTTACATTATTTTGGTTTACCATGGCATATTGCATTGTAGTATCAATTTGAGAGTGACCAAGTATCTTCTGCACTTGTTCGATTGGCATTCCCTTATCTATGGCTCTGGTTGCCATACTTCTGCGAAATTTATGTGGATGAATTTTTTTCAAGATTCAGTTTTCTACCAGTCGCCTTTAATCGAATTTCTACTCCACTTATTTTCAATCTATCATGCGGTGCATCTAATGTAACAAAAAGAGCCTCATTGTCATCATCTCTACTTTCAATGTAATCAATAAGGTGTACCTTTGCCTTGGCATCAAAGTATACTTTTCTCTCTTTATTTCCCTTACCATATACAACACATTCACGACCTTCCAAGTCTATATCACCGATATTTAATTTTACAAGTTCGCCTACTCTTATACCGGTAGAATACAGCAAGTCTATTATAGCCTTATCTCTTTTTGATGAGCAATTATCTCTAAGTCTTTCTATGCTCTCATCAGAAATAACGCTCTTTACCACTGTCTTAGTTCTTATTTTATGAATACGCTTCAGAGGACTTTTTCAGAATATAATCTTCCTCTTCAAGCCACGAAAAAGAAACTCGAAATATTTCGTCTTATATTGTCAATGGTAGTATTACTACAATTATTTATCTTTTGATAGTCAGAGAGATACTCTCATCTCTTCGGTGGTTACTCTTCTTACCGGTGTATCCTTATTCCTTAATAAATGTTCTATTGTTACTTTATAATACTGTATCGTCCTTTCAGAACATCCTTCTACTTTCTTTGCATCTAAAAAAATAGTTTCAAGAAATCTTCGTTCGGTATATCCTGCTTAGTAGCCTCACAATCAGAAAAAAAGCTTTCAAGATTACCTCCTGAAGCCTTTTTCATCTGCGAAATAGATAAGTACTCTGACATTTCGTTTAGTATTATTACAATTTTGTCTTCCATGATGGTATTCTCCTTTGTATACCATCATCCTACGCCATCCAATTCCTTATTATATATACTGATTTAATTATTCAATAACAAAACGTTTTTCATACATTTGTTATGTTTTTTTACTATTTGTCACCCTACCCAAAGTACTTTTTGCATAAGACTATCAAATAATAACTGAGCTTTGTCCAATGCTTTTTTTGCACTTCAACTTTTGATTTGTTGACTTGATGTACAAATGTAGCAAAATATTTCAATATCGCCTTTTTTCAGGTACAGGAAGCTTTTATATTATCCAACATTTTTACTGTTATTTGATTGATAGTAGTTGTAGCCCCCATAGTAATCTGTGCTCTAAATATAGGCATTTGAAAGTATACCATGAGATATGGATAATACTGACTCCTAATGTTCATCATAAATGCCCCAAAAACTCATTGGTTCCTTTAGGCTCTTTATAAGTGCAACCTTTCCAACAAGCCTAGCACTACCATTCCTTGAGCACATCAATATATCATTTTCTTTGACGTATTTCTTATCTCCTATACTACATTTAACTCTAACAATATCTTCAAAATCCAACTGTGTGTTTTGGATATTGCCGGATCTCAATACTACCGTACCATCATCCGAAATATCTTCTGGTCTGTATGTCAAGCCATTCCAATACTCAGCAATCTCAGGTAGGCTCCTAATTGGATACCCTTTGTTGTTCAGAGAAGGATCACCAAACATCTCAACAAATCGGGCTCTAATTAAATTATCCAGCTTACTTAATTCTACTTTATATAGCTCAATTATGTTTTGTAACTGTATCCAATGTTTTTACAATATTTTTTTCTGAGACTCCGCATCCTTATATTCCAAATTAATCTCTTTAAGCCATTTGAAATGTCTGTTATAACCAGTATCAGGTATTCTCGCATTCCTCAATACATAATATAAATATTTATAATTTGCATCTTTAATCTTTGACTTTAAAAAGTTTTACTCCATCTGCCCCCAAGAAAAACGGCTCATCAACATATTTTTATAATTCTAGTATGATCACCAAACACAATAGCAGGTACATCTTCAAACAAACCATCATCAATATTTGTATATCCGGCAATATTATTTTTGTCCTTGATCTCATTACAATGTACTTTCCATTAGATAAATATTCCTCTTTAGGTATTTTTTTCTACATCTACTTGTGTAATCATCTAATACTTCACAGAAAGCCAATTTCATCCACGATTTCACCAAATCTCAATTTGAGATCCCTTTCAATAATTCTCTTAACACCTTAGTCTCTTCCATTATCTGCTCATTCAGCTTCTCTATTTCATCCAAAAATCTCTGATGTTGGCGGATATTCTACAGGTACATACTCCACTTCCTTGTATTTATTGATGGATAAGTCATAATCTTTTTCTATGATTTCACTCTTCGGTACCATAAATGACTTGTCTGTACGTTTTCTGTCCTTTTCTCCATCAAGATTCTTAAAGCGAGCTATGATATCAGGTATATCATTTTCTGCTACCGGCGCTCTCTTATCATCCAGACTCTTACCGTCTGCTGTCATATCATAAAACCATACATTATCAGTTCCACCATGATTGGTCTTTTGTAAAGATAAGTATACCTGTAGACACCCCGGCATATGGTTTAAACACTCCTGAAGGCATTGATATTACAGCTTCAAGTTTCTGGTTTTCAACTATTTCTTTTCTGATTGCTTTATGGGCATTGGAAGAGCCGAAGAGTACACCGTCAGGTACTATACAGGCACATCTTCCTCCTATTTTCAGCATTTTTGTAAAGAGTGCCAAGAACAAAAAGCTCGGTTTTCTTAGTCTTACATATTTTTTTGGATATCCTCAGATACTATTTCTGCATCCAAACTGCCTTTAAATGGTGGATTTGCAAGTATAAGAGAATATTTATCCCTGTCAGGATTTTGATCAGACAAGCTGTCTCGATATTCTATACAAGGATTTTCTATACCGTGAGCCATCATATTCATAGCGCCTATACGAAGCATTGTCCTGTCCATATCAAAACCGTGGAACATGCTGTTCATAAAATGCTCTTTATTCTTTCCATTCATAAGTACTTCTTTTTATATTTTTTTCCTTTAAGTACTCACCACTGATTACGAGAAATCCTGATGTACCACATGCCGGATCACATATAGTCTCATTCGGCTGTGGATCCATCATCTCTACTATCATTCTTATTATATTTCTTGGGGTTCTGAACTGTCCATTCACACCTGATTTTTCAAGTTTTGAAAGCAAATACTCATATACATCTCCTCTTACATCTGTACTTTGCTCCTTGTCCATTATTGCATATATTTCATCCATAGCATCTACTATCTTTGAAAGCATTAGAGGAGTATTTACTTTAAAGATGGCATCATTCATATATTTACTGTATGCACTTTTTATCACCATGCAGGTTCTTTATAAAAAGGAAATACCCATTCCTGCATAATACTGTACATCCTTTGTGCAGGAAAAATCATGGAAAACAGACCATTTCAACTGTTCTCCTTCCACTTTTACGTCCCTCTATCTCTACTTCACCGTCAAAGATACTCTTAAACGGTAAGCCGAGCATTGCCGCTTCTTTTGCTCTTATATTGTCTGCACTGTCAATATCTCTGATAAACATCAGATATGTCATCTGCTCTACGACTTCAAGAGGATTTGTAATACCTCCTGTCCAGAATATCTCCCATAATCCGTCAATCTTATTTTTTTAATTCGCCTGTCATAATCTCCCTTTCCACTTTCTTTTAAAAAAATAATATTTATTTTATTCCATATTATTTTTTTATACTGTAAATTCGCTTCAGTTTTTCTCTTGAAGTTGAAAGCTTTTTCTTTTAAGTCAGCTATCCTCTCAAGTTCCTCTTTGTATTTCTCCCCTATTATATTCTGTTCTTCTGGTGAAGGCAAAGGAATCTCAAGTTTTCTCAACTTTTCTAAAGAAATTGTTGGTATTACGCTACCTACATATATACTTTTAAATAAAAGCTCTTCCAAGCTCACTGTCAAAAAGTAATAGCTCCTTTAATCTTTAAAAAATTTTAAATTTCAAAATATTGTTTTTTTGCAATACATTTCTTGAAGAAAAATCTCAGCACAAAATTTTCTCCCCACATCTCCCTCATTGTACTATAATCATACTATAAAAATTCAGAAAGGACATTAAGATGAATTCAATAAAATCTTTCTTATCAAAAAAACTTATTAGGTATGCTTATATGCTTTCTCATTGCTCTGCCTGCGTGGTTTCTGGGGAAGAGATTTCCTATAATCGGCGGTCCTGTGATTGCGATTATTGCAGGTATGATTATTACGCTTTTTTTGGAATGATAAGGGCAGGGCAGGTGCCGGAATAAAGTTCACTTCAAAATATGTTTTGCAGGCGGCAGTGGTTTTTCTGGGGTTCGGCCTTAATCTGAGTGTTGTACTTCAAACCGGCAGACAGTCGCTCCCTATAATCATATGCACGATATCCACCGCACTTATAATTGCCCTTATTTTACATAAGCTGATGAAGATTCCCGGCAATATCTCAACTCTTGTGGGAGTAGGTTCTTCCATATGCGGAGGTTCCGCCATAGTCGCTACCGCACCTGTAATAAATGCCGATGATGACGAGGTGGCTCAGGCTATATCCGTTATCTTCTTTTTCAATGTACTGGCTGCACTGCTCTTTCCTGTTTTTGGAAAGATGATTGGATTTGATACTCTAAGCGGAGAGGCTTTCGGCATATTCTCAGGCACTGCTATAAATGACACTTCATCCGTTACCGCCGCCGCTTCCACTTGGGACAGTATGTGGAATCTGGGCACTCAGACTCTTGATAAGTCTGTTACGGTAAAGCTTACCAGAACTCTGGCAATCATTCCCATTACTTTGGTGCTTGCAGTACTTAATTCAAAAAGTCAAATGATAATCAGAATAGTTTCAGCCTTAAAAGATCATTTCCGATGTTTTATTATATTTTTTTATTGTTGCATCCGTTATCACTACTATTGCTTTAAGTGCAGGTGTACCTTCACATTCATTTGCTCCTTTAAAGGATTTCAGCAAGTTTTGTATCATTATGGCAATGGTCGCAATCGGGCTCAACAGCAATCTGATTAAGCTTATCAAATCAGGCGGTAAACCTATTATTCTTGGCGGTATATGTTGGATAGGTATCACCACAGTAAGCCTTATAATGCAAAGATATACTTGTATTTAGTAAAAAGTGTGCAAGCCCCAAAAACTTGCACATTTTTTTAATTTATCATCACTTTATAAAGTATTACATCTCCATAATCTTTATAAACCTCTGTACTTCCATCCTCCAATAAGTATCTTACAACATCTGCCGCTCTTTCTCTGCCTTCCAGATACTCATCTTCAACACAGATATATTTTATATCCGCATAATGCAGATAATCCTTAAAATTATCAAGTGTTCTTACAACTGCGGAATTACCTCCGCTTCCTGTAATATCTGTATAAGTCCTTATATCCGCACTCAATACTTTTAAGTAAGTTATCCTCTGACAATAATAGTGTTCTCGGATTCCCCAATTTCATCAAATCCATATATACATCTACAAAGTTGCTGTCTGTATTTCCCAACACTTCTTTTGTCGATATATCTGTCATGATGATTATATATTCCAAGTTCTCTTATATACTTCGGACTTTCGGTAAGTCCTCTGATACCTGCCCAGTTTGTAACCCCCGTTATAAGAAGTGAAAATGCTATACATGGTATCAATGAATAGAATAGACTCTTAACCCCTGTTTCTTCAACGAGAAAAACAAACCGCAATGATCACCAAAGTAAACAACAATATGAAATAATTACCGTCTACCTGATTTAATATAAATAAGCTAAACAGACTGACCGCGAGATCTACTCCGAGAATAATCATTATATATGTGAATATATCTTTATTCCCCTTATTCTTAATGCAGTATCTTACAGTAAATACAGCCAGAACTATAAATAATACAGTTATCAGTACGGTGGGTGAAGCTATATAAATATGCGTCTCATTTGTCGGTGATATGAAAAGCTGGAATAATCTGTAAAATATATCCACGCTCTCACCTGATGACATATTCATACCTGCACTTCTATAATCTCCGATAGTATAAGGATATTTTTGTCTCTATTCCAAGCTTATACCATACAGAAGAATATACCGAAGTAATAATATGACCGGTAAGTATATATGTTCTTGCATATACAAGTACAATTGTCATAATCGGAAGGACTGACAGGTAGGCAAATCCGAATAAATTTTTGATTTTATTTTTATTCTTTATAAGGTCTGTAACAATGTAAATAATATTTGCAATGCCTATACCAAAGCTGAACAATAGACTCGTAGGCTTATATATAATACTTGCAAGCAGGGCTATCAATGCAAATGTAATATAGTAACTATGTCTTTTTTTCACATACAGGCACATATTCAGTATTGATATCAGCTGCATTAATAATGTGATCATATCAGTCTTTGCAGATAATCCCATATTCATAATTGCAGGTGTCACGGATACCAGTACTACTGCAAGCCATGACTTATCATCTCTTTTTTCACTGCAGACTTTTACTATCTCAAATACCGTAAAAAGTACCATTATTGCACATATGTAAGAAAAACTCAGTACAAATCCGAAGCTTTTCTTTGTATTAAGTGCAAGTGTAAGTATCTCAAGTCCCTTCGGGTAAACATATACATCGTTTACGGTTCCCAGATTGTCATATATTCCGGTATTTCCGATAAGTACAGACAAACTTCTAAGTCCGTACCTTAAAGAATCATAGTCCAAAGTAATATTGATTCTTCCAATTTGCAACAGTATTACTGAAAGTGATATTGCGGAACCTATACAGAAAAAATTTTTATTTTCAAAATCTTTCTTTTTTTCTGTATTATTCTTTACTACCGGTACTATTATTTTGAAAAATCTCATCAAAATATAAGTGATTACAACAAGCATTGCAAGTCCCAGAGTAAAGTATCTTACTCCATTTTTTTGAAGCAAGATGAAGTGCCGAAAGGACACATATGAAAATAATATATGTAAGACTTCCTGTGCTAAAGCTGTTTAAATAACGGGCTATAATGCCATCTTCCACACAGCTTTTTCTCACCTTTACAAGCATTATTTCACCAAGCCAAATGAGCACCAATAGGAAGATACAATCTACTATAAAAAGCGGTGGCTACCTGATGTAAAATCATATATATCAGACTAAAAAAATCCTATACCTGTAAGTCTTATATAATTGTTTTTACCAATCTTAATATCAGATAAAAAATATAACAAATAGCAATATATGTTCAAAATAAAAGCATTTTTGTTTCCATCTCCGATATCAAATAATATATAAGTCTTTTCAGCCAATAAAGAAAAAACTGTATATACTAAGAATGGCTAAGCACATATAAAAAAATAAGCAAATATCCGGTTTTCTTAATATTCATATATAAACTCCATATCTCTTGTAACACAAATCTTTCTCATCAAATCACCACCTATTTTTCATCAATACTCTCCCTGTTCACCCTGTATTTTTAAATTTTGTCTCTAATACCTAGAAAATGTCGAAAAAAGTCATCGTCGTCTTCAAAGAATTCATCATTATCTTCAAAAGAGTCTTCAAAAAGAGTCATCAAAATTTTCATTCGTTCCATTTTTCCTTCCCTCATATAGTTTTACCATTTCATGTCTGGGCTTTATTTTATATGACTCTGTTTTCATATGGATCTCATTTCGTATGGCTCTGTTTCAAATGGCTTTTACACTGTTTTTTTAAGTTCTTCTATAAATAAGCTTCTTTCTTGGGTAAATCCTTCAAATACCTTCGGCTCTTTCATATTATTTGTAAGCTTCTTATACAGTTCGTTTTCCGTGATATTATATCTTTTTGAAAACTTAGGTTTTGATCCTCTTCTGAATATAATCTGATTTCCAAGTTTCATATTCAGGCAATCCTCCGTCATTATTCCGGCTCTCATTCCGATATTTCTTGCAGTATCCAAATCATTTGAACCCATATAGACATATGTATCACAGTTGTTAATAATGGTTGTAGCACTGTCATTTCCATAAAGTGATGACAATTGTGACTCTGACTGTATCAAAAAGTGTCACCGAGATGCCCTTTTCCCTGAATATTGAAATATACTGGTCAAATAAAGGTACCGGACATCCGGTTGCAAAGTCGTCCGCCAGAAAATGTATAGGTCTTGGCAATACGCCTTCAGCCTGTCTTTCTCCAATTTCAAACAGCTCTTTAAATATATGTGCATAAAACATATTTATAAAACTGTTTAAGCTTGGATTTACGGGACTTGTAGTCACAAACAATGCTCTCTTTTCCATTGCCAGCTTCTCAAAGCTTATCTTATTTTCCATCTTGAACATTCTTCTAAGCTCAGGTGTAAAGACATATCCGATGGCCGTATTTAATGTACCGAAAACACAACTTGCGGTTTTTATAGGCAATCTCCTAAAAGATTTCCAGTTAACCGTAGCAAAGTTAAAAGTATTTGTCATTTCAAGCTCTAAAAAATCGTAATCATAATTAGTCTTTATCTCGCTTGTATCATCTTCAAAGCTAAGCTTATCAAGCATTTCAAGAACATCAATAAAACTCGGATTATCTTTTTTCATCAGTACATAGGATATAAATGCCGCAAAAAGTGAAGTAGCCGCCTCATCCCAGAACGGATCCGCATTGCTGTTTTCTTTTTTTCTTATTTGCTGTGACAATGCTCTTAGCCACAAAAGACTATATCCTGATAACTCTTGATAAAATCAAGCGGATCATAACCTATATTTCCGTTTTTCAGGATGTACAAAGTCAAGATCCCAGACCTTATAATCTCTTTCTTCCAATAATGAAAAAAATATTTATTCACAATTCTTCTCTTTGTTACAGAAGTAATAATATTTCTGTTATATGATTCCAGAAGAAATGCTTCCGTTATAGAAAGGGTTTTACCTGAGCCTGAGCCTCCGACCACCAAAAATATTATTGTTGATACCGGTTATATTACTGTCTGTAGAAAATATACAATCTTCGCCTTCGCCTAAAAATCACCCTGTCAATTTGGGATTGTATCTGCTTAACTTTTTATCTCTCATTACCACTCCGCTTCTTTTACAAAAATCAATGACCTTTTGAGAACTCTATTATTTCATCACATAGATTAAAATGCAATTGCTTCATCAGGTGAGAAATAATGATCAAAAATCAGTAGCTTTTATCAATCTCTTCTTCAGTCTTTCCTGTATGTTTTGCCAATAGACTGTTGATTTTTCTTCTTCGTTTCAAGCATGCTGTCGGAAATACTCTTGATACTTGAAGCATTTCCGGATACCCTTCCTCCAAGCATCGGTTGATGCGAAAGATAAGTTCACTGTTTGGAAGCATATATCTTTTTCCTGCACATGCCAAAAGCACCGCGCCCATACTGTATGCTTTTCCCCTACATATCATTCTCACAGGCGCTTTTGAGCCTACTATTGCATCATAGATTAAAAGACCGCTGTTTATTTCTCCTCCAATACTGTTTATAAGCACTGTAATAGGCTCGTTTGACTCAAGATTCAGCTCCAATATCTTGTCGGTAAAATCGACAGCCGACTCATCTGTTATTTCACCATTGATATTTATACATCTTTTACTGAAAAAACTTTGCTTCCAGTGATACCTGTGTAATACCGCTGTTTGTCTTTATTAATGTACTTGTACTCATAATATCTCCTATAATCAATGCCTTTTAAAGTTCTATATTAAAAGTTTCACTCTATACTTATCCTAATTTGGCTTATTATTAATTACCTGCTACTGTTTCTCCTGTCCAGTCTTTGATACCACCAAATTCATATACATTTGTATAACCCATGTCATAAAGTTTTTGTGAAGCCTGTCTGCTTCTGTTTCCGCTTCTGCAATATACAAGTATAACCTGATCAAGGTCAGGAAGCTCTTCCGGCTGAGTATTTGTTATACTCTCATTAGGTATACATATAGCACCGGGAATATGGCCTGTCGATACTCATCCTTGCTTCTGACATCGACAACGATATGTCCGTCTTCATTTGCCATCATCTGCTTTGCAGTTTCCTGATCAATATGTGTATAGCTGTCTTTTTTAGCTTCCTCACTTTCCTTCATAGTTTCCCCCGCTTTTTCACTTGTAGCTACACTGCTTGCAGCTGTTTCCTTTGCTGTAGTCTCCTGCATACTTGCATTATTTGAACATCCTACAACTGTGAGTAAAACTCCTGTTAATATAACTCCTGCTATCTTCTTCATATAAATAATACCTCTCTTATATTTGATTTCTTTCTGTACAATATATTAACATCACTATGTTACAATATCGCACATCTTCCATTATAGCATGAATTCATTTGTGTATCTATCAAATAAGTGCGAAGAACTCAACCACAAGCAGTTATTCTCAAGCAATGTCCGGCATCCTGCAATCCCCTTTAGCTACCAACTTCATATGCTTTTGAATTATCATAAATATATAATTCATCTATAAGCAGATCAATTCCTTAAGTTTTGACAATGAAACATAATATCTTCTTTTTTTATATCCTCCTCCGGAATACCATGTCCACCCATACTGACTCTGTGGGCAACTCTTTTGAATTGCCAACTCAGGACTGTTAAGTCCTACATAGTTCATAATTATCTTGTAACCGAGTTTCTTTGCCTTCAGTATATTATTTAGCGTACTTCTTCCGGTCAATGTGGTTTCTGATTGAATGAAACAGCTTTATTCATACAGTCTTTTATAAGCTTTACAGCCATCTTCATTGCCTTGGCCTGATCGGATTTATTTCTCCAATCTCCACCATTGGATATTACGATTTCATCTGAATTTACTCTTACACCGAAATCATGATTTTTCCTGTAGTAATGTACTATATAAAGTTGACTTTCCTGCACCGTTTTACTCCGGCAAATATCGTATATATGGGCATATTTTTAATCCTCTATTTTTTTTATTTCTTGCGTTTCAAATAATCAAAAACTATTTCTTTTTTCCATTTATTTTTAGACAAATTCTCTTCCATAGCCATTGGAGAATCTGCTTCCATTGCAGCGCACATAGCCTGTGATACTCCTTCATATATAAGCTTTGTACCCTATCATCATGTATATAGTTCACAGCTCTTTCTCTACGTATTCCAAATCTCTCGGCTTCTGCACATGCATCTATATTTGCTCCTATGAAGATAAATTCCCAGCCATACTCTTTTCTGCTCTTTTTCAATCATCTTCTTAACCTGCTCGTAGTTATAATTCATGCTTGCATTTTCCATTCCATCTGTTGTGATAACAAATATAGTCTTATCCGGCCTGTCTTCTTCTCTTGCATATTTATGAATATTGATTATATGTTTGATTGCACCACCAACTGCGTCCAAAAAGTGCAGTCGATCCTCTTACAAAATACTCTTTATTTGTTATCTTATCCACTTTTTCAATCGGCACTCTGTCATGAATAACCTCGGTTCTGTCATCAAACAATACTGTTGATACATATGCTTTCTCTCCTGTCTGTTTTTGCTTTTCAATCATTGAATTGAATCCTCCGATTGTATCAGCCTCAAGACCGCTCATTGATCCGCTTCTGTCCAAAAATATAAACTATTTCTGTTAATGTCTTCTTCATAAGATTTCTCCTTTAAAATTGTTTTTGTAAAGCTTATGATACATTAATCGAAGCAAAAAGGTCAACCCTAAGGCGACCTTTTGTATTTAACTTGAAAGCGGTTCCAATCCAAAAGTCAAACAGTACAATGTCTATTTTTATTACATTGTAATCTTTTATTTTTTTATAAAGTATTCCACCACCTTGTCGGTCTGTGAAATAGGTGAAAGTGCATATCCTGCAATTCTTAAAAAGTCCACAGTCTCATCAATATTCAATCTAAGTCCGACTGCAAGTGCCAGTACTTTCTCTTTTGAAGGCTTTACCTTTCCCTTTAAAAAGCTTTGAAAAAAATACTGCTTTGAGATATTTGAAGTTGCGTAAACTTCGGAGTTTTTTTCAATCCTTCTTGTTTATCAGTCCGCAAATGTTTTTTTCAAAAAGATTCAGTATATATCTTCTTTAACGCATCCTCCAGTGATTCGGAAACATTCTCAGCCTTCTTTTTTTCTCAAGAAATCCGGTATGTTTAAAGGTGAAGTACTATACTCATGTTGAAATTCTCCTACTCCTTTTTCAAATTCTTTCAGACTCGGATATGGAGGTTCTTTATAACCAAAACTTTCTTCGTCATCTTCATAGTAATAATCATCTTCATATGCGTCGTAATCTTCATCCACCGTCAGATACTCTGTAGCATTTGCCGCCGCTACATAATCATCATCTATAAACTCTGTAACTTTATCCACCAGAGTACCGGACACCCTTACCGCATCACTTCCGAAAACCACAAGAAATATTTCTATTTCATACTCTTTTAAAAATTCCGTGAAGGCTTCTACAGCTATAGCTACACCGATTTCTTCCGGGAATCTGTATGTACCTGTTGCAAGCAATGGAAATGCTATTGATTTACAATTATTTTCAACTGCCATATGCAGCGCTTTATCATAGCACTGCCTAAGTATATAAAGTTCCTTACTTCTTCCGTCCTTCCAAACAGGGCCGCTTACATGAACAATGTATTTGGCATCAAGATTGAATGCAGGTGTAATACCGACATCTCCGGATATAAATTTCCAAGCTTTCTTCGCTCCTCTAAAAGCTCTTTACTTCCTGCCACATTATATATGGCGGTCTCAACTCCACGTCCTATAAAACCGTAAGGATTTACTGTATTTATAATGGCATCCGCTTTTACATTAGTAATATCATTTCTAATAATTTTAAAAAGGCACTATACTACCTCCATTTATTTATATCCCAATTATATACTAATCTATCCGCTCATTCCACCTATATAAAGCCTCTTTACTTTTCATGCACCAGTTTACCGGTTATATGGTCAATACTAATTACATACATTTTCACTCTGATGCCTGCGCTTTCAATTTCCTTTTCAATGGATTCCGGGCTTGGATAAAATCTTTTAGCAAGTCTTCTCAACTGATCATATATCTTTTTCCTTGTCGCTCACTTCTTCTACATGCCCCAGACATACAACACTTTTGAATGTATTTGCCCAGTCTCCCTCTTCTATATGGCCCTCATCTGTAGTTGTAAAACATACCTTGTTATCTTTTCCCAAAAGATCTCACCTTAAGCCCCTGCAGTGCACCGTGAAAAATATATTCTTCCTTCAGTTTCATCAAAATATTGATTTATCGTAACAGCATAAGGATATCCGTTCTCACCGTTCATAGCTATAACTCCTCTTGGTGCACTCCTTAGTATTTCAAAGCACTCCTCTTTTGACAGCTGCTGTTTAAATCTTCTCATTGCTCTAAATTCCATATTATCTCCATTCAATTTTAAATATCTTATTCATAAACAGGCCTATGGTAAAAACCCATAAGCCTGTAATTTCTAGTTTTTCTTTCTTTTTCCAAGATTCAGTGACAATATCAACAGGAATGCACCCATTACGGTTCCGATAACTAACGCAAGCAAATACATTACAGGATTTGTCACAGCACCTACCAAAACTGCAAACATTCCACCATGTGGAGCCCTTGATCTGCAGTCAAAAAAATCATGCTGAGCGCACCTGCCACACCACTTGATAAAAACAGTGGCGGTATTACTCTTATCGGATTACCTGCCGCAAAAGGTATTGCTCCCTCTGTTATAAATGCAAATCCCATTACATAATTTACAAAAGCACTTCCTCTTTGTGTTTCAGGCCAAAGATTCTTATAAATCGTAGCTGAAAGTGCAATAGCAAGCATGGTATCATTCCTCCCTACCATACTTGCGACCATCACATCGCTACCTGCCGTTCCGGATGTTGTAACAAGCGCTGTTGCCGTAACATACGCGACCTTTTATTTATCGGACCTCCCATATCTATAGCCATCATGGAGCCTACTACAAATCCTAAGATAACCTTTTCTCCACCGCTCAAAGCTTCGATAAAGTTCTTAAATGATGTCATAATAAATGCCATCGGAGCATTTACTACAAAGAGCATCAAAACACCCATTATAAATGATCCAAGTACAGGGAACAAAAAAATCGGCTTTATTCCGTCAAGTGAACGAGGAATCCATGAGAATATATATCTGAGTGCGATAATAATACCGCCTGCCAAAAATCCGGCCACCAAAGCACCTAAAAATCCCGAAGGTGTGTAATTAAGCCATGCCGCACTTTTTAATCCGAGTATACTTGGATCTGCCAGAATTCCACCTACCATACCGACTATAAATCCCGGTCTGTCGGCGATACTTCTTCCTATGAAACCTGCCAATATAGGCAGCATCATACTGAATGCAAGCTTACCCAGCACAAACAAAAGTTCAGCAAATTTATTGTAGCTTGGATCCTCCGGATTGAAAGCATTAATACCCCAGAAAAAATGACAAAGCTATAAGTATTCCACCTGCCACTACAAATGGAAGCATATTGCTGACACCTTCCATAAGATACTTATATATCTTACGTCCTACGCTCTCACCTTCTGTACTTTCACTACTGCCTTTTTCACCGCTATGATGATATATAGCTGCGTTTCCGTCCAAAACGGTCTGTATCAATTCCTTAGGTTTATTTATTCCGTCTGCAACTTTGGTAAATAAAGTCGGATGTCCGTCAAATCTTGCAATTTCAACCTTCTTATCAGCCGCAACGATAATACCTACAGCTCTTTCAATATCATCTTTAGTAAGTTTATTTTCTACACCGATTTGACCGTTAGTTTCAACCTTGACATCAAGTCCCATCTCCTTTGTCGCTTCTTTTATCTTCTCTGCAGCCATAAATGTATGGGCAATACCTGTAGGACATGCTGTAACGGCAATAATGTACTTCTTGTCTTCACTGCCGCTTTCTTCCTTAGGCTTCTCTTTTACCTCCTCGGTTGACTTTTACAAAGTCCTCAAAGATTGTCTTTACCTCTTCCTTTGTGGCGACATTGTCAAGCTTACCTTTAACCTCAGGATTCATAAGTGCTGTGGAAAAGTGTGGCCAGTGCCTTTAAATGCTCATCAGCACCGTTTGCAGGAGCACAAATCATAAATATATGCTTTGCCGGCTGAGCGTCAAAACTTTCCCATTCAACTCCCTCATCACTTTTAGCATATATTATCATAGCCTTTTCAAAGCAACTTGCCTTGGCATGAGGTATTGCTATTCCGTCACCTACTCCGGTAGTTGAAAGTTCTTCTCTTCCCAAAAAGAGCCTTATAAAAACTCATCTTTATTTCCGATTATGCCTTCTTCTACCAACATATCAGTAAGCTTTATTCAAGGCATCTTTTTTTATCTTTTGCCATAAAGCCGAACTGAATCAAGTCAAATTGAATAAGTTGTGTTAAATTCATTTTACCTCCTAAAATTATAGTACCTCATCAACCTTTATTTGAACTAAAAGTTCTTCTATTAATTCTTTTTACCTACTCCTGCAGAAAAATGAAGTAGCGTCCCGCCTGCTGATGCATACTGCAAACTGCTTCTAAAGTCTTTTGGTCTCATCATACTTTTGCTACAAACATTGCAAGCATACTGTCACCTGCGACTATGGTTGAGATAACCTTACCCTTTGCAATATTTGCACCAAGGACTTCACCTGTAGATGTGAAAAGTATTGCCCCCTTACTTCCTCTTGAAACCAGTACATTTTGTGCACCCATTTCCTGAAGTTTTCCGGCATACTTTTTTATATCTTCAATGGTGCTTAATTCAACTCCAAACATTTCTCCCAGTTCAAATTCATTAGGCTTTACGATAAAAGGTTTGCATTTTAAAGTATTAAGGACCATATCCTTATTGCTGTCAACAACAAGCTTTGCCCCCTTTTGCCTTACCTTCTCAGCTATTTTTACAAAATCATCACTTTCCATACCCGGTATAATATTACCTGATAAAAAAACGGTATCCTCACTGTTTAATCCTTCAAGCGTACCAAAAAACTCTTTTATATTTTCTGCACTTACCTTACTGCTTTGAGAGTTAATTTCAGTCTCGGTATCTGTGGTCAATTTGATATTAATTCTTGTAAATCCCTTTGTTTCAATGAAATCAGATTCTATTCCCTGTTTTTTTAATTCATTTTTTTATAAAAATATCCTGTAAAATCCTGCTATAAAGCCCAATGCCTTACTTTCTTTACCGATATTTTTAAGCAAAAGTGAAATATTTATACCCTTTCCACCTACAACATAATCCGATTCTCCGGTTCTGTTTAACTTACCAAGTTCAAAATTTTCAACCTTGGTAAGCATATCTATTGCCGGATTTAATGTTATTGTATAGTACATCCGCCACCTCCTTAACTAAATGCAGAAAATACCTATATTTGAGCTACATTATAGCATAAATCTAAATCATACCTTTTCTCTTTATTTCCTCAAGCCATGACGGAAACTCTTCCAATAACCTGGCATAAAGTTCTTCATTTGATACCTTTTTAAAAATCGTCCAATGCAAAAATCCTGCATTGTCCACATATCTTCCGGTCATGGTATCCAGCTTTTCCAGTATACCGTAATTCTTACCCCCTACACCCCACAAACTGCCAGAAAAATCGGCAGATGTGAAGCCTCTGTTATGATATTTTGTATTTCCCTTTTTGGTTTACACCTCCGTCTGTAATAAAAAGTACATAGGCAGGAATCTTAGTGTCCTTATATTCATCCACTACCATTCTCATTACAATCGGCTCATTATTTCTTCCGCCAAGATCCAGCATCAGATGTTTCCAATCTTCGGAACTGCCGACGTGTAGTTTTTAAATTCACGCTGTTCATCTTTCTGGCTGTAGTTCCGTAAAACCAAAAATCAAGTTCCCCTGTCATCGTCAAACTGTACCGCCAAAGGCAATGTCTTATTTACAATAGACTGCACTGTACCGTTCTTAAATCTCGGTACCATAGACCCTGAGATATCTAAAACAAGTCCTACTCTTGCAACTGTAGTCTCAAGATTCTTTTTCTTTAACTCAAATACTAAAGGTTTTACAAGGCTTACAAGCTCAGGTGCTTTTTCCATCTTCTTTTCAAGAGATACTTTTACAGGCTTCTCCACAACAGGCTCCTGTGCCGGTTCACTTACTTCCTCTCCTCCAAAGTATTTTAAAAGTGCAGACAATCCACCGTCAAATCCACTTGCCACACATCCTATTCTCCAAACATCTTTGCGATATATTTCCATGACAATAACCGCCTTTTCATTGGAGAAATCATTGCCTCCAAGTGTCATTTCTATATCTTTAGCTCCGGATTGATATACTTTAGTCTCAAGAGTATTCATCTCTCCCATAGTCTTGTCACCGTCAATACTTACAGTAAATACCAGTCTGTTGATAAAGTCGGGAACAGCAGATAATTTTTAATGTGTATCTTGCCCCGTCAGGAATATCTTCAACAGATATCTCACCGTTTGGACTCATCTTTTGATTGTAGAAAATCATATATCTGTCGTCCGAGAGTTTTCCGTTTCCATCCACTCCAAAACAACAAAAGTCATACTCTGCATTGCCTTTGACCTTCATATCAACAAAAGATATTCTCATTTAGATTTACATGATTTTCAAGCTTATCTTTCCAACCTTTTACCATATGTCCCCCTTATTTAAAAATAAAATATTTATATTTCCATATAATAATATTCTGATAAAACCTATTAAAAAAATAAATGTGCCGGATAGTATATAAAAACAACCATTTCATGCTTTTTATTGCTTCCGACTTCACCATTATACATTCTAAGCAGTGGTATGCACAAACAAATAAACAGCTGTAATACCGCATAAACCCTGTCGATGAATATAAAATAAACAGTCGCATATACTAAAAGCGAAAAATAATATAATCCACTGACTGCCTTTTAAAATCCCCTCTATGCATATACAAGAAAAAAAGGGAACCATAACCGCAATACATGACCAATCGGCAGGAAATGAAAGCAGATTTGCAAGTATTATAAGGGCTACAGTTACAATCGTAGGTAATTTGTGTTTTTGCACTGCAAATATCAGCGTTGCCCCTATTGCAAGTGACCATATAACACTTGTCTGATTAAATATTCCGCTTTTAAAAGGCACCGGACTCAGTCCAAAGGCAAAGCTGTATGCAAAATGTGATATTATTGCAAATAAAAATAATCTCTTTATATATTTTGCAGAGTTCTTAGTATAAAATGATCCCTCCGCTATAAAAAACCACATAATAGGAGCGGTAAGTCGTCCTATTATATGGAGTGCACATACAAACCATACTCTTTGAAGTCCCGGAAAAAGCAGCCATGTCAAGTGATCTATTGTCATTGCCACAATAGCAATTAACTTTAAATCACCTGTATTTAAGCCTCTTTCTTTTATTTTTGAAAAACATTTATATATTCCTTTCAAGTTCAATACATTAAATGTATGTAATTTAATAAAACTATAATATACTCTCGTAATTTGTTGGAAAACCTATTAATGATAGGTCTAAAATATCGTTAAATCTTTCAATAAGTTTTATTAGTTCATTTTTTAATTCAGTTCTTAACTCGACTGATGGTAATCTATACTTCAAAACCATAATATACGCAAATAAAGAATCATTATTTACACTTGGATTGTCTCGTAAAAAATTTCCTGATAACTTTGCCGGTGGATTATATCTTGTATTAATCAGCCTAGCTGCATGTGAACATTTATTTCTAAGTACTGACATACAGTGTAAATGATTAGCCAATGTCTTACTTCCTATGCCAATCCGAACTGCTATCTTATCTTGTGAGCTTTTAAACATTGCACTATATAACATAGAAACACTTGAAAAAAAGACATAAGTTCAAACATAGCCCATAACGGCATTTTCCCATTATAATTTTGCTTATGATGTTTTACAATTAAACTATCATTATAATATTTTTTTCTTCCTTTTTCAAATTTTTTTCAATTATCCTATTAAATCCATCTTTATTGAAATAATTATTTACATCGTAGTGTTGATCATGAGGAAATTCTTTACACTTTTTCCAAAGAAAAATATATTAGAGATATGTGTCTTATAGTACACCTCATTTATTTCAGATATTTCCTTAGCAAGGTTCTTAGCATAGCATCAAACGTGTATAAACTGTAAATTTCTGATAATTTATGTTTTGAAACAAGATCACTGCTTGATGGATTTTTTTCTAAACTGTAATGTATATCCTGTAATACGATAATAACTTACCTGTTCTAAAAATATGTTTAGCATCTGATTCATTATCTATTTCTATACCATGCATCTCTAATTTACTCAACTGTTCATCAATTGTCAGAGGACGCTTCAATTCCATTATATTATCTCCTAAATTATAAAAAGGTCGAGATAAGAATCTCGACCTGGTCCCCTAATGCAATGACTGGGCAACTCTGTTACGTACTATTATACATTAAATCACAAAAAAATCCAAGTACTACATATTGATTTTTATCTTCTCCATATTAACTATATTTAGTTTTTATATCAATTTTTTTAGGCTTCCTAACCTTTTTATCATAGAAAAACACCTTAAATCATGTTATATTTATATATACATAATCTACGTTTGTTATTAAATTTTTCATTTCATTTTCCTATATTGAAAGGATAAATTGTATGAATTCAGAAAAAACAGAAAAGAAAAGGCATGATGAATTACAGGCCGTAACTCGGATGATAGAAATATACTGTCGTGGGAAGCATGGCCATAATACCTCTCTATGTAAAGATTGTCAGAAGCTTATGGACTATGCACGCTCAAGAATTGAGCATTGTCCATTTATGGAAAGTAAAAGTTTTTGCAGTAATTGTAACGTTCACTGTTATTCTCCTGATATGAGAGTAAAAATCAAGGAGGTAATGCGTTATTCAGGACCGCGTATCATGTTTTACCACCCAATCATGTGTATACAGCATGCTCTTACATCTTTAACAGCTAAATTAAAAAAATATAGCCTGAAGTTAGGTATTCCAAATATGCTATATTTATTGATATTACAAAATAATATGGAGGTCTTTAGTTTATGATTAAAATGAGACTTATTCGTCTTTTGAAAGGCTCCGGAAAGTATATCCTTTACCAGGTTCTTTGGCAATGGATATCTCTTATTATGCAAATAATCATTGCAATAAACATTACCGGGCTTATTCAAGAAGTTTTCTTAGATACAGCCTTTGAATCACATATTCCAAGAGTTGTTATTGTCGTCATTGCAGGTGTTTTGATAAGAGCGGTATGTGACAAACTCTACACAAAAGCAAGTTTTCATGCAGGTGCAAATGTAAAGAGAATCTTACGTAACCGTATCTATGAAAAGGTACTTCGCTTGGGTCCTGCTTACAGAGAACAGGTACATACCTCTGAAATCGTACAAATGGCAGGTGAGGGTGTGGAACAGCTTGAAGTATATTTCAGCAGATATTTGAGTCAATTTTTCTACTCATTACTTGCTCCACTTACTCTATTTATAGTTGTAATGAGAATCAGCATGAAATCTGCTCTTATTCTTCTTGTAGCAGTTCCACTGATACCTATAGTTATAATGCTTGTAATGGTAGTAGCTAAAAAGCTGCTCAGCCATTACTTTGACATATATTACGGACTTGGTGACAGCTTCCTTGAAAAGCTACAAGGTATGACAACTCTTAAGATATATCAGGCTGATAAAGCTGCTGCAGATGATATGGATAGAGAGTCGGAACAATTTAGAAAAATAACAATGAAAGTTTTGATGATGCAGCTTAACAGTACCTCTGTTATGGATATAGTGGCATATGGCGGTGCGGCTGTAGGAATTATCAGTGCCCTTTCACAGTTTTATAAAGCTGAGATTTCTCTTTTTGGAATGCTGATGATCTTATTCCTTGCGGCAGAATTTTTCCTTCCAATGCGAATTTTAGGAAGTTTCTTCCATATAGGTATGAACGGAATGAAATCAAGTGATCGTATATTTGCGTTCCTTGATCTTCCTGAGCAACAAAGAGGTAGTAAAGATATAAATGATAAAGAGATAAAAATATCACTTGATAACCTTTCTTTCTCATATGACTCAAGTAAGACTATATTAAATGGAATAGATATGACTATTGCACCAAAGTCCTTTGTTTCAATAGTAGGTGTCTCAGGCTCAGGTAAATCCACTATAGCAGGCATACTTATGGGTAAAAATCCTAAATACAGAGGAAGCCTGAAGATAAATAATGACGAGCATAGTGAACTTACAAGCGAAACAATACTCTCTAATTTTACTTTCGGTAGGGCATCGCAGTTGGATATTTGCAGGTACTGTAAGAGAAAATCTTTTGATGGGCAATCCAAATGCTACAGAAAAAGAAATGAATGATGCACTGGAGAAGGTCAACCTTCTTGACTTTATCAATTCTCAAGACGGACTTGATACAAAACTGACCTCAAATGCAAGCAATCTCTCGGGAGGGCAAAAGCAAAGACTCTCACTTGCAAGAGCTCTTCTTCATAATACACCGGTATATATCTTTGATGAGGCCACTTCAAATGTTGATGCAGGAAGTGAAGAGATAATAATGAATGTAATACATGAATTATCAAATACAAAAACCATAATCCTTATATCACACAGACTTGCAAATGTAGTTAACAGTGATGAGATATTTATGCTTAAGAACGGAAGTATCGTAGAATCAGGGCTTCACTTTGAACTTATGAATAATAAAGGTGCTTATGAGAAACTCTTTACAGAGCAGATGAATCTTGAGAATTTCTCAAAAAGAAAGGGGGTAGCACAATAATGAAACAAACCACAAGAAGATCCGGACTTTCTATTATGAGAAGTCTGATTGTTTTGGTAAAGCCCTTGACAGGTGTTATGTTACTTGGAATTTTTATTGGAGTCATCGGCTTTTTATGTGCCATCTTTCTTACTATTACAGGTGGCTACGGTATACTGTATGGACTTTATACTCTGTTAAATAACGGCTTTACTTCCGCTCCGAATCTTTCAGGAACAATATTTATTTCCCTTATCGTAATGGCTGTTGCAAGGGGTATTCTTCACTATGGTGAGCAGTACTGTAATCACTATATCGCATTCAGAATACTTGCAATTATAAGACATAAGGTTTTTGCTGTACTTAGAAAACTCTGTCCTGCAAAACTTGGGGGTAAGGAAAAAGGTAACCTTATTGCTATTATAACAAGTGATATAGAGTTATTGGAGGTATTCTTTGCACATACCATATCACCTATAGCCATTGCTTTTATAACATCTCTTATAATGGTTATATTTATATGGTCACAACATCCTATTGCCGGTATTATTTCATTGCTTGCGTACATGACTGTAGGAATTGCTCTTCCTCTTTGGAACGGTAGTCGCAGTGCAGATGCCGGAATGAAATTTAGAAATAATGTAGGTGAACTGAATAACTTTGTCATTAACAGCATGTATGGTGTGGATGAAATATTACAGTATAATCAGGGCGAGATACGCTTAAATGAGATGGACTCAAAGTCTTTAGAACTGTCTGATAATCAAAGAAAAGCTCAGCTTTTTTTGAGGGTTCTCAAAGAGCTGTAACAAATCTTGTTATCCAGCTTTTTCTCATGGTTAATGTTCTTTTGTATGCTGATGCTTTATAAAAAAATGAAAGCATAGGATTTTCACAGATGCTTATTGCAACATTGGCTATGATGAGTTCATTCGGACCTACTGTTGCACTGTCTTCTTTATCAAACAATCTCAATCAGACTCTTGCCTGTGGTGAGCGTGTACTTTCGTTGCTTGAAGAAGAACCGGTAGTTGAAGAAGTATCCGGTAAAGAAAAATACTGTATTTGAAGGTGCTGATGTTGAGTACGTAAACTTCTCCTATGGAGATGAAACTATACTTGATAATGTTTCTCTTGATATAAAGAAAGGTCAGGTCCTTGGAATACATGGTGTGAGCGGTTCCGGTAAATCCACACTATTAAAACTGCTGATGAGATTCTGGGATGTAAAAAAACAGGTGAAGTGCATATTTCAGGAAAAGAATATAAAGGATGTTAATACTGAGAATCTTCGTGAAATAACAGGCTATGTAACTCAGGAAACTGTAATTTTTCAGGGAACTATTGCAGATAATATAAGAGTTGCAAAGCAAAATGCAAGCCTTGATGAGATTCAAGCTGCAGCTAAGAAAGCTGGTATACATGACTTTATAACAAGTCTTCCAAATGGCTATGATACGAGTGTCGGTGAACTGGGTGATTCACTATCTGACGGTGAGAAGCGGCGTGTAGGGCTTGCCAGAGCCTTCTTACATGATGGTGACTTCTTGCTTCTGGATGAGCCTACCAGCAATCTGGATGTTTTAAATGAGGGTATTATCTTAAAATCACTATCAGAGGAAAGTGCCGGAAAGACCATTGTTCTCGTTTCACATAGAAAATCTACAATGTCTCTTGCAGATAAAACCTATGAGATGGCTAATGGCAGATTCTCATAAAATTAAAAAAAGCACATAGATTAGAGTTTCTCAAGGCTATGTGCTTTATATTTTATTTTCTTGACTTGTAGAATTCCTTATACTTAGGATCGTCATATTCAAAGTATCTGTAACTTACCGCCTTTATCTTTACAATTTTTTGCCATATTTCAAATGCCTTATCAAGCTCACCGCTTTCATATGCATACTTTCCCTTCATATGCTCCAATTCTTCATCAAAATTATGTAGGTTATCATTATTTTCAGTCATTCTGTCAAGCCATATTTTGGCATTTACCAAATCATTATTTTCAATAGCTTTATTAAAGAAAGATTTAGCATACCCATAACCCTGATTCCACTTGGCCCCCGACTCCGGGAAGGCACTCCAGCCTTTATCCGCACTTTCAAATCCCTCTTTTAAATTACCTTCGTTGATTTTAGTTACCGCATCCTTTCCGAATTCGATAACACTTGCATATCTTTCTGCATCAAGTAGCATTTTTTTATTCTCCTTTTTGTTAAATAGGTTCTCAACATAATTTTACCACAGCATCCGATCTTTTATAATTATATCATGTTCTAATATAATGTACATTTAATAAAAAAGCCTATATGTACACTTATCTGTTTTAATAATTATAAACAGGTCATATGAATAATTGAAGTATATGCTAATATCAATAAGTAATTCCCTATAAGTAAAGCAGCAAGAACCAGCTTCTTTCTTGTGGACACATTTGGGAAACTATTTTGAAAATAGTATGGCAAAACAGATAAAAAAGGAAATATTACGATTATCATTGCAATATATATGGAGAAAGAAGATGCTAAAAAAGTGCGTATTAACTAGCCATACTCCCCATTTTACAAATACTAACTTGGTGATGCTAAAAAGTATACAAATACTGTGTAATAAAAATCAGATACAATATATATAAAAGCTTTTTTTATTCTTCATAATATCTTTCCTTACTTTGACTTCAACTTGTTTCTATAACTTTTCTTGTTCTGTACTGCTTATAACTTTACCACTGTTGCCAGCTTCTTTCCACATAATATGCCTAATATACAGCATGTAACACTTAGTACAATATATAATCCGCCTAATGTATATTGCTTATTATCAAGCAAGTTAAACGCTTCAAGTGAAAATGTAGAAAATGTAGTGAATCCGCCACATACACCCGTCTTCCAAAACAGCACGGTATTACCCGATATATTGTCTTTGTTACTTGTAAACCCGACAATAAAACCAATCAATATTGCACCTGCTATATTTGTAATAAGTGTAAGTATAGGAAATCCTGTTTTAACCGGTATAAGACTTATCGCATATCTCGCCATTGCCCCTAGAGCTCCGCCAAGCGCTACAAATAAAAAACTCATTGATTTCTCCGTTATTTTAATCCCCAATAAAATAATTTCCATTTATATCTTTTGATATAATTGATGTACTTTCCAGATACTCAATACATTCAAAAAAATATATTTATCCGAAAAATTTATTCACCTTTGTCTTCCAATTTACATTTAAGGTTTTTCTATTAGCTGTTCACCATTTTGCAAACAACCTGTTTGTATTAAATATAAAATCAATGTAATACAATCCAATTTTTTGTCTGTCTGTATAACATTGACATACTCAGCTGACTTTTGTACTGCTGTATGTAACCTGTCAAATTCATTGCTTACTCTCTCAGAGCAGATCACTTTTGTATACCCTCATCAAAAGTTGTTCCTGCATCATCTATTCCATAGTATTTTTTTGATATTCTTTTATATCTTTTGCAACAGTGTCAATTACACTTGAATATGGTCCTGACTTCCATTTATCAAATTTAAAAATACTCTTCTTTAAGGAAGAAGTTAAGAAAGTAACAGGTCTTATGTAGCCTTATATTATTAAATCTCTTTAAGTTCAATCTAATATCAAGTAAAATCAGACTTGCAATATTCACTTTAGGTTTTTCATAATTACGGACTTACTTGAAAATGCCGGCTCAAAGATTATAAAAATTATACTTATCTGAAATATTTTCCAGTTTACATTCTATTATCTTTTTAACATCTTCCCAATTAAGACCCCCATTGCCACATCCTAAAAGGTGGAATCGCAATCTTTTTTTACTTCCAGTTTTGGCAATATATCGACAAAATAATCCATTGCTGTTTTTAATATACTCTATCTTTGATTTTTTTCACGCCATTTGTTTTTAGTAGGTAAATTTACAATAGTAATTCCATTCTCAGTAAAAATAATGTACTTTTTCCAATGGTCAGTTCACTTGACTTACATGCTTTAATATACGACTTGTTATTTTCAGGAAATTTCAACTTAAACTGATACGCAATTCCTTTTCCCATAACCCCTTCACAGTTTACCACATTTATTAGGCAATCTGCACCACTATCAAAAATATTTCCACTAGTATACTCAATCATAAAAAGCTCCTTCTCTATGTTAAATAACGAATATATTTATTACAAAGCGAAAGTTATTCAAAAGACCCGCCACCTCTATAAGTATTTACAATGCAGGTAAATCTCTTCCCGCATTTCGGACATTTTTATAATATGGTAAATAATATCATCAATCCAATGTCCGTCTTTTTTTATGTTCTCCTAATTTGCAACTTCCCTCAACTACTATAAAACCCCTGTTTTTCAACCAGATCTTTAATATACTCTATGGTTTCTTCATATAGTTTAGGTGAGGAAAAAGTATTCTATCTTTTTTTGATATTAGAACAATAATCACACATATTTTTTTGCCAACCATAATCATTCCATTCCTATAAGTCAGTATATCTTTCCAAGTCCGTTAAATATTGCTTAAGTGCTTTGAGCATTTTTTTGCAAGCTCTACACAATCTATTTTGCCCATCTCTATTACAGCATACTTTTTCTTATTCTCATCAAAATCCGGATATCTGGTTTTATTGTGAAGTGCCGAAAACTTGATATCCTTTAGAACCTTTGTAAGCAGCTGTTCTCTCAGCCTGTCCTCAACCATAGCATTGCCTTTGCTGTATATCTGCACCAATATCTCAATTGACTTATCAAGTGAATGCCCGATAGTCTTTTTTATCATTTCCTTATAATAAGCATTTGTCACATCCACAATCTGAGCAATTTGCGCTTTAATTTGTTTTTCCATAGCCTGCACATAAAAGTACGCGACCTGATTATAAAAGCTCCCTGCTCTCAAGTATAACCGCAGATTTTTTTCATCCTGCATGGCAGTTTTAAGATATTCATGTGCCACTTCCAAAGAATCCTTCAAAAAAACTTTCGATTACCTAAATACATATATTCTCCTAAGTTCTTATAACTTTATACTTATTTTCTGATAAATACTGTTTTATCATTCCCACACTATTTCCAAACAATTGAAGACTTTTTGAATTTCCGGTCTCCACCTTCCATTATACTAGCAAATAATAATCACTACATTTCCATTTTACTTCAAGTATTTTTCTTATAAAAAAATCTCTTAGTCTTTTGGAAATCTGTCCTTAATTCTTCTCTTATTTTATCAGCATCTTCTTCATAATCCCAGATATTCGGATATATATTTGTTTCTTTAAGCCTGCTCATACTTAAATTCTCCAAAAGCTTTTATCTATATCAAAAATCCTCAAGTGCAAGTACTATATCCTTAACCTTCGACTTTTTGTGTATAAGCTATATACTCCACTGAGTTTTTTTAATAGAATTCACCCCAAAAACAGCCTCACTAAGATGATTATTTTCCATAGCCTCATCCTTACTCACCCCTGTGAGCACGAAGTGAAGCGCATCCCACATCTTATACATACCCAGATGTATTTCTATATCATCACTACCGTCTTTATCATATTCAATATCATCAACTGCTTCATTATAAAAGAGCTTCATCTCTTTTTAAGTTTTCTGTCACTTAAATATTGATAATTTGCTATTATTCCCATTTTCAATTCTCCAATAATATTATAAAACTACAACTTAACTCTTACTGCAAAGCAAGCTTTCTATCATAACCAAAACCATATTTTGTGGATTTATTTCAAACTCGTTTGATAATATACGCTTATTGAAGTATTTAACCGACTTATCATGATTAAGAAATTTATTTATACAAAGATACTGTTCAATTTCATCAAGTATAAATGCACTTTGTTTTTAAATCCAAATCACTAAAACCGTTTGCATAATGAACGCTTTTTCATAATTCTTTTCAACTTTGTCTTCGGGTATTCTTCTTTAAGCATATCTCTTAATAAAATAACCGACTCCGTCAAATGTTTGACTGTCTAAATCCTTTTGCACTTACACCTGTAATAATATTTTCATTGCCTAAATGTTCAATCAGCTTTATCATTTGTCGTTTCAAATCCATAAGTCCATTTTCACTCATTAAAACCTCCCCTCAGGTAGGATTTATCTTTATTAATATTTACTTTAATTGCTAAACATGATTATAATATAAGTTGATAAGTTAATTCAAGTTTGGAAAAAAGTGGGGAATCAACAATGTTTGATAATATTTGACTTCAAAAAGTTTTTTTGGAAGGAAAGTGAGTATATAAATAAAGTCTGTACCGGAGAGAATTTAACAGATGAGATGGTACAAGAAGCTGAAAAAAACTGGGCGTTAAGTTACCGAAAGTCATATATAGAGCTTATGAAAACACAAAAACGGTGGTAAAGCCCAATAAAAAAATGTTTGGTTTGATGAAAAGAATAGGTACCGTGTTGATGTAGAGGAATTCTACAGTATATCGGAAGAAAAGGAAGATTCCTTATTTGGAAAAATTCGGAAACGAGTTTTGGTATGATGAATGGGAATATCCAAGAAATGTAGGTGTTATTATTGCCGATACAATCTCAGGCGGACATGAAATGATATATTTAGACTACAGAGATTGTGGCAAAGACGGAGAACCGAAGGTATCAATATGTATACAAGAAGATGATTTCGAGATAATTGTACTTGCAGATAACTTTGAAGAATTTATATTTGGGGCTTAGAGCCTCAGAAGAAATTGAGTAGAAATTTTCAAAAAAAGCCGGCAGAATTTAACCCTCTGTCGGCTTAATTAAAATAATAATATTTAATCTTTTTACAAATGACTGTTTTAATTCTGCCAGCTCTTTTAGCTTTCTGTCAAATACTGATTCACTCATACCTTTTCCCGGGTAGCAATCTCATAATAAAGTATTAAATTCAGGATGATTATTTTCTTTTACTACCGCTAAAAAGCTCTGCAAAAATATCCCCAGGCATTATTATAACTTTTTGTTGAACTATAATCTTCTCTTTTAGGCATCCACTGCGACTTTTATAAAAAATTTATTCAGTATTTTGCTCCAGGTTTCCACATCGTCATCATAACAAAAGAACTTTGTTTCAAACAAACTGCCAAATCTCCTGTCCCAAAATTTTACATTGTCAGGCAAATACCATGTATCACGAGGATTGCGGCATATCAACTCTATCGTTATCATTTCAAGTATTGAAGCCGGATCTCCACCGACACAGCTATAACTTCCGGCAACTGAATTTTGCGCACCTTCCACTTTTAACTCTTCATAAACTGTACTGCTATCAAGTAATACCAAAGCAATTTTAGCCCTATCTCCAAAAGCTTTCCCCTCACTTAATAATTTGTACTTATTAAATTCGTTCATTTAGCCTCCTTACTCTTATTGGAAAAGGGTATCCTTAACCGTAATTATTCTTCAATTTTTAGTCCGTTTAGATAGGCAAACTGTATCAATCCGGCACCATTAAACTCATTACTCACCTGAGAAATCTCTTCCTCAGACATCTCTTTTAACTTATTATAGAAACTTATGTACTTATTCTTAAACTTATCTTCTTTAAGGATCTTATTAAAAATACTTTTCAGCCCTTATCTTTTCCACCAAAGTAATAGACATAGTACAGCAGGTTATGGACAATTGGCTTACCGTTTAGAATATTATCAATATTGGTTTCTGTATCTTCAAAATCGTCAAATATAGGCATTATATGCTCTCTGATAAGTCCGCTAATTTCTTCCACAGTATATTTATAACTTGCCCCGGCCAACTGCCACCATTTAAATGGAGTTCTTCCTAGCAGAGCTCCCATCTCACCACCAAATACAAAAACCATTATTAATATTTGCTTTTTTTCATTCCTTTTTGAATATATGGCAATATGTGGTATGAACTCTACGCTACACTCATAGTTGTTTCTATTGGCTTGAAAAGTAAATTTCATAGGTAAGGTCCTTATTTTTTTAGATGTTTTTCTTTAGTGTCTGTCCTTTGCTTATTATCTTAAAAATCCGGGAAATTACCTGCTATTTCCTGCCAGGCTTTTTCACATAATTCTCTAGATTTCATTTTTTTCAAATACTCCTTAGCTGATTCTTCAGATGAACTTACAAATGATCCTGTGTTTAAAGCAGTGCTGAATAAAGGCACTTTAATCACAACCAACCATTTCAAGATTTCATAATCGAATGGATGAGGATTCACTGAATCAGTTCCTTTCAATAAATCAAATTCTTCGAAAGAAAGTTTATAGTATTCAGATGCCGGAAGCTATCATTTTAGATTTGGACTTTCTGCAGCCTATACTTGATGAATATCTTGAAGATTTTCCGGAAATTAAACTTCTCCTTCATGGAGATAGTGGCTTTGCAACACTCGATTTGTATAAACAGTGTGAAGAAAACGGTATCGGCTATGTAATTCGTTTTGAAAGAAAAATGCTATACTTCGTGATAAGGCATCATCTCTTGTAGATGAAATTGATGAAATTACAAAAAACAACAAAGTAGATTATGCTGTAGTTTATGGTGAATTCATGTATCAGGCAGGTCCTTGGCCTTATGCAAGATGTGTTGTCTGTAAAGTTGAAAAACCTGAAAACCAAATAACTTACATGTATACATTCATTGTTACAAACATGGAGTCATCTCCTGAATATCTTATCAAGTTCTATTGCAAAAGAGGCTTGATGGAAAACTTTATAAATGAAAGTAAAACAGGTTTTGCACTCTCATTATATAAGATATTATCCTTAATCACTAAACTCCTCCTACTTAACTTTATTGATCAAATCCTGAACCAATTTTTCCATCTTCAATCTTTGTTATCGCAAAAACTCTTCTTGCCGGCGTCTTTTATAGATGCACCGATAAAAGTATCCTTCTTTGTCATCAATAATCAAAAAAACGAGTTTCCTTTTTCCAGATGTTGCAATCAATACGTCAACTCCTGAATTCTTCTTACAAAGTATATTAAGTGTATTTACATCCACATAATTATCAATCAAAATCAGTTTGCTCTGTGCTTTTCCAATTAGATCTGCAATAAACCTGAAGGCATCATAGATTTGTCCGTCAAAAAAGATCTTTTGTTTTACCTCTGTATTGCTCGCAATGTAGTTGAATACTTCTTCAAGTTTCTTATCTGTTTCTAACTGTTTTAACTCCACTCTATCCAGCCTCGAAAAAAAGTTGTTGATTTGAAAGCAGGAATTTTCTCATCTCCACAAAACTATTCATAATCCTTATGCTTACTTCTACTGCAATATCACTTTTAAGGACAGCGGAAAGCATAGCAATGCCTTGTTCCGTAAAAGCATATGGATTCGATGATGAATGTTTTCATGGTAGTGAACCGGTCGCAATTTTGCGACCAGTTCATTCTTTTCTTCTGTACTGAGTCTAAAGCAAAAACTCTTCAGGAAATCTAGCCGAGTTTCTTTTTGACTTGCTCATTCAACCTTTTGGTTTTGAACCTGATATAAGTCAGCTAAGTCCCTATCAAGCATTACCTGCTTCCCACGAATGGTGTAGATTAGATTTGTGATATTTGTTTCCTCTATCGGTATCAAAGTGTTATCATCCTTCATGTGCTAATCCTCCACAAATTCCAAGATATCGCTTGGAGTAAGATTCATTGCTTTTACATATTCTTTCTAAGTTTTTTTCATTGATATATATTCGTCTTTACCCATATTAGCTAAGGTGTTTGAAGTAATTCCTGTTAGCTTGATTAAATCGGTTCTTTTTCATATTCTTTTTCTATTAAATGGATCCATAATTTTTTTATAAGAAACACTCATAAAAACACCTCCAAATTATTTTTAATTATACTATATAAAAATAGCGAAAAACACAACCTGAAGTTACTTGAAAAAAATAGGGACGATTTATAAAAAAACGCCTCCGTCTCATACCTCACAATTTTTTTACCTAAGTTAAATTTCATTTTTATACAAAAAGGAGATGTCTCTTTAACACCTCCCGTTACTCTTTTAATCTTCACTGACTTCCTTCGTCCTTTTTTTAGCAGTGAGCGAGTGAATATCTCACAGCTCCTTCGAAAATTTCTCTACAATCAACAATACCATGATTATAGTCATAGTGCATTCAAAATTGGTACTGTTACTGGCGGATTATTAATGGCTTCAGCAGTATATTTAATCTCATCACTATTTGGGATACTATTAAATCTTTCAGGTAACTATCTGATAGCTATTTTATGTACAGGTTCCCTGGCATTATTCTTAGCTTTTAAGTTTGATGAATTCATTGCTAAAGTTTCTTGGCTTAATGAAAATATTGTTGCTACAGTGCTTATAATCGTTTCAATACTTTGTATTGTTAAGGATTTCTTTATTATCAAGCCTAAACAAGTTACCGATAATACACTTCTTGATGATTCTATAAAGGTCAGTATACCTGTATATGAAACCGACTATAACAAAGCTATACGTGATGGTATAAAATCCGACTCTCAATCAGTATTTGATCTTTCAAATATGTTAGAAGAGCAATGGGGGCGTAAACCCATTTATGAAGAAGTTATGGATTATATAGACCATTTAGTTATTCCGGAAGATGAAGAATATTAATAATGTATTTAAGGATTATGGATACATATACTATATTATTAAACTATCAATATATTAAAATATTTCGCTATCTTTCCTGTACTCATTTTGTACTCAAGCCACATATAAAAACGCCACAAACCCTTATATTTAAAGGATTTGTGGCATTATTTTGTTTATTCCCACTCTTCTTTTTCCAAACGTACGATATATACCAAACCGTTCAAAAATACTAGGTTCTATTTTTTTAAAAAAATTGTCCCATTTTCCTTTAATATTGAAACAGGTTCAAAAATCATTGTTTTTCAATAGTAATTTTTCGTATTTTTTTATTTAAAGATATTTATTTCTTGCTTATATTAAATGCATTAGGCTCAAACGTAAATATTTTATCATGTAAATATCAACCGAAAATGGACCCGGAGTTATTATCGAAAGGTGGTCCACAAATACTAAACTAATTGACCACGTTTTTTTAATTTGATTTTGAATGCATTTAAATTCAAATAGATTCAGATATATTTTTCCTGTAAGCTTTACGTACTCTTCCATATTGTTTTTTTATTTTTTTAAAAATATCCAAATGAATTTCGTGAGTAAAATTTTCCATTAAAAATTTCATAGCTATCATTAAAGAATCTTTTTATGCTTTTTTTAGCATCCATATCTGCCATTATGTATATGATATAAATCCCTTTGTAAAAATCTCTTTGGTAACCAAAGGATCACCTGCTGAATAGGAAATTATCTGGCTGAAACCAAGATATAGTTCGTCCTTTACAGAATAACTTTTGATAAATTATTTTTACATCTTCGTCCTCTTTCAGGATTATAAAATGATTGCCTGTAGATAAGAGTTTCCCAAGCAATGATGACATTTTATTTATACACATTATTGCAGTATTTGGGTCATTTGTGCCGGGGCTTAGGGCCATATTAGCGATTTCGGTTAATTTTATAATTCCACGGTGATAATCTTCTTCTCTATAATTGTAAGCATTTATTATAAACAATGGACTTAATTTTTTTCTTTTAATTCTTTTTTTATCATTATCATCTAACTTGCATTGGAATATATTTAATTCCCCTACGCTTTCTCCTTTGGTTGTGTATTCACCAATTCTCTTGTTTATAACAAATTCTGCTTTTATACCATTAAGCTTTTTAAAAATATCATCTGATTTTATTTCAAATAAATAACCTGAGCTCTCAGCTACAATTGATAACTTTGTAGATTCGTCGCCTTCTTCATAATGCTTAGCTTTTTTTCTTAGTTCTACCTCTTTATCAATAAGTTTCTCGCAATCATTAAAAAAACATTTTCTATAATATTTGATACTTGTAGATTATCAAGAACCTGTCTTGAGAAAGCGATAAAAACTTAGCATCGCAATTATGGAATAAGCAATTCCGAAACTTCCAGCGACAACATGTTGGTCTGGAGCAATATCTTGCAATAATAGGATACTGATTACTGAATAGAAAAAACCACTGACAAATATACCATATAAACCAAGAACTCCGGTCCTATCTATGAAAACTCTGAAGCATCCTAGGTGATATGCTACTGCTATATTTATTAAGTACAGTGACAATAATTGTAAAACTAAAAAGTACTTATAGTCAAAAAAATATTCCGGATAGATTAGAAAGGAAATCTACTGAAACTTCAACCGACAACAATAGTTGTTTGGGAATATAAGATTTAATTGCAATATATTGATGATCAAAAAAATCCAGGTAACTAAAAAGAAGCACCACTGTTAAAAATTAAAAAAATCTTGACATCCTTAAATAATTTTTATGATTAAAAAAACCACAATTTAATTTTTTTGATAACATGCATCAATCCTCCTGTTTAAATATTTTAATTATCGGACTATATTATCATATAATTGATCTTTATCCAATCTGAAATGGTATATTCATCTTTTTGTAATTGAAAAAAATCCTTTATGATTTTTCTTGCTTATTTTCCCTAATCTATCTTCGATTAATCTCTAAAAAGAAACTACTCAATTACGCCCAATTATATAATATTCAAAAAAATAATCTATGAGAAAAATATGGTGAAATAGAATAAGTACAGAAATCCGACATGAGGCGTACGCGAGTCACGCCACAATGACGTATATTCGAAACGAGTATATTTGACCGTTTCATCTTCGGTTTACTATTTCCCTGCAGAAGGGTTTCCATCCATCTATCTTCGCACTTCGTGCTCGATATATGGGGCTGACGTAAAAAAATCGCTTGCGATGTCCTCTCGAAAAACTCTCGTGAGTTTTTCTCGCTTAGTTTTTCGGACTCAGCTTTGCTTTAGTCTCGAAAATGACCGATGCAAAAGCATCGGTCACCCTTAGATGGTGAGACTATTCCAACTCTATTCACAATATTTTGTGCTGTCGTTTTTATGCTACTTTACTATGCTATATTATACGGATTTTAACTTTTTGATGTCCATATTTTTTTATTTTACCGCTTTTTTTGTACTCAAAATGCACTCAAAACAATTCTCATATAAATATACCTTTTTTTAGTATTCTACTTTTTGATAACTTGGCAAAAAAATTTCATTCACAATATCATCTAACTCATATTCTTTTGTTATCGTTCTATACACATAAATATCCTTAGGTTTACATTTTATCATTTCTTTTATATTTTTTTCACAATCTATTTTATTGCCCAAATACTTATGCCCACAAGAAATTTCACTTATATTAATTTCTTTAAATATACTATCTATAGTAATCACTCCTCATTCTCATTGGAAAATGGTATCCCTAACAGTAATTATTTTTTTCAATCATTTATTAAAAACCATTTTAACCTCAGCCCCTGCAGTCCTTCCTGTATAATTTTTAAATACAAGTTGCCGTTATTTGCCGAGACAATATTCTTCACTACCCATAAGCCTAAGCCATGTTTATCACACTTATCCTTTACTTTGCCGGAAATAAATTTTTTTCCGTAAGTAAAGGTAATAAGTCTTTATCAAAACCTGTTCCTTCATCTCTGACTGTCAAGACAAATTCTCTAGGTTCATCTTTAAACTCTACCGTTATTTTTAGAACCTTTTTAGAATATTCGACCGCATTGGTAACTATATTTTTGAAGAGTCTGACTATTTCCTCTTTATCCAACTCAATATTACTACATTCACTTTTTATTACTTCTAAATTCAAACCGTTTAACCTACATATCCCGGACATTATCTCAATCCAATATAAAAATCACTTCATTACTTACAACATCTTTTCTTCCTTCCATTGTATAAGAAATTTTTTTAATTTATCAATATACTTTTTCCAGCCTGTCAATACCGTTTGAAATATCTGCAAAATCTTTCAGATGATAAATCACTATGCTCTTCCTTCAATAATTCTAAATTACCTTTAATCAGTGTTATCGGTGTTCTTATGTCATGGGTAAGTTGCTCCACCAACTCTTTTTGCTTAACTTGCATATCCCATTGCTCACCAAGAGATTTTTTTAGATTTTCAGCCAGTACATCAATCGAAACCAGTACTCCATCTATTTCTTTTATACTTAGAATACTCTCTCTCATAATCCAAATCCATACGACTGATGTTATCATTAGCCATCGCAATTTTGTGGATTTCCCTTTTTAATATATTTGATGAGCGAATTAGAAACAAAGCGAATCCCAAAAAAACCAAATAATTAGTATCAGGACAATATATCCACACTCGAAATTTTCAAAGAGTCTATAAAGCTTTTTCATTGGTAAATATAACATTAACTCTGTATCTTATTACCAGTTGTCTATTTCCCATCGCATAAGCTTTTAAAAAAATATTTGAACCTATAACCTCATCGCTTGTTGACTTTCCGTTTTTTTATGGCTTCCTGTACTAAATCATCATATTTTTTTATCAATGGTATTTTCTATTATTTTTTTCCATCTTTCAAATATAAAAAAATCATAATAATATGGTATTTCAGCCGGTGTCCAATCTTTTTGTTTGAAAACCTGTTTCCACTTTTTTTCCGACTGAATGTCAGCATAGTTAGCCGGATATACTACTCCGGTATTTAATAATACATTTAATCCAACATAAAAACAGCACAATGATAAATAAAGTATATACCAACTCCATAATTGCATATTTGCTGATTAAATATCTTAAACTTTTTTTATTTCCCACTGATAACCAACTCCCCAAACTGTTTTTATAGGATTTATACAATATGGCTCAAATTTACTTCTTATTAATTTGATTCTTTCAGTAATCGTTGTAGAACTGTCGCTTTCCTTATCATAACCATAAATTTCCGTATAAATTTTTTTCTTTCGAAAATACTTGATTTTTTTATTTTTTTAATAATAACTCACAAATTTCGTATTCGCTATTTGTAAAACTTATCTCTACATTATCAAAATAAATTTTTTTCGAAAGCAAATCACAAGATACCGGATAATCTATCAGTTTTGAATGTTTTTCTCTTTTTCTCTTCTGATATGTGTCGCTACCCTTGCTCTAATTTCAGCAAGAGAAAAAAAGGTTTTGTCATATAATCATCCGCTCCTAATGCAAATCCTTCAACTTTATCTTTTTCAAAAATCTTTTCGCTGTAAGTAAAATAATAGGAATATCTATGATATTTCTGTATTTAGTCAAAAAAATCAAAACCCGACATTTCTTCCATCATGATATCCAGAATAATCAAGTCATATTTGTATAAATCGCTTGGCTCAATTTTCAGTGCCGAATTACAAATAACGACATTATATTCTTTCTCAAAGGTTAGCTTTTAATAACTTCAGCAAATCTTTGTCATCATCTATTATAAGAAGATTCATACCTTTTATTCCTCCATTTCACTTATTCCGTCCCACCTATTATACCAAAATGATAATATTCCCACACTTACAAATGAGATCAAAAAAAGATATAAAAAAGATAAAAAAATAACATTATATACATTAGAAGATCCACAGACATATCCGTATATAAGTCTTATAGGATAAACAAACGGAAAGTAATACCATATACCGCTTCCCAAATCCGTTGTGCCTAAAAGAACGGCGACCAAGGTACAAATAACACCTGTCAAAATAGAGCCTGTATAATTGAATTTTTAAGCTTAAAAATTGATAAACAGGTACCATACTAATCAATCCCACAGACCCGATCATAGCATAAACTGCCAAATCCAATATTTGAATATTGATTCCATAAAAGTGTAAAAAACAATATAGACGGTAAGATTGCTATTCCTTCAATAGCCATTAATAAAATAAAGATAAAGATAAATCTTGCAAAAAAACAATTTTTTTCGACAAATTCCTATTCTTAAATCATTGGCATAGTTCCCGGCTTTTTTTATCGCTTTCATATAACATGGGAATAAAGAAGCTGACAGAAAAAGCCTGCTAAAATCGTATATGCTCCAAAAAAAGTAGGCAAGCTCTACTCCTTTTTAAACCTGTTGCACTTAAACGATATACAATAAAAAAATACCGGTAAAAATTAACGGGCACAAGATAATTACCATTCCGGCCGGTGTTCTTTTTGATTCTCAACAGGTAAGACTTTAAAAATATTAAGCATGACCTTTTCCTCTTTCCATCACTATATTTATAGCTGTTATTATGATGTACACCATGACACTTAACACTAATCCGACATACACTGCATTCATAGATGTTAAAGGCGATGATTTTTTTCTAAAAGGTACCATTCGGATGAACCTCAATAATCGGACATAGTATACGTAAATTATAATCCCAAGGGAAAAAAATTTCCAATACGAGGTTACAGCAATAATTGCTGACGGAAAGGTAAATATAAAATTAATTAAAATCACTAAAAAAACCTTTTTATGAAATAATTTGTAAATAAAAAAAGATAAAGCAACTATCGGCAAACTTCCAATAAATAAACAACAGGTAGTCGCTATCATGATTTTAAGACTAATCTCCTCATGTAATAAAAAAATCCACCTATTAAATAAATTCCTGTCGATGACAATATCAAAACAGTAAATAATTCAAAAAAATAACTATTCCGTTCTTAGCAATTAACATCTTTTCCGAGAGTATATTCAATCTTTGCAACAAGGCAATATGCTCTTCTTTCTCTTTACAGGAAATATTAACTACAAGCAGACTTAACACAACAGGTAAAAATCAGAACAGGATACCAATTAAATGCTGTAGCCATTAAATAACTTCTTCCTACAGGACTTTGCCCCATAATACTGACCATAAAAAGATTAAATAGTACAAAAATAACAGGTACTATATATTTTAGTGTAGAATTGGCAGCTCTTTTTTCCTTAATCCATTCCGCTTTCAGCATCTCAATCATCATTCATCACATCCTTTCTGATAATTTCCATAAATAAATCTTCCAACTTAGACGAATCTGTATTTAGACCTTCATAACTTAAACGTCCTTTTATTTAGGATACCGATTTTTATCCGCAATCTGCCCTACTTCACTCAAAAATATGACTTGATAATATGATTGTGATACCATGACTTGAAAGCATTTTTTTATCAGTTCTCTTAGTTCTTGTATTCCCACAGGGTCTAACCCGTTTGTAGGTTCGTCAAGAATTAATAATAACGGGCTGTTAATCAGTGCCATTGCAATACCCAGTCTTTGTTTCATACCTAAGGAGAACTCTTTTGCCAACTTTTTACCGGTATTCGTCAATGAAACCACGCTAAGTACTTCGTCAATTTTCTTTCTGTCAATATTTAGCAAAAGTAGTAATAACCTCTAAATTTTCATAAGCCGTTAAATTTGGATAAATAGCAGGATGTTCAATAATCGCCCCAATCTTCTTTACATCACCTGCGACTAACAGATGATTTTTCAAACATCACTTCGCCTGAGCTTTTTGGAATCGCTCTTGTGATGATTTTCAATAATGTCGATTTCCCGGCACCGTTAGGACCTAACAGACCATATACCGTACCTTTTTTTCCACTTTTAATTGAAACATTATCCAGTGCAATCCCATTTTTTTATATTTTTGTCAGTCCTTTTCGTTTCCAATATAATACTCATTTGATTAACCTCCATCATTTTGATGGTATTGTTATAGCCGATAAAAATAACTAAATTATAACCGGCAAAAATTTTATGGATCTTTTTGAGATATATTTTGACCTCCATTCCTCTCTACAAAAACATTTCCCTGGGTATTTCAATCAAGATAATAATCTATGTATTTTTCTACACAAAAATGAGGAATGAATTCGGACCATTCCCCACTTGTTACATGATTTCTCCTGTAATATAAAAAAGATACAATACCACTATAAATTCAACAGATTCATTACCATTTTTACCATCACATCTTTTTCTTCCGGTTTTGATTCAGCAATCATCAATGTGGTTGCCACTAAAGTTCCATCACTGAGTCTCTTCTCTCCATCCACGAACAAGGCATTGTTCTTGTCTAAAAAAATTCCAAGAACAATGATGCGCAATTCTTTTACAGCCATCTACGTATGGATGATCTTTTATCATAAAATACAATAGATTCGCCGCTTTCTCTTCCAAAGATTGATACGCATCCTGCCCAAATACACTCTGATAAACAGTCGCAATAATTCCTTCTACCTTGCCGGACTCTTTTTCTACACCAAATACATCTGTTTCAAAAGAATCTTTCATCTGACAAACCATCTTAACACAATCTTCATAGGTTATGCGGTATACCGGAGTACTTCCCTCCGGCTTACTTAATGCCTGATGGTCATATTGATCCAAAAAGAATCAATGCATCCGTATATTCATTCACAGCTCTGAGCACATCTTTTTCCTCTATATTGAGTGCATCTGCAATCATCCTTGACTGAATATCAACTGTTTTTTTAAGCGCCTGAAGACGCTTTTCATTGATTGCATAGCCTTTCAAAATATACTGTTTAAGAACATTATTTTGCCCATTTTCTGAAAGCTATACCTCTTTTTGAATTAACTCGATATCCGACAGATAAAATCATATCTAAATTATAAATTTTAGGTTTTCTTCCCCCTGTACTTTTTGTCGGAAAAACCGACAGAAGTCTCATCCAGTTCTCCTGAAGCAATAATATTTGAAATATGTTCACTTACTGTAGCGTGTTTAACATCAAACAATACTTCCATTTGTTTTTGTGTCAGCCAAACGGTATCCAGTTCAGGATTGATTTGAACTTCTATATTAATATCACCATCTGTAAATAATACAATTTCATTCTTCATACTTTAGTTACCCTCCACGAATATTTCCCGATAACATGTCTAATATAGATTTTACTGTACTTTTCATATTCAGTCCATCTTTTAGTCCGGGCCTGTAGAAAAACTCTTCAAAACTCTTTAACTTTACCATCCATTTAAACTGCCTCCAAAACTTTAAATTAACACTCAAAACCACATATAAAAAGTGGGCTAAAAAATCAACCCACCCCAACACTTGACAAAGAACCCATTATTTGAATGATTCCTACAGACCCAATTTTAGTATGTCAAATATTCTCCTTCAAATACAAATTCTATATTTTTCTCCACTTTTACACTCTATCCACTGCACCAACCGGACAAACCGTTAAGCAGTTACCACAATGCAGACAATGCTTATTCTCAATTACATAGGGTATGGTCTCTTGGTTAATGCAATTTTGTGGACAAACTTCCACACACTTACCACATCCGATACAATCATCCGTAATAAAATAGCCTTTCATTTCATCTTTTTTAGCTCCAAAAGAAAAATTTGCTCTCTCTATAGGCTTTTTAGATAAGTCAAACCATTCTCCTGTACCTTCATAAATTTGAAATACTGTCAGGGCTTTTCTTGATTCAGCAGTTGGATATATTTGATACATATATTGATTCTTTTCAAATAACTCAGGGATTTTTTCATATCCAAGCTCTCTAACCTTCCCTCTTACAGATACCGCCACTCGTGACATTGTATCCTCACCTTTCATCGCTGTAAATGCAAGAATTTTCCTGTCCGATAATCTATCATATAAGTTCTTACCTTTTGCGGTCAAAAAATATAAACTTGAATCATCTGCATCTATCATATCAATAGCCGCTGTAACTGGAAGACCTTCGCTATCTACAGTAGCAACTATGACTGTATGAATTTCATCTACTATATATTTCAAATAATTCTTCGCTTCCATCATAATTTTCCTGTACCCCTTTGCTACGTTATATTGTAATATCAAAATTTACATTAGAACTTTCCATTCTGATTTTTTTCCAGGTCTTTTTGTCAGCTATGGTTTCCATAGCATCCCAGTGTTCTGCAATTTTCCCATTTTCCACACGGAACAAATCATAGAAGGATGTTGCCACACCCCCAAATGTTCCTTCGCTTACTGCAAGTGCATAATCTCCATCAGCCAATACAAAAATAAGTCTTATTATATATCATCTGTATTCCTGTTTTGCCAAAGCTTCAAGTGCAAAGACCAAGCCCTGAAAGTCCGTCAGCAATTGCTGTATTGTGCTGAATATAATTATCTCCATCAAAGTATGAAGTAAGCCTATCAGGATTTTCTCCACGAAGGATATCTCCTACAAATCCCTCTACAACCTTTCTTGTATCTTCCTTATCCACATCTTTCTTCTCTAAGTTGCCGTCAATCTGTGTATGTCCTGACGGATTAGGTTCAGTTTTTTTGTAGCCAGATTGTCCCAGTGTTCTGCAATCTTTCCTTCTGAGTCAAATCTGAAAATATCAAACGCTACCTGCTCTCCTGCTCCTGCAAAATTATATACCGTTTGTAGAAACACCTTATCGCCATCTTCAAATGCACGAACATTATTAACAGTTGTTTTAACCGGTGCCGATGCAAGATATTCAACTGCTCCTACAAAAGCATCTCTTCCTGTTCCATAAGCAAGATTATGCTGAATGTAACCCTCTGCAAGAAGTTCCCTTGCCTTCATTGTATCTCCAGATGCAAATAAAGCTAATAAGTGCCAATGCTTTCTCTTTGTTTGTCATGATAATTTCCTCCTGAATTTGATTTATTGCATTGATGTAACCTTTATTATTTCATCTTGTGAACTTATATTATCACTATGCAGATGTAATGTCAATAGTTACATCTATTTTTTTACGAAATACTTGACAATTGTAAGGAAATGAAATCAAACTATAAGAATAAAGAAATTACAAAAGAAGTATTGGAAAAGTGAACTATCCAGACAGTATGAAAAGATTGTATTCCCTTTGAATAAAAATAATGTAAAGTTCTACAGAGGTGGTATCAGAGCAAAAGTTTCTTTCGATATAAATAAGCACAGAAAAAAAGCACATATCTGAAAGATTTTAAGTCTTAAAGTTATGTGCCTTGTTTTTTTATACCATTCAATGATTTAGATAACCCGTGATTTATCTATGAGATTTCATATTATCTATGGCAAACTTTCCACTTGCTGCAGCTATAGGGAGTCCTCCACCGGTTTGAATCCATTGACTTGCAAGGTATAAATTGTTTATACCTTTGATAATGCTCTTAACATACTTACTTTTATAACCTTTCTGTGGATTAAAGCTCATATATCCCCCTTTGTAGGCATTACACCAAGTTGTGAATGTAACTGGAGAATACGTTCCAAGCACGATGAGTTTACCCTCAAGCTGAGGGAACTTTTTCAACCCTTAATCTCAATTCTTCTGCAATTCGCTGTTTTTCTTGATTATATTTCTCTTTATTATCTTTTAGCCCAAACCAGTAAGTATAATTTTCAGCATTTTGTAAAACATTACACTGAATAACTCTCTTTCCCATAGGAAATAGTGTTTCATCATAATCATAAACACGCATTCCGCAAAAAAATTGTGTGTTTCTCCTGCAACATCATATTCGTCACAAGGAAAAAAATAATGCTTCCTTTAGGTAATTTCAAATCCGCTTCAGCAACTATTCCAAATGCAACCTGATAACCTGTATTAGAAACATAACCCTCCGGATTCTCATACATGTACCTAAGATTTTTTTATCCAAATATCCTTCATCAATTAAGTCATAGAAAAAGAGAATGTGGATCTGCACACCAAATATAGTTATCTGAGTTGATAACCTTTCCATTATTACCAATAATATTAACAACCTGCTTATCTGCAATATTTATTTTTTTCAATATTAACACCTAAATGTAGTTTTTCCACCCAAAGATTCAAATTTTGCAAGCATTCTACTAACTAAGCCAACAGAACCTCCCTCCGGAATAGTCGCTGTATTACTTGTATAAAAAAGCATACGATGCAACAAAGGAGAGGGCAATGAAGTTGCTATTAAAGTAATTTTTAAAAATCGCTCTAATGTAATGATTTGTAAAACGATTTGTAAAGTCTTCCATAGACTGTTTTCCATATTCCTTTATAGCCTTATTAGCATCTTTCATACTCATTCCTAGTTTAATAAATTGTATTAGGTTCATATGAGCAATTGAAATATCACATGGCTACTTTTATACACTCTAAGCTTTTTAGCACAGTCAAAAAAACAAATTTAATTCTTTGGTATCTTCCGGAGCAAGTTCTAAAAAAACTCTTTTCTTGCTTTCTCTAAATTTCTCCACAAATGTAGTGTTACCCCGTCCATTTCCATACAATAAAAATATGGCTCACGATAAATCTCCAAACTATCAGAAAGAACTCCTAGATTTTCCCACATTTTATATAATTGTTCATCCTTATTGCATCCAACAAGAAAAATGAATGCAGTTATCTATATGATATCCTTGCCTATTCCACTCTACACACTCACCACCGGGCATTTTTGTTTTTCGTATATTTCTACTGAATATCCGGCCTGCAATGCATGTATTCCAGCACTCAAGCCAGAAACACCTGCTCCAATAATTGCTACTTTTTACCCATATTCTCTTACTTTTCTATATAAGGTCTTAGAACAATTTTTAGAGCATCAGACAATACGCAATGCTCATACATTACTCTAAGGAACTAAACAAATTTCTAATTTATCAATCTCTATTTCCACAAAAACTATTCATAATTTTAATGCGTACCTCTACTGCAAGTCACTTTTTAAGTACGACTGACGGCATGGTAATACCTTGTTATGTAAAAACATATGGCATATATCTTCTTCCACCATGAGTATTGTCTTCACTTGAGGTCACAATTTGCCACCTCAAGTTTTATACTATTCAATGATTTATACAACCGGGAATTTATTTAATAAATCTTTTCAAATGCTTCGCATAACATAGGTGCTTGTTCATAAAAAATTTTGCCAACCGATTTATATTCTTCACAGATGAATTTGTCGTGAACCTCTTTCCAATACCGATAGCTTCTGTCACCTTCACCTTCATGCCATGCATGTTCCAGCGTAATTAAGTTATAAGGCATGATATACACCACCTTTGTTTGAGTAATACACACAGGCTCTCCCGAGCCGTTGAGAATAATACTATATTCTCCCACCTGTGGAATATGCTCTCCGGCTTCATATAGTTCATATGCTAGTCTATTTTCTTCTCAAATCTAAACATCCCATCTCTAAATTGTGAATCGATTTCTTCATCCATACTTTCCTTTTCGTTAGGATCGGGATGATGCTTATTAAAAAACTCTACAATGTGAAATCCACATCTGTTAACATAAAAATGAATATTGCGTTGTTCAAAATATGGGGTTACCGTCTCCCAAATTTTTACTTTAGGATACATTTTTTCAATCTCACGCCATGCTGCATATCCAATTCCCTTACCGTGAACATTTGGAGCAACAAACAGCAAATCTAATTCACCTTTTTCACCCTTAACATTTATTACAATTCCACCGACTTTTTTATTATTGTAAATGATACGATAAGCCTTTCCGCCTTCAATAGAGCGTTCAATTGTCTTTTCTTGAAATAATTTGTCCATCTTCTTCAAAGTTGTTATCTCTAAGACCAAACTCCACCATTGCACCATAATTAAATGCTTCCTGATTATCTAATATAAATTGCTCCCCTATCATCTGATTTTAACTGTTCAAGAATAACATCACTCATAAGTCACCTTCCAAAAACTTCTAATTTGTACTAATTTTGTACTAAAAACCATACATAAAAATCGCCACAAACCCATGTATTTAAAGGATTTGTGGCGTTATTTATTTACTCCAGCTCGACAATTACTAATCGATTTTTGTTTAGTGATTATTTGTTTCCGTGTTTGCTTTTTCTTTCAATTTTTTTGATTTATCCATATTATCCTGCCTATATGGGCTAATGTTATCAGTTTGTTATCGCTGTTGATAACACTTGCTCCGTAACTGTGGATAATAGCAATATATTCCAGTTTAGATTATAAACGAGTTTACTTAGAAAAAGCAACACCATATTGCAAAAATACAATAAACAAATATTTTTTTACACTACCCCAACAAAATTGAAGTTATCGAACTACTTCAATTTTTTTCATTTTTCACAACTACATTTCCAGCGTGTTCTACATCACCTGCTGTCCGGATTGCCTGTTCCAGCTTATCCAATGGAAACTCATGAGTGATGATACTCTCTAACTCCCATTTTCCACTTGCCATGATTTTTTGTACATCCCATACATCCTCTGGCATATAGCCGCCAGAACCAATAATACTCTGTTGTGCATAGGTCATGTAAAGCAGGTCGATATTGCGAGGTTTATTGTTTACTGCGACAGAGACAAATCGGCTCTCAATTTTTCCGAGATGTAGAAAATCATCTAATATGTTTTCTGCACCAGCGGCATCCAACCAGCAGTCAATGTCGGCAGTCGCACCATTTAAAGACATGGCAATACCGAAATATTCTTTGGATCTTTTACTGAAATCTTCTGTTGCAGGATTACAAATCTCAAAGCCCAGCTTTTTCGCCAGATTTAACCGAAAATCGGAAAAATCGCAAACCATGACCTTCTTCATCCCAAAGTATTTAAATGCAACCGCAAATGAAGAATGCCGATGGTTCCACTTCCAAAAACTACCGCATTTTGCCCTGAAACATATTTTCCCTCTCCCAAAGGAATCATACCTCTGCGAGCAGCACGGCAGCCAACAGTAAAAGGTTCTATCAGACTTGCAAGCTTGTCGGAGATACGCTCATCAACAGTATAAAGCGAATAATTGCGTCTGGCATTCGGAATAAGAATATATTCTGAAAAATCTACCAATGGTCCCGGCTCGTTTTGTATCATCTTTCGCATAACGAGGATACGGATATATCCGTTCTCCCACGGTAAAATCGGTGATATTCTTTCCGACTTTAACCACACGGGATATTGTCTCATGTCCAAACTCACCGCCGACAGTAACTTTATGCCCTGTATTCGGACCGTGTGAAAACACGGCAACGTCTGTACCACAAACGCTGGAATAGAGATTTTGTATCAGCACATCATCTTTTTCCAACCTCTGGTAACGGCAATTTCTCGAATTTCTATATGCTCTTTTCCTAAATAAATACCTACTTTCATTTTTCCTCTCTGTGTCGTTTTACACACTGTTGAATCACCTTTATTATATATTCAATGGAATCATCACAATCCGTTCTCAGCCATTCCGAAATAATCGCCATAATCCCATGAATGTAAAAATGCCATGATATAATGCCTGTCCTTTTTCGGTACTCCATACCGTTCCAGTATCGGTATAAATACATGGCAAAACATTCGTTCATAGCTTCTATCCATTCCTAATATAACATAGTGTTCCATTGCAGTGCGAAATAATCGTTGGTGCTCTTTGATATAATTAAGATATGGTGTCAGATACTCTTGTAACAAGATATAATTCATCCAATGGACACTCTTTCATTTTTGTGACAAATGTTTCTGTATTCCTGTTCATATAAGTCAGAAATTGTTCATTCATATACTGGGCACTTTCCGAGAGCAAATCTGCGATTGTTTCATAATGTAGATAAAAGGTGGATCGGTTGACACCTGCCGTTTCACTCAATTCTTTTACTGTAATATAATCAAAATCCTTTTTCTCCAGAAGTCTCAAAAATGCTTCATCCATTCTCACAGCAGTTGCAAAATACTTACTTTCCGATTTGTTCAATACTTTCCTCCTTCTTTTTGCGATTTTTTTACTATGTAGCAACATAGTAATTGCAATCACTATAACAATACCATAGACAAATCCACCTGTAATAGTGTTCATCATTTTTCTATATGCTTCTCCATTTTCAGAAAAACGTGAGATCATTACCGTCTGCAATCCAAGAATTGACATCATGGCTGCTATAAAATTCAGCACCTTTGCCGCAGACAAAATAGGACTGCCTAATTTACGGAATTTCACAAGGTTCAGAACAGATATTACCATCGTATAAAATGTGTAAAACGCCGACAGATAAATGATATATCCTGGATAAGAAAAAGCCGGAGTTTGTCCGAACCATCAAAACAATCATGCGCCCATCGGAATGTTTAATAAAAACAACATCCATGCCGTTCTACGGTAACAGCGACTTTCCAACTCCGGACTTCGATGACGATAACTGTAGATCAGATACAGCCGCAGAATTCCCAGCACCAGATAATACACCGCCATAGATATAAACCACACTGAAGCATAGCGGATTCCTGCAATAACACGGAACACCACATAAAAAAATTGACTGTCATCCCCTGATAAATATTGATACTACCGCGAAAAAGCAGTGTCCGTCAGATAACGTCCCACAATTTTAGAAGCAGTCGCTTTTTGCATGATTTTACTGTTCCTGATATCCGATTTCATCCTCTTTATCATTTTGGGAAGTGCTGAAATCCATATTATAAGAGAATACGCCAACATACAGTAAACCAGATATGCCAGCGTACTTTTGGTATTTTGGATTTCAAAGATGAAAACAAGTGCGGCAAATGACATTGGCGGCATACAAAGTAAAATCCATCTGTTCGGCTGCAACACCTTCTTAAAAATCATCTTTGTCTGTTCCACAGCTTATTTCTCGCTGATTTCTTTTGCCAGTTCCATGATTTCAAAAGCATACTTTTGTTTTCCTTTTGCCAGCATTTTCCTGTAAACAGGATAGTTAATTCCCATTCCCATTAACCCGATAATTCCAATAATCACACCAAGCACAAACATTGTACTCGTTCCATTGCCAATTACATTCATAGAAAAACACATCCCTATACCTGTCACCAAAGTAGCGATAATTCCAAATGTATAGGCGAAAAATGATAGCTGGAAGTTTTGCTTTCGTATCCAGTTTGCGAAGTGCGACAACCTTTGAGGTGTCTTTTGGTGCATACTCGTTAACGAGCTGTTCTGCATAAATTTTATCTGTATTCATGGCTCATTGCCTCCTTTATTTGATGACTCTATGATATTATCAACGGGAGGAAAATTGAACAACACAAAGAGGATTTTGTGTTGAATTCAAAAACTCACAAATTTCGATTTGTTTCTTTCTTCTCGATTATACATCAACAAATATTATTGTAAAGTAAAGATCTGTCCCGAACATCCGGTACTGACGCTCCTGCAGGTGGCGGTAATCGTCCTAAGTGCCAGATACAGAACCGTTCCTTTTCGGGTGGTATAATTCCAAAGCGGTGTGCCTGTGCTGACATGGTTGGCAAGCTATGCCATCAGAAAGCTCTTTCCCAGTTTGGGCGAACCTGCAAAGATATAAGTGCCGGGGTAGAGCAGACCGTCAATCAACGGCTGCTTACTCCGATACTGTGTGTCAAACAGCTCATTCATGGAAATTGTCTGGAGATAGGATGGGTCCGATCGCAACTGCATTTCTCTCTGCAATTCCTCAAAAGTCTTGATATTTCCACCATTCTCGGATATACTACTTGTAGGTTTTTGAAATCGGTCGCTCCGTATCTGCGCCAACAGATACATCCGGAGCAGTCTTTTTCTTTTTATTTTCCATCCTCGTTCTCTCCTTTTCAGACCGCCCAGAATAACAGCGATTAGTTCAATGACATTCAGCAGTTCTTCATCCACACGGTTTCCTGCTTCAATCCGCTTTAGTTCTGCGAGGACAGCGGCAATTTCCGTTTTGAGTGCCTTAAATACTCTCGGATTGCCCTGCACCACTACATCTTGATTCAGACAACGGCGGTAGCAGTATTCCTGCTTCGGCAGTCCCGATAAGGCAACTGCCTTGTTAATAAGTTCATTTTCTTCGGGCGATACCCGAAACCCTACTGTGATGTTTCTCCAACGATTTTTGTTGTCTCTGTTCTTAGCTGACATTTTCAATCTCTCCTTTCCTAAATCATCTAATCTATCTGCCATTTCCGTCTGCTTTGACGGGAACAGATGAGCGTACTGATAAGTGATGTCAATGCTTTCATGCCCTACACGGTCTGCAATCGCCACCGCTGAAAAATCCCATATCAATCAGCAAACTGATGTGGCTGTGCCGTAAATCATGGATACGGATTCTCTTTACTCCTCGACTTTGCACCTCTGTCCATCTCGTGATGGAGATAACTTTTGTGACCGTAAAGATTCGTTCTTTCTTCTTCAATCCGTAAAGCATCTGCAAATATTCCTGCATTTCTTCACAAAGGAACTTCGGTATTTTGATGATGCGGTTGCTTTTCTTTGTTTTCGGTGTGGTAATCACATCTTCGCCGTGTAATCACTGATAGGACTTGTTGATTCTGACCGTTTCTTTCTCAAAATCAAAGTCATCGGCAGTCAGTGCCAGCAATTCTCCCTCACGGATACCGCACCAATAGAGCAATTCAAAAGCGTAAAAGGAAACAGGCTTGTCCATCATCTCAAATGAGAATTTCTTGTATTCTTCTTTCGTCCAGAACAGCATTTCCTTGTGTTCCTCACTTCCCATATTTCCCGCTTTAGCGGCAGGATTGGAACGCGGTTCATAATACCGCACCGCATGATTGAAAATAGCGGATAACTGATTATGCAGTGTTTTCAGATAGGTCTGTGAGTATGGCTTTTTCTTCTCGTCCCGATAGGCAAGCATCTCATTCTGCCATGCGATAACCTCTTTCGTGGAAATTTCACTAATTTTCAGCTTGCCGAAATAAGGTAAGATCTTCGTACGGATGATATGCTCCTTTGTCAGCCATGTGTTCTCTTTCAGACGGCTTTTCATGTCCCGGATATACAGTTCAGTAAAGGCTTCAAAACTCATATCCATATCAGAGGAGTTCTGTAACTGGAACATTCGCTCCCATTCCTGTGCTCCTTTCTTGGTAACAAAGCCACGCTTGCATTTCTGCTACGTTCGCCTTTCCAGTTTACATATCTCGCCATCACATACCATGTTCCATTATTCTCGTTTTTGAATACCGGCATTATTCTTCCTCCCTTCCTGCTCCGTAGAGTCTTTCATAGAAATATTGGCGGTTTACCCGTCCTGAAATGGTAATAAAGCCTTTTGCCTTCAGTTCCTCATTCAACTGACGGATTAGCTTATAGGCATACGGCTTTGATACGCTTAGTTCCTGTGCCACTTCTTCGGCACAAATAAATCTGTTTTTCATATAATCAGTCCTTTCTTTCGTTTTTATCGTCGCCTATCCGAATAAAGTTCCAGCAGGTATTCCCTGTTCGGCACTGTGCTGTCCTGATATATCGTAATATGTCAGGCGCTCGCTTGCTGTCTGGCAAGGTCTTGGCGGTTTATACTATTCGGACAGTCATTTTATTTTTATTAAACTTATTTGCTTAATTTTTGAGTTTATTATACTAAGCATATTTGTTTTGTGTCAAGTGGCTTTTCGGAAAAATATTAAACTTTTTGTTTTGTATTATCTTGACTTCTCTTAAATATATCTGCTATACTCATTGTAAAATACATACAAGGAGTGGACACGTTATGGCGATTGGAGAGAGAATACATTTTTTCCGCATTCTGCGTGGGATGACACAAAAATATCTTGGTACGATTGTCGGCTTTCCTGAGCGAAGTGCCGATGTACGTTTAGCACAATACGAAACAGGGACAAGAAAACCAAAGGCGGAACTTACCGCTGCACTGGCACAGGCTCTTGATGTTTCCCCTCATGCCCTCGATGTGCCTGACATTGACAGCTATATCGGACTGATGCACACTTTATTTACCCTTGAAGATTTATACGGTCTGACGGTCAGTGAATCAGCAGACGGAGAAATCTGTCTGAAAGTCGATACTTCCAAAGGCAAGGACGCTCACGAACTTCGGAAAATGCTGTATGCCTGGAAAGAACAGACTGACAAACTATCTTCTGAAGAAATCAGCAAGGACAAATACGATAAGTGGCGTTACCATTACCCGGAATTTGATACCACGCAAACATGGGCAAAAGTCCCATCACAGGCACTTAGCGATATTTTTATTCACTCTACAACCACAAAACCAAAGGAGGATTAATCAATATGCGATTAACAAAGGGTGTCAGAACGCAACTATTACTCCAAAACGATGGATTCAGCACTCGTTCATCATACGATTCGAGAAATTCAGAATATGAACGTATTTACACGATTAAAAGACGGTCGGTTGCATATTCGCGAAATAGGCAAAACATCTTGGTCAGACAGCAGGTATGATAAAGAATGGTATGCCGATGATGAAGAAATACATCGCTTTCTATACAATAATCTATGGAAATTAAATACAGCTGGTCTTGAATAACGCCAAAAAAGCCCTTAGCTATGAGTTTTTTACCCACAGCTAAGGGCTTTCTAAATAATATGGATTTATTTGTTGCACAACCACCTGTCAATCATTCTCTAACCCGAAAACCACTGGATTACAAGAATAATGACTCTCATGCAACCGTTATCAAATTGTTATCAAAAGACTTCTTGAAGTCTGTAAGCCCGCCTAAATACTGGATTCTTAAAGCATTTCAAATTATTCAAGCTCAATAGTACCCGGTGGCTTGCTGGTGATATCATAGAGTACCCTGTTTACATGGTCTACCTCATTGATAATCCTGTTGGTTACCTTTTCAAGTACTTCCCAAGGGAGTCTTGCAGCCTCTGCTGTCATAAAGTCTATTGTCTTAACTGCACGAAGTGCTATGGCATAGTCATAAGTTCTGTAATCGCCCATTACTCCTACGCTTCTCATATTTGTAAGAGCTGCAAAGTACTGGTTGATTTCCTGTGAAAGTCCTGCCTTATCTATCTCCTCACGGTATATAGCGTCAGCATCCTGAACTATCTTTACCTTCTCGGCTGTAACTTCACCGATAATTCTGATTCCAAGCCCCGGTCACGGGAACGGCTGACGGAACACAAGATGCTTCGGTATACCAAGCTCAAGTCCCGCCTTTCTTACCTCATCCTTGAAAAGATCTCTAAGCGGCTCTATGATTTCCTTGAAATCAACATAGTCCGGAAGTCCTCCTACATTGTGATGTGACTTGATTACTACACTCTCTCCACCAAGTCCCGATTCTACAACATCAGGGTAAATTGTTCCCTGTACCAAGAAATCTACCTTACCGATTTTTTTCGCCTCTTCTTCAAAGACTCTGATAAATTCCTCACCTATTATCTTACGCTTCTTTTCAGGCTCGCTTACACCTGCAAGTTTTGAGTAGAATCTTTCCGCTGCATTTACTCTGATGAAGTTCAGCTTATAATTGCCGTTCGGTCCGAATACAGCCTCAACCTCATCGCCTTCATTCTTTCTGAGAAGTCCATGGTCTACAAATACACAGGTAAGGTTTTCACCTACCGCCTTGCTGAGACATTACCGCGACAACTGATGAGTCAACACCGCCTGAAAGTGCACAAAGTACCTTACCGTTGCCTACCTTTTCTTTGATTGCCTTTATACTGTTTTCCACTAAAGGCATCCATTTTCAGTTACATTCACATTTGCAGACATTCTTTATAAAGTTTCCAAGCATTACATGTCCATACTCTGAATGCAAAACCTCAGGATGGAACTGAATTCCATAGAGATTCTTTGCTGTATTCTCATATGAAGCTACAGGACAGTCATCACTATGTGATGTAATCTCAAATCCTTCACCAATTTTACTTATATAGTCTGTATGGCTCATCCACACAATGCTTTCCTTAGGCACATTCTCAAACAATGCACTGTCAGCCTTATCAACTGTAAGCTTTATTTTACCGTATTCTCTTACACTTGCTCTCTACCTTTCCGCCAAGCATATCTTTGCATAAGCTGTGCACCGTAACATAGTCCAAGTACAGGAACTCCAAGTTCAAAAAGCTCTTTTTGAATATGTAGCTGAATCAGGCAGATAGTAACTGTCCGGTCCTCCTGTAAGTATGATTCCCTTCGGATTTTTCTTCTTGATATCTTCTAAAGGGGTTTTATATGAATAAATCTCACAATAAACATTGTTCTCTCTTACTCTTCTTGCAACTAATTGATTGTACTGACCTCCAAAGTCCAAAACAATTATAAGTTCCTGCTTTAATTCCATCTGTATCTCCTATACTTGATAAATTAATTTGTACATACAATAATATATCCTAAATAGGAAAAAAACGCAAATATTCTCTCGCTCTTAAACGTATAATTTTACTTTTCAGGTTTGTCCTTCGCAACGCTTGTTGAAACTATAAAATTTCTCATATTCTTATTTTCATCAATTCGTATATAGGCATAATACTCATTCCAGAATATAGAATCACTGTTGGTACGCCATGATATTCCATATACAGAGTCTGTAGGCTCGGATTCATTCGGTATTAGCCAAAGTTTCTTTTTAAAAATATTTTTTACATTATCTGTATCAAAAGTATCTAACAGATCCAGATCTTCAAGCTTAATATCTATACCGGCATTTTTCACTGCATTCTCACAGTCCTCATCCATATAGAAATTCACAACCTTCGAATCTGTTATATTCACATCTTTATCAAGACTTCCGTACAAATCTATTGCACCTATAAGTGTACCATCTTTAACTAATAAATATGGTGCTCCCTTAGAGTCTCTCCGGTACTTCTATATCCCCTTTCTACAGTAAGACTCTGATTTCTATCATACTTGGTATAAGAACCGCTTGTCAGCATTTCACTGTATTCGTATGTATTCTCATCATTCATGATATATATCAAATCCCCGTCTAAAAGGTCTTCTACACTTGTCTTACTCAGTGTTACTTTCATCCCTCCTACAGTCATTACAGGGGGCTTTACCGGTAAACCTATAAGAATATATCCGAAGCATAAAAGACAAACAATAATGCCAATACTGCAAGAAAAATATAGCATTATATGTACGCTTTCTTGCATTAAAAAGATCTAACAGGTATTTGCTATAATCATTCCTCCAAGATCACTGCAGCCCCCTGAGCCCATAATGCTCATTAACTTCAGCACTATCAGTACCGTAATAACTATACTTAAAATATATAAAAATATCTCACCGATTTTTCATTTTACTTGTATCGGTTTGATTATTTCAGCTCACGCATACCGTATACCGAACTTTTTCAGCATGCTTCTAAGCCAAAGTGCTATAGCAGTAAAAGCAAACTCCTAAGAATACCATTAATCCTATAAATAATAATCTAACGCTCACACTTACCCTCCTATTTACGTATTTACATATGATTATTCTACCATATTTTATATAATTTTTAATTTTTGCAAAAAGCATTCCAAATTTCTTTTTCATATGTTATCATAACACAAATTTTTCTTTACTGAGGAATAAGGGAAAATTAGCGCCTAGGGCTTCGGGATTCCCCTAGCTGACGAGGTAAACAGTTATCGAAAGATTCGGCGGATGCTGTTTCGGAGTAGTGCATCGTAAAAAGAAAGAAAAAGCGAAAATCAAGATCGTAACAAAAAGCTTTTCTTCGCACAATAAACAATTAAATAGGAGTAAAAATACTATGTGCGGTATTGTTGGTTTTGTTGGGCAGGGGAATACGAAGGATATTCTACTGTCCGGTCTTTCGCGTCTTGAATACAGAGGCTATGATTCTGCCGGAATAGCTCTATATTCTCATCCTTTTACTGTAGTAAAATCTGTAGGTAAATTAGAGAATTGAGGTTGTTGCTTCCAAAGAATGTGATTTTCCTGCTCTATGGGAATCGGTCACACACGTTGGGCAACTCATGGTAAGGCTGATGAAAAAAATTCTCATCCACACTTATCTATGAATAAAGAAGTGGTGCTGGTTCATAACGGTATTATTGAAAATTTTGCAGATTTAAAGAACTTTTTACAAGAAAAAGGATACAGTTTCTACTCAGATACCGATACCGAGGTTGCTGTAAACCTTATTGAATATTTTTACTTGAAAGAAAAGAATATTTTAAAGACTCTCTTCTTAGTTCAAAAAGAGTTGAAAGGTTCTTACGCCCTTGCAATTATGTTCGAAGGTGATGCAAATACTCTTTATGCAATGAGGAAGGACAGTCCTTTGATTGTAGGAAAGGGCGAAAACTCTTTTTATATTGCCTCAGATATTTCAGCATTTTTGGACTATACAAATGAAATATATGTCTTGGAAAATAAGGAGATTTTAAGCCTTTCAGAAAATGAAATACATATTTATAACAAAAATATGCAAGAGATAAAACGCTCTTCCACTATAGCCAATCTTGATCAGCCGAATTCATAAAGGAGAATATCTACATTTTATGGAGAAGGAAATCTTTGAGCAACCACAGGCATAAAAAGATACTCTGCTTTATGCCTGCGGCAAAGAAAATGATGACTTTTCCTATGAGGCCTTCTCTATGAGTGAAAGGGATTTCCGGGATATTTCAAGAGTCAGAATAATCGCATGTGGATCTGCATACCATGTAGGCTATGTATTAAAAGTCAGTTTGTGAAAGCTGGCAAGGAGTTCCAGTACAGGTGGAGCTTTAGCAAGTGAGTTTCAGTACAATCATCCGATTTTAGAAGATGGTGAACTGGTTATCAGTATAAGCCAGTCAGGAGAGACTGCGGATACTTTAGTCGCAGGGTAAAAGAAGCAAAAATTGGGAGCAAAAACTCTTTCCATTGTAAATGTCAAGGGATCTGCAGTGCCGGGGAATCCGACTTTTGCCTTTTATACAGGCAGGACCTGAAATTGCAGTCGCCACTACAAAGGCATATAGCTGTCAGCTTGTTGCCGGCTATATTTTCTCCCTGCTTTTAGCTAAAAGCCAAAGAGGTAAAATTAAAGATGAAGAAGCTCGAAACCCTAGAGATGAACTTTTCAGTCTCCCGGGTGAGATTCAACAAAGTCTTTCCTGGATAGTGAAATCCTACCTATGGCAAAAGAAGCTTAAGGACTCAGACAATATTTTCTTCCTTGGAAGAGGTCTTGACTGGGCCATCTCCATGGAAGGAGCTTTAAAGCTTAAAGAAATCAGCTATATTCACTGTGAAAGCTACAGCGGCGGTGAGTTAAAGCACGGTACCATCAGCTTAATAGAAAAGGACAGTCCTGTGAGTGCTCTTCTTTCCCAAGAGGAACTCGCCGGAAAAAAGTATTTCAAATATTCACGAGGTAAAAAGTCGTGGGGCAAAATGCTTTGCTCACTATGGAAGATATTTCAGTCGAGGAAGATGACTTTGCTCAAATACTTAGTGTACCGAAAACCCATCCTCTCTCTTTGCCGGAAGCCTTTTTGGTAATTCCATTACAATTCTTATCCTATCAGGTCAGCCTCTTAAAAAGGTTAGACCCTGATAAGCCGAGAAAATCTAGCAAAAGTCTGTTACGGTAGAATAAACTTTTTAATTTATTATTTGCCTGAGACCGGACTGTATTGAATATCCCATTTACACACAGATACCGGTTCTTCTCTTTTATTATACTAATGCACGCTCTGTACCGCTATTGTAAATTTTTCAAAATCACTCCAAACTCATCTAAGTAAATCAGACAATACATATTCTCCATTATGAATATTTGCTGTTCTACAGTACTCTCTTATAGCTTTTTACCAATATCTGAGGATCACTAAAGTACTTCTTCACAAAAGTATACGATTTTACATCATGCATCCTAAGACTTGATTTACAAAAATTCCTTGGCTTTTTCCTGAACGTTTAAATTGATCATATACTTCTGCAGAGCCTTCACATATGCATGCCTATATTTTTGCTAATTTCATCATATTGACTCCTAGCTAGTGAAGCATCAAAGGTTTTTCTTCAAAGGGGATGTGAAAAACTCGATTGAGTTTTTCACATCCTATATACGATATAATTATCTCTTTGAG